>JAEEGL016366406.1_pt1 | contig 162735 bp, 116 predicted proteins | sample 9134231 | NCBI WGS metagenome assembly JAEEGL01 (sample SAMN16246548, study PRJNA631951) | gut metagenome | biome: gut microbiome; feature: rumen; material: fiber-attached | host: Bos | place: Iran: Karaj | collected 2018-10 | reverse complement strand
TGAACAAGATGTACCGCATCCACCTCGACGGGCTGTGCGGCAACGACTACTGCGGACAGATATCGGCGTGGTACATCTTCAGCGCGATGGGCTTCTATCCCGTCTGTCCCGCCAGCGGCCAGTATGTCTTCGGGGCGCCCTACATGCCCGAAAGTCTCCTCCAGCTGCAAAACGGCAACACCTTGACCATCAAGGCCCCCAATGTCAGCGACCAGAACTGCTACATCCAGTCGGTGACGCTCAACGGTAAACCCCTGCACACCGCCTACATCACCTACGAACAGATTATGGCCGGCGGCGAGCTCCTCTTCACGATGGGCAGCAAGCCGAACAAGAAATGGTTCACGGAGAAGCCGTATTCGTTGGAATAGGTGTAACTTCTTGAGTATCGGAAGTTAAGTGTTTGCAAGATTTGGGATTGCCTGAGGGGTGAAAAAATGTTAAAAAAAGTGTATTTTTGCACCCTCAAAATTGGGGATGTAGCTCAGCTGGTAGAGCACTTGGTTCGCAATCAAGGGGTCGCGGGTTCGAATCCCGTCTTCTCCACAAAATCAGCGAGTTAGGAAACTCCTCTCGTAAGGGATTCCATACTCCAAAAATAGTTTTTATGACGAAAGTTAAAACTACTGTTGGCAAACGCTGGGCAAAATTCTGCGGATGGCTCCTCCGGAAATTGGGTTGGACCAGCGTGGGCGGCATCATGGAAGGCAACAAGGCCATCGTGCTGGGCGTGCCTCATACATCCATCATGGATTTCCCTATCTGCTATCTTTTTTATGCACAGTACGGAACGCTGGCGCACATCATGATCAAGAAGGAGTTCTTCTTCTGGCCGCTCGGGCCCATTTTGCGCTCGTTAGGTGGTGTGCCCGTTGACCGCAGCAACGCCGCCGCTTCTATCCGCAGCATCATCAAGACTTTTAACGAAAACGAGTTCTTCCACCTGGCCATCGCCCCCGAGGGCACCCGCAAAGCCGTGAAGAAATGGAAAAACGGTTTCCATCTTATCGCCCGCGAAACCGGTGCGAAGGTATATGTGGGCTACTACGACTGGGGCCGCAAAGAGATCACCGTTGGCCAGGAATGGCCGCTCACCGACGACGCCAACGCCGACATGAAGCGCATACAGGAACACTACTCAACACTTGGCCTCAAAGGCCGCAACCGCAGCGGCTATTGCTACGATTAACCTAATGGTAAAGGCGCACAGTCGTGCGTCTCAACAATAAAGAGTCCGTGCGTCTCAACAATATAAGAATTCTATGGCAAAAAAGATAAAATCCCCCTATAAAGAACGAAAACAATACCGCGAGAACTATTGCACCACGCTGAGCAAGGTGCTGGACTATACCGCTACCAAATACATGGACCGCACCATGTCACAGTTTGTGGATGGCGGACAGAAATACACCTATACCAGTTTCCGCGAGAAGTGCGTGATGCTTTCCACCCGGATGTCGCGTTTCGGTATCAGTGCGGGCGATAAGGTGGCCATCCTGTCGCAGAACATGCCCAACTGGACGCTGGCGTTCTTTTCCGCCGCCGCTTTCGGGCGTGTGGCCATCCCCATCTTGCCTGACAGTTCCGAAAACGAAGTCACCAACATCCTGACGCACTCCGAAAGCAAGGTCATCTTCATCTCCAAAAAACTGATGTACAAGCTCAGTCAGGAGTGCATTGACCAGATGACCTTGGTGGTGGACATTGAGACCTTGGAGTTCATCAAACGCCGCAAGGAGGATTTCCAGTGCAACGGCTGGACCAAGGAGCCGCAACCTGACGATCTGGCGGCAATCTTATATACTTCCGGCACCACGGGCAAAGCCAAGGGCGTGATGCTCAGCCACCGCAACCTGTGCCAGAACCTGGTGGCCTCTTTCAAGGCGCAGCCCTGTTTCAAAAATGACCGTTTTCTGTCCATTTTGCCCATGGCGCACGCCTACGAGATGAGCGTGTCGAGTTTCTATTCCATGTATGTGGGCGCGTGCTGCTACTATCTGTCCAAACCGCCCACACCCTCGCTGCTGATTCCCGCCATGCAGAAGGTGAAACCCACCATCATGCTGTCGGTGCCCCTCATCATCGAGAAGGTGTACCACAACAGTGTGCTGCCTACCATTCAGAAAAGTCGTTTCCTGTCGTGGATGGACCAGCATATACCCAAATTGCTCTATTGGTTCATTGGCAAGAAACTGATCCATACTTTTGGCGGAAAATTGCGGTTTTTCGGTGTCGGCGGTTCCAAAATCGACACCAAAGTGGAGGAATTCCTTATTAAGAGCCGTTTCCCGTATGCCGTGGGGTATGGACTTACCGAAACCGCGCCGCTGGTATGCAATGTCATCGTTACCAAGCGCAAACGGTTGGGTTCTATCGGTGTGGCCTCGTATAAGGTGGACATCAAATTGGATAATGTGGACCCGAAAACCGGTGAAGGCGAGCTCATGTGCCGTGGCGACAATGTCATGCTCGGCTATTACAAAGATCCGGAGCGTACCATCAAGGTGCTTGACGAAGAGGGCTGGTTCCGCACGGGCGATATCGGGTATATGGACAAGGACGGCTATTACTACCTCAAAGGCCGTCTGAACAACACCATTTTAGGCCCTTCCGGCGAGAATATCTATCCGGAGGAGATTGAGATGGTGATCAACGACATCAAGGGCGTGGACGAGTCCTTAGTGATGGAAGACAACGGTTCTTTAGTGGCGTTGGTGAAGTTCCAGGACTATGTGCTCAACTGGGACCAAGAGCGTGAGGACCAGTTCATCGAGAAAATTGAGTCATTGAAAAAATCGGTGCAGGACTTCGTGAACCGCACGGTGGGCAAGAACTCCAAGATTGACAAGGTGGAAGTGATGAAGGATCCGTTTGAGAAGACCGCCACCCAGAAAATCCGCCGTTTCAAATACAACAAAGATGCGAGCGCCGAAGAGGGCGAAGAGAAAGAAAAGAAGTTGGAGGAACGCGAGCGCGGTCAGGAGGAAGCCTGGGAAGAGTAGGGGACTGTATAGATTCCTGACGGGGTTGGGAGCCTCGCGCGGAGGGGAGCGAGAGGGTGGCATTGCCCAAGCTCAACAATCCAAATTCCGCTCCCCATGTTTTCGGCGGCAAACAATGAGTAAAAACAAAAGGCGGCGGCCAAATGGCCGCCGCCTTTTTGCATTCGGAATATCCGATTATAATGTGTGATACGGTTTCAGGATGCCCTTGCCGATCTCCACAGCTTCCTCGTTCTTCGGAATGAGGTGGTGGTGACGCTCAGGAAGGGATTTTTCCAAACCTTTGTGCAACATTTCGGGAGTAACCAGCGGTTTCACTGCAAGGAAGCCGCCCAACACGATCATGTTGAACAACTTGGCGATACCCAACTCGTTGGCCTTGTCGGCTGCAGCAACTTGATAGATGTTGATGTCCTTGCGGGTAGGGTGGTTCGTGATGCCGTTCGGGTCGTAAATCAACAGACCGCCAGGTTTCACGGCAGATTCGAACTTGTCCATGGACTGCTGGTTCAAAATGATGGCGGTGTCGAACTGGTTAAGATAAGGGGAGCAGATGCGCTCGTCGCTTAAGATAACCGTGACGTTGGAGGTACCACCACGCATTTCAGGACCGTAGGAAGGAAGCCAGCTGACCTCCTTGTCTTGCATAATGCCGGCGTATGCCAGGATCTTACCCATCGAGAGCACACCTTGACCGCCGAAGCCTGCTATAATTATTTCTTCTGTCATTTCTTTGTGAATTTAAGGTTATTATTTTTTTCTCAATGAGAAGATCGTCTCATTCGGTTGGTCGAATGTGCCGACTCTCTCGATAAATTTAGGATCGAACTTGCCGTCAACCTTCATGTCGCCCAGCGGGAAGTATTTCAAGGTGTTCTCTTCCATCCACTTGTTGGCTTGTACGGGAGTCATCTTCCAACCGGAGTTACAGTTGGAGGTCACCTCTACGAGGGAAACGCCCTTGTTGAGTTTCTGGTTCTCGAAGGCCATACGGATGGCTTTCTTGCACTTGCGGGCGAGGGCAGGGGTATAGACTGCCTGACGGGTCACGAAATAGGTGCCGGGCAGCTGTGCCAGCATCTCGGTGAGGCGCATGGTGTGTCCCATGATCTTCGGGTCACGGCCGTAAGGACAAGTCACGGTTTCCATACCTTCCAAGGTGGTGGGGGCCATCTGACCGCCAGTCATACCGTAAATACCGTTGTTGATGAAAATCATCGTGATGTTCTCACCACGGTTGCAGGCGTGCATCACCTCGGCGCAACCGATGGAAGCCAAGTCGCCGTCGCCCTGATAGGAGAACACGAAGGTTTCCGGACGGAGACGCTTGATGGCGGAAGCGCACGCAGGTGCACGACCGTGAGCGGCCTCTACGAAGTCCACATCAAAATAGTTGTAAGCCAGCACGGAGCAGCCGACGGGGGAGATGCCGACCACATTGTTCTGGATGCCCATCTCTTCGATCACCTCGGCGATGATTCTGTGAACCACACCGTGACCGCAACCTGGGCAATAGTGCATCGTTGCATCCGTAAGAACCGGAGTGCGTTTGTACACTAAGTTTTCGGGTTTAATTATATCTTCTCTTGTCATAATTTCAAATACATTAAATTATTTAACCATTTTTTTCAAAGCATCGACGATCTCGACAGGAGTCGGGATGACACCGCCGTAACGGCCGAAGTGCTCAACCGGAATCTTGCAGTCAACAGCCAGTTTCACATCTTCGATCATCTGACCGGCGTTCATCTCGACGCTGAGGATTTTCTTCATGCGTCCGCCGATTTCGGCAACTGCCTTGGTCGGGAACGGCCACAGCGTAATAGGACGAACCAAACCGACCTTGATGCCTTCGGCGCGTGCCAGTTCGATGGATTTCATGCAGATACGGGCAGCGGAGCCGTAAGCCACAAACAGATACTCGGCGTCATCGCATTGGATGGCCTCGTAGCGGGCGTCTTCTTCCTCGCATTTTCTGTATTTGGCTTGGATGCGGTCGTTGATGGCCTCTTGCTTGAGCGCTTCGAGTTCAAGAGAAGTCACAATTCTATGTTTGCCGGTGGAACGGTGGCCGGTGGCAGCCCACGGGCAGTTTTCTTCAATGTATTCGTTGGTCCAGCGCGGTTTGTAGTCGTCAACCATCACTTTCTCCATCACCTGGCCGATCACACCGTCAGAGAGGATGGCAACCGGGTTTCTGTATTTGAAAGCCAAGTCAAAACCGAGTTCCACAAAGTCGTACATCTCCTGCACGGAGGCGGGAGCCAGCGTAATCAGACGGTAGTCACCATGACCGCCGCCCTTGGTTGTCTGGAAATAGTCGGACTGTGAGGGTTGGATGGTACCCAGACCAGGGCCGCCACGCACCACATTCACGCACAAGGCGGGAAGCTCGGCGCCAGCGATATAGGACAGACCTTCCTGCATCAGGGAGAAACCGGGGGATGAGGAGGAGGTCATAACGCGCTTGCCGGCAGCAGCGCCAGCATATACCATGTTGATGGATGCTAATTCACTTTCGGCCTGAAGAACAACCATGCCGGTTGTCAGATATGGTCTTTCAGCCATAAGATGCTCGAGCACTTCGCTCTGCGGCGTGATGGGATATCCGAAATAACCGTCGCAACCACAGCGGATAGCAGCCTCAGCAATGGCTTGATTACCCTTCATTAATTTTAATTCTTTTGCCATTTTTACTAAGTTGTTTAGTTGTTAATTTTAATAATGATTCTGATTTGTAAGTTGTGGACGGATTATTCCTTTGCGCGATACACTTCGATGACGCCGTCAGGACAGATTACCGCACAGCTGGCACAGCCGACGCAGGCGTCCTCATTTGTCATCTCCAGGTAATTGTAACCCTTCGCGTTCACATGTTTGGAAAGTCCGATGCACTGGTTGGGACATCCCGTGATACAGACACCGCAACCTTTGCACTTTTCCGTGTCAATGATTAAAGCTCCTTTAAATGCCATAATTTTGTGATTTAACTAGTTATTAATTATGTTGTTGTTTGTTGTAGATACTTTTATATAAAGTTTGCAAATGTACGATTTTTTTTACAATTGCGCAACAGATTCATAATTTCAAAAAAAATATTAAATGAAGGCAGGGATTCAAAAAAAAGTGTATTTTTGCAGCCGTTAACTGATGGGGCATTAGCTCAGTTGGCTAGAGTGTCTGACTGGCAGTCAGGAGGTCACGGGTCCGACTCCCGTATGCTCCACAAAAACAAACGCTTACTTTACCAGGTGAGCGTTTTTTTTGTATCTTTGAGGCATCTTTTTAAACTTGTACAGCCAAGTGTTATCAATGTTAATTATTTGTTTCTTATGAAAAAAACGATACTTTTTCTGCTGCTCCTTGTCGCCATAGCAGGATCACTGCGCGCTCAACGCGTCTATTCCACCAACTACAAATCCGAAGCCGATGTGAAAGTTTATGTGACCGAATACCGCTCCGAAGCGGATATCATCGTCTATAAGACCAAGTACAAATCGGAGGCCACCGACAATAAGGGTATATGGTATTTCACGGAATACAAGAGCGAAGTCAAGAAAATCATCTATTTCACCGACTACCGTTCCGAGGCGGACATCAAGGTGTATTTCACCCAATACAAGAGTGAGGCGGGGTGGAAGAACAAATCGAAACAGCACCTCTTGTACTAACGGAGACAGACATAAAAAAAACACCTGCAAGGCAGGTGTTTTTTCATTTGTGGGAACTACTAGATTCGAACTAGTGACCCCCTGCTTGTAAGGCAGGTGCTCTGAACCAGCTGAGCTAAGCTCCCTTTGCTCTAAAGCGCTGCAAAGATAGTTTTTTTTCTTAATACTCCACAGCTCGCGGGCATTTTTTTGTAAATATTTGAAAACTATTGCATTACAACTGAATTCCAGCACAAATATTTACAAATTGAGGATGTTTCCCTTCTTTGTTTTGGAAGAAATTCTGTATGGAATAGCGATAGTTGACTCCCAGTAATATCGGACCAAGCTTGAAATCAAAACCGCCAGTGACAAACACCTGATTGGTGTTCAGGGATTTCTTGTTGTATCCGATGCTGTTGTCCGCAATCTTCACCAACGGCTGATAGATAATACCGGCATGCGGAAGGAATGTGACCGCCTTGCTAATCGGCACATTACCAACCACTTTAACGGGAATTTGCAGATAATGAGTGGTGGCACTCTGGTCATGGAAAAGCGTTGTCGTGTCCGTGATATAATAATCGTACACTCCCTTCAGGAAAGTGTAACCGAAACCGACTTCGCCAAAAACATAGCGGCCAGCACGGAAGAAAACACCGAAATCGGCATTTCCGGAACCGCTTAAAAAGTCCCCGTTAACGGAGTATTCACGGACGGTTGGAAAACTAGTCCCGATTTTGACGCCATATTGGTACCACTTGTCTTGGGCGTTGGCCATAAGCACCGTGACGGTCAAAAGGGCAAACAACAGAATTCTTTTCATATTACAGGTTCTTTGGTGACTCGTTATCAGGTTCTTTTTCTTTGTTTTTTTCTTTTGCGGGGTCGTTCTGGGTATTGAACTGGTTCATGGTACGCTGCAGTCCTGCGGTGGCAAACGACAGGCACGCTTCGGCGGCTTTCTCTATGCACGGTTCCACGAGTTTCAGTTCCTCGCTGTCAAAACGCCCCAAAACATAGTCAACTTGATACCCCTGGGCGAAGTTCTTGCCGATTCCACAACGCAACCGCGGGAAGTTGGCGTGCCCCAGCGTCTCGATGATGTTGTTCAGGCCGTTATGCGAACCGCCACCGCCCTTGGGTTTGATCTTGAAACTGCCCACCGGCAAATCCAAATCGTCGCAAACCACCATGCAGTGGTCAGCGGGCGCATCCTCGGCAGTGAGCCAATACTTAACCGCTTTGCCACTCAAATTCATATAGGTGGTGGGCATCAGCATCACCAGCGTGCGGCCCTTGTACATGGCGCGTGCCACATACGCCAGCTTGTCCACCTTGAACTCCGCACCCAACTTCTTGGCCAAGGCGTTCACCACCTCAAAGCCGTAGTTGTGGCGCGTGCCGGCATATTTCTGCTCGGCATTGCCCAATCCCACAATCAGATATTTCTTGTCATTCATCTTTTGCCTCCTCCGTTTCCGTTTCTTCCGTCATATTGACGAAAAAGGTGAAATTCACTTTCCCGTAGTTGCGGTGCTCATAAAACTTCGGATGGGCGGAAAAATCGTGATACTTCGAGTGTTCCATTACCAACCAGCCGTCCGGGTTCAGCAGTCCGTTGTTGAACACATTGTCAATGATTTTCTCGATGCCTTCCATCTCGTAAGGCGGGTCGGCAAAGATGATGTCAAACTTCTGCCGGCAGGCGGCCGTGTAGGCGAAGGCGTCCTGACGGATAACCGCAACATTCTGATATTGAAGTTTTTCTATGGTCTTCTTGATAAAGTTGGTGCAACGCTGGTCCGAGTCAACCGCAATGACGGATACGGCGCCGCGCGAGGCGAACTCGTAGGAGAGGTTTCCGGTTCCGGAAAACAGGTCCAACACCTTCACCCGGTCGAAATAGAAATAGTTGTTCAGAATGTTGAACAGACTCTCCTTGCCCATGTCGGTCGTGGGCCGCACAGGAAGATTGTCTGGCGCGATAATCTGCCTGCCTCTGTTCTTGCCGCTGATGATTCTCATATCCTATAATAAAACAACCTTCTCGTGATACTTCATCAGGAGGTCGTTAAGTTTCTTGTTGGGTTTGTTGAAATAATGCACGAAAAGAGTGGGGGTGTTCATCACAAACTGCTGCATGCAGTTCAAGGTGTAATACAAAACATCCACATTCTCTGTACGGGTGAGGCGGTTCACAAAGGATGGCTCGCCGCCATGTGTGGCTATAACATCCACATAATGGTCATTGACGGACAACAGCATGGCCTCGGACTCGCCCTTCTCACACAGGAAACGGTAAAGCAGCGTACCCTCGCTGACAAAGTGCGGAATGCACGGAAGATGGTTTATGGTGTCATACTCGTTCTGGGTAAGAAAGTATAGCGAGCGGTAATGCCCCAGTTGGTCGCTGAAATGCTGGCCGTAATGGGTGATGTCGAACTGCATGTTCAGATAATCCTTCGCTTTGGCCTCATCATAAATCACATCCGGCACCAGCATGGGCACATGTGTGCCCACGATAATGTCAATGGGTTGTGGGGTAGCGGTCTCCATGCCGAAAAACTCCGGCGCCTTGGTGGTAAGCAGAACATTCTCACCCGCCGGAACATCATGGCGTTCCATCTTCCCGTTATCGTTCACTTTAAAAAGTGAAAATCCATTCGGGGTCAGCCGAATGGATTTTTTATAGTAATTGGATAATGTCGTGTCCATAGATTACTCCCAACTGCCTGCTGTGCTGGCTTCGGTGAGAGAACCCATGTAAAGGTCACCATACTGGGCTTTGTACTGGTCTTCCTCCGCCAGGTTGTTATAGAAAATCTTGTTCCAGAATTTGGTGAACACACCAGCGTTTTCCGGTGTAATACTGCGGTCCATGTTCACAAGAATCTGGTCTTCGGAGACATCAATTCTGTAAACCGGGATCTCGTAAGTTTTGGAAGCGATGGAACCTGTCTGGATCTCATACTTCTGCTTGTCGCTATACGGGATATACTGGAAGTTCTTGTAGTTCTCCTTGGTCAAATTGGGATCCAGTTCCAGCATCTTGTCGATGGCGGGGATCTTCACCACTTTCTTCTGGATGAGACCGAGTTTGAAGGCCTGCTCCTGACTCATGGTGTCGGGGAAGTTACCTACGGTCTTCTCCACTTCCACCTGACCGTTCTTGACGAAATCTACCAGACTGTCAATGTCGGAAGCGTATTTCTTATAGACGTTTTTGTAGATGGTCTGCGCGCAACGGATGGTTTTGAGGTTCGTCACATTGGCAGCTTTGCGGTCCTCGTAGGTTTGTCTGAACTTTTCGGGGCGCATGATGCTTCGTGCGGCGAAAATAGCCAGGATAACGACGAGGATTACCAAAAGGGTACTGATTAAGGTTCTGGTTTTCATAACTTTTATATGTTTTTATTTCTTAATTATCACGCTAAAAATAAGCAGGCAAAAGTAGTAAAAAAAAAGATTGGTTGCGCATAGTTTGAAAAAAAAACTGCAACGCAACCGCTCAGAATGTGATACGGTGGATACCCGGTTCATACTTCGCCTCCACCAACTGCCTGATTCGCTGATAGTCACCGGGATTTTTCACAAAATCCAGTTTGGCCGTCTCCACCAACAGGATCGGAATCTGCGTCTGCTGCTTGAAATATCCTATATAACTGTCCTGTATGCTGTTAAGATATTCCGCCGTGATGTCTTTCTCGTACTCGCGTCCGCGCATGGCGATGTTGCGCAGCAGATGCTCCGCATCATTATATAAATATAGGATGAGTTTCGGTTTGGGCAAAAATGAAGATATGGTGTCAAAAACATTCTTGTACAAATTATACTCATCGGCAAGGAGGTTGTTCTTGGAGAAAATGATGCACTTGTCGATGAAATAGTCGCCGATGACAAAATCCTTGAACATGTCGCGGGCTGTCAGCAGGTTACGGAGTTGCTGGTAACGGTCCATGAGGAAGGTCATCTCCACAGGGAAGGCATAATGCACGGGGTCCTTATAGAATTTGGGCAGGAAGGGGTTGTCGGCGAATCGCTCCAGCACCAGCTCGGCGTTGTAATCCTCCGCCAGCATCTTGGTCAAGGTGGTCTTGCCGGCTCCGATGCAACCTTCCACCACTATATAACTATATGGTACATTCCCTTTCGGTTCTGTACGGGTGGGCGCATTTTCAGGGAAGGGGATGCCACCCAACAGGTCCAGTTCCTCCAATTGCGTCTTCACAAACTCGCGCTCACGGATACGCGGGTGGGGGAGTGTAAGTCGTTCATCCTGATATGTTTGATGGTCGTAATCCAAAATATCCAAGTCTATCGTACGGTTGTGATACTCCGGTTGTCCGTCACTCCACCGGGTCTTTTCCGTGCGCCCGAGCTCACGCTCTATGCGTTGGAGCTCGTCCAGCAGCGCCAACGGTTCCAGCTCCGTGCCGACAACAATAACCTGATTGATGAACGCGGGCGCCTCGAACCCCCACGCTTCCGTTTCCAATTCCGAGGAGGTGTCCAGTATTTCGCCCACGCGCTCCGCAATCAACCGGCGGGCCTCCGCCAAATAGGCGGCCCTGTCGCCAAGATTGCTTCCCATGCCGATAATCGCCCTTTTCATTTTCATGCCGCAAAGATAAAAAAAAGATGCTTTGAAAAAGCACCTTTAATTGTTGATGAGTAAAATCTGCTTGCCATATACGCTCGCAATCATTTCCATTGACCTTGAGTAGTTCAGGATGTTGCTGATGATGCGACGGGACGGCCTTTCTTTTTTCACAGATTTCCTCGCTAAAGAGGTAGAGGTTTTCTCCATGCAATGTGGTTTACGTTAATATTTCATTGAACAATATTGTAACGCAACTACACGGGAAAATATTTTACCACCTGAATATTTTTTTTCAAAAAAATTGAAATATTCTTATTTTAGAATATAACTACTTCTTAAACAAGAAGTAAACTGCCAGTATCAAAAGCGCAAAACCGATCAGATGATTCACCCGGAGCGGCTGGTCCTTGAAAAAAACAAGCATGAAAATGGTAAAAACCGTCAATGACACCGCTTCTTGGATGACTTTTAACTGCCAAATGTTAAAGGGGCCACCATTCCCGATGAAACCAATACGGTTGGCAGGCACCTGACAGCAATACTCAAACAAGGCAATGCCCCAACTGAACAGAATCACCAGGGGGAGGGACAATTTGGAAAACCAGGACACACTTTGCAGTTTCAGGTGACTGTACCACGCCAAAGTCATGAACACATTGGAGCAGAGTAGGAGCGCAACACTATATAAACCTCTCATATACAAATTATTAATTATAAATTCGATCTAGATTTAAAGCGCTGCAAAAATAGAAAAGATATGCGAACAGGGATATCCTCACGAGAATTCAATTTTTGACTGCACTTTTATATCCGACCAAGAAAATTGAAATATCTAATTCCAGACCAAAATCAATAATAGGGTATAAGCATTAAACCTATTGTCTCAGACTAATCTTTTGGTGGCACAACGCCGCTCTGGTCACCTTATCCAAATGTTATATTTACAAAAGTAAAACATTAATGATTGTGGTTTTTTTACAATCGTAAAAAAATCACCATGTGTGTTTACATCTATACCATACCAACTATATTTGTGATTACGGGTGTAAAACGGAGTTGTTTTATTTGTAAACTATGTGTTACTTATATGCAGTGTTGGGTTTGCGAAATCGGCCATCTAAAGATTAAATACTTATTAAACCCGATTGTAGCCTGTAGGTATATTTTGTGTATTAATAAATAATTTATATTTATTTGAAAACCAATATATTTATACTTTATATTTATAGTACTACTTTATATATTGGTGTATTTTAACTAACAATTCTTAAAAATTGAGTTATTATTATCAAACAACTTGTATATTAATAATTTAATTAATCTACCTAAAGTAAAATACAGGAATTTATGAACATTCTCGCCGAACATATATCAGACTGTATTATTTTTGCCAACTGTAAAAAAACGAGGTGTACTGCCTGTTGTTTTCTAATTTGATTTTTGAATTTATAAAATTTATTTTTGTAATATGGTTGAGAGAATTAAACAAGTAATGGATTATGAACAAATGTCACCAACGGCATTTGCAGACAAGATTAATGTCAACCGATCAAGTTTGACACACATATTTTCAGGGCGTAATCAACCGAGTTTGGATATTGCCAAGAAGATATTGATTGCCTTTCCGGAGATCAGTACTGAATGGCTGATTATGGGTATGGGAGAAATGTTGCAACCGGTGGCGGCGGAACCAGAGAAACCGATCACCAAGACGGTGGACAACATGCAGCAGACGGATTTGTTTTCTGGGACTGAAGACGCCTATGTGGAACCCACGCCTGAAGTTCAAGACGAGCAACCCGTAGAGGAAACCCCTGCGACCCCACCTGAAGAAGAACCCGTAACGAAGCCAACAAGCAAAGAAGTGGAGAAAGACTCCCCAACGGAAGAGCCTGTGGAGGAACCTGCGGTGACGGTGGCGGAACCACAACCCAAAAACGAAATCGTCACCCGTCCGAACCGCGGGAGGTCGCGTGTGTCAGATTCGCGTATTTCGGTCGCCAGTCCAAGGCGTGAGCGAATATCCAATTCTCAGGACGATAAAAAACTGGTGAAAATCGTGTTTTTCTACGAGGATAGGAGCTTTGAGGAGTATTATCCGAGATAAAAAAAAGGCGACCATACGGTCGCCTTTTTCATTTTCAGTTATACTAACTGTTAGTACTTGTAAAAACCTTCGCCGGTTTTGCGTCCGAGCAGGCCGGCGCGCACCATCTTGCGCAACAGCGGGTGCGGACGGTATTTCGGATCGCCGAACTCGTTGTAGAGCACTTCCATGATGGCGAGGTTCACATCGTTGCCAATCAGGTCGGCCAGTGCGAGCGGGCCCATCGGATGGTTGGCACCCAACATCATGCACTTGTCGATATCTTCAGCGGAAGCGATTCCGTCGGCCAAGATACCCACTGCCTCATTGATCATCGGGATGAGGATGCGGTTCACCACGAAACCGGGGGCTTCGTTCACCAGCACCGGGGTCTTGCCAATGGAACTTGCCAACTCCACAATGCAGTTGCACACCTCTTCAGAGGTTTTCTGGCCTTTGATCACTTCCACCAGTGCCATACGGTCGGCAGGATTGAAGAAGTGCATGCCGATGAATTTGTCAGGACGGCTCGTGCAAGCGGCAATCTCGGTGATGGACAATGAAGAAGAGTTGGTGGCGAAGACAGTCTCCGGCTTGCAGATCTTGTCAAGTTCGGTGAACACATCTTTCTTGAGCTGCATGTTCTCCACCGCGGCCTCAATGACGAGGTCAGCATCCGCAAAAGTAGCGTAATCCGTGGTGGTGGTAATGTTGGCGAGGATAGCGTCAACAGCTTCCTGTGTGAGTTTGCCTTTCTCTACCAATTTGCCATAACCTTTGGCAAATGAGCCCATGGCCTTGTCCAAGCTCTCCTGGGTTCTACTTTTCATAACGACCGGCATCTTGGCGGCGAATGCCTTCACAATGCCCTTGGCCATCGTACCTGTTCCGATAACACAAATTTTCATAAGCGATTTATTTTTATTAGTTTATAGTTTAAAGTTAAAAGTTTCAAGTTTCAAAAAGCCAACGACCAATAGCTTATTCATTCCGAAACTCCGGTTTTGCCTTGTTCAAAAATGCCGACATGCCCTCTTTCTGGTCCTTCGTGGCAAAGCACTTGCCAAACATCCTGTTCTCGAAAGCGATAGCGTCATCAGCGGCCAGGTCGTACTCCTCATTGATGCACTCTTTGGCGTAGCGGATGGCGATAGGCGCGTTGGGCAGCATGCGGTTGGCGAGGTTCATGGCCTCCTCCATCAGTTGCTCCGGCTCATAAATGGCGTTCACCAGGCCTATGCGCAGGGCTTCATCCGCGCGTATGGGGCGGCCTGTGTATATCAGTTCCTTGGCCATGCCCATGCCCACGAGTTTGGCCAGACGATAAGTGCCCGAGAAACCCGGTATGATGCCCAGTCCGACCTCCGGCTGTCCGAATTTGGCCTTGTTGGACGCGATACGGATATCGCAAGCCATGGCCAGCTCGCATCCGCCACCCAGCGCGAATCCGTTCACGGCGGCAATCACCGGAATAGGCAGCGTCTCGATTTTGCGGAACACCTGCGCACCTAACTTGCCAAACACTTCGCCTTCGGCTTCATTCAAATTGGCCATCTCCGAAATGTCGGCACCAGCCACAAACGACTTCTCTCCATCACCCGTGATGATGAGCACACGGATATCCTTACTGATATTCGTAATAAAATCATCCAATTCCTTCAAAATCGTGGAATTGAGCGCATTAAGGGACTTGGGCGCGGAAATGGCCAGCATGCAAACCGCACCTGTGTTTTGTATCTTTAAAAAGTTGTATTCCATATAGGTGTGTATTTTCTAAAACGATTGCAAAAATACAAATTTATTTCTGTTGCTGAACAAATTTGTCCAGTTCTTTCTTGTTGCTGTCAAACTCAAAAACCGAATGCAGCAGATAGTATTGGTTCTTATCCACGCAACGGGAATAGGCGGTTTTGGCGAAGTCCAGCCGGGTATTGTCAAACTCAAACAATTGGCAAATCCGACTGATCTGGTTTACTGTCAGCAGATTATTGGATGCCACCTGCTTGGCGGTGGAAAGCTTGGTATTTTCAAAATCCTCGCTTTTGATCACAGACAAGGCCCGTTGGAAGTCCTTTTCGTTCATGGCCATGGGAAAAGGAGCAGGTGCTGGAGCATGCTGGTGCATGTCGGGACTATGGGGGTGTTCCCCATATTGGTGCGGAAAAGGTTGACCGTGGTGCTCATGAGCAGGACCTTGCGGTGGTTGAGGCGTGGCTTTCTGATACGAAACCACCTGTTCGGCACGTGGAATGCCATGATATTGGGAGAAACCATACAGATGTCGTTGGATGTCAATGTGAAATGTTGTACCAGTCGGATCAACCATAATATATTGTCCGTATGTGATATGCTCATTGTTGTCCATCTCCACGCGCAAGTAGTGCTCACCAGCCGGAACTCGCTCGATTCTGATGGAGCGGGTGGAGTTGTCGTTCTGTTGCACATCATCAATAAACACCCAAAACGCCTGCTGGTCGGACACGATGGTTAGCGAGGTCATGTAATTCTGCATTCCTTGATGGGCAGGTCTTTGCGCATAAGCTCTTGGCGCAAAGCAGCACCAAACGGCTGATATCACAAGACAAAAAACAAAAGCAAATGTTTTTTTCATAATAATATAATATTTGTAATACTGATTGTTAAAATATAATTTCAGAAAAAGTAGGCCACAAAGATACATTTTTCCCTTAAAACACTACAAATGCAGAAGATTTTATTGGAAAAAATCACTTTTTCATCCCTGTTGAAAGAATAAAAAGTGTATTTTTGCATCTTTCATTAAGTTAAACAACAAATGGAAGCATTAAAGCACGAATGTGGAATAGCCATGGTTCGCCTATTGAAGCCGTTGGCATTCTACGAAAACAAATATGGCGACAGCCACTATGCCCTGGGCAAACTCTACTTGATGATGGAGAAACAGCACAACAGGGGTCAGGAAGGTGCCGGTGTCGCCTGCGTCAATATCCACCAAACCCCCGGACATGAATACATGTACCGCGAGAAAGCGGAAGGGAAGGACGCCATCACCAAGGTGTTCGACACCATTCACCGCCAAATATCAACCCCTGATCCTGATGACCCATGCGCAGGTCCCGCCTTCTCCGGCGAACTGTACATGGGTCATCTTCGTTATTCCACTACAGGAAAAGGAGGGCTGAAATTCGTGCACCCGTTTCTTCGCCGCAACAACTGGCGGGCGAAAAACCTGTGCTTGTGCGGCAATTTCAATATGACCAACATTGACGAGGTGTTCAACTATCTCACTTCCAAAGGACAATATCCGAGGGTTTACAGTGACACCTACATCCTGCTCGAACTGATGGGGCACCGCCTCGACCGCGAGGTGGAACGCTGCTATCAGGAGGCGTTATCATTGGGACTGGAGGAGCAACAGGTAACAGAATACATTGATAATCATGTGGATATGGTTCCCGTACTGAAAACCACCTTGACACATTTTGACGGCGGTTATGTGATGTGCGGCATGACCGGCAGCGGCGAGATGTTCGCCGTGCGCGATCCCTGGGGAATACGCCCCGCCTTTTATTATCAGGATGAGGAGATTTGCGCCATCACCAGCGAGCGCCCCGTATTGCAAACCGCCTTTGACCAGCGTCAGGAGAGCATTCGGGAACTGTTGCCCGGTCAAGCCATCATTATCAACCGGAAGGGTGAAATACGGTTGGAACAAGTTTTCCCTGCCGAAAAATATTCCGCATGCTCTTTCGAGCGGATTTATTTCAGCCGAGGCAACGACAGCGATATTCACCAAGAACGCAAGAAATTGGGTTTCCAACTCCGTGATTCCATACTGAAAGCCATAGACGGCGATGTGGAACACACCGTCTTTTCCTATATTCCCAACACAGCGGAAGTGGCCTACCACGGCATGGTGGAGGGCATCCGTACGGTTTCGCCAAATGTGCGGGCCGAAAAGGTGGTGTGGAAAGACATCAAACTCCGCACTTTTATCACGGAAGGCAGCACCCGCAACGACTTGGCGGCGCATGTCTATGACATCACCTTCAACTCCATCCGGCCTGACATCGACAATCTGGTGGTCATTGACGACAGCATTGTGCGAGGTACGACCATGCGAGAGAGCATCTTAAAAATATTAGGCCGACTGCATCCCAAGAAGATCGTGGTGGTCAGCTCGGCCCCGCAAATCCGCTATCCCGACTTTTACGGTATCGATATGGGCCGCATTGAGGAGTTTATCGCCTTCCAAGCGGCCATTTCCCTGCTGATGGAACGGGGGGCGCATCATTTGGTGGAGCAGGTGTATGAAGACTGCCTTCAAAATCATGAGAATGCGCTCCGTCAACTGTACGAACCCTTTACGGCGGAAGAACTGAATGAAAAAATGGTCGAACTGCTGAGACCTTCTGAGGTACATTGTCCGATAGAACTGGTCTTCCAATCCTTGGATGGACTGCATCAGGCGATACCCAACCATCCCGGCGACTGGTATTTCTCAGGGCATTATCCCACAAAAGGAGGGGCCCGTCTCGCCTGCCGGAGTTTTGTGGATTGGTACGAGAAGAAAGGAAAACAATTATGCAATAAACAATAGAAAAAACATCTGGATATGAAACGCTATATTTTTGTGACGGGAGGCGTGGTTTCCTCACTGGGAAAAGGCATTATTTCGGCCAGCATCGGAAAATTGCTGCAGTCACGCGGATACTCCATCACCATTCAAAAATTCGACCCGTATATCAACATCGACCCTGGTACGCTGAACCCCTACGAGCATGGGGAGTGCTATGTGACCGTGGACGGTATGGAAACCGACCTGGATTTGGGCCATTACGAACGATTCACGGGCATACGGACCACCCGCGACAATTCCATCACCACTGGCAGAATTTACAAGACGGTTATTGACAAGGAGCGTCGCGGCGACTATCTGGGCAAAACCATCCAAGTGGTGCCCCATATCACCGATGAGATAAAGCGCCGGATGCTGCGCGAAGATGGTGAGGATGTCGATTTTGTGATTTCGGAAATCGGTGGTACCATTGGCGACATTGAATCGGCTCCGTTCTTGGAGGCCATCCGCCAACTGAAATGGGAGTTGGGCAACCGCGCCGTAAGCATCCACCTCACCTATGTGCCCTATCTGAAAGCCGCGGATGAGTTGAAAACAAAGCCCACCCAGCACTCCGTAAAAGAGATGCAAGGGGCTGGTATCCAACCCGATGTGCTCGTCCTGCGCACAGAAAAGCACCTCTCCGACAGTATCCGTCAGAAAGTGGCCTCCTTCTGCAATGTGGACTTGGAGTGCGTGGTCCAGAGCGAAGACCTGCCCAGCATTTACGAAGTGCCGGTCAACATGCAGCGCCAGGGACTGGATGCCGCCATTCTGCGCAAATTCGGTGTACCGGTAGGCGAAACCCCTGACATGAAGGCATGGCACCATTTTCTGGAACTCCAACAGACCGCCCAAAAAGAGGTGCGTGTGGGACTGGTTGGAAAATATGATCTGCAAGATGCCTACAAGAGCATCCGCGAGAGTCTCCACCTGGCCGGCACATACAATCATGTGAAAGTGAAGATAGAATTCATCAACAGTGAGAACATCACCGAAGAGAATGTGGAATCCAAACTCGCCAATGTGGCCGGTGTGCTGGTTTGCCCCGGCTTCGGACAGCGCGGCATCGAGGGCAAAATCACCGCTGTGAAGTTTGCGCGGACTCACAACCTTCCGACTTTCGGCATCTGCCTTGGCATGCAGATGATGGTCATCGAGTTTGCCCGCAATGTGTTAAAATACAAGGATGCCAATTCCGCAGAAATGGATGCGAACACCCCGCACAATGTGATAGACCTGATGGAAGAGCAGAAATCCGTAACCAACATGGGCGGCACCATGCGGCTTGGCGCGTACGACTGCACACTTCTCAAAGGCAGCAAGGTTGCTGAAATCTATAAAACACTGGAAATCAGCGAACGCCACCGCCACCGTTATGAGTTCAACAACCGATACAAAGAGGAATATGAAAAGAACGGAATGCAATGTGTGGGCGTGAATCCCGATAACGGATTGGTGGAGATTGTGGAGATTCCCGAACACCGCTGGTTTATTGGGACACAATTCCATCCCGAATACTCCAGCACCGTTCTGCATCCCCATCCGTTGTTTATGAGTTTTGTTAAAGAAATAGCAGGATAATTGTATCTTTGCATTTGTTTTTAAAATCCGAAACATGGAGTATTTCATACAGAATATCACAATAGTCAATGAAGGCAAAAACATTGCGGGAAGCGTCTTGATCTCCGATGGCAAAATTGCCAAAATCGTGCCTGAAGGGGAGGTTTTTGACGCAAAAAACGCCACCCTGATCGATGGCCGTGGAAAATATCTGATTCCGGGCGTTATTGACGAGCATGTGCACTTCCGCGAGCCGGGCATGACGGCTAAGGCAGACATTTCCAGCGAAAGCCGCGCTGCCGTCGCCGGCGGTGTGACCTCCGTCATGGAGATGCCCAACACGATTCCGCAAACCACCACCCAGGCGCTTTTGCAAGACAAGTTTGATCTTGCGGCCGAGAAATCGCTCGCCAACTACTCCTTCTATCTGGGTGCCACCAACGACAACCTGAACGAGGTTGTGGCCACTGACCCCGCTAAAGTTTGTGGTATCAAACTGTTCATGGGATCCAGCACCGGCAATATGCTGGTGGATCAGGATTCCGCATTGGAAACCCTTTTCAAAGAGTCGCCCTGCATCATCGCAGCACATTGCGAGGATGAGGCGATTATTCGGAATAACACACAGCAATACAAGGAGTTGGTAAAAGAGGGTAGGGCACTGCCAACCGCGAATCTGCATCCTTTGGTGCGCACGGCGGAGGCCTGCTACCGTTCATCTGCCAAAGCCGTGGAACTGGCCGCCAAAACAGGCGCGCGCCTGCATGTCATGCACATCTCCACCCAACAGGAGCTCTCCTTGTTCAGAAACGATATATCCTTGCAAGACAAGAAGATAACATCGGAGACCTGTCCCCATTATCTGATTTTTGACAATCACGATTACGATAAATTGGGGTTTGCCATCAAGTGCAATCCGGCCATCAAGACAGCGGCTGACAAACAAGCATTACGGGAGGCCTTGCATAGCGGATTGATTGACACCATCGGCTCCGACCATGCTCCGCATCTTATACCGGAGAAGTTCACCGACGACTACTTCACCGCCAAATCCGGTTTTCCTTCCATACAGCACACCCTGACCATGATGATGGAACTGGGCGTGGACTTGGCACAACTCGTGACGCTGATGTGCCACAACCCGGCCATCTTGTATCAGATTGACCGTCGCGGCTTCATCCGGGAGGGCTATCACGCCGACTTGGTCATTGTGGACCCGCACTCCGAGCATCAGATTGCTCCGGAGGAACTCTTTTACAAATGCGCTTGGACACCCTATCTGGGCCAATCCGTGCACGCCAAAGTAACGCACACTTTTGTCAACGGCAATCTGGTGTTCGAGAACGGGAAAGTTCACGATGAGTGCCGCGGCGAAAGGTTGGTGTTCAACCGTAATTAACGGAATATCAATTATTAACGCTTATCGGCGCGCGACTTGATATGCTTCTTATCAAGCCATAAGCCATACACTTCGCTGACATTGCCGGCGGTGATAAATGCTTTGATTTCATTTTGATTGATGTACGCCATCAGTTGCACGAACTCGTCCTTGGTCAGCAAGCTTTCAAGTTCGATGGATTTCTCATTGGTATAACCACCCGTCACTTCGTACAGCGTGCAACCGCGCACCAATTCGTCAATGATGTAGCGGCGGATGCGGTCGTAATCTTTGGAAACGATGCACACACGCTTCTTGTTGTTGAGGCCCGCGGTGAAATAGTCCACCACCAAACCGTTGATCCAAGTGCCAATAAGACCGATAACCACCATGTGGAAGGGGTTGATGGCGAAGGCGGTGCAGCAAATGATGGCACCCGCCACAGAGACGGACGCGCCTATATCAAAATGCAAGTATTTGTTGACAATCTTGGCCAAGATGTCCAAACCTCCTGTAGAGGCGTTGATCTTGAAAAGCACGGCTTGGGCGGCGCTCAGCAAGAGCACAAAACAACAGAGGTCAAACCAGATATCGCCCATAATGGATGGGACAGCGGCATCGGGTTGGATGAAACGCTCGTAGGGGAAGTAGGTTTCCAGCACACGCATCATCGGACCCAGAATCAGGGCCGTGTAAACGGTTTTGATGCCAAATTCCTTGCCAATCAGGAAATACGCGAGAATCAGCAAGATAGCATTAACCACGAAAATAACCGTTGAAACAGGCAGTGCCACTCCGAAGAGGCTTTGGGACACTCCACTGATAACGATGGAGAGACCGGAAATGGTGCCGATAATCAGTTTGCTCGGAACCAGAAAGTAATAAACGGCGCAAGCGGTAATCATCATACCGATTGTCATAATCAGCAATTCAACCCAGAACTTCTTGGTTTTTAGGATGTTTAAAATATTTTTCATGTTAGAAGACAATTAGTGTTTGAAGTGTTTTTTTTTAGCGTGCAAAGATAGTATTATTTTTGCTGGCCCCTTTTCGTATTTTTGCGTCATTATTGTAAAAACAGGTAAATGCAGGCACAGCAATTCTGGACGAAGGCATATCAGCGCAATATCGGCAAGATGATCGGAATGAACTTCCGCTATGTGGGCGACCGTGCCATTGCCGAAGACCTTGCGCACGACGCTTTTCTCAAGGCCATTGAGAAATCGGAAAGCTATCATCATTTGGGCAGTTTTGAGGGGTGGTTAATGCGTGTGAATCTGAATAACACACTGGATTATATGCGTCGGCAACCGCAATTCCTGTCGTTTGACAATATGGATGTGATGGAGGCACCCCAAGAGATAGAAGAGTCACATTATGACCATTTCAGCGAATCCGACATTCTGGATGCCATCAGCCGCCTTCCTGACAAACAACGGATGGTCTTCAACCTGTATGTTTTTGAGAAACAGAAGCACACCAAGATTGCCGAAACCCTGCAAATAGGGGAGCGCAGTTCCAAGCGTTATCTTGCAGAAGCAAGGGTTAGGTTGCAGCAGTTATTGAAAGACAAACAACAACATAAAAAATCGGGCATTATGATTCTATTATCTTTGATTTCAATACGGGGGCATGCCGTGGATCGTCTTTGCCGCGCCAAATTGAAGCATTTCGCAATGGCACCCTCAGGATCATCGCCGCTGACGGCATTCCAGTGGGCCACTGTGCCACAACCTTCCTCGTGGCTGGTTCTTTCTGCCGTCCAAGGTCCAGTGGCGACAGGCGTTACGGGTGTTGGCGTAGCCGCCGCTGTGGCTGGGTCTGTGGCCATATGGCAAGCCAAGCCCTCGGAGCCCACACCCCCTCACATCCCGGAATCTGCCGTTGACACGATTGAAACACCCTTGATGGTATCCCCGCAAAACACGGATACCATTGTATGTGTAGAGACAACGCGCATATCGTCCCTACAGGATAACGAATCCGCTGTTTCCCCTGAACAAAACAATCCGTCCACCGAACAACAAACGCAACGCCCAGCCCCGACTCAGTCCGAAACACGCCAGACCGTACATTCTGCGCCCAAATCAAATCATGGCCTAAAAATATTCCGGCGCAATGGCTACTGCGGTCTGCAAGACGAAGAAGGGAACATTATCGTGTATCCGAAATACTCCGACATCGGACCTTTTGGCAAGTACAGGAGCGGCTGGGCAATGGTGGACCTATTCGGATTCAAGGGGTTTATCGACAGCAATGGACGGGAGGTCGTGCACCCCCAATACGATGAAATCGGCACATTCGGTTACTATATGGATGGAAGGGCATGGGTGCGCAAAGGGAATTTATACGGTTTGATTGACCTGACCGGACGGGAGGTGGTGCCTGTGACACACAAACTAAAAGAATTGATTCAACATTAGCATTCAGCGCTTATTTATGTTTCTAAATCCAATACCAATGAAAAAAATAGTATTAACCTGCATTATCATTTTGGCAATCAGTGTTTTGCATGCACAATCAAACGGCAATTCCGATATGGATGTCACCGCCGTGGATATTAATTTGCCTGGTAACATCATCATAAAGCAATCCTCCAGAACTCAAATGTGGAGCGTAAAAGCCAGCAACAATAATTACACACAGTATGTCCACGCTGAAGTCACAGATGGAAAACTTCTTCTTTATCTGGACGACTCTGCACCGCAAGTGAATATGGGCATACAGGTGGAGATACAGCTTCCTGTTCTGAAGGAACTTTCTTTGCACGGTACTTGCGATGTGCTTATTGCCACTCGCAATGAGCCACAATTGAGTGTCCTGAATTATGGCACAGGTAATTGTAATTTAACAGCGTTGAATATCGGAAATTTCTTGGAATTGCATAACAATGGAACAGGCACTATCAAGATCGTGGAACGGCTTGACATGGAAACTGGTGAGAGCATCCCTTTCATCGTCCCCATAATAAGCACAGAATCCCTGCTCCTTCACAATTCGGGCACTGGAAACATCTCCCTTGAAGCCTGTTCGGCCAACTCTATCGTGTTGAACAATCAGGGAACGGGCGATGTGTTTGCAAACCTGCTGAACACCGCCACCGGAACCATGACAGTGCAGAACAAGGGCACTGGCAAAATCAATCTTCTCAACCTGAATGCGAAGCTGATGGAGTTAAAAAACATTGGCACGGGCGATGTGTTTCTGAACGGCGAAGCAGAAACTCTTAGATTGTTTTGCGTTGGATTTGGAGATATAATGGCCCAATCCTTGGTGACGAAGACAGCACATATCACGCATAGTGGCGCAGGCCAAATTAAAGCCAATGTCACGGATACCGCATATATCTCAGATTCGTACTTCTCAAACTATAGCGAGGTAGGGAAGGTGGAGGTCATGGGCGGTGGCAAAGTGGTACGGGAATAACGCCTTGCCGACAAAACAAGTGACTTGGGTGCCGAAGATGTACCTATGGAAACAACCCATTTCCTATTATAAATTGGCCAAACCAACAAGGGCTCCGATAAGGGGGAAAACCGTGATGCTCAAACCAAACAAGACAATGGTCAATATTCCGAAATATTTCCAGAGCGACTTGTTATTCTTCAAGAATTCCACCATGGCCGCATTGTCATTGGCAATCAACATTTGGTCTGCCGCCTTATAAATGCGCCTCATGTAAATGGCGGGGGCCACATATAAGCCGGCACATGCCAAATATACCATTCCGAAAAGCGATACCGGGAAAGCCACATCCGAGACAGCACTGAACAAAGAACCGCCACAGGCGAATACCAGGCCGAAAATGGCCATGAAAACAATACCCAGAATCATCAGGACGAAAAAGAATTTCATCCATTTGCTGATGCTGTACACATACGCACAGGCCTGCGTCATCAGACCTTTTTCTGTTTCATTAAACTGATGCCGTTTTTCTGGAATTTGATTAATGACTTCATTATCAAACTCATTATTGAATTGTTCTTCCATAATATTTGTCTTTTAGTGAAAATAATGCCACAAAGATAATCATTTTTATTATTGTTAATATTAAAAAAAATTATCTAATTTTGAAGGCGTTAAAATCGTTCTTTTCACATGGGACATTATTATTTATTTTTTTATTAACAAATTATAAATCAAATGCTTATGAAAAAATTCAAAAACTCTACCCGTTTTCTGCTTTGGTGTGCCGTCTCCTGTTTCCTGCTGGTAGGGTGCACACAATCGGCTGACAAAATTTCAAGCAACCAAATTGTGAAATTGTACAACCAACAATTAAAGGAGCAAGCGCAGGCACAGGAAAGCATTCCCATAAAGGTGGGATATTACGAAACATCATCGGAGCAAGAGCGATGCACATTGAAGAAATTGGAGGCGGCCGGACTCTTAACGGTCAGTTTTGAGCGTTTCGCATGGTGGGAGAAGATTGAAGGGGTAAAGAAGGTGAAGCAGTCTTATTACGACTACTGGAGTTGGTCAACGGTCACCAGAACAGTCAACAAAAAGATTTTGGAGTATAATTTCGAAGACCATATCATGGCTAATGTAGCCCTGACACCAGCAGGTAAGAAACTGGTTTTAAAGTCATTACCAGAACCTGTATCAAAAGAAGACAAGGACATGATCCAACCCAAGTTGGACTCTGCCAAAAACCCGGAGTGTTTCGTAAAGTGTGAGGAGAATTGGCCTTACATTGAGAATCCTTTTATTGAAAAGAAAAAAGAGGATACTCCACAAAAAACTGAGCCGAAAAAAGAGACCAAACAAAAGGAGACTCCAAATGAAGAAGACGACGAGGTAACCATCGAGCGCCGCGACAACAAGCAGTACCTGGCCTATCAGAACGCATTGGAAAAGGTGAATGAAACGGAAGTTCACCTGAAAGGATGCACCGTTAAAGCCATCAAGGCGAGAAACATACAGATAGTCAAAGAGAATGGCATTTCCACGGCTGTGGCTGAAGTCATTGTGGAAAAAAACAATGTCACCAAGGCCTATTCAGCAATAAAGCAAGAACTTAACAAGACCAGAACATTGGAGCCCGTCATCCTGACCTATTTTATGGATAAGGGGTGGGTGATCGAAGAAGACTTCCAAATAGGTTTCATGAAGGAATACTTTGAAACATGGAAAGAACTTTGTGATGCCCTTGAAGATGCCGCTGATGAGTTGGGAAAAAGTGGTGAAGGGGAGGAAACCGAAGAGGAGGCGCAACCCGAATAGCCGCGTGATTGTCAATTTCTGACAGCATCTGTCAAGATTCAGAAAATGGTGTACCATTATATTAAAAAAATAAGGTGGCACACCATTTTTTTTGTATCTTTGCCCGCCTTTAATATGGGCGTTTCGTTTTTTAATATTAACAACTAATAAATAACACACGATTATGGAAAAAGCTCAAATGAGAGAAGTGATTGCCAAGCGCGTTGCCAAAGAACTCAAAGACGGCGACGTTGTGAACTTGGGTATCGGTCTGCCGACCATGGTTCCTAACTATTTGCCAAACGATGTGCATGTGATTCTCCAAACCGAGAACGGCATGATTGGAATGGGTCCCACCCCTGAGGAAGGCAAAGAAGATTTGAATTTGATCAACTCCGGCGGCGGTTTCATCACCGCACAACCCGGCGCAGTCTCTTTCAGTTCGGCTGATTCCTTCGCCCTGATCCGCGGCGGCCATGTGGACGCTACCGTGCTGGGCGCCATGCAAGTGGACGAGCACGGCGACATCGCCAACTGGATGATCCCCGGCAAACTCACCCCGGGTATGGGTGGCGCTATGGACCTCCTTATCGGAGCCAAGACTGTGATTGTGGCCATGGAGCACACACAAAAGGGCAACCCCAAAATCCTGCACAAATGCAACCTGCCCCTCACCGCTAAGGGCGCTGTGGACATGATTGTCACGGAAATGGGTGTCATGGTCGTCACCGACAAAGGCCTCGTGCTCACCGAGTTGCACCCCGAGTTCACCGTAGAGGATGTGAAAGCCGCCACGGAGGCCGACTTCACCGTCTCCCCGGACCTCAAACCCATGCAATTGGATTAATGGATAGGTTCATGAGGTAAAAGGGGTAAAGGAGGTGAATGAGGTGATAGGGATCATCCTCATGTACCCATTTCACCACATGCACCACATGCACCACATGTACCTTTTACCCATTTCACTTAAAATAGTACAATATCGAATAATAATCACAAATAACTGAACAATGGATTTTAGCTTAAACAAAAGAGAAGAACTTTTCCTGCAGATGATTCGCAAGTTTGCGACGGAAGAAGTTCAACCGTTGGCTGCCGAAGTTGACGATCAGGAGCGTTTCCCGATTGAGACGGTAGAGAAGATGGCCAAGATTGGCATCATGGGCATTCCTATCCCCGTGGAATACGGCGGACAGGGCGGCACCAACCAAATGTATATCATGGCAGTGGAAGAGCTGTCGAAGGTTTGCGCCACCACAGGCGTTATCGTGAGTGCGCACACCTCCCTGTGTATGAACCCGATTCTGGAGTTCGGCACAGAGGAGCAGAAACAGAAATATTTGCCGAAACTCGCTTCCGGCGAGTGGATTGGCGCCTTTGGCCTTACCGAGCCCAATGCCGGTACGGATGCCGCGATGCAGCAGACCACAGCCGTGTTGGATGGTGAGGAATGGGTGCTCAACGGCAGCAAGATATTCATCACCAACGCAGGATATGCGCATGTGTATGTGATTATGGCCATGACCGACAAGTCGCTCGGCACCAAGGGCATCTCCGCTTTCATTGTGGAGAAGGGCACCCCCGGTTTCTCCATCGGCAAGAAGGAGAAGAAGATGGGTATCCGCGGTTCCGCCACTTGTGAGTTGATTTTCGAAAACTGCCGCATCCCGAAGGCCAACCTGCTCGGTGAGCTCGGCAAGGGCTTCAAGATTGCCATGATGACGCTGGATGGCGGCCGTATCGGTATCGCCTCCCAGGCACTTGGCATCGCCCAAGGCGCGTTGGACGCAACGGTGAAATACACTAAAGAGCGCAAGCAGTTCGGCAAGACGCTGGCCCAGTTCCAGAACACCCAGTTCCAAATGGCCAACCTCGAGACCAAGATCCAGGCCGCCCGTCTGCTGGTGCGCCAGGCCGCTTGGAAGAAAGACATGCACCTTCCTTATTCCGTGGACGCTGCCATGGCCAAGTTGTACTGCGCGGAAACCGCAATGGAGACAACCACCAAGTGTGTCCAGTTCCACGGCGGTTACGGTTACACCCGCGAGTACGAAGTTGAGCGCATGATGCGTGACGCCAAGATCACTGAGATCTATGAGGGTACCTCTGAGGTGCAACGCATGGTCATCGCCGGAAAATTATTCAAATAAAAAAATCGTAAAGACCACGGCCGTGCGTCTCCACGATAATAGGCCGTGCGTCTCAACACATAAAAAAGCATAAAATGAATATCATTGTAACAATAAAACAGGTTCCGAACACCAATGTCATCAAGATCAACCCGGTGACGGGCACATTGATCCGTGACGGTGTTCCTTCAATTTTGAATCCGGACGATGCATCGGCCTTGGAAATGGCATTGCAGCTGAAGGACAAGTTCGGTGCGCATGTCACCGTCATCACCATGGGTCCGCCGCAAGCCGACGCCATCTGCCGCGAGGCCTTCGCCATGGGCGCCGACAGAGCCATCCTGCTGTCTGACCGCAAGTTCGCGGGCGCTGACACGCTGGCCACCTCCTACGCGCTCTCCGGCGCCATCAAGACGCTGGATTACGACCTCATCCTGGCTGGCCGCCAAGCTATCGACGGCGACACCGCCCAAACCCCGGTGTCCCTGGCACAGCACTTGGACCTCCCGCAGGTGACCTACGCCACCAATCTCGATTTCGACGGCAAGAAACTCTGCACCGTCACCAAAGAGACGGAAGAGGGTTATCAGATTCTCGAAGTGGAAACGCCGTGTGTGCTCACCGTGCTTTCCTCCGCCATCAAACCGCGCTACATGACCGTCAAGGGCATCATGGAGGCCTACGACAAGGAAGTGGAAGTTTGGGGCGCTGACAAACTCGATGTGGAAGTGGAGCGCCTCGGTCTCTCCGGTTCGCCCACCCGTGTGAAGAAGTCGTTCACCAAACCGCAGAAACAACCCGGCGAGGTGTTCGAAGTCGATGCTGAAGAAGCTGTTGAGATTATCGTCAAGAAACTGAAAGAGAAACATATTATTTAACCGAGAATTTATAAGACTATGGAAAAAACTGATTATAAGAACATTCATGTATTTGTGGAGCAACGCGACGGCGTTATCCAATCCGTGGCTTTGGAATTGCTCGGTAAGGCACACGAGCTTTCCGCCGACCTTCACGAGAAGGTGGTGGCCGTCTTAGCCGGCCATCAAATCAAGGACCAGGCCCAGATGTTGATCGAATATGGCGCTGACGAAGTGATTTGCATGGACGCTCCTGAGTTAAAAGACTATCTCACAGAGCAATACACCCAAGCCATCTACCAAGTAGTGATGGAGTTCAAGCCCAGCATCATGCTGATTGGCGCCTCCACCATTGGCCGTGACCTTGCGCCGCGCTTGGCATGCCGCCTCAACACCGGTTTGACCGCCGACTGCACAAAGTTGGAGATCACCGAGGACATGCAGCTGGCCTCCACGCGTCCCGCTTTCGGCGGCAATCTTATGGCCACCATCTTGAATACGGAGCACAGACCGCAAATGTCAACCGTGCGTCCTGGCGTGATGCAGAAAATGGCCCGCGACAACAGCCGCAAGGGTGAAATCATCGACTTCAAGCCCACTTTCGACAGCAGCAAGTTCAAAGTGCGTCTGGTCAAGAATGTGAAAGAAGACAAGGGCACGGTGGACATTACGGATGCCAAGATCCTGATCTCCGGCGGCCGTGGCGTGGCCAACAAAGCGGGTTTCGACAAATTGCAAGCCCTGGCCGATGTGCTCCCGGGTGCTGAAGTCTCCTCTTCCCGCGCCATGGTTGACGCTGGCATCATCGACCACAGCCGACAAGTGGGACAAACCGGCAAGACCGTGCGCCCCAACCTCTACATGGCCTGTGGTATCAGCGGCGCCATCCAGCACCTCGCCGGTATGGAAGAATCCGAACTGATCATCGCCATCAACAAGGACAAGTTCGCACCTATCTTCAGCGTGGCCGACCTCGGCATTGTCTGCGACCTCAATAAAGTGGTTCCGCTGCTTACCGCCCGCCTCGCCAAGGAAATTGAAAAATAATGATCCAAATCCGCAATATCGAAAAGAGTTATGGCAATCTTCATGTGCTGAAGAACATAACCCTCACGATTGAAGACTCCAAAGTGGTCACCATTGTCGGTCCTTCAGGGGCCGGCAAGACCACTTTGTTGCATCTTATCGGCACGCTGGACAAACCCGACAGCGGCGAGATTGTCATCGACGACACCAAAATCGGTTCGCTCAACGACAACCAGCTGTCGGAGTTCCGGAACCAGCATATCGGGTTCGTCTATCAGTTCCATCATCTGCTGCCCGAATTCACGGCGGTAGAGAATGTGGCATTGCCCGCCATGATAGCCGGAAAGTCCCGCAAGGATGCTTTACATAAGGCTACTGAACTGCTTGATTTTCTGAAGTTAAAAGGTCGTGTAAATCACAAGCCCAACGAACTTTCCGGAGGTGAGCAGCAACGCGTAGCCGTGGCCCGCGCCCTGATGAACAACCCCAAACTCATCCTGGCCGACGAGCCCTCCGGCAATCTGGACACCGACAACGCCAAAAAACTGCACCAACTCTTCTTCGATCTGCGCGACCAATTCCACCAAACCTTTATCATTGTCACCCATAATGAAGAACTCGCCACCTTGTCGGACCGCAAAATCATCCTGCAAGATGGAAAAGTAATACAATAATCATTATGAAAAAACATATCCTTATCTGCCTCATTGTATGCAGTATTGTAACCTTGACAGGCTGCAGTATCCTCCAATTCTCCAATCTGCTGAACTGCAAATTTGCCATGGCCGGTGTGCAGAATGTAACCTGGGCGGGCATCAATTTCAGCAATGTCAGCAGCGCGAAGGACCTTTCCATCACAAACCTTTCCAAAGCAATGGAAGCCATCAAGAATCTGGACTTCACCATTACCTGTGATGTGAATGTGAAAACGGAGAACCCCACCAACCGCATGGCACGGCTGATCGGCTACGACTATGAGCTGTTTCTGAACAACCAGCCCAACGCTATCGCCACCGGCAGCAGCCGCGACAAGGAGTACATCATTCCCGCAAACAGTTCCATGGTGATTCCGATTCCCGTGAAAATGAATCTGGTTTCGGTTATCAAGAATCGGGAGGTTGGCAGTATCATCAAGTGTATCAAGGATATACAAGACAAAGGAAATGGCACATCCTCCGATGTGAAAGTGAAATTCACCCCTTACCTCAGTATGGGAAGAACTCCCATCAAACTCTCCCCAATCACCCTGACCAAAACCTTCCAGTCCTCGCCAAAAGCGACGAAACAGGACCGAAAACAAGCAAAAGAGGCTTCCACACACAAGCGCTAAGTCCTAACCTTACAAACCTTAAAAACTTTAAGAACCTTACAAGCTTTACAAACCTTAAAACCAACTTCATGATCCAACGAATTCAATCTTTGTTTTTATTAGTTGCAGCCATTATCCCTATCGTGCTGCTTTTTATCCCATTCGGATACATTAACACCGAAGATTCCCAATTCTTGTTCAACGCCATCTCGTTGAAATATAACATCCCGGAAGGACATACCATCGTCCGCGTTTATTATGTGGCACTGTGTCTGGTCATCTGCTCGGCACTATCCCTTATCGCCTTATTCTCGTATAAGAACCGTATCCGCCAAACCCACATCATATCCATCAACATGATTGTGTATTTGGTTGCGCTGATGCTGATCTTATGGCTTTGCCCGGATGTTATTTTCAAGAAATATTTCGCCACAAGAGGTGTGGATTTCGAATTCACCTTCGCATATAAAGCATTGATATTGATACTGATATGCGTAGAAGCAGTATGCCTCTATCTGGCAAATAAATTCATAAAGAAAGACGAAGCTTTGGTAAGATCTGCGGACAGACTTCGCTAATATCGTTTTTGAATATGCGTTTCCATATCAGAAAAGGATTGGACCTTAAACTGGCAGGTGCCGCCGCCCAAGAGTGGGATAATTGGCAAACACCTGCCTGTTGTTATATTCATCCCTCTGATTTCAAATGGCTTGCCCCGCGGTTGTCCGTGCAGGAAGGGGATGCCGTAGAGATTGGAACACCTTTGTTTCATGACAAAAATGATGAGCGCATACAAATTGTTTCTCCCGTGTATGGTACCGTCCGGCAAGTTGTGCGGGGTGAAAAACGGGTTATCCGCACGATAATCGTGGACACATCAAACGCTCAAACCTCTCGGAAACTGGAATTCCAGAATCCCGAGAATGCTGAAGAATATCAGCAACTGATGCTTCAGTACGGGTTGTGGTCCCTGTTGCGGCAAAGACCATTTTCCACGATTCCAAATCCCGATACAAAACCCAAAGCGGTGTTTATATCCTGCTTTGACTCAGCGCCTTTGGCTCCTGATTACGCATTTTTGATGAAGGGTAGGGAAGAGGACTTTCGCGCTGGCATTCAAGTGGTGAAAACCATAGCCAACGCACCCATGCACCTGTGTATGCGTGAAGAAGCTGATAATGAGATATTTGAGAATATTCCAAATACGGAGAAACACTATTTTAGTGGTCCACACCCCGCTGGGAATGTGGGCACTCAGATTCACAGAATCGCACCTATCCAGAAGGGCGAGGTCGTCTGGTATATTTCCCCCGATGATGTCGCTACTATCGGCCGTTTCTTCAGCCGCCATGAGCTTGGTTTCGAGCGCACGGTGGCATTGACAGGGCCTTGCATGCAGAACCCCTGTTATGTGCGGATGCCATACGGTGCAGACCTTTCGGTTTTGCTGGATGCACATGTAGAGACACACGGCCGCGCGTCTCTACATGTGCGTAATATCTCCGGCAATGTTCTGACCGGTAAAATCCTGGATGAATGGCCCTCCGTGCGTTTCTATGACCGGCAGGTCACCGCGATAGAGGAGGGCGGACAGCGCGAGATTCTGGGCTGGCTGCTGCCGGGACTCAAGAAATGGAGTCTGTCGCACACATTCCTTTCCTGGCTTACACCCAAACGGACCTATTCATTCAACACCTCCCTGCATGGCGGTCGCCGCACTTTCATGATGACGGATGTGTATGAAAAAGTCTTTCCCTTTGAACTGCTGCCACTGCAACTCCTGAAAGCATGTGCCATCAAGGACATTGAGCAGATGGAGGCCCTTGGCATTTATGAGGTTGACTCCGAGGATTTCGCCCTGTGCGAGGTAGTATGTCCTTCCAAAATTGAATGCCAGAAGATTGTAGAGGAGGCGATGAAAGAGTTGAGAGACAATAGCTAACAACCCTCCTCACACCTTTCCAGCAGGAAGCTCACGGGCCGGAAGCCGTCGTTACAGCTGATCATGGCGGAGTAGGGGTTCTTCATCCAGCCGTCGAAGAAGTTGCCTCTGCCGGCGGCCAGTTCTTCCACAAACCACCGCATCGACTCCCATGCGCTATCACAGAGCCCTTCGGGCTTTTTTCCACCTACAGATATCCAGCTTTCGCCCTCGCGCACCTCGCATGCGTGCTCGATGGGGTTCTCGTACAGAGCGGAAAGGTCAGTGTGTTGCACTTTTCTTACAGCGGTGATTTTTATGTTGTAGAGGGACATTGGGATGGAGTTTTGAAGTTACATCAGCGCCACACGGTTCAGCGATTCTGCGAATTTCCGAATACCGTCCTGTATCTTTTGCAGACTCTTTTTTGTGGGTTTAGTCTCGTCTAAAATGTATTGGTTAAGGCGGCTTTTGGGAATCCCCGTCATCTTATGCAAGGTATTGACACCAATCAAACTGCTATAATATTTTAGTAAACTTTCCTTGTCGTATTCAAATTCAAATGACAGATCAGGGAAAACACGCCCATTCTCCTTCTCCAATTCTTTCATTTCTTCCACGGTAATGTAAAAGTCATCAATGGCTTCTTGTTCAGAATCCCCATATCCAGCCAACCCGAAATTGTATTCGTCATTCGGCATATATGCGGCAAACAACCCGTCCTGGCTTACTTCCACAATCACTTTTTCCTTTTTCATATTCATTGTGTTACTAAAATTCAACTCCAGATTTTCTTACAATGTCTTTTAATGTACCTGTTGGAACCTCTTTGGCGAAATGCCTCGGAACAGGAAATTTTTTTTGAGTAATGGGACTATACCAAATATCATGATTTGCTCCGTGTCTGATGAGTTTACATCCTGCTTCCTGCAGTATTCTTAATATATCTGATGTTTTCATGAATATTTATTTTCATGGTGCAAAGATACATTTTATTCACGAATATCTTGAAATCAAACTGATTTTTCAAATAAAAAAGCAATCACTTTTGCACTACCGCTGCAAACAGAAATATGCGTATCTTTGCGCCTTCGAAAAAAACGCTGATGCCCAAGAAATTCAACGCACTGCTTGATGCCATGGATACCTTCCTGCGCACGCCGGCCACCGTGACCGGCCAGGGCAGTCATATCCGAGATGCAGTGGACATGAAGCGCATCATGATCACCGTGATGATCGCCTTGTGTCCGGCGCTATTTTTCGGGTGGTGGAATGTGGGCTACCAGCATTTTCTGGCCACTAATGGGGTCACGGCCTTGTGGCCCTGCCTCTGGTATGGCTTCCTGAAATGGCTGCCTTTAGTGATTGTCACTTATGTTAGCGGTTTGGCAATAGAAGTCCTTTTTGCGCAAATCCGCAAAGAGGAAGTGGCCGAGGGATTCTTTGTCACCGGCTTCATCATCCCGATGATCATGCCGCCCGATGTGCCGCTTTGGATTGTGGCCGTAGCCACCGCATTCGCCGTGCTCTTCGGCAAAGAGGTGTTCGGCGGCACCGGTTACAACTTCCTGAACCCCGCGCTGCTGGCCCGCGCTTTTGTCTTTTTCGCTTATCCTTCCGTCATTTCCGGCGACAAGGTCTGGATTTCGGGCGCAGACGCTATCACCGGTGCCACGCCATTGGGCATGATCATGAACGGTCATCCCGAGGCCATGCCTTCCACCTGGGAGATGTTCGTAGGCACCATCCCGGGCTGTATCGGTGAGACCTGCAAGATTGCCATCCTCATCGGCGCGGCCATTCTCCTTTTCACGCAGGTGGCCGACTGGCGCATCATGTTCTCCGTACTCGTGGGCGGATATGCGACCGCCCTCATCTGCCGTGTTACAGGACTTTGCCCCGTAGCAGGTTATCAACAGATTCTCATGGGCGGATTCTTGTTCGGTGCGGTCTTCATGGCCACAGATCCCGTGACCGCCGCACACACCCGAACCGGCAAGTACATCTATGGCTTGCTCATCGGCGTACTCGCCATCCTCATCCGCACACTCAACAAGGGTTATCCCGAAGGCATGATGCTCGCCATCCTGCTGATGAACATATTCGCACCACTCATTGACTACTGCGTGGTGCAGGCCCACATTCACAAACGTCAAAAGCAATTAATCCAACAAAACACATCCCGATGAGAAAATTCAGCAACAGATACATATTCCTATATGTCAGTGCGCTGGTGCTCCTCATCAGCGTGGTGCTCACAACCGTTTCCATCGGCCTGAAATCGAAACGGGAAGCCAATGTGACCCGGGAAAAATACCAGCAGATCTTGAAAGCGGCTGGTTATAAGGATGTTTCCAAGAAGAATACGGTTTCGTTTTTCCAAGAAATTGCCAAACCCGAAAAGGGAGACAAGACGAGCGAGAAGTATCACATCCGTTGCGCCGACGGCAACCCCGGAATGGTGGTTCGCGTGCAGGGGAAGGGGCTCTGGGGGCCCATCTGGGGCTATGTGGTGCTGTCGGAGGACGGTTCCACCATCAAAGGCGTGTCGTTCGCACACAAGTCGGAAACCCCCGGTCTGGGGGCGAAAATCACAGACGACGAGTTTGCCAACGCCTTCATCGGCAAGAAACTATACGATCAAAATGGCGCATTCACATCCGTTCGGGTGGTGAAGAAAGGACAGGAGGGTGATATCCGCGAGGAGAACCGGGTGGATGCCATCTCGGGAGCGACAATAACATCCAAAGGGGTAGATGAGATGATGGGGAAATTGAAAATTGAGAATTGAAAAATTCCCCTTCTATTGTAGAAGGGGTGGCAGAAGGCCGGGGTAGTAATATTGAATTGAAAATTGAGAGATGAAGAAATATTTGGGACCATTAAGCAAGGATAATCCGATTCTGGTGCAGACACTGGGTGTTTGCTCCGCCTTGGCCGTTACCGCCCAACTGAAGCCGGCAGTGGTCATGGCGCTTTCGGTAACCGTGGTCTGCGCTTTCTCAAATCTCATCATCTCACTGATACGCAACACGATACCTCCCCGAATCCGCATCATTGTACAGTTGCTCATCGTTTCCTTTTGGGTGGTTCTGGTGGACTTGTTCCTGCAAGCCTATTTCTACGATATCAGCAAACTGCTCTCCGTCTTCGTCGGACTCATCATCACCAACTGCATCATCATGGGCCGTTTGGAGGCGTTTGCCCTGTCGCACAAGCCATGGCCCTCGCTGGTGGATGGCGTAATGAACGGCCTGGGCTACGGACTGGTGCTTGTCATTGTGGCCATCTTCCGCGAACTGCTCGGTTCAGGCACCCTTTGGAATTATCAAGTCATCCCTAAAGCCCTATACCAAATCGGTTATCTCAACAATGGTCTCATGATTCTTCCGCCCATGGCACTCATTCTCGTAGGCATTATGATTTGGATAAGAGGAGAGAGGAAGGGAGTAAAGGAGTAACAAACAATCACTAATCACCAACTTCATGTCCGACATATTCAACATATTCATCCGTTCGGTTTTCATCGACAATATGGTTTTCGCCTATTTCTTAGGCATGTGCTCCTATTTGGCGGTGTCCAAGAATGTGAAGACCGCGTCGGGACTGGGCATGGCGGTTTGTTTTGTGTTGGCGATCACAGTTCCCGTCAATTATCTGATAAACAAATATTTATTGCAACCTGGGGCACTGGCGTGGTTGGGTGATCGTTTCGCTCAGGTGGACTTGTCTTTTCTGGGACTTATCATCTTCATCGCGGTCATTGCCGGCATGGTGCAACTGTTGGAGATGGTGATTGAGCGATACATGCCCGCCTTGTACATGGCCTTGGGCATATTCCTCCCGTTAATTGCGGTGAACTGCGCCATATTGGGCGGTTCGTTGTTCATGCAGGAAAAGAACTTCCCGACTGTGGCGCACAGTTTCGCATACGCCATCGGTTCCGGACTGGGTTGGCTGCTGGCCATCACCGCCATGGCGGCCATTCGGGAGCGGCTGAAATACTCCAACATCCCGGAACCCTTGCGGGGCAACGGTATCGCCTATATCATCACGGGACTTATGGGCATGGGATTTATGGCATTTTTAGGAATCTAAGTGAACTCGGATATGGTACTTTGGACAACTCTTGCGGCAATAATCATCTTTCTGGCTATCATCTGGATGCTGGTGGCCCTGCTGCTCTATGTGCGCAAGCAACTGGTTCCCGAAGGCAAGGTCAAGATAACGATAAACGGGGAGAAAGAGATTGAGCATGAGCGCGGTTGCACACTGTTGCAGGCATTGTCCGACGAGCAGGTTTTTGTTCCCTCCGCATGCGGTGGGGGCGGCTCATGCGGCACTTGCAAAGGGAAGGTGCTCTCCGGCGGCGGCGAAATACTGCCCACCGAACTGGCACACATCTCCCGCAAGATGGCCGCCGAACACTACCGGCTCTTCTGCCAGGTGAAAGTGCGCGAAAATATGGCCATTGAAATACCCAAAGAGTTTTTCGGCATCAAAAAATGGACCTGTAAGGTGGTTTCCAACCACAATGTGGCCACATTCATCAAGGAACTCGTGTTGCAATTGCCGGAAGGGGAGAGTATGGACTTCCGTTCCGGCGGCTATGTGCAAATCGATATTCCACGTTGTATGGTCAAATACGCTGACATTGAGGTGGATGAACCCTTCCGCCGCGACTGGGAGATGATGGGATTGTTCGACCTGAAGATGCGCAATCCCGCCGGCACCATCCGAGCGTACTCCATGGCCAACCATCCCGCTGAAAACCACATCGTGATGCTGAATGTGCGTGTTGCCATACCCCCTATAAACCGCAAAACCAGACGCATGGAGAAGGTGAACCCTGGTGTTTCATCCTCATACATTTTCAGTTTGAAACCCGGCGACGAGGTGACGGTTTCGGGTCCCTACGGCGACTTCTTCGTGCAGGACTCCGACCGCGAGATGATGTTCATCGGCGGCGGCGCGGGCATGGCCCCCATGCGCTCGCATATCTTCGACCAGTTCAAGAACAAGCATACCCAGCGCAAAACCACCTTCTGGTATGGAGGGCGCTCACGCAAAGAACTGTTTTATAAGGAAGAATTCGAGCAATTGGCAGCCGAGCACGACAATTTCGAATTCCACATCGCCCTATCCGATGCCCAGCCAAGCGACAACTGGACCGGCTATACCGGTTTTATTCACGAGGTGATTTATGAAAACTACCTAAAGAATCATCCGAATCCGGAAGATATTGAATACTACATCTGCGGCCCGCCCATGATGCTGCAAGCGGTGCTCAAGATGCTGGACTCCCTCGGCGTGACCTCGGAAATGATTCACTATGACGACTTTGGCGGCTGATACCGACTACCAATTGGCAATTGACAACACCCGCTTAATTCGTTTCGATTGGCCCGACAGGTTCCAATACTGGATCATCACCACATACATTCCCGACGGCAGCAATTGGTTTTGGTCATCAAGACCCTCCCAGCGGAATTGGGCCTCATTCCCACATAAAACATTGTTTGCCAGATGTTTGACTAATTTTCCACGGGAATTGTAGATGCTAATGGTAAGACGATTGTCCAAATCGGGGAAACGCAAATTTATCTCCGCAAAATCCTCGAAACCGTCATTGTTAGGCGAAATCACCTCCGGCTTGATAATGGTTTCCGTCTGTTCCGTATCGCTTATCACATGCGAGTTGGCATAACCAGGCGTGGCAAAACCGACCGTGGCGGCAGCCGAGTGCCAATTATCCGGATTCTGAGTGGGCAGCGTAGGGGAGAGCCGTTCCAGACTCACGCCCTCCGTGGTTTGCAGTTTCGGGTAATGCATATCTTCCGTATATTGCAGTCTGTCAATGGTTTGCAGTGAAATATCCGTAAGAAAAACCACACCTTCATCATTATTATAGGCAGGCAAAGAATCGCACTGGAGCAAATTCAACGGTTCCGGACATACATATTGTTGTTGCGTCAGCTTCTTATTCTTGCACAAAGCACAATATCGGTTCGGAAAAAGCTGCATTCCACCACTGGAAGCCAAGACTGCCTTCAAAGGGATCGTATCGCCTCCTGAACCTATTTTAACATCCTTTAAATCAATTATTTTTGAAGATTTATTAAAGATTTCGATGAAGTCCGCATCCGTGCCGTCAAACGGATGACTCAACACCTCATTGATGGCAAGATCGCCGTGCTCCGGAGCACCAGGACACCCGCATTCCATGAAACTGTCTGGTCGCACTTTGTTTCCAGCGCAGTCGCTCAAATCACCGGTCAGACAGACCGTGTAAACCTGACCTTCCAGTAAAGGCGAAGACAGTCTCAAATCGAGTGCCGAAAAGGTGGGAGGAACCTCGGAGATGGATGTGAAAATAGGTAAAGTAGGTGAATGAGGTGAAGGGTTAAGAGTGAATGGGATAGTATTTTCATCCGTTAGAGAAACCGGTTCGGAAAAGAATATGCGCACAGTAAGACTGTCCAAGAGGGTGATGCGCTCCATTTCCGGCGGATTGTTGTCGGACAAGACCGTGCTTGCCGCATTGGGAAGTCCCGGTGTGCCACCTAATGGCGAAGTGGAGGAGTTCCAGTTCTCCTCGCCCCAGCAAGGCAGCGACTCATCCAACATTTCCAACGACCAGCCGCCTTCCTGCTTGATGGGCTCTGTGTGCCATTTCGGACGATAGGAAACAATATGAATAACCTGATCATCAGCATCATACAAAATTAGAGTTTGTCCTGCATCCGCCAGTGAAAGAGACGAAATCGTATAGACATGCGGTGTATATTCAATAAAATCCTCCAGATACTTGGCCGCGATGAGGATGGCGTAACCATTACTGTCCAAATCCATGGCAGGCAACGATTTCGTGGTATTGCCAATCTTCAGTTTCCAGCCCTCCAAGCGGCATGAGGCGGGCAAACGGTTGTGCAATTCCACATATTCGGCGGCGGGGAGCCCGACCGCAGGCGTTGGATCGGCCATGATTTCGCTGATGACAATGTCGTAGCGCACAGGGGTAGCAGTTTGACAACAAGCTGTTTTACAGCAAATTAAAAAGCAGAGTAGGAGAGGGGTGACCCCTAAAATTTTGTTTTTCATAATTTTTAAATTTTATATTTTGTTTTCCGCAAAAATACTACTTTTGCAGAATCAAAATCAATTTTTCAGAAAAAAACATTCAAAATGAAAATTGCGTTAGTTGGTGCCACGGGACTTGTAGGTGGCGTTATGCGTAAAGTATTGGAAGAAAGAGGTTTCGGAAATGAGGAATTCATTCCAGCCGCCTCTGTCCGTTCGGTTGGCCGGCAGATTGAGTTTGCTGGCAAAACATATACAATGGTTTCGGTAGAAGACGCCATCGAGGCGGCCCCCGACATCGCCATATTCTCCGCCGGCAGCGGTCCATCGCTGCAATACGCCCCGCAGTTTGCCGCCAAGGGCACGGTTGTCATTGACAACTCCTCGGCATGGCGCAGCGACCCCAACATACCACTGGTGGTGCCCGAAATCAACGGCGATGTGATCAAGGCCACAGACAAGATCATCGCAAACCCGAACTGTTCGACTATCCAGATGGTGATGGCCCTGTGCCCATTGCATAAACAATACAAAATCAAGAGGTTGGTGATTTCCACCTACCAGTCCGTCACCGGAACCGGCATGAAGGCCGTGAACCAGCTGATGAAGGAGAGGGCAGGGGAGAGTTGCGACAAAGCGTACCCCTATCAGATTGATATGAACCTTTTCCCTCACGGCGGCACTTTTGAGGACAACGGTTACACCACCGAAGAGATCAAGCTGGTGAATGAAACCCGTAAAATATTAAGGGATAACGACATACAAGTCACCGCAACCGTGGCGCGCGTGCCCGTGACGGGCGGCCATTCCGAAGCGGTGAATGTGGAATTCTATAATGAATTCGAGTTGGACGAGGTGTTCGAACTTCTGCGCAACATGCCAGGCGTGGTGGTGCAGGATGATCCGGCGCACAACATCTATCCGATGCCTTTGTGGGCGAAAGACAAAGACGAGGTATTCGTGGGCCGCATCCGCCGCGACTTTTCACAACCCCGCACACTGAATCTGTGGGTGGTTGGCGACAATCTCCGCAAAGGAGCCGCCACCAACGCCGTGCAAATCGCCGAATTAATTCGTGACAAGTATTTGAAATAGATTTTTTTGTATCTTTGCATTTAAAATTCTTCCTACATGAAAAAAATAGGATTTCTTATTTGCATTCTGCTGATGGGTTTGAACGCCATATTCGCGCAAAACACACCGAATAAGGCCATTATAGGTTTTTATAACCTGGAAAACCTGTTCGACACCATCAATGACCCGATCAAAAACGATGAGCAGTTCCTGCCTCAAGGCGATTACCAATGGACTTCGGAACGCTATATGCACAAACTGGACCGTTTGTCACAAGTAATTGCCGACATAGCCAAACTTGATGGCGGATTGGTGGTTTTGGGCGTTTCTGAAGTTGAAAATGAGCATGTCCTTTGGGATTTAGTCGCCACGGAGCGTCTGAAACCCTACGGATTGAAGGTTTGTCACCATGAATCACCTGACAGACGCGGTGTGGATGTTTCTTTCCTGTACGATCCAAAACGCTTTCATATTATTGATACAGCGGCATTTCCGCTTATCGTGCCCAACCAGCCCGAGTTCATTTCCCGTGACCAATGGCTGATGACCGGCATTTTGGACAATACGGACACCTTATATATATTGGTGAACCACTGGCCGTCAAAGTCGGGTGGGGAAAAGCGCAGTCTGCCGGGCCGTCTGGCCGCTGGCACGCTGTCGCACGACATCTGGAGCAATATCTCTGCCAAGCATCCCGGCGCCAAGTTCATCCTCATGGGCGACTTGAACGACAACCCGAATTCCAAAGCCATCATGGAGTGCTTAGGTACCAAAACGAATATTAAAAATGTGACTTCCAATGACTTGTTCAACCCAATGTGGAAGTTGTACCGTGACGGAATCGGCTCTTACGCATACCGCGACTCTTGGGAGATGCTGGACAACATGATTGTGTCGGGCGGACTGGTGTTTCCGAAAAGAGGTTACAAGTACCAAACCGCACAAGTTTTCCGGAAAGACTATCTGTTCACCAAATCCGGTTCCTACATGGGCTATCCGTTCCGTATGTTCGCCGGCGGCGTGTATCAGGGTGGCTACAGTGACCACCTTCCGGTTTATCTTGTTTTAACGAAATAATACTCAATAACTTATGGATAAAAGACTGGTAATAATTCCAACTTACAAAGAAAAAGAGAACATTGAGAACATCATCCGGACCATCTTCGGTTTGATTGATGTGCATATTTTAGTGATTGACGATGGCAGTCCAGACGGCACAGCGGACATCGTGAAGAGTTTGATGCCTGAGTTCGAGGGCCGGTTGTTCATCGAGGAACGCAGCGGCAAGCTGGGACTTGGAACCGCATATATACATGGCTTCCGCTGGGGTTTGGCCCGCGATTATGACTTCATGTTCGAGTGTGACGCCGATTTCTCGCACGATCCGCACGATTTGCAGCGTTTGTACGACGCTTGTGTGGAGCAGAACGCCGATGTGGCCATTGGATCGCGTTATTGCCAGGGTATCAGCGTGGTGAACTGGCCGTTAGGGCGCTTGATGATGTCCTATTTCGGGTCTATGTATGTGCGCACGGTGCTGGGCATTCCTGTGCACGATACCACCGCAGGATTCAAATGCTACCGTGCTAATGTGTTGAAAGCCATAAATTTCGACGCTATCAAGCATGTGGGCTACGGATTCCAGATTGAGATGAAGTTTATCGCGTACAAGCTTGGTTTCAAGATTGTGGAAGTGCCGATCATTTTCCGTGACCGTACGATGGGAACCTCCAAAATGAGCGGCGGAATTTTCCGCGAAGCAATTTTTGGTGTAATCGGCTTGAAATTGCGCAGCTGGACGAAGAAATGGAAACGGGAGATACGGAACAACTAAATATTTCCCAATCCCAACTCCATAGACGACTTCATATTTGAATATAAAATAAGCATCTAAATGGGGGCACGAAAAATGCCCCCTTTTCCTGTCCCTTCAAATCCTATTTAACATAATATAAATTATGAGACAAACAGACAGGGGCGGAAGACATAGGTGATTTAAATACGATTTTATGAACTTAAATAACTGTATATCAGTCCTATTACAGTCGTCTCGATATCTTCGGGAGAATCTCATTTTTCCAGGTCGCGAACGATCCATCGACGATTTTCTTTCTGGCGGTGGTTACAAGATCCAGGTAGAAATGCAAATTATGGATGCTGCCGATCATCGGGCCGAGAATCTCGTCAGAAACATACAGATGGCGGAGATAAGCGCGCGTATATTCGCGGTCGGCGAAAAGTTCGCTGCCGGCGTCTATGGGTGTGAAATCGTTTTTCCATTTCTCGTTGCGCATGTTCAGCATGCCTTCCCAGGTGAAAATCATGCCGTTGCGGCCGTTTCGTGTGGGCATCACGCAGTCGAACATATCCACGCCCAGCGAGATATTTTCAATGATATTAGCCGGTGTTCCCACGCCCATCAGATAGCGCGGTTTGTCCTTCGGAAGCGCCCTGCAGCAGAAGTCGGCAATCTCGTACATCTGCTCCACGGGCTCCCCTACCGCTACCCCACCGATGGCGATTCCGTCGGGGTTCACGGAGTCGCAATACTCCGCCGATTTGAGGCGCAGATCATGGTAAATGCCGCCTTGGACTATGGGGAACAGCGATTGTTCGTAACCGTAGTACGGTTCCGTCTCCTCCAGCCGTTTCACGCAGCGTTTCAACCACTTAAAGGTGGTTTCCATCGATTTTTTGGCGTAGTTGTACTCGCACGGATACGGGATGCACTCGTCAAACGCCATGATAATATCGGCGCCGATGGCGCGCTCAATGTCCATCACGCTTTCCGGACTGAACAGATGTCGCGAGCCGTCGATGTGCGACTGGAACCAGACGCCCTCTTCGGGGTTTATTTTGCGGCGATGACTGAGTGAGAACACCTGGAAACCGCCGCTGTCGGTCAGTATGGGGCGGTCCCAGCCGTTGAACTTGTGCAATCCGCCGGCATTGCGCAAAACCTCGCATCCGGGCCGCAAATACAGATGATAGGTGTTACCCAGGATAATCTGGGCTTTTATATGTTCCTTCAAATCCTTGATATGCACGGCCTTAACCGTTCCCAATGTGCCCACAGGCATGAAAATGGGTGTCTCAATCTGGCCATGTGCCGTGGTAATCACGCCCGCACGGGCATGGCTTTTGGCATCTTCTTTGTCGATTATAAACTTCATTTTGTTGATAAATAGGCGGCAAAAATACATCTTTTATCTCAACTAAAAACTACTTTTGCAAACAAATTATTAACCTACCATTATCCTATGTTGGAAGAGAAGTTATCTCTCACTATATTAATTGTTTTCGGCTCCATCACCCTACTCCAACTGCTCTACTATTTTGTAGTGTACGCCCGTTTCTCCTTCTCCCGGAAGAAGAAAGCGGTGGCCATGCAGCAGGTGCCGGTTTCCGTCATCGTGGTGATCAAGGATGCGGCCAGTTCGCTGCTGAAGTTCCTGCCGCGCATGATGAGCCAGCAATACTCGCAGTTTGAGCTGGTACTTGTCAACGACCACTCGCACGACCAGTCCGAACTGGTGGTGAAGGAGTATCAGAGCCAGTACAGCAACATCAAGCTGGTGAATCTGGAGAGCGCAGTGACCACCATCCGCGGAGGCAAGTTCGCCCTATCCATGGGCATCCGCTGCGCCACCTACGAGCACATGCTGTTCACCGATGTGGAGTGCTACCCCACTTCATCGCACTGGCTGGAGAAAATGGCCGAGAACTTCGTATCCCAAAAGCAAATTGTATTGGGATACAGTTCGTATGAAAAGCGCAATAATCTGTTTAACAGATTATTACATTTCGACACATTGCACAACGCCATCCAGTATTTCTCGCTGGCCATGTGCCATTCCACCTACCGTGGTGACATACGCAACATCGCGTTCACCAAGACATTGTTTTACGCCCAGCAGGGTTTCGCCTCCCACAACCACATCAGTTGCGGTGAGGAGGACATCTTCATCTCGCGCGCGGCCACCCGCCAGAACACGGCAGTGGAGTTCTCGCCCGAATCCTTCGTCCTGTCGCAGCACAAAATCCCCTACAGTTACTGGAAAAACCACAAGATGGGGCTTTACTACACCCGTCATTTCAACACGCTCAAAAACCGCCTGCTGCTTGGTTTCTACGCCATTCTGAACCTGCTGTTCTATGTTTGCCTCGTACTCGCCATTCTCGGCTCGTTAGCCAACAAGCCGCTGCTGTTCACCATCCTGGGTATCGCCACCGTGCGGCTCCTCAGCCAGTACCTGGTCTATGGTTTCGCCGCCAAGAAACTCAACGAGAAACAAGTCATCCCGTTCCTGCTGCTCTACGACATAATATTTGCCGTAATGAATCCGTTATATTTCCTGTCAGCCCAAATCTATCACCATAAATTTCAATAATGGAGAATCCCTGTACCACTGAAAAAGCCAAACGCGACTACATCCTGCTCCGGCAGGCCCTGGACCACAACGACCAGAAGGCCTACGCCGAGCTGATGAAACTGTATCGCGACAGCATTTATTATATCCTGGTGAAGATTGTGAAAAACACGGACGACGCTGAGGATCTGACGCTGGAAACCTTCGGCAAGGCGTTCAAGTATTTGGACAAGTACTCGCCGCAATACGCGTTCTCCACCTGGCTGTTCCGCATCGCGGTGAACAACAGCATCGATTTCATCCGGCACAAGAACAACATTCCGCAGTGTGTGGACAGCGAACTTTCGGACTATGAGCCGGAGCAACTCATCGAGCACACGCAGTCGGAGGTCACCCCAACGCCGGAGGACCATGTGATGGACAAGCAGCGTGTGGAGATGCTGCGACTGGCGGTGAGGCAGTTGCCCGACAAGTACCGCAAAGTGGTGGAACTCCGCTATTTCGAGGACCTTTCGTACGAAGAAATATCTGAAAGATTGAACATCAGTCTTTCCAATGTCAAGATACAGCTGCTGCGCGCCAAGAACATGCTCTCCCAGCTCATGGTGAATGTGCGCAACGCCATTTGAAAAAAGATGTATTTTTGCCGCCTAAAAAATACGGTATAATGGAAATAACCAGACTATTTGATATACTTGAACGAGACCTGAAGGAATTTCCCAAGGAGGATGCGCTCTGCGGAAAAGAGAATGGCCTCTGGATTAAGCACAGCACCAAGGATTATGTGGACAAGGTCAACAGCATCTCCTACGGACTGCTGCAATTGGGCATCAAGCGTGGCGACTGCATTGCCACCATCACGCCGAACCGCCCGGAATGGAACTTCCTCGACATGGCCATCATGCAGATCGGGGCCATTCATGTGGCCATCTACCCCACCATCAGCGAAAGCGACTACCAGTACATCCTCAACCATGCGGATGTGAAACTCATTTTCGTGTCCGGATGGGAATTGCTGCGCAAAATCAACACAATCATCGAAGGCATCCCTTCGCTCACCGACAAGGTCTATACCTTCCGGAACCTGCGCGGGTACCGCCACCTGAACGAGTTGATTGAAATCGGGCGCGCCAACCCGAGTCCCGAATACCTGCAGCAAATCAAGGACAGCATCACCACCGATGATGTGGTGTCTATCGTTTACACCTCCGGTACCACGGGCAATCCGAAGGGCGTGATGCTCACCCACCGCAATTTCCTCACCAACATATACGGCGTTTTGCCCATCATTCCGGTCAAGAACAACAACCGTATCTTGAGTTATCTGCCTCTGTGTCATGTATATGAGCGCATGATGAACTACACTTGGCAATATTTGGGTATTCCCATCTACTACAACGACAACCTGGCGAAGATTCAGGAAGAGTTGGTGGAGTTGCAGCCCGACATTTTCACTTCGGTGCCGCGTCTTTTGGAGAAGATGTACGACAAGATTCTCGCGCGAGGCCGCAAACTGGAGGGTGTCAAGCGCAGGATTTTCTTCTGGGCAAATGACATTGCGCAGAATTTCGACTTCAACCAGAGCAAATCCTATTTCCGCAAGCTGAAACTGGCGCGCAAACTGGTTCTGAACCAGTGGTACAAGGCCTTAGGCGGCAATTTGGATGTGATCGTCACGGGCGGCGCCGCCATCCAGCCCTTGATTTCCAAAGTTTTCTGGGCCATGGGCGTGCGTGTGGTGGAAGGTTACGGCACCACGGAATCGGCGCCGGTCATTGCGGTGAGCGACTTCTTCAAAGGCGGATTGGAATTCGGCACGGCGGGGCATGTGCTGCCCGGCACGCAGGTGCGCATTGCGGAGGACGGCGAGATTCTCACCAAAGGCGCACATGTGATGAAGGGCTACTACAAAGCCCCTGAGCAGACCGCCGAAGCCATCGACAAGGACGGTTGGCTGCATACCGGCGACCTTGGGAAACTCACGCCTGAAGGAAGACTCAAGATTACTGGACGAAAGAAGGAGATGTTCAAAACCGCTTTCGGTAAATATGTGGTCCCCACTATTTTAGAGAACAAAGTGGCGGAGGATTCGTTGGTGGACAGCATCATGGTGGTGGGCGAAAACAAGCAGTTTGCCGCCGCCCTCATCGTGCCCAACTTCGCAGACTTGCGTTCCTGGTGCCAGAACAAAGACATCGACTATACCACTAATGAGGAGATGGTGAAGCATCCGGAGGTGCTGAAGAAGTTCAAGAAGATCATCGACCACTACAATACATTCTTCGGAGAAACGGAGAAGATCAAGCGTTTCATCCTGATCGGATACGAGTGGTCCATCCAGACCGGCGAGCTCACCCCCACCCTCAAGCTCAAGCGCAACGTGCTGCTGGAGAAGTACAAAGAGCAGATTGAACAACTGTTCGCATAAACCTACTCCCTCACAACTTTAAAAGTCTCAAATCCTTTGGATGTATGGACCCGGATTACATACAGACCTGCTGTCAGATCCGACAAGTCTAGTTCCAAATGGTGCAAACCGTTTTCCTGCATGGCTTTATCCTTACGAAATACAATTCGTCCATACATGTCAAACACGGCAATATGTACAGGTGTGTTTTCGTCTAATATGTATTGCATTGTGACTTTATCGCGTGTCGGATTCGGATACACCCGCATGGCTGATGCTAAATTCGTAATTCCGGAGACAGGGTTTGCATACGCCGCCAGCATCACCATATTATAGCGAGTCACTTCAGCAAGATAATCGTAGTTGTTGGAATCTGCCACATCGTGGCCAGTATGATATGATGTGGAGTATATATATTCATGGGCGAAAATGGCTCGATATCCACAGTTGTAAAACGAATAACTATCGCTCCTGGCATTATGTTCATTCTCAAGATCTGAAGCGATAACAGGGATCAAATCGGTGTATTGTGCACAAAGAACGGCGGCACGACTGACCACATCCCTCGCGTTGTCATACCAATACAAATATAATTTCCAATCATCGTCCGGCTGATAGCTAACCATATCGTTGTTCATCATCAATGCGATTTTCTCGCCATTTTCGCTTCGTTTTTTAGCATCATAGACGCTGCCACACAAGCCGAGTTCTTCCAAATCAAAAGCCATAAAATGAATATCGCGCCGAAACCGAAGGTTTTTCTCATGGCAAACACGGGCCAGTTCAATCATCACTGCCACCCCGGAAGCATTGTCATCAGCCCCGGGCGCATCAACCAACGAGTTGTAAATGCCAAAAGCAATGGCATCCAGATGGGAACCGACCAGAACCAATGAGTCATCAATAGGATTTTCAGCAGGTAAAACACCCTTGACATTGTAAAACCACTGATGTATAAATATACCACCTATTGTACTATATCCCTGGAGATAAAACGAATCAATTTCGGTTGTACATCCGTAAGCATTAAGACGCTGTATCAAATATTCGGCCACATCGCGATTGCCACCTTCACGCGCTGCAAAGCGAGAACCAAAGTTCTGCAAATCCACAACCGTTCGCAACAAGCTGTCTGCATTAATCTCAGCCAAGATTTCTTCAAGATTATAGGAATTTTGCGCTTGCAGTGTGCCACTCACCATGGAAACAATAGCCACCAAAAGAATAAAACACTTTTTCATCTTAGCATATTTTTTTGCAAAAATATATTATTTTATTCAATTCTTACATCTTCACAGAGAATAAATCAATTTCTGCGCGTATTTGTAATTTGTGTACCTTTGCAACCGATTAAAGAAATAAAACAACACGAATATGAACCCTTCCGACAACAAAGGCAAAGTTTTATTATTCAACACTTTATCCAAGAGAAAAGAACTGCTCAACCCCATCGTTCCCGACCATGTGGGCTTGTATGTGTGCGGTCCGACCGTCTATGGCGAACCCCACTTGGGCCATGCGCGTCCGGCGGTGACCTTCGACCTGGTGTTCCGCTATCTCACGCACATCGGCTATAAAGTGCGCTATGTGCGCAACATTACCGATGTGGGCCACCTGGAGCACGATGCCGACGAAGGCGAGGACAAAATCGCCAAAAAAGCCCGTCTGGAGCAACTGGAACCGATGGAAGTGGCCCAATATTACATGGACAGCTACCACAAGGCCATGGACGCCCTCAATGTGAAGAATCCCTCCATTGAGCCACGCGCTTCCGGGCACATCATCGAACAGATCGAGATGGTGCAGAAAATCCTTGAAAAAGGTTTCGCCTATGTTTCGGACGGTTCCGTCTATTTCGATGTGGAGAAGTTCGACAAGACCTTCGGTTACGGCAAACTGTCGGGTCGCGTGCTTAGCGAACTGATTGCCAACACGCGTGAGCTGGACGGTCAGAGCGAGAAGCGCAACCCTGCCGACTTCGCCTTGTGGAAGAAGGCCGCGCCGGAGCACATCATGCGCTGGAACTCACCCTGGGGCGAAGGTTTCCCCGGCTGGCACATCGAGTGTACGGCTATGAGTACCAAATATTTGGGCGAACAATTCGACATCCACGGCGGCGGCATGGACCTCCTGTTCCCGCACCACGAGTCGGAGGTGTGCCAGAGCACCGTGGCCAACGGCAAAAGCTCCGTGCGCTATTGGATGCACAACAACATGATCACCATCAACGGCCAGAAGATGGGCAAATCATTGGGCAACTTCATCACGCTCAACGAGTTCTTCACGGGCTCACATAAGATGCTGACGCAGGCCTACTCGCCCATGACCATCCGTTTCTTCGTGCTGCAGGCCCACTACCGCGGCACCGTCGATTTCAGCAACGAAGCGTTGCAGTCCGCCGAAAAAGGCATGGAGAAACTGTACGCGGCCGAGCGCCATCTTGACAAGCTGAAAGCCGGCGCCACATCCACCGAAGACATCAACGCGTGGGTGGAGCGCTGCTACGAGGCCATGAACGACGACTTCAACAGTCCGAAGGTCATCGCCGAGCTCTTCGAGGCCTCCCGTATTATCAACGCCGTGAAAGACGGCCACGCCACCTTGACCGCTGAGGATATCGAGACGCTGAAGAACACCTTCCGCACCTTCTTCTTCGAGATTCTGGGCATGAAGCCCGAAACCGCCAATGTGGCTGACAAGTACAGCGACGCCATGAACAAGGTGATGGACCTCGTATTGGCTATCCGTCAGGATGCCAAGGCCAACAAGAACTGGGCCATCTCCGACAAGATCCGTGACGAGCTCAAAGAGGCCGGCATCTCCGTGAAGGACACCAAGGACGGCGCTGAATGGTCGATTGAATAATGAATTCCGATAAATATTATTTGTAGAGACGCACATTCGTGTGTCTCTACATTTTTTTGTACCTTTGCGCACTATGTCTGCAGGCAAACATTTTTTACCGATCACCAAAAAGGAACTGGATTATCTGGGGTGGGATTATGTGGATGTCATCCTCGTGAGCGGCGACGCGTATGTGGACCATCCCTCCTTCGCGGCGGCGGTGATCGGACGCGTACTTGAGCGCGAAGGTTTGCGGGTAGCTATCCTGCCGCAACCCAACTGGCAGGACGATTTGCGCGACTTCAAGAAGTTAGGCAAGCCACGGCTGTTTTTCGGGGTCACCTCCGGCAACATGGACTCCATGGTGAACCATTACACCGCCAACAAACGCTTGCGCAGCGACGACGCCTACACCGCCGGAGGTAAGGCCGGGTTCCGTCCCGACTACGCCACCACCGTCTATGCGCGCATCCTCAAGCAGTTGTTTCCCGAAGTGCCCGTCGTCATCGGCGGCATCGAGGCCTCCATGCGGCGACTGTCGCACTACGACTACTGGAGCGACAAGCTGATGCCCAGCATTTTGCAAGACAGTCAGGCCGATGTGCTCGTTTATGGCATGGGCGAGCGGCCCATGGTGGCGCTGGCGGAACTGTTTCGCCAACCCGACTGGCGCGAGCATCTGAAAGATTGCAGGCAGATTGCCTATTTCGATTTTAAAATCGACCCATACACCGAGCAAAATCCCATCATATTGCACTCGTATCAGGCGGAATTGAAAGACAAGCGCAAATACGGGGAAAATTTCGTGAAGTTTGAGACGGAGTCGAACAAGCGGGAGCAACGGATGCTGATACAGCCGTATGGCGACCGTTATCTGATTGTGCAGCCCCCCTACCCTGTGGCCACGGAGCAGGAAATGGACAGTTTCGCGCTCTTCGACCGGATGATGAACGCGCCGCATCCCAAGTATCTGAAGCGCGGGGCCATTCCGGCGTTCGAGATGATCAAGAACTCGGTCACCATCCACCGCGGGTGCTTCGGCGGGTGCAGTTTCTGCGCCATCGCCGCGCACCAGGGCAAGCAGATTGCCTCTCGGTCAACCGGTTCCATCATGGCCGAGGTGCAGGATTTGGTGCACCGCGACTATTTCAAGGGGCACATCAGCGATTTGGGCGGTCCCTCGGCCAACATGTACCGCATGGCAGGCAAGGATTTGGACAAGTGCAAGGGTTGTCCTCGCCCTTCGTGCCTCACCCCGAAAATCTGTCCCAACCTGCAACTCGACCACAAGCCGCTAATTGAGTTGTACCGGATGGTGGACGGACTCAAGGAGGTGAAACACGTAACCATTGGCAGCGGCATCCGCTATGAGATGTTGCTGCCCAAAGACCGCTCCGAAGACATAAAGTACAACTTGAGTGAATATTTGCATCAGATTGTGAATAAGCATGTTTCAGGGCGACTGAAAGTGGCGCCGGAGCACACCGACCCTGAGGTGTTGAAGTTGATGCGCAAACCCAGTTTCGACCATTTTCTGGAGTTTATGGAGCGTTTCAATCAGGAAAACAAGCGGTGTGGCAAGAACCAGCAGCTCATCCCCTACTTCATCTCCTCGCATCCGGGTTGCACGGTGGAGAAGATGGCCGTCTTGGGCAGTATTGCCCAGAAGTACCGATTGATGACGGACCAGGTGCAGGATTTCACGCCCACGCCGATGACCTTTGCCACGGCCCTGTATTATTTGGGGTATAATCCATACACGGGCGACAAGGTGCACACAGCAAAAACCGTGCAGGAGCGCCACGACCAGCACATCTTCTTCTTCCCCAGAATCCCTGAGAACCGCAAGCGGATAGCGCAGTTGATGGGGAGAAGAAATGGACAGCGGGAAAATGGACGGTAAAACTACCCAAAAGCGACAAACCACTACCCAAAAGGCGATTCTCAACTACCCAAAAGAGTATCCCAAGGCAACGAGGGAAAAACTCAACAATGTCTGTATTGATGATTTTGAGTATTTTTGCAGCGTATTACAGCCTTCGGGGAAAAAATAGAAGTTTACGCTTCTTTCTTTCCTAAAAAACAAATAATGGTCAAACTTAAAATTATACATTATGAAGAAGATTACATTATTGGGCATAGTAGGTGCAATAATAATTGCATTATTATCTTGTACTAATCCAAGTTCCGTCAAATCCTCTCCCTACAATAACCAACAAACAGCGTTTGATAGATTCCTTTCTGACAGGAATAGTCATAAATATGATATAGGCAATGACATTCAGGAAGCAGAATTCATGAAGCAGTTTGAGCAGGATTTATTTAACTACGTAGATTCGGTGAAATTATTTGTTAATTGGACTGGAACGATAGACAATATTTCTACGATAGAAACAGACAATATTACCCGAGTTAAATTTACCATCTATTATGAGCGTGAGCAATTCCGTAAAGTGAAATTCAACTGCCTTTATTTCGTTGATAACGATAGTTTAGAAACAGACCATATCTACAATACAGTCAAAAACATTTCCAACTATTCAACTGTCTATTTCGATGGATTTATTCGTACGACAAATAATAACAAGGTGAAGTATCATTTTAATGAGCCTGGTGATCGTTTGAATTTAGGATATCCCGATTATGATTTCTTTATAATTGAAATTGGCTCTGCAAATCGAGGAGACTCTTTGTCTGCAAATCTACAGGATGCTGTAGAATGCGCATATAAGATAACCGAACCTCTCAAACTGAATTTTCAAAAGAAAATTTCAAATGCCGAGCAAAAAGCTCGTTCGAATGCCCTTGAGCCAGAGTTTACTGCAGCAAAAGCGAAACTCACAAAAGAAGAGGATAGCTATTTGAAAAGGCTAACCAAAGCTTTGGCAATAAATTTCCTATATGGTGATGATTGAGACTCATTATGAAATAAAGTGAAAAAAACTCTCGACCTCAAAAACAACACTTCGGAAGGCCGCCGCTGAAAAGCGTGGCCTTCCGAAGCTCTTTTTCGTAGGCTAGTGCCCGACACATGCAAGTCAGAATTTCCAAGCTTTGCGTATTGCATTTTTCACAATCAATAAAAAGTCCCATATTCTATTAGTGCATTTCATTTTTGAGGTATAGGATATAAGCATTTCCCTTTTCTGTAATGATCGGGCGACAGCCGCTTTACATTATCGAAGGCTAATTTGTATTCCTTCATGTTCCATTCCCATGCCTCTAGCATTAAATATTTTTTATCATATAATATCCAAATCAGTTTATCCCATTCATAATTCGATGCTTTTGGAACTTTCGTCACAAAACTTCCTGGTTTGCCACTTGGCCTATTTGCTTTTACTTGGTATCTTGTATGATTAAAAACAAAATCATAACCCTTATTCACAGCAGTTTTATCCTGCATATATTTTGAATATTGACTTTCAGACATACCAACTAACATTGCTGCATCATATTCAGAAACTACCGTGGTAATCTGTGGTGCAACACCAAATCTTGCTTGCCATTGCAAGGCTATATCAACAAGTATACCTCTTAGTTCTTTGTTTGTTTCTTCCATAATAATTTGGTATTACAGTTTGTATATCGTTTGAAATCCTCTGCAAAATTACAATAAATGTCGTAAACGCAACCTTTGCCCGAAAATGATATGCAACCCTTTACGGGGTTGTGGGGCACGGTTGGAAACATCCTCGTGCTACAGGTATGGAAGCCATACGGGCTTGGGCGGAATGTGTGGACGGGATTGGATAACAACATATGCCGCCACGCCTCCGACACCCGCGTTGGGCTGATGGACAGCACCGTGCCGGTGGAGGCGATGGTGAGCGGGGTGCCCCATCCCTGTTAGGGGATGCCTATCTGTAGCCAATAGATGCCATGCGGTTTCAAATCCCCATCGGGGATTCATATTCAACGGGTTACCGAATTATTGTCGTGCCCGATGTGCAACCCCTCACGGGGTTGTGGGGCGCGGTTGGAAACATCCTCGTGCTACAGATATGGAAGCCCTAGCGGGCTTGTGCAAAATGCGTGGATGGGATCGGAAGGCGTTGTCAAACGCCACGGTGCCTCTATGCTTCCAAGCATTATTTATGTAATGCCAGGTACAAATAGAAGAAGGCCTCTGGATTTGACTTCTTTAGCTTGTTGAGTTTTGTGTATTCGTAGTCTGTGAACAACCAATCCCTCATGCGCTCCAGCTGCCGACTGTTGTATTTCTCGATGGTGATACTACCCGTTTCAATCAGTGATACAAGATAATACGCCTTGGCAGCGGACAAAATGGCTTCCTCAATGTGGAATGGTTCAGAGAAGATGTGGCTGGATACTTGTTTGATGCCTCGTTCCAGCACTTGATACTCAACATTGTTTCGGCTTTTCCGGAAGCAGATGGAGAGCGCATGATCCATTGTGTCGTGAAGAATGTCATCCACAGAAAAGTGCTTGTCTCGGTAACTTGCTTCTTGTTCGGCAATCGTTCGGTACACTGCAGAGAGGGACACCATGTCATCTGCTTTGTCGAACAGAACACCAATGTCATACAACTGCTTCATAATCTCCATTCCACATTTAGAATTGCCTTTCCGATAGGGCACGCCAACGGTTCGCGGAGCAAAAGCCGTCAATTTGTCTGCGAGAAGGTTGTTGGCGTCGGGAACACGAACCGTCCTGTCTTCACCTTCTGTCGCAAGAAAAATATTGGTAATAGGCAATTCAATGATTCGATTGTATGGAATTTGCACAAAAAGAATATCCAACAAGATATACGATTCCTTTCTTTCAACAGCAGAAATGTAGAAAAACTTGTAATGTACTTTTGGAACTATACCTGATTTTCTGCTATGTTCCTCAATGCGAGAAAAGCCCTTACTTGTGGCAATTTGTTGAAGGACCGCAGTAAGACCAAGACTGCCCGACGGAAGGATGATGTCAATGTCGATGGACAATCTGTGCGGCTCCTTGAATATTAGCATCAGTGCCGTCCCTCCTTTGAAAACGAAAGGGAGCGATGATTCAGAGAGACCCTCCAACAACGACAAAGCCCGGATAGATTTCTCTACCAGGATTTTATCGGCTTTGTATCTCTTTGATATTTGGTTTATCCAATCTGCTGTGAATGATTGTTGTGTAATCATGGTTTATTGGTTCATAGTTTATTTTGTTCAAGATTTCTTCGATAACATCACGGCGGCCCCGACGACCAGCATAACGGAGCATCCGGCTGGTGTTGACGGAATAGTCGGCAGTTGCATTTGCATAGATGTCAACAATCTCAGTATCCGAAAAAGGGAATATCCTGTCAAGAGCAAAATCCACCAAAATTTTCTCCAACGACGCCATGGGCAAATCCTCAACATCAATAGTTGGGGCTTCAAGTGCCATGTTGCGTATTACGATATATCCGTCATAATAGGGCAATTCCTCACTAAGGTTACGATACAAGACCGTTCGACGGTATGTTTTCAATATTTCGTGGTACGCCGCATTGACAACATCACGTTCTACATCAACAAAAAAAAGCTGCGTATTCAGCAGGTATGTTGAAAATGCATTTGCCACATGCAGATCCCACTGACAATATTTCGCAAATGGCAATCTGCGATGCATAATGTCTGCTATTACTTCTGTCCTTGTGTAGATGTTTGGTTTGAATATAGGCTTTCTCCCAAATCGGTAAAGCCCCCGCCCAATAGAGTATATCACCCCCTTGTTAACAAGAGAATGAATTTTCCATCGAATTGTTGAAATCGGAATATTTGGGGAATAGCTCCGATAGAAATTCGCAATCTCATTAGATGTCATTTGCGTCCTGTCACCCAATGCGTTATATAACTCGTCTATATGTAATGTATCGTACATCCTTATCTTTTTTTGTCGGTGCAAAAATACACAAATTTTCGTCAATAAATCAAAATAATTGCCGATAATTTGATTTTTTCTTTCAAATAAAATGTGCAACCCCTCACGGGGTTGTGGGGCACGGTCGGGAACATCCTCGTGCTACAGATATGGAAGCCCTAGCGGGCTTGGGCGGAATGCGTAGGTGGGATCAGACATCAACATCCAACGCCACGCCGCCGTCAACCGCATCGGATTAATGGACAGTACCGTGCCGATTGAGGCTATGGTGAGTGGGGTAACATATCCCCGTAGGGGATGCCTATCTGTAGCGGATGCCCATGCGCGGGTTCAAATCCCCAGAGGGGATTCATATTTACGGAATCGGACACCAAATTGGGTTACAATATGGGGTGAAAGACATATCTCTCATCATATTCGACATGGAAATCTTGAAGAATTTTGAGATATTCCTCCTGGAATGTCCGTTTTTTATGATGTTGAACCTGATTCTCGATATAGGTGGCCACATTCGGAATAGCAGACCTGGCATAGCTGAAAACCCCATACCCCTCCTGCCAGGAAAAAAAACCAGGACGGTAGAATTTCTCGTTTATCCATAGGGTGGAACTACGCTTCACATCGGCCATCAAAGTGGCACACGACACTGCTGGATTCATACCCGTCAGTATATGAATATGATCCTCCACCCCTCCAATACTCAATAATTTGCATTTATGATTGGTGATACAACCTGTTATGTATTTGTACAATTCATCTTTCCATTCAGGAAGGATGAGACATTTTCGGTACTTCACAGCGAAAATGTAATGATGATAGATTTGAGAATATGTGTTTGCCATGATTTATAATTTTTAAATTTCCGGCAAATATACAAAATTTATTATAACACATTGAAAATCAATTATTTATTTAACAATCAATTGTTAAAAATAATAACATTTGACCGTGCCGATATGCATTATTTTGGTTTTATGCAACCCCTCACGGGGTTGTGGGGAATGCCGCATCGCCAACGGCTACAGATATGGAAGCCCTACGGGCTTGCGGGCTGACGGGCTTGCGAGGCAGGATTGTACCGCCACATGTTACAGATATGGAAGCCCTACGGGCTTGGGCGGGGAAAGACAAAATTTTTATTTTTGTGGCCTAAAAATCATCCTGATGAAAAAGAAAAGTAAAGCAATTGTCCTTGGCTTGTTACTGTGTGTTGTTGCTTGTTGGCAAGCTTCGGCCCAGCACCTGAGCGACCGGTATTTCGGCGTCTCCCAACAGGTTTTCACCGATACCATCAAAATCAAAATGTGGGACGGGGCCATCATCATCCCCGTGGAAATTGAAGGCGAAACCAAAAACCTCATGTTCGACACCGGGGCAGGAACCGGGTTCTGGATTGGGAAAAAAGAGCCATGGATGAGGTCTACTGGCGACAGCACATACACCACCGACGCCCAGAACAGACGCAAAATGATGGAGATAATCCAAATCCCTGCCATCAAGATGGGCAATATCACCATAAAGGGATATCCAATGGTTGTGGACGACGCAATGAGCGATTTCACCTGCGGAATTATTGACGGTGCCTTCGGCTTTGACCTTGTCGCCAAAGGCATTTCGTTCAAGTTTGACACCAAGGACAGTCTGCTAATCATGACCTCTCACAAAGGGTTCTTCGCCAAGGAGGAGAAGGGACACGCCAAGGTGAAATACACAGGCAACGGCTTCCGTCCTCATGTTTGGACGAAAATCCCGTTTGCCCGTCCGAAAATGCTTTTCGACATGGGCGCTATCGGCGGGTGGTTCGGTCTCCCGCAGGACTTGCTGGACCTATGGACGAAAAACGACCCCAAAATCAAGCAACAAATAGATGCTATGACGGTGAATGTGGACACAACCGTCATGACATACGCCAGTCTTTTCGGCGCCTCCTACGATACGGTTATCAACGGAGAACTTTGCTTTCCTGAAATTGAAGTGGGCGACATTATCCTCAAAGATGTGTGGGTGAAAACCGCCACACACAACAGGGCTATTGGCTCGTCCATTCTGGAACATATTTCACTGATTATCGACGCACCGAAGAAAAGTTTCTACTTTCTCCCAAACGATGGGAACCCGGAAATCCTGGTAAATAACAAGCCCAGCGGTTTAGATTTGGTACCTACCGGCGAGGGCGACCCTCTCGGTGCGATGAAAGCACTCGTGCGCAAGGGCACCAAAGCGTACGAAAAAGGGATCCGCACCGGCGACTACCTGGTCAGCGTCAACGGCACGCCCATCACCTGCCAATGCGATTACATGTTGCTAATGCACCAAGAGAGGATGAAACACTGTGTATTCCGCACTCCAGAGGGCGAAATCAAAGAGATTGAGTGGTAATTTAATCCTCGCCCAGCGTATTCAAAAAAAAACTATTTTTGCCGCCGCAAAGTGGTGAAGGATTTTATTATCTAAAATCCTGAGAGGGAAACAGGTGTGAATCCTGTACAGTACCCGCTGCTGTAAGTTTCATCAAAGGAAACTGCAATTTGGCCACTGTCGAAAGACGGGAAGGCGCAGTTTCTGGAACGAGTCAGAAGACCTGCCACTGTTGTGTTGTTATCGCTTCGGGAGGTAGGCGGATACATACAGGGCCCATTTTCGCGCTCTTCGTTCCTATTCTGTCCGAAGCATTTTGTTGAACCTAAATGCCGCGGATTATGCATTTATGGTATTTCTCAAAAAACAGCAGATCGCTGCCGAATCTTCCTTTTCGGCCAGTCCCCCCATGCGCATTTCCACATTTTTCACTACAATAAATTATCAATTAAAACTAATCGTTATGAGAAAATTTCTGATGCTTTTCGGTTTATTCTGTGCAATAAACCTGTTGAGTGCCCAGCAACCGGTGACTATCCACCAGAATGGGCATGGAAGTCCAGTAAGAGGGGTGCGTACCATCCCCAGTTTCCCTCCCAGCAATATCCAGTTTTGGGTAGGCACAGGCAGTAATTCTGCCGTGGTCATCATCGGTTGGGACGACAACCCCACCGGTGATTTTGCCCTGGCTTGGGGCGTGCGCTGGAACGGCAGCACCACCGCTCTGGGTTTGGTGGATTCAATAGCCACCTACGACAGCCGCGTCACCTATTCGTTCAGTGGCAGTCTGATGCAGGACATTTTATACACCGGCGATGATTTTACCGGTGCTTCATCGTATGGATGGTGCTATACGATTAACGGTTCTTGGGCCCCAAATGCCTACAACAACCAGTCCGTTGCCGATGGCGACTTGATGGAAATCAGTGGCAGCTGCATGTTCACCCTCACCTCGGCCACAGCCGCCACTAATCCCAACATCGTCCTTTCTTGTGCGAAAGCGCAAAATGTCAGCGTAACCGGACTTACCGCAACTACAGCTACGATAAACATTACCGACACCACGAATGTGAACAACTACACTGTAAAACTCTATGAAAGAGACTCGCTGATTGACAGTATCGTTATTTACACACAAACATACTCCTACTCTACTCTCACCGCCAATACGGGTTATCGTGTTGACGTGTTTTCAAACTGCCCGGACAACACTCAGACAGCTGCGCGCAGTGTCAGTTTCCGCACTCCGTGCATCACCATTGCCCATAATGACCTTCCTTGGACAGAAAACTTCCAGTCAGGGGCCGGCTCGTCGTATTCCACATCGGCGGCTTTTTTCAGCAACCATGTCTTCTGCTGGGATTTGATCAATCCCTACAGCACCTCTGACCCCTACATCAACAATTCTTCCTCTGTGAATGTCAGCGGCGGCCAATGCCTCTATGTGAGCAGTCGTCCTTCCTCCCCTACTATTTTGGTCTTACCCCCGTTTGAGGACTCTCCCAACATGTTGCAACTCAGCTTCGATGTGTTATCCACCTATCGTCACGGTTTTGAGGCCGGTACTATCACCGATGTCACGGACCCTTCTACCTTCACACCCATCGCCACCTGTCTTCCCGATGGGAATGGCTGGACTCATTATGATGTGACCTTTGCAGGTGTTACCAGTGGGCGTATCGCTCTCCGCTCAAATGACAACGGGCCTGCTTATCTTGACAATGTGACTGTTGAAGATTTGCCTTCGTGCGTAAGACCTTCACAAGTGATTGTGTCCAACATTGATTCCTCTTCGGCAGAGATTACCATCACCGACCCTAACTACACCAATCATTATATGGTTTACACCACTGAAAATGACAGTGTTGAAATATACAACGACACCTATACCCTTAACAACTTATTGCCCAACACGCGATATGTGGTGCGTGTGCGCACGATCTGCTCCAACGACACCACAGATGCCACAGAAGCAGCTTTCCGTACCGGTTGCGGTCCGATCGCCATTCCGTATCATGAGGATTTCAGCCAATTCGTGGATGTGACCAACGGTTATGGATATGCTGTGGCCGACAGCACTTTGCCTTGCTGGGAATTCTTACATTCCCGTGCACTCGACCGTCTTGAGCTCTTCGCTCCGTCAAGCAGTTCTTCATACGGTTATGGTTCGGATGGTTATACTTTGCGTATCTATTCCAATTACGCTGACTCACGCGATTACTTGGTACTGCCGGAATTGGATCAAGCACTCAACACGCTCGAAATGAGTCTCATGACCCGACCATCAGAAACCGGAACTTTCGGCGGAATTCTGGAGGTAGGTTACATGACCAATGCAGCTGATACGGCCAGTTTTGTCACAGTGGCCAGTTATGGTTGCGCCCAATTTGCCAATGGTTACGACCTGCGTGCTGTCACTTTTGCCAATGCTCCATCAAATGCACGGATTGCCCTACGAGTCCTCCCCACGGGAGGTTCAGCCAAATCGTGGTTCATCGACGACCTCGATGTGCATGACATGCCTGCCTGCGCCCGAGCCAACGGCATCAGCGTGGACAATATCGGCACAAATGGTTTTACACTCCATGTGGACGACCCCACATTAGTGAACAATTACCGCTACTACATCACTTCTGAGGCAGGTGTTGACAGCGTTGATTTCTACGACACTGTGTATGTTGTTACCGGTTTGGCCTCTTCAACTGACTACGAACTCAGTGTAGTCTCCATCTGCGGCGACGGTTCGCTTACCCTGCCCCACACCATTTCTGTCAGCACCCTTTGTGCACCAGTATCTTCCATACCGTTCGTGGAAAATTTCGAGAGTTGGACTGCCACCCAGTCACAAGGCATGAACCGCTGCTGGGACCGCCTGTATTGCAATTCATCCAGCAATCTGGTCGCCAACAACTATCCCTATTGCGCCTCTGGCAGCGCCAATGCCTACAACGGTTTCAAGTCACTCAAGATGTACTCCAGAGGCACATCCAATGCCATCAAAGAATACTCTGTTGCCTATCTGCCCGAATTTACGACTAACCTGAACACGCTAAAAGTAAGTTTCTTCTACAAATATGGTGGCAGCACCACCAACATGAATAAAGTGCGCATTGCTATCGGCGTAAGCGAGAATGTTGCCGATACCACTACTTTCACCCGTTTGGCCACATTGACTCCCTCCGTCATCGGTTGGAATGAATTTGAGGTGGAATTGAGCAGTTACACAGGCACTGGCAGCCGCATCACGATCATGCAGACCAGTACTGGTACTACCGCCATCACAAGTTACATTGACAGTTTGGTGGTGGACACCATCAGCAGTTGCAATCGCCCCGCCACTTTTGAAGCAAACAACATTTCGGCCAACAGTGCCGACCTCACTTGGACCGACCCCAGTAATGCGGGCACTTATATCTTATGTTGGAGCGACGGCGTCACCACTGACAGTGTAACGGTCACCAATGACTCCTCATACATCCTCAGCGGTTTGACACCCAGCACCACATACACTGTTGACATCCGCAGCATCTGCTGGGGTGCACCTACAAATGCGCGCTCATTGAGTTTCACCACTTCGTGCGCCCCGATGCCACTGCCATGGAGTATGAACTTCGATGCCATCACCACCATGTCGCAACTCTCCCCCTGCTGGGACATGTACACCGGACGTTTCATCGACTCTACCGGCACAGCCACGCTGAACACCAGCAGCAGCGCATGGGCACGCACCACCACCGCCCTCAATGGGTCAGCGCATATCAAACTGAATATCTATGGCACCTCTATCAAGAATTGGATCGTCACTCCTGAAATCAATCTCACCCAAGATGCCGAACTGACCTTTGACTATTCCCTGACCGAATATGGCAATGCTAATGAGGCGGATGTGTCCAGCGGCATTGACGACGACCGCTTCATCGTCCTCGCCACCATTGACGGTGGCACCACCTGGACTCCTGTGGTCCAATGGGGTAGCGACACTGTCAACCGTGACGACTACTACTTCCCTGGAATTTCCAACGAAGTCAATACCGCCACAATCTCATTGTCTGCTTTTACGGGCAATGTGGTTCGTCTCGCCTTCTACGGCGAAAGCACTGTGAACGGTAACGCCGACAACGACCTTCACATCGACAATATCGTTGTGGCACTCGATACGACCGTCAATCCTATTGACACCAATGAGATCCCTGAAGAAGCCACTATCAATTTCAGTGAAATTCTCTATTGGGTGGGCGAAGGCACGAACGAGGCCGTTATGGCCGTTAACTGGGCCGACACTGCTCTGGCCTGGGGTTATCGTTGGAGCGGCACTGCCACCGTGGCCGACATGATGGCTGACATCGCCGCCGCCGATCCGCGCTTCAGTTACACTGCAAGCGGTTTACTCGACGACATCAACTACATTGACACCGCCGCCGGCATGACCACCCCGCTGGGCATCACCCCGGGCAACTGGTGGGAGAGCAAGAACAACGGAATCATGGATGCCGGTTTGGCTCAGCCCCTCACCAACGGAGACTTCGAGAAATGGGCCGATCCTGCCGCCGGCATCGTGATTGACAGCACCTACGATGAAACTTATCAGTATTGGTGGTACACTTATGTCTATCCGATGACCATCACACCTGTTACTGTGCCTGACACCAGTCATGTCGGTATCGACAACCCTGAAATGACGCACATCATCGCATACCCGAATCCTTGTACGAACATTCTGTACATCATCAATGAGAATGCCTGTCGTGTGGAACTTTACAACATGAATGGCAAGCTTCTTGAAGTAATAGAAAATGAAGATATGCAGGTTAAACTGAACATGCAACCTTATCCTGCAGGTCTTTATCTGTTGAAGGTCGGCAATGGTGTGAAAAAGATTCTCAAGAAATAACCATTGGTTGCTATTACGAACAAGTCGGTTGGGGACGCATAACCGGCTTATACAGGAGCGGCACCGCAATTGCGGTGCCGCTTGTTTTTGAAAAGGAAACACAAAAAGGGACTTTCACTTCCTCCCGAAGTCGGCGGGGATCTCGCCCCAAAGAGGCGTGTTCCATTTATAGATCGGATTGGCGTAGGTATTGTTCTTCAGCCAGTTCTCGGCACGCACCAAGAGGTCGAACAACATGGCATTCTCATCCGTGGGCAGCACGATGGACTTGTGCTTCTTGTGGCGCACCCACGACAATGCCGTGATGCTGTCGGTGTAGATGGGAATGTCCAGATTCTTCTGCTTGAGCAAGGCCAGACCGTGCACTAAGGCCAGGAACTCGCCGATATTGTTGGACGCGTTGGGGAACGGGCCTTTGTGGAACCACACTTCGCCCGTGGCCGCATACACACCCCGGTACTCCATCACCTTAGTCACCATGTTGCAGGCGGCATCCACACACAAGCTGTCAAGGATGGGCTTCTGCGCGTTGGCATCGTTGGTTTGCAGTTGCAACGCCACACCACTGGCTGTGGCCGGATGGTTCCGGTAATAGGCGGCATAGCCTTCCTCCAAAGCGCTCTGGGCTTCCTGCAATGTGCCGAAAGACTTGTATTTGGCGCCTTCAAACTGATAGACCTGTTCCTTGCACTCCGCCCAGTTATCATACACTCCGGGCTTCACGCCGTTCCATACCACATAAAATTTCTTTTTTGTTGTCATGTTAAATATTTATATTTCAATTTATTATATCAAAAAACAGGTGCACTTATTTATCCTTTTATGATAAAACCATTTGCCTCTAATAGATCTATTACTTTCACGGATTTATAACGCATAATACATTTTGTTTTCGGTTGCAAAAATAGTAAAAATATCAATAAATTTCCTATTTTCGCAGGCCATTTTAAAAGAGTATCCGAACATGAAAAAGCACAACGCAAAACACCTTTTCTTATACGCTGTTATCATTCTTATTTCCAGTTTTTTAATTATTGGATGTCAGAACAGGAAAGACAAAAACGCTGTTGAAATCAGCGTGATGCACAACTTCCCAAATACGAACTGGACTTATGACGAACAGGTGTTGGACATGCCTTTCAACATCACCGATACGACCAAAGATTACCGCATTGAGTTTGTGTTGAACTACGACAGCACCACCAATGTGCTGGAAGAACTGCCCGTCACCATCACCCTGATTTATCCGGATGGGCAGGAAACATATGTGACCAGCATTTTCGATTTCAACAAAGAGACCAACAAGAACATCATGCCCGCGGGCAACGGCAGTGCCTGCAACATAAATCTGGTGGCGTTCCCACGCAAAAGTTTGAGCCAGTCGGGCGAATACCACATCTCTTTCTACCGCAAAGCCGAGAAATTCGACAATTACGGGTTCAACAGTCTGACATTAAAGGTTTTGCCGTTAAAGAAAGAAAAGCGCTAAATATCCTCCCGACCCAACAACGGACTGGTGATGGTCTGTCTGACATCATACCGGCGGTCAATAACATTATTCTGCGGTATCTCCTTGTTTCTCAGTCGAGCACGGATTTTCTCCTCTTGAACCTCATTCATTTCCACTCCAAAGTATTCAATCAGATTCTGCAAAAGGGTCACCTGTTTCTTCTGGGTTTTGCCATTGGGTTGCAGCATTTCTGAAACATCCTGCATCATAAACGAGGGTTGGGAACCGAGTTTATCGATCACTTCGGCAATGTTATAATCCTTATCGCTATAGAGAAAAATGAGAAAATCATAATTCCTCAGCGGACTTGAAAACAGTTTCTTATTCGTCTTCTGATTAAAGAAGTAAAAATAATCGTCAAACAAAGACATGCTTTGCAATGGATTGAACACCTGATCCACTACCGCCGGCACAGTGGTGCGGTTGGCCATCACCAGCATATTGACATTTTTGGAAGGGTCAATGACGGAGAAATAGGTGGGGAACTGTATGTCAGGATGTGTGAGATCGGGGGCATAGTCGGCGATGAACGAGAACGGGCGCTGGTACAATTTAGACAACAGCGAGGCGAACCGCATCGGCTCGTGCTGCGACTTCACCATCAGCATCGTGTATTGCTTCGTCATTCCGAAACAATCCTGCCAGACAATCTCATTTTTCTGTCCCATCCGTGCGAGAATGCTTGTTTCTATGCAGTCGCAAAAGTACAAAATATTGTGATTGGCGAGGAGTATCTTACTCATTTTTTATTATTTTTCGCTCGCTAACCTCCTTTTACGGAGGACAAACATCAAAAAAACAATATATTCGACCATTATGCATGTGTCACGCGCCTATATTTAAAATGTCTTGTCATGATGGCGGCCATTATGCTGGCCACTGTCCGTTTACAAGCACAAGAACCCGACAATGAGTTCTCCATCAGCACCAAATTGCTCACCCGTGGTGAAATCCGCGCCGGAGGATTCCAACCCGACAGTCTGGACAACACCCGGAGAAGCCAGTTTGTATTAGGCCAATACCGTCTGAACTTCAGTTACAAGCGTTCGTGGCTGGAGTTGAAACTCTCACCGCAGCTGGCTGGCGTGTGGGGCAACGCCATGGGAAGTCCTTCATGAGCGGCACCAAAACGATGGAGACACTCCAGAAGCTAACCGACAAACGGCAACTTCACTGGGGATGGATTATGCTGAACATCAATCCCACCATATTTTCCACTGTCTGGCAAGACAAGAAGAATAAGTAAATATTATTAGTATTTCCGATTGATTTTCTTACTTAAAATAATTACCTTTGCCGCCGTTTTCGGAGTCATTCTGAAAACGGTTCGCAATAATCGTAACTTGCTGATACAACAATAAATAATAAAAATATAAACCAATCTTAACATGTCAACAGAAGATCAAATCAAGAAAATTGACGACATCGTCGTCCGTTTTGCTGGAGACAGCGGAGACGGAATGCAGTTGTCGGGAACCCTCTTTTCCGACGCTTCCGCGCTCACAGGCAACGACATTGCCACATTCCCTGACTATCCCGCCGAAATCCGCGCCCCGCACAACACCATAGCGGGTGTTTCCGGATACCAGGTGCATGTGGGAAACCACATTTACAGCTCAGGTGACAAGTGTGACATTCTCGTCGCCATGAACCCTGCCTCTTTGAAATCGAATATGAAATGGGCCAAGAAAGGTGCCACCATCATTGTGGATATTGACACCTTCACAGATGAGGCTTTGGCAAAGGCCGGTTACACTGAGAATGACAATCCGTTCACGGATGAGATGGAGCGTGCCTACACCATCATCAAAGCCCCTGTCACCTCTTTCACACAGCGTATTGGCAATGAGCAAGGTGCCGACAAGAAGACGGCTGACAGATGCCGCAACATGTTCGCACTGGGTATCATTTTCTATGCCACGCATAAAAAACTGGATCAGACATTCGCTTATCTGGAGCGCAAGTTCGCCAAGAAACCCGATGTGGTGAAGCTGAACAAAGCTGTCCTGCAAGAAGGTTATGAATATGCCGACAAGTTGGAAGTGATGCACTCCCACATTTTCGAGATTGCCCATGCCGACAAGATGCCGAAGGGCCGTTACCGTAACATCACGGGCAATGTGGCCACCGCATGGGGTCTGTTGGCCGCTTCCGAGCGTTCGGGCCGCCAGTTGTTCCTGGGCTCCTACCCTATCACCCCTGCTACGGATGTGATGGTGGAATTAGCCAAACACAAATCCTTGGGCGCACGCGTGTTCCAAGCTGAAGATGAGATTGCGGGCGTTTGTTCCGCTATCGGCGCATCTTACGCCGGCGCACTGGCCTGCACCTCCACTTCCGGTCCCGGCCTCTCCTTGAAGAGTGAGGCACTCGGTCTGGCCGTGATGGTGGAACTTCCTCTCGTGGTGGTTGATGTGCAGCGCGGTGGTCCTTCTACCGGACTTCCCACCAAGACGGAGCAATCCGACCTCAATCAAGCGCTTTACGGCCGTAATGGTGAGGCACCCCTCGTAGTGGTGGCCGCCTCCTCCAGCGCCAACTGCTTCTACTGGGCATACAACGCCGCCAAGATCGCCTTGGAGCACATGACTCCCGTCATCCTGCTCACCGACGGTTATCTGGGCAACGGTTCCCAGCTGTTCCGCATCCCCAAGGTGGCCGACCTGCCGAGCATCACGCCGCGTTTGGCCACTCCGAACGATCCCGACTATCGTCCGTTCCGCAGAGATCCTGAGAAGTTCGCCCGCTGGTGGGCACTTCCCGGAATGGAAGGTCTCCGTCACCGCGTAGGCGGTCTGGAGAAATGTCCCGACGGTCCGTTGAGCACGGATCCCGAGAACCACGCCCTGATGGTGCATGACCGTCAGGAGAAGGTGAACCGCGTGGCCAACTACATCCCCGACCAGGAGGTGACCGGCGACCCCGATGCCGAGCTTCTCGTGGTGGGTTGGGGCGGCACCTCCGGAGCACTCACCCTCGCCGTGGAAGAGATGAACAACGAAGGTAAGAAAGTGGCTTACACCCACTTCAACTATATTTGCCCGCTGCCGAAGAACACGGGCGACATCCTCAAGAAATACAAGAAGATTGTCGTCTGCGAACTCAACAACGGCCAGTTTGCCGGATACCTCCGCACCCAATTCCCCGAATGTCCGATGACACAATACAACAAGATCATGGGTCTTCCCTTCGAGGTGGGCGAGCTGAAAGCCGAGTTCGAAAGACTCCTTGCCAAATAATTCAATTACGAACCATTAAATCACAATAAATATGGCAGAAAGACATTTTGTTCCCAGAGCGGACAGCGAATATACAAAAGCTGACTTTACCAGCGACCAAATGGTGTAATGGTGTCCCGGTTGCGGTGACCACGCCATCCTCGCCTCATTGTTGAACACCTTCCCGAAGACAAACCACAAGAAGGAGAACATCTGCATGGTGTCCGGTATCGGATGCTCATCGCGTATTCCTTATTATGTGGACACTTACGGATTCCACAGCATCCACGGACGCGCGTGCGCTATCGCCACGGGCGTGAAGCTGGCCAACCCTGCCCTCTCCGTGTGGGTGAGCATGGGCGACGGCGACTCCATGGCCATCGGTGGCAACCACCTGATCCATGCGGTGCGCAGAAACCAGGACTTGAACATCACCATCTTCAATAACGAGATTTACGGTTTGACCAAGGGCCAGTACAGTCCCACCACCAAGTTCGGTCAAGTCACGAAGACCTCTCCTTACGGCACCATCGACTATCCGTTCAACCCGGGCGAGTTGGTCATGGGTGCGCAGGGCACATTCTATGCCCGCGCGTTGGACTGTCTGCCGCCGTTGACCACGGAAATCATGACGCGTGCCGCACAGCATGACGGCACCAGCGTGGTCGAGGTGTTGCAGAACTGTATGATCTTCAACGACAAGGCGCATGCCGCCATCACCGACCGCGCTGTGCGTGACGACCGTACTATCATCCTCGAGCATGGCAAGCCCATGATTTTCGGCAAGGACAAGAACAAAGGTTTGCGTTTCAACGGCCGTTGTTTGGAAGCCGTCACCATCGGCGAGAACGGCATCACCATTGACGACATTATGATTCACGACGAGACCACCGAGGACACCGGCATCCACATGATGTTGGCGCGTATGAAGGGCGACCTTCCCGTGGCCATCGGTGTGATCCGCAATGTGAAGAAAACCTCTTACACCCAGTTGTACGAAGACCAGATGGACGAGCAGAAAGCCATCGGCAAGTACAAATGTGTGGACGACCTGCTGAACAGCGGCGACACATGGGAGGTGGAATAAATGGCCATTAGCTGTTAGCTGGCTAAAATAATAACAAGGGCTTCCGGAAGTGGGGGCCCTTTTTTTGTGTGTGTTGAGGTAATATTTTTAGTGACAATTTGTGTCAGTGATTATTTTTCATCTATGACAGTACATGTCACCAGGAAGTAGTTACTTTGCAGTGGAAAATAAGAACTGGTAAAATTAGATGATGTACTTGTTATATTTTTTTCTTTGGGTTACTGCTTTCAGCATAAAAAAAACGAGGCCGCATAGCCCCGCTTTAGATGTTTTCACAACGGAATAATCCTTATTGTGAATTGCTTCAAAAGTTGCGGCAAAGATACATTTTTTTTGAATATTAATATTGAAATTATTATTTTTGCATATTTAATTAAAAAACAAACTATGAAAAAAATTCTCGGTTTAGACTTAGGCACCAACAGTATCGGTTGGGCGGTGGTGAATGCGGATGAAGTAACCCGTAATGACGGAACCTCATTCTTGAAACCTACAAGCATAAATGCGGCGGGCAGCCGTATCATTCCGATGGATGAAGGAGTTCTTGGAGATTTTGACAAAGGCAACACAAAGTCTCAAACAAAAGACAGAACAGAGAAACGTGGCACGCGCCGTTTATTAGAACGCAACTTATTGCGACGTGAGCGACTTTTGCGCATATTGAAATTGATGGATTTTCTTCCTGAACATTATGCCTCTCATATAAATGAATACGGCAAATTCACCGATGACAGTGAACCGAAATTGGCATGGATAAAAAGTATTGATGGCAAATATGAATTCATCTTCAAAGATTCGTTCAATGAGATGCTTACAGATTTTGCAAAGAATCAACCGCAGCTTGTAGCCGACGGCAAGAAAGTACCATATGACTGGACTATCTATTATCTGCGTAAGAAGGCTTTGTCGCAAAGACTGACAAAAGAAGAACTCTCTTGGATTCTCTTGCAATTCAATCAAAAACGCGGATATTATCAACTACGGGGCAAAGAAGATGAAGATTCTAATCCAGATAAATTGGTTGAATTTTTAGCACAAAAAGTTGTTCGTGTAGAAGCAACCAACGAGAAAAAGGGCGATGATGTCTGGTATAACGTCCATCTTGAAAATGGGATGGTTTACCGCCGTTCGAGTCGCATTCCTTTGGATTGGGAGGGCAAAGTCAAAGAATTTATAGTAACAACCGACCTTGAAAAAGATGGTACTCCAAAGAAAGATAAGGACGGCAACATCAAGCGTTCGTTTCGTGCTCCCAAAGAGGATGATTGGACTTTGCTAAAAAAGAAAACAGAGTTTGATATTGACAACAGTCACAAGACCATTGGCTGTTACATATACGATTCATTGCTTCAAAATCCAAACCAGAAGATTATCGGCAAACTTGTCCGTACTGTTGAACGCAAATACTACAAGGATGAATTGAGACAGATTCTTGAGATGCAAAAAGCATTGATTCCAGAACTTCAGGATGATAATCTCTACAAAGCATGCATTGACGAACTTTATCCGAATAACGAAGCACACAGAAACAATATCTCAAAACCAGATTTCGTCAACCTGTTCATCAATGATATTTTGTTTTATCAGCGTCCGCTCAAGAGCAAAAAGTCGTTGATAAGCGATTGTCCCTATGAGGAACGTTTTTATTTAGACAAAAAAACTGGCGAGACAAAAAAGTCCTCAATAAAATGTGTTGCGAAGTCAAACCCTCTATTTCAAGAGTTTCGTCTGTGGCAGTTTGTACAAAATCTCAAAATCTATCAGAGAGAAAGGATTGTCAACGATGGACAAATGGATTCATTCGGCAATGTATTTTCGGGCAAACTTCAAACTGATGTGGATGTAACCGCAGAATTTTTGAAATCGGAAGATGATTATGTGAATCTTTTCGATTGGCTTAGCGAAAGACCCTCTATCAAGCAAGACACTTTGCTCAATTTATATTTCAAAATCAAAAAAGAAAAAGGCAAAGACCAGTATCCATACCGTTGGAATTATGTTGAAGACAAAGAATATCCGAGCAATGAAACTCGCGCTGAAATCCTGAAAGGATTGGAAAAGTGCGATGTTAGTGCCGCTTTTTTGTCAAAAGAGCAGGAGATGTCTCTTTGGCATATTCTTTATTCCGTTGAAGATAAAACTGAAATTAGAAAGGCCTTAGGAAAGTATGCGGAGAATAATGATTTACCTGAAGCGTTTGCCGAAGTATTCTCCAAAATCAAACCATTCAAAAAAGACTACGGTTCTTATTCCGAAAAGGCAATCAAAAAGTTACTCCCGTTGATGCGTATGGGCAAATATTGGAGTGCCGATGCGTTTGAGGCAAAAACAAGAGAGCGTATAGAAAAAATCATCACGGGTGAATTTGACCAAAACATCAAGAACCGGGTACGAGAAAAGGCCATCAACTTAACTCAACTTGAACATTTCAAAGGTTTGCCACTTTGGCTGGCCTGCTACATTGTGTACGATCGACATTCGGAAGCAAAAATGATCAACAAATGGGAGAAACCTGAAAAGATTGACGAGTATCTGAAAATGTTCAAACAACATTCATTGCGCAACCCAATTGTGGAGCAGGTTGTTACCGAAACACTACGCACCGTGCGTGATATTTGGAAACAGGAAGGAGAGATTGATGAGATACACATTGAGCTTGGCCGTAAGATGAAAAACCCTGCTGACAAGCGTAAGAAAATGACCGAGCGTATTCAGCAGAACGAGAATACCAACTTACGTATCAAAACAATGCTTATGGAATTTATGAATCCAGATATGGGCATTGAGAACGTGCGCCCATATTCACCAAGCCAGCAGGACATTTTGCGCATCTATGAGGAAAATGCACTTGACAATCTTACAAAAGATGATAAAGAGTTTGATTTCATCTCAAAAGTTTCAAAACAGGCACAACCGTCCAAATCGGATATTATACGATACAAATGCTGGTTAGAACAGAAATATCGTTCGCCTTACACTGGCGAGATGATCCCACTTGCAAAACTCTTTACTTCTGCTTATGAAATTGAACATATTATACCACAGTCCAGATATTTTGACGATTCATTCAGCAACAAAGTAATTTGCGAAACTGAAGTGAATAAGTTAAAAGATCGTCAGCTCGGCTTCGAGTTCATCAAGAATCACAAAGGCGAAAAGGTGCAAATAAGCCAGGGTAAAACGGTCGAAATTCTTTCGGTTGAGGCATATGAGAAATTTGTAAAAGACCATTATGCCAACAATCGCACCAAGATGAAAAAACTGCTGATGGATGATATTCCGGATGATTTTATTGAACGTCAACTCAATGATAGTCGCTATATCAGCAAATTAGTGAAAGGTCTGTTATCTAACATCGTACGCGAAAAATTGCCGAATGGCGATTATGAACAAGAGGCGGTTTCAAAGAATCTGATTTCGTGCAATGGCACTATTACCGACCGTTTGAAAAAAGATTGGGGTATGAACGATGTTTGGAACAGCATTGTTCTGCCACGTTTCCAACGCCTTAACAGAATCACAGGAAAAGACTGTTTTACTACCTTCACCCCCGAGGGGCACGAAATCCCAGCTATGCCACTCGAACTGCAAAAAGGGTTCAACAAGAAACGTATAGACCACCGCCATCACGCGATGGATGCCATCGTGATTGCCTGCACCACACGAGACCACGTGAATCTGCTCAACAACGAGGCCGCCCACTCTAAACACAATGCCAACCGTTATCAATTACAACGCAAATTGCGCCGTTTTGAAAAGACCATTATAGATGGCAAAGAGAAAGAGGTAGCCAAGGAGTTCTTGATGCCGTGGCAGTCGTTTACCACCGACGCCAAACAGACACTGGGAAACATCATCGTCAGCTTCAAGCAAAATTTACGGGTAATCAACAAGACAACAAACCATTATCAGCATTACAATGCCGACGGCAAGAAAGAATTTGTAAAGCAAGTAAAGGGTGACAGCTGGGCGATTCGCAAGTCGATGCACAAAGACACGGGCTGGGGCAAAGTGAATTTGCGAAAAACCAAGGAAGTGTCGTTGAACGAAGCCTTGAAAAACCCGAAAACAATTGTAAACAAAGATTTTAAGCAAAAGGTGCTGGAGTTACTCGAAGCGGGTCAAGATACCAAATTCATAAAGAAGTATGTGGAGGACAACAAAGATGTTTGGTCGGATATTAACCTTAAAAGAATTGAAGTTTACTACTTTACAAAAGAGACAAATGTCCGCTATTTTGCGACACGTTTTTTGAGTGATTTGGCCGGCTATATGTCTGGAATAAAGGACTACGATAAGGCAATTGACAAAATAGAAGGTATCACAGACACGGGTGTTCAAAAAATACTAAAGGCACATTTGCAAGCAAAAGACAATGATCCGGAACTTGCTTTTTCTGCTGATGGTATTGATGAAATGAACCGCAACATTGTCGAACTGAATGGTGGCAAACCTCACAAACCTATTTACAAAGTTCGTCGTTACGAAAGCGGCAACAAGTATTCTATTGGTCAGAAAGGATGCAAAGCTAAAAAATTTGTTGAGGCCGACAAGGGTACAAATCTGTTCTTTGCTATTTTCAGTTCTGAAATATTGAACAAGGAAACAGGCGAGACTAACAAGGTACGCTCATATCTGACAATCCCACTAAATTTGATGATTGATTGCCAAAAGAAATTTGGTTCACAATGGCGAACTAATATTGAATCATACCTAAAAGAGAAAGAACTTGTTGATCCTGAAGCAGAACTTCTGTTCATCCTATCACCTAACGATTTAGTCTATCTGCCGACTACAGAAGAGTTGAAAAATGGGATAAAGCTGATTGATAATAAGCAAATATATAAAATGGTATCTGCGACAGGTAATCAATGTTTCTTTGTTGATGAAAAGGTGGCAAAAGCAATTGTTGATAAAGTCGAGTTTACTTCAATGAACAAGGCAGAACGTGCAATCACGGGCGAAATGATTAAAGAAATATGTGTGCCTATGAAAGTCGACCGATTGGGTAATATTGTAGAATTAAACGGACAAAAACTATGAGCAAAATAAAACAAAAGGGAAAGAACGATTTAGTTTCCATGACTAATGACAATTCTCAAAGCAGCTTCATCATCTACAACACCCTAGATGGGAAGGCCTCTGTGGCTTTATATGCTAAGGATGGAAAAGTCTGGCTTAACCAAAAACAGATGGCAGAACTTTTTGCCACCTCAGTTCCCAATATCAATATGCATATATCTAACATATTGAAAGAAGGAGAATTATCTAAAGAAGCAGTTATTAAGGACTACTTAATAACTGCTTCCGATGGAAAGCAATACAATGTCACGTTCTATTCTTTGGAGATGATCCTTTCCATCGGATATCGGGTTCGAAGTACGCGCGGCATCCAATTCCGCCAATGGGCCACACGCCACTTGGCCGAATATCTGGTCAAAGGATTTACGATGGACGATGAACGCCTAAAAAATCCCAATGGACTGCCAGATTATTTTGATGAACTCCTTGCACGTATTCGCGACATCAGGGCATCCGAAAAACGCTTCTATCAGAAATTACGCGAGCTGTTTGCCCTCAGCAGCGATTATGAGGTGCGCGAGAAGGCTACACAGATGTTTTTTGCCGAAACACAAAACAAACTCCTATATGCTGTTGCGCATCAAACCGCCGCCGAAATCATCACATCCCGAGCTAACGCCGACAAGCCGAATATGGGCCTCACCTCCTGGAAAGGCAGTATTGTAAGAAAGCAGGATATTGTGATTGCTAAAAACTATCTGGATGAATCTGAACTAGACCTATTGAACCGTCTGACAACATTGTTTTTGGACACAGCAGAATTGAGAGTGAAAGAACGAAAAGACCTTACTTTGGATTTTTGGCGTTCTACTGTTGATGGTGTGCTCACATTCAACGATAAGGACCTGTTGCAAGGAAAAGGCAGTGTATCAAATGCTGAAATGGAGAAAAAGGTTGTTGCCATCTATGAAAAATTTAATGCCCGCCGCAAAACACAGGAAGCATTAGAGGCAGATCAGGAAGATTTGATAATTTTGGAAGATTTCAACAATAGAATCAAAAAATTACTATGATCAAACGCACCCTATGTTTCAGCAATCCCGCATATTTGTCGATGAAAAATGACCAACTGGTCATCAAACTTCCGCAAGTGGAGAAAAACGACGATCTGCCAGAATCCTTCAAGGAACTGACCGTGCACACCATCCCCATTGAAGATATCGGAGTGGTTGTGCTAGATCACAAACAAATAACCGTCACCCAAGGATTGATGGAGGCCTTGCTGGACAACAATTGTGCCGTTATCACCTGCGACAAAACCCACCTGCCGGCTGGATTGATGCTGCCATTGTCTGGCAACACCATCCAAAACGAACGCTTCCGTCACCAATTGGACGCTTCCCTCCCATTGAAGAAACAGTTATGGCAGCAGACAGTACAACAAAAAATACATAATCAGGCAGCGGTATTACAAACTTGCAGGAATATCCAAACAACGAACATGACCAAATGGGAAAATGATGTTCGCAGTGGCGACCCGGACAATTTGGAAGGACGGGCGGCGGTCTTCTATTGGAAAAGCCTTTTCCCCGAAGTGGAGGATTTTACACGCAATCGGGATGGGGAAGCTCCTAATAATATGCTGAATTATGGATACGCCATTTTAAGGGCCGTAATTGCCCGATCCTTAGTTTCTTCCGGACTACTACCAACCTTGGGCATACATCATCACAACCGATACAATGCCTATTGTCTGGCCGACGACATTATGGAACCCTATAGACCGTATGTGGATGAATTGGTGGTGAAATATACAGATGAACATGGATACCATGAAGAATTAACTACCGAGATCAAAAAAGTGTTGCTAAGCATACCTGTAGTGGATGTGCGCATTGGCGGGCAGAAAAGCCCGTTGATGATTGCAGCCACACAGACAACCGCCTCTTTGGCCCGATGTTTCACCGGCGAAAGTCGAAAAATAATATATCCGGAGAAATGATTTCCGAACGATACAGTGAGTACCGCATCATGTGGGTTTTAGTCCTCTTTGATTTGCCGACAGACACCAAAAAAGAACGGAAAGCGTATGCCGATTTCCGAAAAAAGATTCTGAAAGACGGTTTCACCATGTTCCAGTTTTCCATATACATGCGGCATTGCGCCAGTCGTGAAAACGCGGATGTGCACATCAAGCGGGTGAAATCGTTTCTGCCACCCACTGGAGACATCGGTATCATGTGCATCACCGACAAGCAGTTTGGGGAGATTGAGATTTTTCACAGCCGAAAACCCACCCAAGTGGAGCAACCTTGTCAACAATTGGAACTTTTTTAATCTCCAACACCGCCAGAATCAGCATACTAAATTTACTATTCACAATAAAAAAATCGCTTGGTTTCAAGCGATTTTTTTGTTTCTAAAATTCTTTGCAACTTACTGATTCTTTGCAGGTTTCTCCTATCGTGTTGTTACTGTCTGCAAAGATACTAAACTTTTGAAAGCAATTCACAACCTGGCCGTGGATATGTTGCTGGTAATTCTTGTTGTTACTGTCTGCAAAGATACTAAACTTTTGAAAGCAATTCACAACTACAACGAACTTATGATTTACGCCGTATGGTTGTTACTGTCTGCAAAGATACTAAACTTTTGAAAGCAATTCACAACAAAATCTCGCAACATGCCAATTACGGAGAGGTTGTTACTGTCTGCAAAGATACTAAACTTTTGAAAGCAATTCACAACTGATCACGCCGTTCTTGTCCCTTTCGATATGTTGTTACTGTCTGCAAAGATACTAAACTTTTGAAAGCAATTCACAACGAGATGCTCTTCAGTGTCTTGAACGTTAGTGTTGTTACTGTCTGCAAAGATACTAAACTTTTGAAAGCAATTCACAACGATAATATCAACGTTCTGGAGGACCAATATGTTGTTACTGTCTGCAAAGATACTAAACTTTTGAAAGCAATTCACAACTATTATTTTTGCAAGTGTTTTTTGTTTATGGTTGTTACTGTCTGCAAAGATACTAAACTTTTGAAAGCAATTCACAACCAACAAATTCCGGGTGGTCGTTGTCGATTTGTTGTTACTGTCTGCAAAGATACTAAACTTTTGAAAGCAATTCACAACGAAGGTAATATGGATGTAAATCCACCCTCAGTTGTTACTGTCTGCAAAGATACTAAACTTTTGAAAGCAATTCACAACATATGTAGTTTATGGTTCTTAAATTGCAAGTTGTTACTGTCTGCAAAGATACTAAACTTTTGAAAGCAATTCACAACAATGGAGTAAATATACTTCTAAACAATCAAGTTGTTACTGTCTGCAAAGATACTAAACTTTTGAAAGCAATTCACAACATTCCCAATGTCGTATGCTTGACGATGTGGTTGTTACTGTCTGCAAAGATACTAAACTTTTGCATAAGATTGGCGGCGCCTCAACAAACTGAGCAAGCTCGTTTGCACTCGGCTTGCGCAATCTTTGAAAGCAATTCACAAAACTTATGAGGTTTTATATTACTACCCCGCCCTTCGGGCACCCCTTCTTAAAAAGAAGGGGAGTTTTGGCGCGTCCACACTAATGTGCGGACAATGGGGCAACTGCTAATATCATTCCTTATTAATGAATATCAATTTTGCATCTTGAAAACAAGAACGGTTGGCAAATAAAAAACGAGGCCAGAAGGCCCCGCTTTGGATGTTTAACTACTCCCCTATCGCTTTCCTCAGGGCGGGTTCAATCTCGTCGCCGCGGAGGTCGCGGGCACGGATGATGCCGTCCTTGCCAATCAACAATATCTGCGGGATGCCGTCCACCGCGTATGTGTCGGTGGCATTGCGCGTGGGATCCGTCAACTGCGTCCATACCATCCCCATGTCCTTGATGGCCTTGGCCTGCGGCTCCGGCTTGTCCCATACATTCAAACTGATAATAACCACATCCTTCCGCTTCCCATACTTCTCATGCAGCTTGGCAATGTTCGGGATCTCCTTACGGCATGGCCTGCACCACGACGCCCAAAAGTCAACCAACGCCACCTTGCCCTCCACATACTTGCTCAACTTCACCTTTTTGCCCGTCTTTTGGTCAACCAAGTCCAAATCCTTGTAGGGCTTGCCTACCGCCGTATGACTCAACCGCTCCATAGCGGCGTATTTGTCCGCCAAACGCTGGTAGCTGGTCACCACCGGGGCCGCACCCTCCATGGCGCGCTTCGCCGCCTCATAGTTCACCATCCAGTCCAGATAGTTCTCCATGGCCAGCGCGCCCACCGGATTCGTCCTGTTTTCTTCATACGCAGACTTCAGAATACCCATCACCACTTTGTCCTGTTTCGCAAATTTGTCAGCAAACTCTTTCGCCACATCCGCAGGCATGGAAATCGCCTGATTCATCTGCGTGGTCAACGCGTTCAACACACTGACCTCATAGTTGTATTGCTTCATCATCGAATAGTACCTGTCATTCAACGGCGTGCCCGACAACGAGTCCGTCACCATGTCGCAATAAATCCTACCCGGCTCTGCCACAAAAAGCAGATAATAGTAGTTGACTTGCGACAACCGCTCCGTCTGCAAATACCCCACAAACGGTTCCGACACATTCGCCCCGATAGCAAAAGCACCGTCAAACACCATGGTGGAGTCCAAAGTCGCACCCGTGTTCATATTCTTCAAATAAACCTTCTTCTTTTCCATCTCCGGCACCGATATCTTTCCGAAAATCATACAATTCTGAGCGAATATGGGCATCGCACAAAAACACAAAAACGCTATTACCAAAAATGTTTTTTTCATATTTTTAAAAATTATAATGTTATAACTCAATCCTCCAAGCATTTATTGTTCGTTCTCAATCATAAAATGCAACCTGTTGAAGACATTGGCTTCGCTGGTGCCACCGTCAAAGTCGAGGAACAACATGTTGAGATCGGGATAAAACTTGCGGATTTTCTTCTCAATACCCTTGGCTATGATATGGTTGGAAATGCATGCGAAAGGTTGCAAACTGATAATGTTCTTCACGCCACTCTCCGCCAAGGCCGACATCTCCGCCGGAATGAGCCATCCCTCACCGAAATTGGCCGCCATGTTGATGATGCGCGACGCCAACTCGGCATCGTGAAACATATCCGCATAAGGCCGGTAATACGGAAACGGCGCACAGATCTTATCATATACCTTAGCGTAATGGAAGATGAGCTTGTAGATGGCATCAGAAACCCACAACGGCTGACCCACTTCCTTGATATTCAGTTTTTTATTGATATGACGGTTTACAAAACTGTTCATGAAGAAATTGTAAATAGACGGGGCGATGACCTCCACACCTTGGTCTGCAAGCCAATCCAGCACATTCAGGTGACCGAACTCGTTGTATTTGATGTAAATCTCGCCTACCACGCCAATTTGCGGCAGCGGTTTGTTGCAATCCATATTGGCCATATACTCCTTCACCGCCTCCGCCAACAGCTTGCGCAATCCCTTATAGTTGCGCGCTTCAATCAACGGGAACGACTTCTCTATATACTTGTTTTGAATCTCCTTGGCCTTGCCTCGTTGCAACTCGCGCGGGCGCGCCGCATAGTACATGCGCGACAGACAGTCGGCGTACAACAAGGTAAACAACGCCGGCAGCGCCAATTTCTTGGCATCCACCACAAATCCGGGCTGCTCGTTAGCCAAGGTATTGCCCAACGCTAAAGACAACACGGGCACATCCTCAAATCCGGCGGCCACCAACGCCTTCTTTATCAGCATGATATAATTCGTAGCACGGCACTGCCCGCCCGTCTGCGTGATAATCACAGCCACATCGTTACGGTCGTATTGCCCACTGCGCAACGCCTTGAGCAGACTGCCCACCACGATGGTAGCCGGATAGCAAACCTCGTTGTTGGCATATTGCAACCCCAAGTCCACACACTCCTTGTCGCCCATGGGCAAAATCACAAGCTTGTAACCCGCCATCTTGAAGAAGGTGGGGAAAAACTCGGTGTAGCCGGAAGCGAAAGTGGGCGCCAGAATCGTGCGCCGGCGGTCCGCCTCCCGGAAGACAGGTGTCGTGACAAACGGCTTGTTGACCTCCATCTTGCGGCTGAACTTCAAACTCTCCACCATGGAGCGGACACGCAGGCGCAACGAGCCGATATTGTTCACATCATCCACTTTCAATAGCGTGAAACTCTTGCCTTTACGGTCCAGGATATCGTGCGTCTCATCAATAATGAAGGCATCCGGACCGCAACCGAAGGAGGTGATCATCATGAAATGCACATTGTCGGGACTGTTGGCCACAAAGTGCGCCGCCTTGAAGATACGGTTGGGATAGGTCCACTGCGTGACCGCCACCAACTCCTTGTAAACTTCCGTATCGGTATCATCGGCCACAAACTCCGTCACCACATCAATGCCCATGTCGGATAGCACATCCGAAATCTTATGCTGGATGAGCGGGTCAGCGTGGTACGGGCGTCCGGCCAGCACCACGACCATACGGTCGTTCTCCTTCGCCAGCCGCACAATCTCCTGCGCGCGCTGATGCTGCTGGGCGATGAACCGCTGCTGTTCTTTCATCGCTGCGGATATCGCACTGTCGGCGGTCTTCTTGTCCACACCCAATGTGCGCAAATACTGCTGGCAGCCCGCCCGCAGCAAGTCTTCGTTGTTGAGCGACACCACCGGCGAATCAAACGGGATGTGAAAACGCTCCTCCGTGTCGATGGCATTGATCATCACATCAGAATAACCGGCCACGATAGGACAGTTGTAGCTGTTGCGCGCTTGGTCGTCGGCCTTCTGTTCCATGACAATGTACGGATAGAAAATACGGTCCACACCTTTCTTCGCCAGATCATACACATGGCCGTGCATCAACTTGGCTGGGAAGCAGATGTTCTCGGACATCACGGTATGGATGCCCTGCTCGTACAGCGGGTTTGTCGATTTTCCAGACAACAGCACACTGAATCCGCATTCGGTAAAGAGCGCGTGCCAGAAAGGATACAACTCGTACATGCCCAAAGCTCGCGGAATGCCGATCGTGAGTTTGGCTTGTTTGGGTGGCACTATCGGTCTCTGAAACAGCATCTTGAGCCGCTCATGGTGCTGGTTTGTGCCCTTGCGCATCACTTCCGACTCGTTGGCGAAAATCTTCTCACAGTTGTTGCCGGAATAGTAGCAACGGTTATGGGAAAACTTGTATTGGATAACGGTGCAGTGGTTGGCGCAACCCGGGCAGGTCTGCTGTTCGGTCTCGAACTCACGAATAGCCAGCAGTTCGTCCAGCGTTAAGGGTTGTGTGACGGGCTGTGCCTTGGCAAAGAGCGCGCAACCGTAAGCACCCATCAGCTCTGGGATGTCCGAGAAACGCACATCACGGCCGGTGAGGAGCTCCAGGGCACGCACCACGGCCAAGTTCTTGAAGGTGCCGCCTTGCACCACAATATGGTCGCCAAGTTCTTCTATCTTTCTCAGTTTTAACACTTTGAAAAGACAGTTCTTAATCACGGAATACGCAAATCCAGCGGAGATGTCCTCAGGCGTGGTACCCTCGCGCATGGCCTGCTTCACCTTGGAGTTCATGAACACCGTGCAGCGCGTGCCCAAATCGTACGGGTGACGCGCCTCGCACGCTATCCGGGCGAAATCGGTCACCGTATAACCCAGCATCTTGGCGAATGTTTCTATAAAGGAACCGCATCCCGACGAACAGGCCTCGTTAATCTCCAACCGGCGGATGGCCTGGTTCTCCACAAAGATGGCCTTCATGTCCTGACCGCCGATGTCAAGGAGGAACGAAACATCAGGCGAGACGCTTTTCGCGCCCAAGTAATGCGCCATGGTCTCCACCACGCCGTGGTGCAGGCCAAAGGCGGTCTTGAGCAGGTTCTCGCCATAGCCAGTCACCGCGCTGTTCGCGATTTCAGGTTGGAAATGATGTTCCTCGCACACCTGCTTGAACTGTTGCAGCGCTTGCCGGAACGCGTCGAAACTGTTGCCATTGTTATTGCGGTAATCACGATAGAGCAGCCGGCCCTCCGCATCCAGCACCACGAGTTTGGTGGTGGTGGAGCCGGAGTCCACGCCCATAAAGACGCGATTGTCCTTCACCTCGCTCCAATCCACACGGGGCACGAAGAAATTCTGTTTCTGTCGCTTCCAATCGGCGAACGCCTGTTCATCCTCAAAAAGGGGCGCCAGGCGGTTTTGGAGCAACACATCATTATCAATGGAGAGATTCTCAATATCATGTAAAAAATCCCGCATGGCCAGTGGCTCCTGGCATTGGCTTTCCGCCATCAGGGCGGTGCCGTAGGCGGGCACCACGCGGGCGTCGGGCACGGGCACGCAGTCCGCTTCGGTCAAATGGAGATTCGTCAGGAAGGTCTTTTTCAGCATGGGCAGGAAGGCGAACGGGCCGCCGCAGAAGAACACAGGCGGGCGCACATCAAGCCCGCGCGAGAGCGTGCCGATGACCTGCAGGGCCACGGCATGGAACACCGACAGGGCCACATCCTCCTTGCTCACATGACGCGCGAGCAGGTTCTGGATGTCCGTTTTGGAAAACACTCCGCAGCGGGAAGCGATGGGATAGACCGTCTGGGCCTTTTCGGCCAAAGTGTTCAACTCCGAGGGCTCCACATTCAGCAAGCTGGCGGTCTGGTCAATGAACGCGCCCGTGCCGCCGGCGCAGTTGCCGTTCATGCGGATGTCGGGCACCCTACCCTCCTCAAAGAAAATCATCTTGCTGTCCTCCCCTCCGATATCGATGAAGGTGCGGGTTTGCGGAAACTGCTGTTTCACGAGCGTGGCGGCGGCAATCACCTCCTGCACGAAGGGCAGGTGCCAGCACTCGGCATAACCCATGCCTACGGAGCCGGTGACAGCCACCTTGAGCCATGCGTCCGGGTACTTCCCGGCCACCGGAGCCAGCGCTTCCCGCACCGTGCTCCGTATGTTCATGTTGTGCCGGCGGTAATCCACATAGCAGTTTTCGTTATTGTGATCAAGCACCACCACTTTCACAGTCGTGGAACCAATGTCAATACCTACCTTTAAATGATTCTCCATAATTATTTCGGGTTGAAAAAATCTCTATTTACTTATTTCACAATATTTTTTACCGGAATGGAACCGCCTTGAGGAAGCCCCAACCGGTGTAGTATCAAATCCACATTTTCCTTCTTGCGTTTCTCATAATAAGAATCGTCAATAGCGGAATTCTTTATGTTTTTCAATGCCGGCATGGCCACATGGAAAAAAACATTCAGGGCGATCATATCCTCCAGCAAAAGCTCAGCGTCTGTGGCGGGCATCTCCCCTCTTTCCGCTGCGGCATCCAACTCTTTTTGGAGTTTATCCACAATCCCTTTCAACTTAACCCGCGCCTCGCTTTTGGCAGTCTCAAACAAAGCGGGATGCTTCTCCATCTCCCGCATGGCAAAACGGATATAGTCCACATGAGTCCTCACAAAATCGAAATGGGAAGAGATGGCAGAAGACAGTTTCTCGGGCAAGGTCTTGTCCGAATCATCCAGCGAAACCTGCACCGCGGCTGACAAAAGTCCCATTTTCTCTTTCACCACATGATGAAACAACGTCTCTTTAGTGCTGAAATGATAGTGCAACAGCGGGTGCCCCACCCCTGCCCTTTTCGCAATCTCCATCATGCGCGCCCCCTCAAAACCCTTCTGCATAAACTCCATCTCGGCGGCACGCACAATCGCTTCTCTCTTGCAGTCTTTCATCTGTTTTTTAATTGATTAACACTATAGCAACTGACAAAATTGTCAAGTTGCAAAAATAACAAAATTTTCAAAAAAAAAGGATGGCCGAAAAAATTCAGCCATCCTCGAATCAATAGTTATTGATAATTATTCGATGTCTTTTACACATCGAACGCTATAAGCGTCATTCAAGTTACGGTCGCGGATGAAAATCAACTCCCAGCAACCGCATTCAGCTCTCATGTGAACCACATCTTGTGATCCGCCATAGTAGTCAGAGGTGTAGAAGTACGCTTTGCCGTGGAGCTCCTCGCAGCGTTGTGTAGCGCTGTTGTAGAAACCGGCAGGCTGCATATTCAAACCGCTGGCGTTGTTACCGTTTTCAACCAGCCAGTTTGAAGTGGAACGAAGCTGATCCATGGTGAAGGATGAAGCCCATTCTTCAAACTCTTCTTGAGAAGGAAGTCTCCAACCGTAAGGACAAGCGCCTTGAACATGAGGATTGCGCGTAGGCGCAGCGTTGCGTGAGGCGGAAGCCCAGTCGTACAAGCGTCCGTAGGTTTCAAGATTAGCCGTATTGTTCGGATCATACGGATAGGAGTAAACGATGGCGAACGGGATAGGAGTAGCGTCAGAATAACGGGTGGTGCGCAAGTTGGAGGTCATCCAGCACAAGTGGTTGACTGCCTTTGTGCCATAAACATTGCGATCAATATCCTGAACATCCGTACCGCAATCGGAAGAGCATTCTTTCGTCACCAGATGCAGTGTCACAATACTGTCGCAACCGTTGGCGGTTTGCAGGTACTGCGTATAATCACCGGCTTCTGTCTCCATGAAATTGTAATGGGCATACAAAGCACCTTCACAAATCGTATCTTTAATTTCAATATTATACGACGGCGTGACGGTAAGATTTATGGTCACAATGCTGTCGCAACCGTTAGGCAGCGGATAAGATTTCGTGTAAACACCGGAAGTGTAATACATTTCACCATCCCATTCGTAAAAGTCGCAGCCATGCTCCGTAAGATTGTTGCGAATCTCGGTATTGATGGTCAGATGCAAGGTCACGATGCTGTCGCAACCAGCGGCATTGGCGTTTTCAAAGACATGCGTATAATCGCCTGATGTCGTGAGACCAACATGCTCATACCAATCAAATGTCATACATTCCACTGCGGTGGTGTCACCTTCCGTCGGTTGGTTGATGGTCAAGTTCAGGGTCACCACGCTGTCGCAACCATTAGCGGCAGTGAAGGTTTGCGTGTATTCGCCTGACGCATTGTAAGTCTGATCATTCCAAGTGTAATTTTCGCACTCGGTAGCGGAGATTGTGTTGGTCACCGGTTGGTTGATGGTCAAGTGCAAGGTCACCACGCTGTCACATCCATCGGCATTGCCGTTCTCAAAGATGTGCGTGTAATCGCCAGACGCTGTGATTCCAGTATGCTCATACCAATCAAATGTCTCACATGCCGTTGCGGTAGTGTCACCCTCAGTCGGTATGTTGATGGTCAATTGCAAAGTCACCACACTGTCGCAACCGTTAGCGGAGGTGAAGGTTTGTGTGTATTCGCCAGACATCTCGTAATTCTCCTCATTCCATGTGTAGCTTCCACAAGCAACGGCTTCAATCTGCTCACTTACCGGTTGGTTGATGGTCAGGTGCAAGGTGACCACACTGTCACATCCATCGGCATTGCCGTTCTCAAAGATGTGCGTGTAATTGCCAGACGCTGTGATTCCCGTATGCTCATACCAATCAAATGTTCCACATGCCGTTGCGGTCGTGTCGCCCTCAGTCGGCGTGTTGATGGTCAGGTACAGGGTCACCACACTGTCGCAACCATTGGCGGCGGTGAAGGTCTGTGTATATACGCCAGACAACTCGTAAGTTTCCTCATTCCAAGTGTAACTTCCACAAGCAACCGCTTCAATTTGCTCATCAATCTCTTTGTTGATCGTGAGGATCAGGGTCACCACACTGTCACAACCCGTTGCGGCGGTGAGGGTTTGTATGTATTCGCCAGACTCCGTGTAAGTTTCCGTATTCCAAGTGTAGCTTTGGCAAGCGGTAGCTGTGATTGTCTCTTCCAATGCAGGTTGGATAGTCAGATCCAAGGTCACCACGCTGTCGCAACCATTCGCGGCGGTGAAGGTCTGCGTATATTCACCTGACTCCGTGTAGGTCTGCTCATTCCAAATGTATCTTTCACATGCGGTGACGAAAATCGAATTGGTCACCATGTGGTTAATGGTGAGGTGTAAGGTCACCACGCTATCGCAACCATTGGCATTGCCATTCTCAAAGGTATGGGTATAGTCACCGGACTCGTTGATTTTCGCATGCTCATACCAAGTAAATGTTTCACATGCAACTGCGGTAGTGTCGCCCTCAGTCGGTTGATTGATGATCAGGTTCAAGGTCACCACGCTGTCGCAACCGTTGGCGGCGGTGAAGGTCTGCATGTATTCGCCAGACACCTCGTAGGTTTCCTCATTCCAAGTGTAGCTTCCACAAGCAACCGCTTCAATCTGCTGATTAACCGGTTGGTTGATGGTGAGGTTCAAGGTCACCACGCTGTCACAACCCGTTGTGGCAGTGAAGGTCTGTGTGTATTCGCCAGATTCCGTGTAGGTTTGCGTATTCCAAGTGTAGCTTTCGCAAGCGGTAGCAGAGATTGTCTCTGCCACGGCATGTTGGACGGTCAGATCCAAGGTCACCACACTGTCGCAACCGTTGGCGGCGGTGAAGGTCTGCGTGTATTCGCCAGACTCATTGTAGGTTTGTCCGTTCCAGGTGTAGCTTTCACAAGCAGTGGCTGACATACGATAAGTCACCGGTTGGTTGATGGTCAGGTTCAAAGTCACCACACTGTCGCAACCGTTGGCGGCCGCATAGGCATGGGTGTACTCGCCAGACTCCGTGTAGGTTTCGCCGTTCCATGTGAAGCTTCCACATTCAGTGGCTGTCATGGAAGATGCAACCGCATGGTTGATAGTGAGGTGCAAAGTCACGATGCTGTCGCAACCATCAGCCATCACGCCTTCGAACACATGCATAGCGGTTTCTGTGGATTCCGTATAGGTGGTTCCGTACCAAGTGAACTCCTCGCAAGCCACAGCCGTCGTATCGCTAGAACCAGGCACACAATCGTTCACAATCACAGTCACACTAACAGGTGCGGATGTACAACCGTTGGTGGTACCCACTACTGAATACTCCGTATTTGTTGTCGGAGAAACGGTAATGGAAGCGGTGGTGGCTTCGGTGCTCCAGCTATAGGAATCAGCACCGGAAGCCGTCAAGGTCGTGCTGTTGCCATTGATGATAGACAACTCGCCGGACACAGTGACCACCGGAGTTTTATTGATGGTCAGGTGCAGGGTTACGGTGCTGTCGCAACCGTTGGCGGCAGTGAAGGTCTGCGTGTAATCGCCAGACTCCGTGTAGGTTTCACTGTTCCAAGTGTAACTGTCACAAGCGGTGATGGTGCTTGCCGATGTCACCGGTTGGTTGATGGTCAGGTGCAAGGTCACCACACTGTCGCAACCGTTAGCAGCCGCGTAGGCATGGGTGTACTCGCCAGACTCCGTGTAGGTTTCGCCGTTCCATGTGAAGCTTCCACATTCGGTGGCTGTCATGGAAGATGCAACCGCATGGTTGATGGTCAAGTGCAAAGTCACGATGCTGTCGCAACCGTCAGCCATCACGCCTTCGAACACATGCATAGCGGTTTCTGTGGACTCGGTATAGGTTGTTCCGTACCATGTGAACTCCTCGCAAGCCACAGCCGTCGTATCGCCAGAACCAGGCACACAATCGTTCACAATCACGGTCACCGTAACAGGTGCGGATGTACAACCGTTGGTGGTACCCACTACTGAATACTCCGTATTTGTTGTCGGAGAAACGGTAATGGAAGCGGTGGTGGCTTCGGTGTTCCAGCTATAGGAATCAGCGCCGGAAGCCGTCAAGGTCGTGCTGTTGCCATTGATGATGGACAACTCGCCGGATACGGTGACCACCGGAGTTTTATTGATGGTCAAGTGCAAGGTTACCGTGCTGTCGCAACCGTTGGCGTTGCCACCCACAAACACATGCGTGTAGTCGCCGGGGGTGGTAAGACCTGTATGCTCGTACCAGTCAAAGCTGTCGCAGGCAACGGCGGTGGTGTCGCCCGTGGTCGGCGTGTTGATGGTCAGGTGCAGGGTTACGGTGCTGTCGCAACCGTTGGCGTTGCCACCCTCGAACACATGGGTGTAATCACCGGAAGTGGTAAGACCCGTATGCTCGTACCAGTCATAACTTACACATGCCACTGCCGTGGTGTCGCCCACGGTCGGTTTGTTGATGGTCAGGTGCAAGGTTACCGTACTGTCGCAACCGTTGGCGTTGCCACCCACGAACACATGGGTGTAGTCGCCGGAAGTGGTAAGTCCTGTATGCTCGTACCAGTCGAAGGATACGCAAGCGACAGCGGAAGTGTCTCCCGTGGTCGGTTTATTCACAACCAGTGTGGTTGTGGCGGAAACGCGGCAACTGGTAGCCGTTTCGGTCACCTGCAATGTGTAAGTGCCGGCATTGCGGGATTGAACATTGTTAATGGTGGGATTTTCAGCTGCAGAAGTGAATCCGGCAGGACCGGTCCATGCGTAGGTCACATCGCCTGTAGCATTCGTAAGCGTGCTTTGGAAGGCGGCAGTGCCACCAGCGCACACTTCATTCACGGAAATTTCAACCTCCAACGCGCTGCCTTGTGTTGTTACACGGATACTATTCTCGTTCATACATCCCGTGTTGACATCCTTTACGGAAACCGTGAAATTGCCGGCATCCAGATTTTCAAAAATCGTTGAGGTTTGATAATCGCCTCCATTAATAGAATATTGATAGTTAGCACCTGTCGGAGAAGTCACCGTGATGCTTCCATTCGGAGTGGCGCAACTTGTATTGTTCACTGTGGTGAGTACTGGAGCAGCGGGCAAAGCATTTACCGTAACATTCACGGTCTTGCTGTCCGTAGCGGTACAGGTAACGCCATTCACCTCGTTGGTGGCCGTGGCCACTACGGTGTATTCGCCGCTTTGAGCGGTAGTCACACCGTTGAGTTGCGGGTTCTGTTGTGCAGAAGTGTAGCTGTTCGGGCCCGACCAAGCGTAGGTTACAGTACCGGTGGCAGTGCCGTTCAAGGTAGCGTTCAGGGCCACATTCCCGCCTTCGCAAACATCAACATCGGTCATGGCGTTCAAGGCCACAGAGGGTGTATTCACCGTTACTGTGACTTCAGCGATGTTCTTACAGCCGTTGACATCCGTACCTTCTACCGTATAAGTGCCAGCATTTGAAAGGGAAACCGTAGCGGTTTCTTCATTATTAGACCATACATAAGTGTTAGCGCCTTCTGCTGTCAAACTTGCCGTCGTACCGGCGCAAATGGTGGTTTCACCGCTGATGTTTATGGTCGGCAACGCATTCACTGTCACATTCACACTCTTAGAGTCGGTAGCGGTACATGTAAGATCGTTCACCGTTCTGGTGGTCGTGACTACAACCGTGTATTGGCCGCTTTGTGCGGTCGTAATACCATTAAGATGAATAATCTGATTGGAGATTCTGTAACCATTCGGACCTGTCCAGACAAAGGTCATAGGACCATTAGCACCCGCGACAGAGGCCGATAATGTCACATTATCACCTTCGCAGGCAACAACATCCGTCATAGCGTTCAAGGCCACATAAGGCGTGTTAATGGTGATGGTCACATTAGCAGTATTGGAACAACCATTGGCATCTGTACCCGTCACTGTAACGCTACCGGCCTCTGCTATGGAAACCTCAGCGCCCTCCTGACCATTTGACCAGACATAGTCATTGGCTCCTTGGGCAGTCAGATTTGCTGAGGTGCCAGCGCAAATGGTGGTGGCACCGCTAATGGTAACGGTTGGCAATGCGTTCACTGTCACATTCACGGAAGCGGTCTTCGTACAGTTGGTGGCTGTCTCCGTAACGGTCAGCGTATAGGTGCCGGCGTTATCGGAAGTGGCATTGCTGATTTGAGGATTCTGTTGTGCAGAAATGTATCCATTAGGTCCTGTCCAAGCAAAACTTACACCTTCCGTGGTTGATGTGCCCGTCAACTGAATGGTGCCTCCGGCGCACGGCGTGTTGGCCGAAGCGGTGGCATTCACGCTATTGCCTATGGCCTCCACCTCCACTGGGGATGTGGAAGTACAACCGTTCGTGTTCTTCACGGTCAGCGTGTAAGTACCCGCCGAAATGTTGGAGAATGTGGCAGCAGACTGGAAGTCACCGCCAATGGAATAGGTGTAACCAGCACCAACAGGGTTGGTCACCGTAATACTGCCGTTCGGAGAAGTGCAACTGGTGTTGTTCACCGTCGTAGCCGTCGGAGTGGCAGGAACGGGGAATACCGTAACATTAACCGAAGTGCTGTTCTGGCATCCGTGATTATCCGTCACCGTCACGGAATAGGGTCCCGAGGCGGTCACATCAATACTTGGACTGTTATTGCCATTGCTCCATGCATATTGGGCATATCCTGAAGTGGCGGTCAGGGTTTCCGTATTGCCTTGACAGAAGGTGGTGGTACCCGCAATTGCCACTGTGGGAAGTTCGTTCACCGTCACCGTAATCTGCTTTGAAGTGGAAACCGTGCAGGTTCCAACAGTAGCAGTTGCCACAACGGTGTATGTTGTAGTGGTTGTCGGATTTGCCGTAACTTGTCTGCCCGAGGTGGCATCAAGACCTGTGGCGGGACTCCAGGCGTATGTCATCGTGCCCGTATTGCCCGTAGTGGTTGCTGTCAGGGTGACTCTATTGCCACGGCAGATGGAATTATTACCGCCAGGACTGTTGCTCGTCACATTGACGGTTCCCGTTGCCGGAGCGTTCACGGTCACTTGCACACTCTTCGTGTCTGTGGCCGTACAAATGGTGCCGTATAAATTTCGGGTGGCAGTAGCTGTCACGGTATATGTGCCGGCATAGGCCGTTGTCATATTATTGCGGTACATATCCGTGCCGCTATCTGTAAAACCGGCAGGACCAGACCATGCGTATGACACCGTACCGACAGGAGTACCTGAAGTAGCGGCATGAAGATGCAAGTTCTCACCTGCACACAAGGTTTGTGAAGCAATATCTTGCAAGGTAACACTCGGATTGTTTATCGTAATCGAAGAACTCTTCGTACTGGTCACCGTGCAGGAACCAACCGTGGCAGTCGCCGTCACAGAATAATTACCAGCATGATTCGTAGTAACATTATCAATATGGATATTCTGCTCATTAGAAGTGAAACCATTCGGACCCGTCCATGCGTATGTCACCGTGCCCACAGGTGTGCTTGTCGGGGTGGCGCTCAAGTTCAGCGCAGAACCAGCACAAACGGTCTGGTTGGCAATATTCTGAAGAGTGACTGAAGGTGCGTTCACAGTGATGGTACCCGTAACAGAACTGCTGCCGCAGTCACCCTCAATCGTAATGGTATATGTGCCTGATTCTGTTGGGGTTCCTTTCAACAATCCAATCGTAGGGTTGAATGTCAAACCGGCAGGAAGATTCTCTGCAGACAAGGTACCGTATTCGAATGGGAATGTAACATTATTGATGGCCGAGCCAGCGCAAACCGTCTGATCCTTATTGGCCGGTGCTGTGATGGACGGTACGCCCTTAACTTGTACATTGGCTATTTTAGAACTCGTAGCCGTACAAGACACACCATTCACCACATTGGTGGCAGTGGCCGTAACATGATATGTGCCGGCGTTTGCTGAGGTTACATTCGTGATTTGAGGATTTTGCAGCGTGGAAGTGAAACTGTTTGGACCAGACCAAGAATATGTCACCGTTCCCGTAGTAGTGCCAGAAGGCGAAGCAGACAAGTTCAAAGTGGTTCCAGCACAGACGCTTTGCGCGGTAATATCCCCTAAAGTAACGGCCGGTGCATTTACTGTAACCGTAAACTCGCGGGTTTCCGATGCCGTACAAACCACATCATTCACCGTATTGGTGGCCGTAATGGTTACCGTATAGGTTGTAGTGGTTTGCGGACTGGCATATGTCATAGATTCTGAAGTGGTACTAAGACCATCTGCGGGGCTCCAGGCATAAGTTCTTGTACCGGAACCGCCACTACAACTGACACTCAAAGTGGCGCGTCCCCGCTCTTTGCAGATGGTGACTTCTTGATTTGACAGATTAATCGTACCAACAGAAACGGTATTCACCGTGTTATTGACATTTTTTACTGATGTGGCCGTACAAGAGCCCTCTGTAGCCGTGGCCGTCACATAGTATCTGCCAGCGTTGGCTGAGGTCACATTTGATATTTGTGGATTCTGCAGGGTTGAAGTGAAGTTGCCCGGACCTGACCATGAGTAGGTCACCGTGCCTGAAGGAGTGCCAGATGGTGTGGCCGAGAGACTCAGTGTGGTGCCAGAACAAACCGTTTGTGCCCTCAAATCCTCCAATGTGATGGACGGACTGAGAACGGTAACATTCGCACTCTTGATATCCGTTACAGTACATACACCGGAAGTGGCTGTGGCGGTTACAGTGTAAACACCTGCATCGGCAGCTGTCATGTTGTTTCGATAAAAATAGTAGTCAGACCTGGTAAAGCCGTTCGGTCCAGACCATTCGTATGTTATTGAACCTGAGGAAGATCCAACCTTTTGGACTCTCATCGACAATGTTGTGCCAGCGCAAACCGTCGTGTCTTCCAGATCCGCCAATTCAATATGGGGCGTTGACACTGAAACTATAGTGCTTTTCGTCGATGTTGCCGTACAAGACACACCGTTCACCACATTAGTGGCCGTGGCCGTCACATAATAGGAACCGGCATTGACGGAAGTCACATTGTTGATTTGAGGATTCTGCTCATCAGAAGTATAGCTGTTCGGACCGGACCAGTGATAGGTCACCGTTCCTGTAGGAGTGCCGCTCGGGGTGGCAGCCAGATTGATTGTACCGCCTTCACATGCGGGAGCAATGTTCAGATCCTGGAGTGTGACAGCAGGCGCATTCACCGTGATGGTTCCGCTGGCCGTAACAGAACCGCAGTCGTTTGACACCGTAATGGTATAGGTACCCGATTCCGTAGGACGACCGGTAATCAAACCAATATTAGGATTGAAATTCAATCCGGCAGGAAGATTGGATGCCGTAACAGTGCAGTTATTTGAACAAATAAACTGGATGCTTTCTATTTGTCCTCCCGCACATACCGTCTGGTCCTTATTGGCAGGGGCAGTGATAGTCGGCATTGGGGTGACATTGACTGTATAAATGATGGAAGAAGATGAAGTTGCCGTACACGACACACCATTCACCACATTGGTGGCGGTGGCGGTCACATAATAGGTTGTATTGGAGGTGGGGGTCGCAATCACCGAAGCGCCTGTGGTGGTGTTCAGCGTGGTGCCCGGGCTCCACTGATAGCTCATTCCGCCCACATTACCCGTGGTGTTGGCAGTCAGCGTAGCGCTTTCTCCCTCGCAAATGGAAGTCGGACCCGTAACGGTGGTTGTTCCCGCCACCGGGGTGTTGACCGTAACCGTCACATTGCGCGATTCACTGGCGGTACATGTTACCCCATTCACCGTATTTGTAGCAGTGACCTGCACAGTATATGTAGTAGTGTTATCAGGGCGCACTCTAATCGTACTGGTTCCATCGCCAGCAACAATTCCATCACTCGGACTCCAAAGATAACTCATTACGGCACCAGTACTACCGACAGCGTTAACGGACAAATTTGGCGCCTGGTTCGGACAGATGGTCTGATCCGAAGTAACACTGTTAATCGTGAGAGTCGTATTGACAATTATGGCGCTAACGACAACATCCGAACCAGCGCCGCAAGCGGGGTTGCTCGCCTGAACCTTATAGTTCGTGTTTGCGGTCAGTGACGGCGTGGTGAAGGAAGTTCCAGTGCCCAGCACGGAGCCAGTCATCGATTTCCAGGTGTAGGTCTGTCCATCCACAGGATTAGACACGGTAAAGGTAACGGTACCGGCACCGCAGCGGGTCTGGTTTTCAACCACCGGAGTCACAAGATTATCATACACCGTAACGGTAATCTGTTCAGTGGTGGAAGAGGAACATGCGCCTTGCGTGGCTGTGGCGGTCACCGTATAGGTGGTGGTGGTGGTGGGATTGGCGGTAACGGTGGCCCCAGTAGTCGCGTTAAGGCCTGTGGAAGGACTCCATGCGTATGTCACCGTGCCCGTGCTGCCCGTAGTGGCAGCCGACAGTGTGGTGCTGCTTCCGGAGCAGAGGGTGGTATTACCCGTCACATTAAGAGTGCCTGGATTTGCCCCATTCACCGTAATGGTCACATCCTTAGTGGAAGTGGATGTACAACCATTTTGGGTTAGGGTATGACTTACGGTATAGGTAGTGGTTGTGGTAGGGCTGAGCACAAACATATTTGCGGCACTTCCATTGCTAACGCCCGTATTAGGCGACCAGGAGAATGAATGAGTACCTGTATTCAACGCAGTAGATGTTCTTACCGTAAGTGTTGTACTTCCGCCACAATTAATGGTTGTATTACCTGTTATTGATGAAATGGACGAATTAACGGTGGTTCTCGAAATGGTACCTGTGGTCGTTGCCACACAGCTACCATTAGCCACTGTAACGGTATAAGTGCCACTTGTGGTTGGGGTTCCGGTAATTTGTCGAGAAGAGGCGTTATATGTAAGGCCCGTGGGCAGATTGCTCACAGTTACCGTGCCACCAGTGGCCGTCACAGTAATGGGATTGATAGCTGAACCCTCACAAATATTTTGATCCTTGTTGGAGGAGAGTGTGACGGTTGGCATCGTCACAATGTTGAAATTAATCGTATAAGTATAATATGACCCGTCATTATGCGTAACTTTAATGGTTGCCTTAGGATTTGAGGCTGTAGCTTGTGTTATGTCCAACCTGCTAATCAAACCCGATTCGGCAGTTGCATTCACTGTTGGGATAGCGTTGGAGCAAAAAGTTTGAGAACAGGTGTATGAAGCGGTTCCCTGATTGTTGAATGTCATTTTAGCCGACTCACCCGACCCCACCGTAGTGGTCACAGCAGAAGAATAAGCGGCATTGTTTAATGCGTTAAGATCTGATGATGAGATTGGTGTGCCGTTAATTTCAATACTAGCTAATTTTTTATTGTAGATAAATCGAACGTCATCCACAATCAGTTCATCATTGTTTGATCCTTCGCCAGAATTTTTATTCGTGCTAAACGATGCCAACAAATATGAAGGTGTAGTAATATTTGCCAATTGAGGATTTGGAATAACTGATGTTGTGTTCGATTGATAATATTTGATATCAAAACTATATTTCTGCCAAGTGTTTTGTTGTCCGTTACAAGTAAACTGGCATATTCTATTGGCAATTTTTCCCGTTTGAGCCGTTGTTTCCGTGTGGGAGGGGACATCTTTATAATCACGATCAGTATGCAAGTGGACCTTTAAAGAAGCGAAAGTACTATTAGACGCCATATTAAACTTAGCCCAGAAGCTTAAAGAATCTGGACACCCAGAAAATGAATAACATGCTGCAGGGTTATCATTATCACCGCTACGCCGCGTGTACATATAATTCGATTCATCAGAAGCAGTCATACTTGCAACTCGCATTCGCCCAGTGGACATCGCACCATTAGCTGGGATACGAAGTACGGTTTTGCAAAAAATTTGCAAAGCAGAACCTCCTCCATGTCCGTTAACCTTATTGCTATGATTGGTTTTAGCTGTACCACATCCTAAAGCGGCCAATCCGCTCAAATCACATTGGGCTTCATTAAACGAATGCCATCCTTTTGGAACAGCGTTATCCTCTCCTGTTGATGTCCAATATTCAAATTGGCCATTATAGGGGAATTGGTAGTTCTGTCCCATGGTTACGCTTGCGGTTAGAAACAGCAAGACACTTAAAAAGGTTAATGTTTTTTTCATTATGATAAGATTTTAATTAATAATTCAATTTTGATACTATATATTTATTAGCGAAAGGTATTCTGTCGTTTAATGCGATTGTTATTCTAACTATTTAATATTCAGCAATATATCACAATAATGCAATTTTTCACGCGGCAAAAGTACACTTATCCCGAATATCTTGGCCATGTGTTGATAACTTTTTTTTGCAACTATTTTATTTTTAGCATGTTGCATTTGTTAAAAAAAGTTAATCAACAATTCGGGAAAAATAAAAAGGCAAAGTTATGGATGTTGATTTGGGATTCCGCCATTCACTTCGTTCACGGCGGAATGGTGGGCACGGCTATATGCGGCGCACCATTCCGCGAAACGCATTAGCGTTGAGCAAAAACTACTGCTTAGCCGGGGCAACAGCTATATCATTACCAAAATCAAAATTCATAGTTCAATGAACCGGGACTTTAAACTATTTTTACTATTTTTGCAATGCAAAAACAAAAATTCAATTTTTAAAATTTACAACTATGCAAAACAGTAATTTATCCGAAAAAGATGTGCCCACATGGGCAGAATTAAAAGAGATGATTCTCGAAACCTCACGCCAAATGCGCGAGAACGAGCGTCAACGTAAAGAAGAGCAGAAACAAAAAGAAGAGGAATGGCGTAAGGAGAAGATTGAAATGCGTCGTGAAATGCGCGAAATGAACAACCGTTTCTTTTCACAATCCGGACATATCATTGAAGGATTGATGGAACACTCCTCCATCCGCATGTTCCAAGAACGCGGTTACGACATTGACCACTGCTGGAAAAATTACAAAAGACACAACAAAGCATCCGGATACAGGGCAGAATACGACCTTGTGCTTATTGACGACACTATCGCCATTGTAGTGGAGGTGAAAATCAACTGCACCCGCCGCGATGTGGACCATTTCATCGAACAAATGGGGCACTTCAAGGAACTGAGCCCCGAATACGCACACAAAGAGATTCTCTCTGCCGTGGCCGCCGTAAACTACGAACGCGATGCTGACAAATACGCTCACGAGCAAGGACTCTTCGTTATCCGCGTGGACGAAGATGAGGACATTTTCTCCCTTGACCCGTCAGATAACGACACCCTCCGAAAGTGGTGATGCTGGGAGTTAGGAGTTGGGGATTGGGATATTCAGAAGACGTGAGATGTGAGACGTGGGATGTGGGATGTGGGATGTGCGACCTGAGATGTAAGAAGATGTGGGACTAAAGGCCTAGAGCCGCAAGACGCGCCACCACGCCCGGACGGTCCTCCTGGTAGGTCACGCCAAACCACTCGGCATTGCTGTGCAACACCTTCACGCGGGCCTTGCCACTGTTCATCAAATACGACACCACATTGGGGATGGGGAACTCCGCCGTGATGTTGCCCTGGTTCTCTTTCAAGAAATCCACAAAAAGATCGTTGAGACAATCGAAGAAATCGGGCGTGAAACCCCAGAAGTTCATGCTCACCGGCTCATCGCCCTTGAACAGATTATACAAGTTATCTTCTTGGTTCTCAATGCCTTTTTCCGTATAACCAATCTTCCGGTTCTCCACAATGGTCTTCAAAAAGCCCTGCTCATCGGTGCTGCAAACGCCGCGCGACACCGTGCCGTGCTCCGACAAGGTCTTGTCCAACCTGTACCCCACCATCGCGTATGTGGGCGGCACCGTCGCCGGCTCGTTCCTCAGGAAATCGGCCATCACTTCAAAGGCCTCACGGCCGTAGAAATCGTCGGCATTGATCACGGTAAACGGTTCTTTCACCGCATCTTTCGCCACCAGAATGGCGTGTGCCGTGCCGTACGGTTTCTTTCTCTCAGGGTCCACACGAAAGCCCTCCGGAAGCATGTCAAGCTCCTGAAACACGCACTCCACGGGAATCTTATCCTCGTAGCGCGACATCACATGCTCGCGGAAGTCCGCCTCCATGCTCCGGCGGATCACAAAGACCACCTTGCCGTACCCGCTTTCCAGAGCATACTTCACGGAATAGTCCATGATGGTTTCACCATTCGGACCCATCTGGTCCAGTTGCTTAAGTCCGCCATATCGGCTGCCCATACCGGCAGCAAGGATTAAAAGAGTTGGGTTCATAATTATTATTTACTATTTTTTTTTACTATTTTCGATTTAAGACCTTGGATTTGAGACGCGAGATCTGAGACAATAATCATAATCTCTAATCTCTAACGTCATAAGTCTCACGTCTCATCAAATCACGGCGCCATATTATAGTATTCCTCCAGCATATTGTCCTCCATCTGGCTCAGTTGCTTGTTTATGTAGTGTTTAATCAGATATTTGTCCTTGCGGCTGTCAAGGATGCGATGCAGTGCCTCGTTCACCTCACCGATGGTGCCAACGCACTCAAAGGGCTTGTTGAGCGAGAGACCTGCCAGTTCGTCAAAGGTTTGCGCCAACTCCGGTTTGTTGAGCAGATCCTCGCCAAAGATGTCGATCATGGTGGCATCGTCAATGAACGGCGAGAGGATGATGTAGGCGAAGAGGCACTTGGGGCAGTTGCAGCACCACTTGTCCTCCTTGCTGCCCGCGTTGCAACTCTTGAACACCTTGAAATAGGCGGGGTATTTGGCAAACTGCTCGGCAATCCGCAGTTCCGTCAGTTTGCGCAAATAACTGTAATAGTGGTTGATATCGCCCATGAAATCCTGCACATACTGTCTGAAATCGAGTTCAAACTCCAGTGATTTGGAATACTGGTGGTTGATGTAGGTGCCCGGGATGGTGGGTTCGTTGGCACTCGACTCGTTCGAAAGGGCCACATCGCGAATGCCGGTCACGGCGCTGAGCAAGGTGGTATAGAAGGCCAGCATGGCGGAGAACGGCGTGTGGCCATTGAGGTATCCTTCGGCGTTCAGTTTCAGCAGATTAGGGTCTATCTGGCGTTGGAGCACGATGATGTCCTCCAGAGCACGGAACCCCGCAATGCGGGCGCACTCGAGCGTGGCCCCGCGCGGGTTGATGATGAAGGGCACCACCTCCCGCTCCGCGCGCAGTTCCTCCAAGGTGACCACCGAGTCCTTGCCCCCGCCAATGGGGACAATCACCCGCGCGCTCTCCCCCACCCTTGGGAATGTCAGGGCACTCGCGTCGGGCGCCCCAACCGCAAAGGTGAAGTCCATAAAATCGTTTGGATCGCACTTGATCCTGTTCTTGTAGCAGAACTCGCCCAGCCCATACCAATAAAGCTTGCGCCACCAGTACGACTGCTCACTGTTGAGCCGGAAGGGCTTGATGTGCACCAGGGGACTGCATGTGCACTTCCAGTAACTGATCAACTCTATCATGCCGATATTGAAAATGATGCCCTCCAGCGACTTCAAATCCTCCGGATATTGGGCATACTTACCGGCTTTCAGCACCATTTTCGGCTGAAATTGAATCTTCTCCCCTATCTTGTAAAAAAACTGGATATGCAAATCACCATCCTGCAGACGGTAATCGTATCCTTCGTAGGTGAAAATCGGATATTGTTGGCGTAGTTCTTCGAAAGTCATGTAAAGTTTGTAAAGTTTATAAAGTTAAAAGGTATGTCTCACATCTCATATCTCACATCTCCCGTCTCTAATCCTTCAGGCACCTTACCGAATACGCAGCCTCTTTTGGGGTGCAGTTGATTTCGACGGTGGCGTTGGTGTTCACCAGATAATGGATGGGCGAGGTGACATCGCTGCCATCGGAGGCGGTCCAGAAGCCCGTGTTGGTACCGAAGCCATAGTAACTGTTCCAAAAACTGCCGGCGGGGAGTATGTTGAGTCGAGACTGGTTATTCTTCGCAGGATCATCCATGATGGAGCATTCGGGTGCCTTCGTCATCACATCCAAGTACCAGTCCTCTTGCGAGGCCATCGTTTTGGCCACATTGTTCACATCGGTGCCGCAGCGGTGCTCGTCCTTGTAACCGAGAAAATCCTCCAGCGCCATCCACTCGAAATTGGAGGGCAGGTGCCAGCCCTTGGGGCAAATGCCTTGCAGACCGCTGGGCACATCCTCCGTAGGTTTGGCCCCGTTGAGAGCGGTGAACCAACTGTAAAGAAGACCGTAGCGCTCCACATGGGCGGCAGAGCCGTCCGGATAATAATAGTAACGCCCATCGGCATCCGTGGTCGTGCCCAATTGCAAGGCCGTGCCGTCCGCATAGTGCGTCACGCGCAGGTTCTCGCGCATCCAGCACTGGTTGCCCAATTGCACCGTCGCATACACATGGCCGTCATAGTCAGTCACCGTACCACAGTCGGTCTGCGCCACCATCACCAACGGCATGGCAAACAGCAGGAACAGGAATAAAATCTTACGATTCCGCTCGCTCACTGCGTTCACGGCGGAATGGTGTACCTTATTGTTAAATAATAATTTCATCATAGTCAGTCTTGGAAATCTTGAAACAAGACGCGGCAAAGGTACATAATTTTTAAAAGCAATATAGAAGATGACTAAACATTATGGTCTATTGATTTGGATTCCGCCGTTCACTATGTTCACGGCGGAATGGTGGGCACGCCTAAAGAATACATCGGGAAAGATGGGCGGCGGGAGTGCCTGCCATAATTGGAATACATATGAAGCCGCCCATCTTTCCCCATTTTAACCTGTATGCGGCACACCATTCCGCGAGACGCATTAGCGTTGAGCGGAAACTACTGCATAGCTGGGACAAAATCTATATAATTACCTAATATTTTTTTAGAAAATTACCACAAAACTATCTCATCGCAGAAGATGTATGACGGTTGGCCCTTGGCTTGGTGCCAGGCGGGCAGCGGACCAGCATTCTTCACCACCACACGCACATAACGGGTCTTCAATGAGAGGTTGTCATCCTGTACCGTATAGATGACCGAAGTGCCGACATTATAGTCCACATCACTCAGTTTCAATGTTTTATACAACTCGTAATCCTTGCCGTTCCTGGATGTGTATATTTCCACCGTGTTAGGCGACATGATCCAATCGTGAACATTTTGAAAGAACCGCATCTTGACGGAATGCAGTGGCGTGGCTTTCCCAAAATCAAACTCCGCATCAATATCCTTGCCCCAATACCCCTGCCAGTTGCCATCGTTGTACATGTCACCGCCCGTGACACCATCCGCCAGCGCACCCTTGCCCGAAGCGGCGTACTCGGGTTTGTAATCGGCATACGGCGTGTGCAACAGGGCAAGTTTGCCCAACCCTTTGTGCAGCAGCACATAGCGCTCCGACTCCACCTCTTCGCCCATCGCATTGCGCGCCATCGCGCGCACAGTGGCCGTTTCCCGAAGCGCAAGCGGTTGAGTATAAACATTTTCACCCACATGCGGATTGCGGCCGTCAAGGGTATAGTAAATGGGCTGATCGCCAAAAAGGGTACGCATCGAGACCATGGTTTCGCCTTTGTCATCACGCGTGGTGGTAATCAGCACATGGTATGGGATATCCATCAACTCCTGCGCCACCTGGTCGTAGCGCGCCTCCACAATATTGCGGCTATACGGGCGGTTTTCCTCGTCCCACAAACTCAAATACAACCGCTTAACCACATGCAGCAATTCTATTTCATTTCGTATCTCCTCCTCAATCAAATCTCTTGTAAAAGACTGATTTCCTTGGAGATATTGATAGATCTCATGTCGGAGTATGTTGCGTTTGACCACCGCCAACTGGTGCCACGCCACATAATGGGCGATGCGCATCGGGGCTGAAAACTGAGGAGCATCGGTCTGACCCTTATATTCATATTGGTCCATTTCGCGCCCAATCAGATCGTAAGCGCGAAGGTTCTCGCGAAAGTTTTCCTCACTGACTTTCGTCGGATAGAAATCCCAAATACTTTCGTACAAAGCGCCACTGTTAAAGAAGTTCGGCACATTCACATGTTCCAAATCCCGCATCAGTTGAAAATGGTCGGCGGGGGCAGCGAAACGACGCTCAAACAACGGGTTGAAGATATTCAACCGGCTTTCACGCTCCAAATCGGCAGCTTTCGGTTCTGTTTGTTCCAGCGGTTTCCAGGCCATCTCCGCCGCCCAGCACATGCCATGCCATGCGCTGTTGACAAGCGACTCGCCGGAGTCGTCCCAGGCGGTGTTCATCATGCCTAACGCGCCATGTTGGAAACCGTCGCGCACCAGATTGGCGATATTTTTGGTGTAGAGATCATAACTCGGAAATACCGAACCCCACATGCTCATGCCCGGCGCCACCATAAACTCAAGTCCCTGTTTCTCAAATGGTTCTATCATACTCACATAACTGTCCAGCGGCGAATACGCCCACACAATCATCAGCATGTCTTTGGGCAACTGGGCTGTAATGGCGGAATCTTTCGCGGCAATATCGCCCCACATCATCACCCGCTTGCCAAGGGGTTTCAGCACATCATACACCCAACGGATGTGGTCGGCATACACCTGCGAAGCGCCGTGTTGGACCACATAGTCGCGGGCCTTGCCGCTGCCCAACGCCTCTGTTTCATCACAATTGATATTGAAAAACGGAGAGCTGTACGCCTTCGCAACCGTTTCCAATTCATATTTCAGAAAGTCCTTCGACTTTTCCGGGTTCCAATTCGCCTTGGTGTCCGCCATCTCCTGATAATAGGGAATGCGCAGCGTCTTCTCCGCGTGCGCCAGACACTGCTGGTTGCCAAAGAACTCGATATGATACTGGGCGGCAAACTCCTCCAACTCCTTGATCTCCGCAGCGGTAAGCCCGTCCGATGGGGCGATGTCATAGTAGTCTTCCAGTTTGAAAACATGCTCGGTATAGAGATTGAAGAAGTTCATCTTGTATTCGGCCATGGTGGCAATCATCCGTTTCAAAAACGCCATGTTCACAATCGGCCCGCGACTGATATCGTCCATCCATCCGCGGTATTTCAGTTTGGGATAATCGACAATCCGCATGCAGGGTATCACAACTTGGCCGTTTTCTTGGGCGAAATGTCGCAGCATCTGCTTGAGACTCTGCTCGCCATAGAACAGTCCCGTTTCCGTAAGTGCCTGAATCAAAACCCCTTTCTCCGTCACTTCCAAGATATATCCCTGGTCGGCATTGATATCCACCGGGAATGAGGCAATCAATTCTTTCACCGGTTTGCAGTCGGATGCTGTCATCAGTGACAGTTCACCCTGGCGCACAACCACCTGTTGCGGCGAAGGGATGATGCCAGTGGTTTGGGCGGTAACAACCATTGAAATCAGACATATATATAAGCTAACAATTGACTTTATCTTCATATTAAACAGAATTAGAAAATGCAAAAATACGAAAGAAAATTATTAAACCATCTTGATAAATTCATTCAATGATGAACGCTTTTTTTGTACTTTTGCACCCACTTATAGTTAACAGCTATTAAACTTCAAACTATTATCTATTATCTATCATCTATTATCTTTTAACCATCGCATGTCTCTCATCAAATCTATTTCCGGAATACGAGGAACCATCGGCGGGAAGGTGGGCGAAAACCTCACCCCCATTGACATTATTGAACTGACCTCCGCATTTGTGGCGTTCTTGCGCCAGGGCACGGAAGCGCATCGTCTCACCATTGTGGTGGGGCGTGACGCGCGCGTGTCGGGCGACATGGTGAGCCGTCTGGTGTGCGGCACCCTGCAAGGCATGGGCGCCAATGTCATCGACACCGGACTCTCCACCACGCCGACCACCGAGATGGCGGTGCTGCACCACCATGCCGACGGCGGCGTCATCATCACCGCCTCGCACAACCCCATGCACTGGAACGCGCTCAAACTGCTCAACGCCAAGGGCGAGTTCATCTCCGGTGAGGATGGAAAACTGTTGCAGGCGATTGCCGCTAACCGCGACTTCAACTTTGCCGAAGTCAACGAACTCGGGAAATACACCTATTACGGAAACGCCATCCAAGACCATATCGACGCCATCTTGAGACTGCCGCTGGTGGACAAGGAAGCCATCGCGCAAGCCGACTTTTCCGTCATCCTGGATGTCGTCAACTCCACAGGCGCATTGGCGCTGCCCCCACTGCTGAACCAGATGGGCGTGCGCAAAGTGACCGTGCTCAACGGGGAACCGAACGGCATCTTCGCCCACAATCCGGAGCCCATTCCGGAGCATCTGTACGGCATCTCCGAAGCCATGCGCAAAGGCAACTTCAATGTTGGTTTTGTGGTGGATCCTGATGTGGACCGTTTGGCCATCGTGAAACCCGACGGAGAGATGTTTGGCGAGGAATACACGCTGGTGGCCGTAGCCGACTATGTGCTGCAGCACACGCCCGGCAACACTGTTTCCAACCTCTCCTCCACCCGCGCACTGCGTGATGTGAGCCGGAAGTTCGGTGTGGAATACAACGCCGCCGCCGTGGGCGAGGTGAATGTGGTAGAAAAGATGATGGAGACCAACGCTGTCATCGGCGGCGAAGGCAACGGAGGCGTCATTTATCCCGAACTGCACTACGGCCGCGACGCGCTCGTAGGCATCGCACTCTTCCTCTCCTATATGGCCACCTCCGGCAAAGACTGCATCGAGCTCCGCTCGTCCTACCCCGATTATTACATCTCCAAGAATAAAATCGAACTTACCAACAACATTAATATTCCGGAACTGCTGAAAACCATTGCCGAGAAATACGCCCAGTATGAGGTGAACACCATCGACGGCGTGAAGATCGACTTCGCCGACAGCTGGGTGCATGTGCGCAGTTCCAACACCGAGCCCATCCTCCGCATCTACGCCGAAGCCATGACCGACAGCATGGCCGACAACATCGCGAAGAAAATCATAATGGACATTCGGGAAATGATTAAAGACTGAAAATATTGATTATGAGAAGATTTTGGTGCTTATTAGGATTGTTTTTCGTGTATGCCGGCATGCTTCATGCCCAAAGTACCTTCCCCGCAGGCACGCCTTGCGTGAAAAAGTATAACATCAAAGTCCAAACCACCTCCGAGTATCCAAAACTCTACATTCAAGGATTTTACGGAAGCGATTATTACCTGGTGGACAGCGCTGTGGTGAAGAACGGCACCGCCGTGTTCAAGAAGAGCAAATGCGAATTGCCCTGCGGTGTTTATCTTCTGGCCATTTTCGACGAGTCACACACCTTCACACACATCATCGGCGAGTTCATCATCAACCAGAACGCCAAGCTCCTGATACGGCATACGCAGCACACCGACAGTGCCAGCGGCTATGTGGTCAACGACCTTGACATTGCAGGTTCCCCCGACAACGACATCCTCTACGCTTTCCGCAACCGACTGATGACCGTATATACGCCCAATGTGCGCGAAGTGTGCGAGGAGTATCTCAAGACCACCCCGGAGAGTTTCGCTGCCAAATACATCATGGCCGCCTACGGCACTTACCAGATGCCAGGCGAGACACCTGAAGAGGACCTGCTCAAAAAACGTCAGATGATGGACGACTTCGACTTCTCGGAGCCCCGCCTGCTGCACACCCCCGTCATGACCCCATACCTGATTCAGCAATGGGTAATGCGCGAGGACGACACCGACACGATCATCGCCTCCATGGATGACATTCTGAAACGATGCTCCAACCCGACAGTCCGGAACTACTTTCTTCTCAAATTCTTCTCCATGATGGACATGCACGACCCTGTCTATGACCCTGTGCTTGTCCACCTGTACGACAACTACGGGCACGAGTGGATTGAGGAGGGCCGCGAAGGCGCCATCAAACGCAAGATTGAAGGTTTGCGCAAGGTCATCGCAGGCGCCAAAATCCCGGAGCTCATCTCGCACGACATTGACAGCATGCCCCACTCCACCAACGACATCAAAGCCAAATACACCGTCGTATGGTTCTGGGACCCCGACTGCGACCACTGCCAGGAAATGACACCGGTTTTGCACCAAATGTATCAGGAGCATGCGGAAGATTATGATTTTGAGGTGTTTGCCGTTGAGGTAAACGACGACTACGACCGCTGGAGGAAATTCTCCGACGAGCACAACCTCTGGGACTGGATCAATCTCAGCACCTCCATGGGCGAACAAAACCTGGATTTCATCGAATATTTTGACATTCTGACCACACCCGTGATTATTTTGGTGGACAATTCCAACTATCACACAATAATTGCACGCCAGATTTCGTTATCCGAACTGCAAAAATTCTTCGAAAATGAGGCAGGACAGATGAAAGTGAGGTAAAAGAGATGAATTTGGCAAATGTGACAGTCGGATATATTATAATGACTCATCCAAATTCGCATAGATTCGCATAGATTCGCGTAATTCGCGGACAGAGCAACGACAAAAATAAAACAACATTTATAATGACAAGACGCTTTTTACTATTGTGCATTCTGGCCGTTTTCCTCTGCGGGAACATCTCCGCGCAAAAAGGGAAAAGCAGCGCTTCGGGCCAGCAGAAAGGCCACGAGATGGTTTTCAACATCAAGGATTCCAAAGACAAACTGGTCTATCTGGTCATCCATTACAATGAGAAACTGATCCTGAAGGACTCCACCACCCCGGTGGCTCCAGGCAAGTTCGTGTTCAAGGGCAGCGACCGTTACGATGACGGCCTATACTCCCTGGTTTCCGGCGACAAGAAACTCTATCTGAACTTCATCATTGACCGCAACCAGCACTTCGAGTACAATCTGGACACCACCTCCAATGTGGACCATTTCAGCGTCAAAAACACCCCTGAGAACGAGGAGATGCTGAAGTTCCAACGCAAAACCGCCAGTGCCCAGAAATTAGCGAACGAGTGGTCAAAGAAATTCAAGGAGTTTGACGCTGCAGGCAACAAGGACAGCGCTGACTACTACAAAAACAAACTGAGCACCATCAACGATGAGATGCTGGACTTCATCCATCAGGAAATCATCGACAAGCATCCCGACTATCTGTTCTCCAAAATGCAGAAATCATACATGCAGATTGAGGTCCCCGAATTCAAAAAAGAGAACGGCGATCCCGATTACGAAAAGCAGGCCGCCTATTACCGCACCCATTATTGGGACAATTTCGATTTGGCTGACCACCGCTTCATCTACATTCCCTCCTTTGATCCCAAATTGAAGGACTACTTCACCAAACTGCTCTATCATCAGGAGGCCGACACCATCAACAAATATATTGATATGTTTTTGGCCAAGACCGAGAAAGACACCTTCATGTTCCACTATTGCGTGGACTGGCTTTCTTACCAGTTTGAGACCAGCAAGGTGGTGGGTCACGACGCTGTGTTCTGCCATGTGGCCAAGACCAACCAACTGGCCGGCAAATGTTATTGGATGGATGAGGATCTGATTTCCAAATACGAGAAACGAATCAGACGCCTGGAACCGACCCTGATTGGAAAGATTGCACCGGAACTGATCATCCCCGACACCAATCTTTACGAAGACGCCCGCCTTTGGAAATCCTCGTATCGTATGCACAAGCCCTACACCATACTCTGGTTCTATGATCCCAACTGCCCCACCTGCAAGAAGGAATCCAAAGCCCTGCGGCAGGTGTATGACTCACTCGAGGTCATCGGCAAACGTAATTTTGATGTGTATGCCATCGGCAACGACGATACTATCGATGCTTGGAAGAAATATGTGAAGGAGAACAACTACCCCTGGACCAATGTGGGTGGCAACAAAGGCAACATAGACTATCTGGACTATTTCGGCATTTACGAAATCGGCAATCCCGCCATGTACATCATGGACAACAAAGACCACAAAATCATTTTGAACAAACGCATCGAAATGAACAATCTGCCGCAGTTTTTTGAGGAATACGAGAAGGTGGAACGCGCCAAGGCGGAACGCGCCGCCAGCCAAGAGTGATCATATTATTAACAATTATAATTTTACTTTACAATGAAGGATATTTTCGAAAGAATCAAAGAATCATCCGGTGGTCCGATCGGACAATACCGTGAAAAAATCGACGGTTATTTCGCATTTCCGAAACTGGAAGGCGAACTCGGACCGCACATGCGCTTCAACGGCAAGGATGTGCTCTGCTGGAGTATCAACAACTATCTCGGTCTTGCCAACCATCCCGAGATCCGCAAAGCGGATGCGGAAGGCGCCGCCCGCTGGGGCATGGCTTACCCGATGGGCAGCCGTATGATGACCGGACAAACCGCTCTTCACGAGCAACTGGAGCGCGAACTCGCCGAGTTTGAGCACAAAGAGGCCGCTTTCGAATTCAACTTCGGTTATCAAGGCATCCTGTCCACCATCGACTCTCTGGTGTGCCGCCACGATGTCATCGTATATGACGCGGAGGCCCACGCCTGCCTGCTTGACGGTATCCGCCTGCACATCGGCAAGAAGTTCAAATTCCGCCACAACGACATCAAAGACTGTGAGCGAATCCTCGGCAACGCCTGCAAAATCGCCGAAGAACAAGGCGGTGGCGTGCTGCTCATTACAGAAGGCGTGTTCGGCATGACCGGCGCACTCGGCATCTTGGACCAGATTGCCGCGCTCAAGAAGAAATATCCGTTCCGTATCCTCATTGACGACGCCCATGGTTTCGGCGTTATGGGCCCTCACGGACGAGGCACCTCCGAGCACTTCGGCGTAATGGACGACATCGATGTCTATATCGGCGCTTACGCCAAGTCTATGGCCACCATCGGCGGCTTTGTCGCCTCCGAAAAAGGCATCATCAATTTCCTGCGCTACAATATGCGCTCTCAAATGTACGCCAAGTCACTCCCGATGCCCATCGTGGTCGGCTGCTTGAAGCGTCTCGAAATCATCCGCAGTGAAGAAGGCGACAAGCTCAGAGCACACCTTTGGGAAGTTACCCGCGCGTTGCAGAAAGGCTTCCGCGACCTCGGTTATGAAATCGGACCGGCAGAGGCCTGCGTTACTCCGGTGCACTTGTATTGTGGCGTTGACCAAGCCGCCAACATCGCCGTTGACCTGCGCGAGAACTACAACATCTTCTGCTCCATCGTCACCTACCCTGTCATTCCTCCGGGAATGCTCATCTTCCGCGTCATCCCCACCGCCGCACACAGCATGGAGGATGTGGAGCGCACCTTGGACGCTTTCCGCGACATCAAGGAGCGTTTGGCCAAAGGCGACTACGACAAACCGATGCCCGACATGGCCTTAATCAAGCAATAACAATGATAAAAAATATCATCTTCGACTTCGGGGGTGTTCTGTATCGCATTCGGTATCAGAACATCCCCGAAGCATTTGCACGATGTGGCATTCCGCACTTCGAGGAAATCTACAGCAAGCAACACCAGAACGATGTGATGGACCAGTACGAAGAAGGGCTGATCAGCACAGAGGAATTCCGCCAATACATACACTCGCTGGCATCCCGCCCCATCACCGACCAGGAGATTGACGACTGCTGGAACGCCATCCTGCTGGGTTTCCCGAAAGAGCATGAGCAAATGCTGGAGAAAGTGAGCCAGCACTACAACCTGTATCTGTTCAGCAACACGAACCAGCTGAACTACGAGGAATTTCGGGCCGACATGCGCGCACAGTTCGGCTACGACCTTTTCGACCGCTATTTCAAGCGATGCTATTTCTCGCAGCTCATGCACATCCGGAAACCAAAAGCGGAGGGGTTCCGACTTATCCTACAGGAGAACCTCCTGAAACCTGCGGAGACGCTGTTCATTGACGACTCGCCGCAACACCTCGCGGGCGCGCGGGCCTGCGGACTGCACGCCCTGCACCTGCAAGACGGCATGGATGTGACGGAATTGTTTGGGGAAGACGGGAGGTTGAAACTAATGTAGATGCTTAAGATATTGTGCCTCTACCTGTAAAACAAAACCCCAAGGTTTGATTGCTCAGGGACCTCGGGGGATAACATTGCAAAAATACATTTTTTATTAATTCACAATATTAATTATGAAAGTTTTTTTTGTAGTTTTGCATATTAATTCATAACCATGAAATATACAGAATACGAAACTGCATTTTCTGCGGCTCGATTAAACAAGTATTTGCACGCCTGTGACGGGAACAAAGACAAAGCGCTCCAACTGTATCGTTTAAACATCAAACTTTGTCAGAAAATTTACGGAGTGTTGAATGTTTTTGAAATCGTTCTTCGGAATGCTATTCACAACCATTACTCGCACTTCTTCTCCGATTCGGATTGGATAAAGAACCAATTGTCTGTTGGGGGAATGTTGTGTTCTGCACCTAAAAAAGACGAAGTTGTTTCTCTCATTCGAAAATTTGTTGACTCTGGCAAATACTCTTCAGATAGAGTGGTATCTTCTTTATCTTTTGGTTTTTGGACTCATCTTTTCACCAAACATCCATTCAACAATGGAGGTAAAAGTATTTTGTGCATTTTCCCAAATAAATCCAAACCACTCGGACAACGAGCTGTTTTCAATGAACTTATGAGAATAAAGGGATTTCGGAACAGGATCGCTCACCATGAACCAATTTGTTTCGACTTGACTGGTCATATTGACACCACTCATGTGCGTGCGAATTACATGCTAATTTTGAAATACCTTTTCTTCCTCGGGTACGAAAACAATCAGATATTATTTGGATTGGATATTCTACCCCATAAAATCCTCAATAAGATTGATAATATTTCATGCACAAAAGACACTTCAAAATAGCATTCTGAGGATCTTCCAATTTACCTTGATAGATAAACGCTACTTTAAACGAGACAACTATAACATTTCAGAGAACAACACCCAATCTGTTATATCACCTTTCTTGTAGTGATATTTAACTTTACTATTACAATACCATTGACCGTTTTCAAAGATGACAATTCCCCCGAAGAATTTGTCTTCTCCCAATGCTGTATTCATATCGGCGATACGCTTGGCCAACGCCTCCGCCTTGTCTTTCACCGCTGAATCGGTGGCCGTGATACCTCCTTTCGTGTCGAAGATGCCGATGCGTCCGTCTTTCATCTGAATCAGCCAATCGGGGTAAAATAGCGCGAATTTGTTTTCTGTTGAATTGAAATACCTGAAAGCCAGATATTCTTGACCATAATCCCCATTCTTAAACCACCATTTGATGTTTTGGTTCGGGTCTATGAACATGATGAAATCTTCCTCGTTTTTCCGACCATTGAAATGCTTTTGGATGTAAAATGGAGTGAGGACACAAGCATCGCTTGGCTGAATCAGTTCTTCATAATCGTCGGTGAAGCTGTACGTATCTTGAAGCTTGAAAGGGTTGGAGGTGCCGCTCTTTTGGGCGCGGGTAGTTAAAATGCCATTCAAGATAGGACGATAGTCGATTAACGACTGCGTAATGGCTTTCTGGAACACGCTGTTTGCTCCTTTTCGAATATCAGCGATAAACACTTTATAGCAAATGATTGTGTTTGGATTCACTGCTCTTCGCATCCATACGCGCAATGCGGATTTCAATGGACTCCAGGAACGGGCTATGTTGGAAATCTTTGCATCATTGGATGTTTGCTCGGCCAACACTTTCATGCAATACATGGTGAATATCTTTTCCAAATCATTTTCAGATGTCTCATTTTCCAAATCATTTCCATCGGATAAATGATCGCCGACAGCGTCAATGTCGCGAATTTCCACATCTGTCATAATGGAATTGCTGATGACTGGGTTCATATCAATGCCTTTTGCCTCTACTTTCTTTTGGCACACGTGGTACATGTCGGTATCCATGTCTATCCCAAAGAATTTGTTAAAGGTTTGGATCATTGACTTTTGGAATTCGTTAGAATCGGCTAAGTCACCATAGTCCACTCGCGACTCAAAGTCGGTTTGCAAGCAATCGGGCAAATCAACCTTACTATACTTCAATGTGGAGATGTAAACAAATGGTTTGTTGGTGGTGGATTGGTCGGGAATGCCAATTTGATTGCGGGAATAGTTTGTATAGACAAATCCTGTTTTGAGCAGTGCGGAATGAATAGGTTGGATGTGTTTTGGTTCGGGAATGCGCAAGATGCGTCCCAAAGTTTGTGTATAGAAGGTGTTGCTACCGATTTCGCGGAACATCACCAACACATGTGCGCGCGGACAGTCCCACCCAGTTCCAGCCGCTTGCTTGAATAACATGAAGTCTATCGCCCTGTCATTAACTGCAATGTAAGGGTCCGGTTTTTTGTCATCGAACCAACTTGAAATTCGTTCGTCTGGAATCCCTTTGTTTCTAAGAAATTGCGTTACAATTTCTTCTTTGGTTGGAAAACCTTGTTCCAATAATTTATGATCGTCGTTGGGCAACTGTATCAGAACCAACGGATTGATGTTCAGATTGTATTTTTTGTATTCCTCTACGAGCTCATTCCGTTTTTTGATGGCCATTTCCAGCAACATTTCGTCTTGGTCACGGCCTTGATACCGTTGTACATCTTCCTCCGTCTGGAATAGGATTTTTTCCTTGATCAGACCTTCGGCAACTACGTCTTCATGTTTCACTACTACAATGTCAGCTTTTCCAGCGTCTTTTTCGATTTCAAATTGTCCGCGTTCGGAAACATCCTTAAACGGGGTGGCCGAAACCTTGATGATCATCTTGGGGTTCAGAGGCTTGATGACTATTTCCTTTGCCAAATCACTCACGTGAGTGTGACTTTCGTCTATGATGAGCACGATTTGGCGACCGGCGGCAGCCGTTTTTTCCACCAAATCCTCAAAATAGTAGCCGCTCTCCTTATAAAGCTGCATATCATCTGGGCGCCGCAAAACTCTATCCTTTGCGTTTCGCGAGACTAACTTCTGCCAGTTCATAAAAAGAAGGTCATTCTTTTGCAGGACGCCTTCGTTGAAATCCGCCACGGTGAGCATCCGGCAGTAGTTGTTCGGGAAGAAAAAGTCACGGAACTTGTCGCGGCTTTGCATGGCCAAATCATCGCTGAACGTAATCCATACGAAAGCCACATCGTGTTGCCAGTCGGGTTGGCTGATGAAATTCGCCATCATGAAGGTTTTGCCGCTACCCGTGGGCGATTTGAGCACCAATTGTGCGGGATGGTGTGGCAATGCCCAAAGTTGTTTGAATTTGCAAAGAAGCTCTTCTATTGCATTTGCTTGAAAGGTATATGGATTCATTTCTTGACAGTTTTAGGGTTATTTTTGGCTTTCGATTTGTTGCAAGGCACTTTTGTAGGCATCCAAAATGGCATTGGGATAGGATTTGACATCTACGTTGGGTAGGTGCACAAACGCATTGGCGGCGTCGGGATTGTTGCCCCAGCTGAAAACATACACCGTCACGGTTCCGCCTAATTCCTCAATTTCCTGCTTGAAATCTTCAAATTGTTTGAGATCTTCCTGCAAATATACAGCTGAAAACCTACCATGGTTATTGGTGAAAATCTGATAGTAATCGTTTTTAACCTTTTTATACAAGGTGTTTTCCGCTAAAGAAACCAACACTCCGGCATTTTTGGCGAGGGAAATACGGTCCTCATCGGACGGAAGCATGATGGGGTCGCGATGAGGATTACCTGTACCCGTGAATGCCGTTTTGTAGTATTTCAGAGAACCGCCTAAGCCGTCGATTTTTTTGCCTTTTGCATTGGTGTAACCTTGCATAACACGTCGATTGCGTTCGTAAGTTACCTCCTCGCAAATGCGTTTCTCGCCTTCGTTTTGCTGCACCATGATACATTGCCTGATGCCCCCATCTTCCGCATTGAGTTTCAGCGTGGCGTGCAATGTGGTGCCCGAACCAGCGAAAAAGTCGAGTATGATTAAATTGTCGTTATGCTTATTTATGTGGTAATCATAATGGAGAGAGATTAGGTATTCAATTAGAGAAACGGGCTTGGGATAACTGAAGAAATCAGTTTGAATAATATTGTTCAGTTCCATTGTTGCGTTTTCATTAACACCTACTTTTGTCCCGAAACGAGATTCTGCAACTAAAGGATTGTTTGAATTGGTGAAAATCAATGATTTAGGTGCAATATTTGATTGTTTCCCATCATGATAGATGGTCCTGATGGCAAATTTATTACTTTTTACCCAAAAGGTTGTTCCCTTTTTATATTCTTCGTCAATCGTGTTTTGTGCCCAACGAGATCTGAATCGTAATTTCAATTCATTTGCATTTGTATGATTTTCAACGATAACAGGTTCTATCAAATAGTACTGATCCGAACTGGTCTTAAAAAATTTTTGGTCTGCCATGTTAAAACGAACCGAACCTGTTGGGAATGTCAAATCTTTTTCAGGGTTTGAAGCATTGAATAGAGGCGCGTCTGTAAGTTCTGTGTTGACTTTTTCCACCAAAAGTTCCTTCAATGCATCTTTTGTTAGTTTTTTTGCATAGCAAAGGATATATTCGCAATTAGAATAATAATTAATCTTTTGTCTCCCGAAGTGTTGAGTCTTCTCCCATTGAAAGCAATTAATAAAATTGCAATTGTCAAATATTTTATCGCACAACAACTTTAAGTTGGCCTGCTCATTATCATCGATGGAAATGAAAATCACTCCATCGTCGCTCAACAAGTTCTTGGCTAATTCGAGACGTTTGTGCATAAAGGAGAGCCAGTAGCTGTGTCGTAACGGATGGTCTTTGGGCACAGGCGTGCCGTCGGGATATTCCGTGAGGATGCGCTTGTCCTTATAGGTGAAACCATCGCTGCCTGTGTTGTAAGGGGGATCAATGTAGATGATGTCAATTTTTCCCTTGTGTGTGTATTGCAGGCAGGTGAGTGCGTGGTAATTGTCACCCTCAATCAAGATGTGCGTAGGCTTCTCACTACCATCGGTGAACGATTTATCCACCTCCTCCAAGATGGGGATTTTGTTTTCGGAGGCTTTTTCAAATGCCTCGGGCACATCAATCCACGTGAGGCCGTAGCGATGTTCTTTAATCTGCTGGTGCAGATAGCCGTTCTGTTTTTCCAACTCCCGGATACGGCTCAGGAGTTCTTCCTCGTGTACAGTCATTTTGGCGAAATTTCTGTTGCTGGTGTATATTGTTGTTGTTCAGATACAAGTGGCGCGGGCCACTTGTCCGCAACAGAGGTGTCGCCAAACACCCAAACAGAAAACAAGATAAACCCACGCCGTGGCGGTGGTTATCTTTTATCGCTTTCTGTTTTTATTCTACGTAATAATTTTTGGCGAAATTTCTGTTGCGAGAATAAAAGCTAACGCTTAATTATAAAATGTTCTTATCTAAATTAGTCTATAGTTCACTTAAAATTATTTAATCGATTCTGCTATTTATTTCAAGATTGTTGCGTGAAAACCGTTAACGCACATTATCAGTCAAAAAAGAGGCAAATATTGCAACTTTTGACAGTGCAAATGTACATTTTTTCTTTTTATGACAATCATTCCTACGAACATTTATTTATTTAATTGTAACCAAACACTCTAACACAAAAAAAGGGGCTTTGCAAAGCCCCTTTACTATTTAATCCATAAAATGTTTCTTTAAAACGCATACCGCAGGTGCACCAGAATCTGCCAAGTGGAGGAAAGATTGTTATAGACCGACCATGTGGGTTGGCTAAATGTATAGGTACCATCTTTGTAATTCAATACCACATCATTGTCAAGCACTTTGCAGACGCCCCACTTGCTGTAGAACAAATTAGCGAGGTTATTAATATCCAAACCGACATCCAATGTGTGTTTATGACCGGACACATTGAAATAGAACTCTTGGGAAAACTTGAAGTTGATTCGGTTCAACCACGGGACTTTGCCAGCATTGCGTTTGGAATACTCACCTCTGTGCTTGCTCAAATAACTGTCGCTCGCAATGTATTCCTCGAAGGCGGCCTTGTTCTCATCGGAGATGAATGGCATGGCAGCCAGTTCATCCACTGTGGGGATGTACATCAATTGAGGAGTACTTCCCATGCCGCTCACATTGTTGATGAGGTAAGAATGGCGAGTCTGGTATAAACCACTGTAAACACCCATGTTGTAGCCCTCATAGAACAATCCTAGTCTGGTGGCAGTGTGTTTGCCCTCCTTGATGGTGTAACCAATGGCACCTATCACACGATGGGGAGGAACAAAGCCTGCGTATCCAAGCTCAGGCGCATTACCATCGTTTCGATTAGCTGTGTTGGCGAAAGAGGAAACCTGATCGCCGGCGCCATCAGAAATCGTGTAGGAATGGCTGAATGTGTAAGCCGCCATCAAGTGAAGGCCGAAGTTGAAAGACTTGGACAGTTTGGCTGACAATGCGAGATACTGACCGTGAATTCCCTTCTCATTATGGAGATAGTAACCATTCATCTTGCCATTATTCCTATTCATGATATTCTCTGAACTGTAATGGGTACGAGCTTCCGGTTCACCCGGCAACTGTACAGTGCCATCCTCCTTATAACCAAGAACGGAAGCATAAACCTCATTGATATTATAGGAATAAATGCCTTCAACAGTGAGTTTCACATCACCGGGGATCGTGAAGTCAAATGCGAGAGAGGATTTCCAGCTAGTGGGCATCTTCAAGTCCTTGGCAATGATGGTGGCACTGGTGGGAGCAGGAAGATTTTGATGTTGAAACGCATTTCCAGCATATACGCTATTGATAATATCAGCACGATCAGAACTGAAGTTCACCACAGGGTTGCCCGTGTTGTTGTTGGCAATATATTGGTACTGCAAACAGTTGGAATTGCCAGCGGCACTCACAAGCCACACATTCGGAATTCGGCCTGTGAAGAGTCCGGTACCACCACGCATGATGACCTTGCGGTCTTTCGTGATATCCCAGTTGAAGCCGATACGAGGTGACACATTGACCGTCAGTTTGGGAATGTCAGCTGTGCTGAGACCAGCGAAGGAACTCTCGGGGTGCGCGGCCGCAACAGCATCGAAATCAAGATTCCGGTTGTCGTTGGGGAATCGGATAATGGGCATTTCCAAACGGAGACCAAACGTGAGTTTGAAAAACTTGCTGAATTCCATCTCATCCTGCGCATACACGGAGGCCTGCGAATAGTCGAAGGTCGGATACAGGGTTTCCGTTGGATCATCCGAGTTGGCATGCGTGATCATGAAAGCCACAGGATGATAACCTGCCACACCGTTGGCGTCATTCACAAACGACTGCCAAGAGTCATAGATGTACCAGCCGGCACCACCCTGCATAAAACCGTTCACAATACGGTTCCACTCAAACTGGGCACCCGCCAGAATGCTATGGATACCCTTTGTATAGGTGAATTCATCCGTAGCATTCAAAGTATTGACTTTGCGCAAGTTGGCGTAGGTAAACGGATCTGGACCAAATGTGGTGTACATGGCCATCTGCTGATTGCCTTCCGCATCTATATAGGGTTCCAAAATATCCACCGTTGGAAACAGATCACCCACAAATGAGCGTGGCTCGTTCTGCAAAGACCAGGTGAGACGGGCCATATTGTTGCCTCTTCCATCAAGCACGCGACTATTCAACTCGGCAGCGATGGAAGTAAAGTTCATTTCCTGGAAATAACGGGCCGACTCGAAAGGCATGGCATAATTGGATTGACGGCCAGCCGAATAGCGGTTTATCGTATAGTTGACACCGAAAAGATCTGTAATCGTAGTATTGGTACCACCCAACGGGCTCATGGAACTGGATGCGGAATTGGAATTGGAGGTGTGTGTATGACTGAAACGGACATAGAAGACATTGTCTTTGTTAATGTTCCAATCAATACGCGCCAGCACTTTATAGTCGGGAGTGCTGAGCGAATAGTTCTGGTAGCGTCCAGGATTGTAACCGAACTTGTCGTTGAGGAATGCCAGCATGTTATCCATCTGGGCAACGGTCGGGCGGTTATAACCCGTGCTGCCGCCATATTCCTGACTTGCATCCGAGCGGGCTTGGATAGATGATCCGGCCTCATTGTCCACAATGTACTCTCCATTCAGGAAGAAGAAGAGTTTGTCCTTCACGATAGGACCACCCAAGGTGAAACCCGCCAAATTGTTCAGCGTAGAGGAAGTGGTCAGCAGGTTGGTATCCACCTTTTGGCCTTGCATCTTGTTACAGGTGAAGTAATCATAGACAGACCCGTGCCAGGTGTTGGTGCCTCGCTTGGTCACCATATTGATGGAACCGCCTTGGAAACCGCTCTGACGCACATTGAACGGGGTGAGGTTAATGCCAATCTGGTCGATCGCATCCAAGGAGATGGGGGCGCCGCCGGCAGGAAGGTTGGTACCGATACCGAACATGTTGTTGAATGTGGCTCCGTCAACCGACACATAAGACCCGCGATAGTTGCCACCACCCACGGAGAATCCGCCACCCACCACTGCCGCTTCAGGGGTGAGTTTCAACATATCATTCAAATTACGGGAAACAGAAGGCATGGTCTCCAGCGCACGGGTACTGATATGCGTGCCCACACCTGATCGCTGGATGTTCATCGTAGAGACATCGCCATCGCCGTAAATGGCCACTTCGGGCAAATCGACCGCCGCCTTGTTAATCGGCGCGTTCGCCACCGCCGACTCCGACAGCGGGGCATACACATTCTTAATCATCACTGTCTGATACCCCATCTTGTCCACTTTGATGGTATATGGACCACCCGCGATGACATTGTTGAAGACATAATAGCCCTTCTTGTTGGTCACCGAATAATAGGCGGTGTTGGTCGGGATGTGCACGGCGGTGACCACAGCATCCGGGATGGGACCACTATCATCGCTGACAAAGCCCGAAATGGAAGAGGTGGTGGACTGCGCGTTTGCATTGAAAACAAACGCCAGACAAAAAACAACTGAAAGAAGGAGAGGTAAGCACCAAATCCTCTTATCGCATCTGTTTAACTGTCTGGAAAATCGTAAAAACTTTACCATAAAGCATTTAATTTAAATTGATAATTGTTTTGATGTTGCAAAATCCAACTCACAAAAATAGAAAAATTTTTAACCTTTTTTTGTATTTTTGCACTTTAAAAATTTAAAACTGCTTTTATGGAGAATAAATACAAATTAGTCTGCACCAAATGCGGCAAGGTCATCCCCGATTTTGCCACATGGTTTGAGATGAACCAGGAATGCCCTTGCGGCTGCAAACGCGCCGATGTCGTGTATAGTGCTGATTATCACAAAATAACGGAACTCACCAAACCGGAGCACCATCCCGAGAACTTCTATCATTATTTTGATTTCCTGCCCGTCATGGACAAGAAAAACATCGTCTCTTTCGGTGAGGGCGCCATTCCGATTGAGGAGTGGGATTTTCTGGAAAAGTTAGCGAAAGAGAAATACGGCATCGACTGTCAGGTGATGGTTTATCGCAACGACCTGAACGGCGGCAGCAACACCTTCAAGGACATTGCCGCCTCACTAGCCGCCTCGCTTTTCAAAGAGAACGGTGTGAAGGAATTCTGCGTGGCCTCAACCGGCAACACCGCCACTGCTTACGCCCGTTATCTTGCCGAAGCCGGCATCAAATTCACCGTTTTCATGCCACATGACGCGTGCGAGGACACGGTGAAGGCCATCCGTTCTTACGGACAGACCGTAATCGTGTGCGACGGCAACTACGGCGATGCCAAGAAAGAGGCCAACGACTTCCACGAGAAGAACCATGTGCTCATTTCCACGGGCAACATCGACCCCATCCGTGTGGAGGCCAAGAAGACCATGGTGTTCGAGTATCTCCGCCAATTGGGCAAGATGCCCGATGTGTATGTGCAGGCCGTGGCGGGCGGCACAGGCCCCATCGCCTTGGACAAGGGCATCCGTGATTTGCAAACCACCTTCCCGGAAACCAAACTGCCGCGAATGCTGCTCATCCAGCAGGACACCTGCGACCCGATGGTGCAGGGCTGGAACAATGCGGTAAAAGCCGGATTCCCAGATGGATATGAGAAAAACTATCCGGTTATCCCGAATCCGCAGACCATGGTATCCATCCTCTCCGCCGGCAACCCGGGCATGTTCCCGATTGTGGCGCCCATCGTGCGCAAGAGCGGCGGCACCTTCCTGCAGGTGAAAGAGAGCGAGTTGGCCCACTACGGCAAGATTGTCAAGCAAGAGCGCGGCATCTACCTCGGACCCGCCTCCATTGTCTGCTTCGCCGGTTTCTACAAAGCGCTGGAAGAGGGGCAGATCCGCAACGGCGAAACCGTCCTCCTCAACACCGGTGAAGGCGCAGCCAGAGCCAGTTTCTTCAAGAAGATGATTGATGAACAATAAATGATGAACGATTATACCAACAAAGTAGTCTGGATCACGGGCACCTCGTCCGGCATGGGCAAAGAGGTGGCCTTCCGCTTCGCTGAGGCGGGTGCGCGGCTCATTCTCACGGCGCTGGAGCCCGACCTGCTGGAGCAGGTGCGCGAGGAGTGCCTGCGCCTGGGCGCCAAGGCCGTAACCAACCTGCCCTTCGACCTCTCGCAAACCGACGCGCTGCCGCAACTCGCGCAGGACGCGCTGAACGCCTACGGGCGCATCGACCTTTTCTACAACAACGCCGGCATCAGCCAGCGCGGCACCACCGTGGAGACTGACATGGCCGTCATCCGCAAGGTGATGGACATTGACTTCTACGCGCCAGTCATCCTTACCAAAGCCGTTTTGCCCAAGATGATTGAGCAGGGCGGCGGCCAGCTGGCGGTAACCACCAGCATTGCCGGGTTATTCGGATTTCCGCTGCGCTGCGCCTACTCCTCAGCCAAGCACGCCCTTTACGGATTCTTTGAAACCATCGCTGCCGAGAACTACAAGGACGGCATACGGGTAACAATCCTGACTCCCGGGCGCGTGCAGACCAACATCTCCGTCAACTCCTTGGAAAAAGACGGACGGCAGCACGGCAAGATGGACGCAGGCCAAGCGGGCGGCATCACCGCCGAGAAGGCCTCCCGAATCATCTTCAAAGCAATCGCCAAGGAAAAACGCGAGAAACTCGTAGGCAGCGGTGAACTCATCATGGCCCACATCAAGCGCTTCTTCCCGGGACTGTGCGCCAAACTGGCTCGGAAAATCAAGCCAATGTAGTAGGACTATGACGATAACAGACACTTTCGGAATCATCTACAAGCTCACCGATACGGGCGGCACACATGATCCCTTTCTGGAAGGGGTGATTGAGGGTTGTCCCAAAGGGACACCTATCGATTTCGATTTCATCCAAAGCGAGATGGCCCGCCGCTCGCCAAATCGAAGCGCCGAAAGCACCCAACGCCGCGAGAAAGACCCTGTCATTTTCCTGTCGGGAATAGATGAAAACCACAAGGCCACAGGCGAGCCCATCCGTTTTCAGATACCTAATCAAGATGTTCAGGTAATCGAGGATAACCGTCATGTTATCAAGCCGTCACATGTTTCCTATACCTACTTTAAGAAATATGGGAACCGTGACAACGAGTTAAATGGTCGCGCTTCGGCAAGGCAGACTGCCTGCCGTGTGGTGGCGGGCGCCATCGCCAAGATGGTTTTGCGAAAACAGGGTATCGAGATAGCCGCTGAGACCGTGCGCACGGCCACTCCCGCGCGCGAGGGCGACAGCGTGGGCGCACTGGTGCACGGCACCATCCATGGCCTGCCCGCCGGACTGGGCGAACCCGTATATGACAAGTTCTCCGCCCGCCTCGCATACGCCATGATGTCCATCAACGCCGCCAAGGGATTCGAAATCGGCAAGGGCTTCGCTGCCGCCAACATGTGCGGCAGCGAATACAACGACCTGCAAAACCCAGACTTCTCATTCAAGACCAACCACGACGGCGGCGTGCAAGGCGGCATCACCAACGGCGAGGATGTCTGTTTCTCCGTGGCCTTCAAACCCATCCCTTCGGTGCGCTTCGACCAGAACACCATCGACTTTGACGGGAATCCTGCCGTCTATAAGGGTTCCAACCGCAACGACCTGTGCGTGGCACCACGCGTGCTGCCTGTGGTGGAAGCCATGGCCGCTATGGTGGTTCTGGATTTTATCCTATTGACCAAAAAGTAAATATTATTTTGAAAATCAAATATTTATGAAAAAACATATCCTTATTTCCATCGGCATCGCCTTACTTCTTTCCACCGCTTCGGCGCAATATCGTCTGCAATACAAATCTTACTCCATCGGCGGAAGCGACACCTCCCGCACGGAAGTGCTGCAAAAGGGAAAGCAGATTAAAATCCAAAACGGCGATAAACCCGTGGAAAACCCTATCCCCGGCATGGCCCAACATTTCACCTACATCGACTACAGCCAAGATACCGTCATCACCCAACTCTTCTATCATGACGATGAGAAGTATTTTTTCGGCAGTCCTATTCGAAAAGACTATGAATTCAAACAAGAAGGCAAAGAGAAAATAAACGGATATAATTGCACTAAATATTCTATCATTTTGTTTTCCAACAAGATAGAATTATGGACAACAGAAGATTTGAGATTCCAGGCCACTCCGATTTCGGGTTTCGCCAACCTGTCAGGCGTACTGGTGAAATACTTGCGCAACGGCAATGCCGTGATGGAATTGGCAACCGCCACAAAAGACAAATCCATCACCGAAATATTGCCCAGTCAATTCGGGGAGAGGAAAACCTCCGCTGAATTGAACCAGTTGGAAAAAGACAAGCTCATCATCACTTTGCCGATTTTTGAAGAGGAACAGATCTGCTTCAATCCCAAACTCCCCAAACCTACCCAATTTGACTACGATACGGTATATCATGTGGCCAACGGCACCGTCATTCTTAAAAGAGTGGATATGACACGGTTGCCAGAGCACTACCGGTTATTTGCTGAAGTCACCGAGTACTCCAATGGCGACGCCTACGACCGGACCGGATCCGTGTTCATCATTCCCGCCAATGTGCGGAACAGCATGTTGAACGCCTTCCGCGACAGCATCGAGGTGCTCCCCTACTTCACCGACCGTTCAGGAGAGCGGTATCAGGGTATGGTGACCACCAACGCCTACCAACCACCAGTGGAAATCATGCGTTTTTTCACTCCGTTTGGGGTTCGGCAATACAACCAATACCGTTCTTTGCCGGATCAGAAATGGGCCGACCAGGTTTATTACAAGCAGGATATCAGCGATTTGAGTCCCCTGTTACAAGGCGATGTGTATATTGGGGCTTTCATCGGCAATTACGATGCGGGCGGGCATAAACTATCGCTCACGCTGAAAGCATATCCTGAAGATGATCATTGGGGATATTCGGACAGCACCCTCGCCATGTTGCTACCGCTTTTCAACACCTGCAATGTCATGGAGATGGCGGGACAGAACTACGGCAAACTCTTCCGCACCGACAGTCTTACGGTGGACTTTTATGTGCCATTGCACTGTAAAGAGCTCAAATTGAGATACATATCAACAGGACATGGGGGTTGGGACACTGGCGACGAGTTTGTTCCCAAAGAGAACACCATTTTGATTGACGGTGTTCCCCAGTACCGATATACGCCTTGGCGCGGGGACTGCGGCACCTACAGAACCTCGAATCCCGCCTCCGGCAACTTCTGGAATGGCATGTCCAGTTCCGATTATTCCCGTTCCGGCTGGTGTCCGGGCACTGCCACACAACCGGTATATTTTGACTTTTCCGGGCTGACTCCGGGCAAGCACACCATGACCATCGCCATTCCGCAAGGGGAGCCCGAGGGAGGCAGTTTCAGTTCCTGGAGCGTATCGGGTGCCCTAATCGGCACTTTTGAGCTGAATCAGTAGCAAATAGTGGCCATTACCGATTTTTTTACTATTTTTGCAGGTTTCACAAAAGTAACCAAGACCTATCGGATTTGAGCGATACCACAAAAAAATATAAGCAGGATTTACAGCATCCCATCTATGCGCTGGTGGCCCGGGCGGCAGACGCCATGGGTTGCGAAGCGTTTGTGGTGGGCGGTGTGGTGCGCGACATCATCATGCGCCGCCACAACACTGATATCGACATTGTGACCGTGGGCAGTGGCATCGAGCTGGCCAAACAGACCGCCGCACTCATCGACCATGACCTGCATGTGAATGTCTATCGCAACTTCGGCACCGCCCAGTTCAACTACGAGGGCTGCGTCATCGAATTCGTGGGCGCGCGCAAGGAGTCCTACAGCCACGACTCGCGCAAACCCGTGGTGGAGGACGGCACCCTGGAAGACGACCAGATGCGCCGCGACTTCACCATCAACGCCATGGCCATCGCGCTCAACGGGCCCCATGCCTACGAGCTGATTGACCCGTTCAACGGCATCGAAGACATCAAACGCAAGATCATCCGAACCCCCTGCGACCCTGACAAGACCTTTTCTGACGACCCGCTGCGCATGATGCGCGCCGTGCGCTTCGCCACACAACTGAACTTCGACATCTACCCGGAAACATTCGAGGCCATCAAACGCAACGCCTACCGTTTGGAGATCATCTCCAGCGAGCGGATTGTGGAGGAACTCAACAAGATTCTCGCCTGCCTGCGCCCTTCACGAGGACTCAAAATGCTTGAAGAAAGCAAGTTGTTGGACAAGTTCCTGCCTGAGCTCATCGCGCTTCAAGGTGTGGAGTTCATCAACGGGAAGGGGCACAAGGACAACTTCCTGCACACCATGGAGGTGGTGGACAATGTGGCCATGGCCAGCGAGACACCCAATGTATGGCTGGAATGGGCTGCGCTGCTGCACGACATCGCGAAACCGGTCACCAAACGCTTCGACCCCGTTGTGGGTTGGACTTTCCACGGGCACGATGCCGTGGGCGTGAAAATGGTGGCCCGCATCTTCCGCCGGCTGCACATGCCCAACAACGAGAAGATGAAATATGTGCAAAAGCTCGTCGGTCTGCACCTTCGCCCCATCGCGCTGGTGGAGGACACCATCACCGACTCCGCCGTGCGACGCCTGCTCTTCGAGGCCGGCGACGACATTGACGACCTCATGATGCTCTGCCACGCCGATGTGACTTCCAAAAACTCCGCCAAAATAACCCGCTGCTTCCAGAATTTCGCCAAAGTGCGCGAGAAAATGCGCGAGATTGAAGAAAAAGACAAACTCCGCAACTGGCGGCCGCCATTCGACGGCCAAGATATCATGCGCACCTTTGACATGCGCCCCTGCAAGGACATCGGCATCATCAAAGACGCCGTCTGCGACGCCATACTGGACGGGGAGATTGAGAACTCCCGCCCCGCCGCTCTGCAACGCATGATCGAAGAAGGCGAAAAGCTTGGATATCAAACTGTTAACAAACCGGAAGAACTGCTATGAAAAAAATCATCATTTGGATATTGATCATTCCGCTTATGGCACTCGCAACCGGTTGTCATAAGAAACAGGTTCAGGAAAAACCCGAAAAACTTATCCCCCGCAACACCATCGTGAAGATGGTGGCCGAATGTTTTGTCATCGAGAATATGGTGGGATATAATCCTGCCGATACGGTCAACCGTTTTGAAAGCACAAAAGCATACTACAAGGACATGTTCGACCGGTACCAGGTCACCCGCGAACAGTTCAACACATCCATACAATACTATTTTGGCGACGAGGATATGGCGGAAAAGATCCTGAATGAAGCCAACGCCATCATTACCAAGCAGAAAAACGAATTGGTCACCACAGATACCACGACAATTCCTGACCCAGCCGCCGTTGACATCATGTATGAAAACATGAATAACTGAAAGTGAAAAGCGCCTTTACTTTTTCACACTTTTTTACTATTTTTGCGGTCCATTAAAACCAACCTATGTCAGATAAAAAAGACGACCTCCTCGATTCCGAAAAAGAGGACATCATACCTACTGATTCTAAAGATGTTACGGGTTCCGAGACCTCGGATCTCCATAAAGTCATTTTCGCGCAGACCATGTACCGCGAATGGTACTTGGACTATGCTTCGTATGTCATTCTGGACCGTGCTTTTCCGGATGTTTACGACGGATTGAAACCGGTGCAGCGCCGTATCCTGCACTCCATGGACGAGCTGGAGGACGGGCGGTACAACAAAGTGGCCAACATCGTGGGCAACACCATGAAATACCACCCGCATGGTGACCAGTCCATCGGTGGCGCCTTGGTACAGTTGGGACAGAAGAAACTGCTCATCGACACCCAAGGAAACTGGGGCAACATCCTCACCGGCGACCCCGCCGCCGCCCCCCGTTATATCGAGGCACGCCTCTCCAAATTCGCCTTAGAAGTGGTTTTCAACCACAAAACCACCGAATGGCAGATCTCGTACGACGGCCGTAACAAGGAACCCATCGCATTACCCATCAAATTCCCGCTGCTGCTGGCGCAGGGCGTGGACGGCGTGGGCGTGGGCATGTCCACCAAAATCCTGCCCCACAACTTCAACGAGCTGATCGATGCATCCATCAAAATTCTGCGTGGAGAGGACTTTGAAATCTACCCCGACTTCCCCACCGGCGGCACCATCGATGTGAGCAAATACAACAACGGCGCGCAAGGCGGCAAAATCCGCAACCGCGCCAAAATCAATATTGTTGACAATAAAACATTGGTAATCACCGAGATACCTTTCGGAACCACGACTGGAAAACTCATCTCGGAAGCCAAAAACTCCATATCCAGCGCCGTGGACAGCGGCAAACTGAAAATCAAGCGCATCGACGATAACACCGCCGCGAATGCCGAGATTTATCTCCACCTGCAGCCCGGCGTGTCGCCCGACCAGACCATCGACGCCCTGTACGCCTTCACCGACTGCGAGATGACCTACTACACCAACGCCTGCGTCATCTGGGACGGCAAACCGAGGTTCACCAATGTGAAGGAGATTCTCAAAATCAACACGGAGAATACGCTGCAACTGCTCAAACGCGAGCTGGAAATCCAACTGGACGAGTTGGACCAGCAATGGCATAAAATCTCATTGGAGAAAATCTTCTTCGAAAAGAGAATCTATAAAGAACTGGAGAAAGACACCGACACCTGGGACACGCAAGTCACCAACATCGAGCGCGCTTTTGACCCATACCGTTCCCTTTTCCGTCAGGAAATCACGCGCGAGAACATCCTTTCGCTCTGCGAGAAGCCCGTGCGCAAGATCTCCAAATTCGACATCAAGAAAGCGGAACAGGAGATTGCCGACATTGAATTGTACATGGAGGAGGTGATGAACAACCTCGCCCATCTGGTGGATTACGCTGTCAACTATTTCCGCCAGTTGAAGAAAAAATACGGCGGTGACAAGCAGCGGCTCACCGAAATCAAAGAGTTTGACAACATCGTGGCCTCCACTGTGGCCGTTGCCAACCAGAAACTGTATGTGGACAAGAAAGAGGGCTTCGTGGGCACCGCACTCAAAAAAGACGAGGGCGTGGAGTATGCCTGCGACTGTTCCGACTTGGACGAAATCATCGTTTTCCACGAAAACGGAACTTTCTCCATCAGCAAAGTGGCCGACAAGCATTTCGTTGGAAAGAACATTCTGCATGTGGAGGTGTTCAAGCGCGGCGATGACCGCCATATTTACAACATGGTCTATACCAACGGCACCAACGGACCCGCCATGGTGAAGCGTTTCGCCATCGGCGGCGTGTCGCGCGACAAGGAATACGACCTCACCAAAGGCAAGTCCGGTTCCAAAGTCATCTACTTCACCTCCAACCCCAACGGTGAAGCGGAAGTGGTACGAGTGAGGCTCAAACCCAAACCCAAGTTGAAAAAGAAAGAGTTTGACTTTGACTTCAGCCAGCTGGCGGTGAAAAGCCGCTCCGCCATGGGCAACATCCTGACGCGCAATCCGGTTTCCAAGATTGAACTGAGCCAGAAGGGCATTTCCACTTTGAGCGCGATCAATGTCTATTACGAAGAGTCTGTCATGCGCCTCAACAACGACGGTCGGGGCACCCTGCTCGGCGCATTCAAAAGCGACGACAAAATCCTCACCGTTTACAAGAGCGGATGGTACCGTATCACCGGTTTCGAGCTGTCCACACACTTTGAGGATGACTTGCTCTACATCCGGAAATGGAACAAGAATCTGGTTATCTCGGCAGTATATTTCAACAAGAAAGAAGACAAATACTATCTGAAACGCTTTTATGCCGACACTCCGAACAAGAAAATCGACTTCATTCCTGATGAGAGTGATGTCAAGGTCATCGGAATCTCCATTGATTATTTACCGCAAATAAGTGTCACCTACCGCAAAAAGAAAGCCGAGGAGGACAGCGTGGAAATCATCCCCGTCGCCGAGTTTGTGGAAATCATGACCTTCCGCGCACGCGGCAAGCGCATCAACTTCCCCGGAATCAAATCCATCAAGTTCATCGAGCCGCTTCCATACGAAGAGCCGGAGGAAGAAACGGAGGAGGATGAAATGGAAGAAACTGATGATATTGACACTGAAAACATTGAGAATGTGGACGATGCGATAGCCAAAGAGATTTTCCTGTCTGATCCGCAACCCTCGAAACCCGATTCCAACAAGATGGATGAGGAAGGTGTTCAATTATCTATTTTCGATGAGTAACGGGGTTCAGCATCGGTTGTTCCTTTCGCTTTTGGCAGGATTGCTAATGGTTTGTACCGCCTGTCCGCACAAACCGGAAGAACCTACCCCGCTGAATATCACCATCCCTTACGGATTCCCTACCCGATTGAACATTCCGGATGACAATCCCATGACTGTGGAAGGCGTCGCCTTGGGCGAGCGTTTGTTCCATGACCCGCACCTGTGCGGCTATACCGGAAACCATCCTGACTCGCTGATGTCGTGCGCCAGTTGCCACGACAAAACGCACAACTATGATTTGGGGAATGACAACCCGCGCTTGGTGAATGGCCGTGCGGTCGGGCGCACCGGCAAACCAACCCGCCATAACGCCATGCCCCTGATGAATCTGGTATTCAACCACGATGGCTATTTCTGGAACGGAAGTATTTGTCCTTCAAACACTAACGCCAATCGGAGAAGCATTGAGGACATTGTGCTGATGGCCATTACCGCAGATGATGAGCTGTGCAGCACGGAAGAGCGCACGCTGGCCGCCCTGCGCGCCGACAGCCGCTATCCGGAGATGTTCAAGAAAGCATTCGGTTCCGACGACATCACCATGGAGCGTGTGCAGAAAGCCATCGCCCAGTATGTGCGCTCGCTCGTGTCAGGGAACTCCAAATTCGACCGCTACCTGCAAGGGAAGGAGCAACTGACCCCGCAAGAACTGCACGGGTACATCCTCTTCACCACGGAAGAGGGGGCCGACTGTTTCCACTGCCACGGCAGCGAGGGTTCTCCCCTATTTACCACCAACTTATTCTACAACAACGGATTAGACAATGTTTTCAGCGATCCGTCCGACCGTTTTTCCGTCACAGGGCATGCCGCCGACCATGGAGCGTACCGTGCGCCTTCGCTGCGCAACATCGCCGTATCCGCACCCTACATGCATGACGGACGGTTTAACACATTAGACGAGGTGCTGGCGTTTTACAATTCCGGACTGCAGCCCTCTCCGTATGTCAGCCCGCTGATGCACCATATAAACGACGGCGGCGTTCTGCTCTCCCCTTCCGAAATCGCCGATTTGAAAGCATTTTTAAACACGCTGACGGATGATGAGTTTTTGAAATGATTGAGGCGCACGGCCGTGCGTCCAAACAACGAATGGGTGGATTAAACCTTACCACATATTATCCGTCTTTAGCATCGATTTTTTTTATATCTTTGCCGCGCTTTTTAGAATAACATTTTAAACATCAATACAATGAAAAAACAAATCACCTTATGGTTGGCCGTCATCATGCTGTTCGGCACCATCACCACATTCGCCCAGAAACCTTTCGCGGGCACCATTACTTTTGAAACCACCGCCGAAGGAACCGACGATCCCAATGTGGCCGCCCAATTGGCCGAAATGACTCAAGAAGTCACCATCATGGGCAACAACACCAAGACCGTCATCAACCAAATGGGCGTTGGCATCATCAACATCACCAATGGTGACTACAAACTTGCCACTACTATCATCGACATCCCCGGTTACGGTAAATATTACATCGAAAAAGAAGACGCTGACATCAAGAAATCCTTTGAAACCACAAAACTGGATTTCAATTACACCCCCGAATCCAAAGAAATCGCTGGCTACAACTGCAAGAAAGTCATCATTAAAATGACCGACCTGGAGTCTGATGAAGAAGACAGCATGGTATTGTGGGTCACGGATGATCTCCTGACCGGCAATGAAATCAATTTCAGCACCTATCCGGGATTGAAAGGTTATCCGTTGCGTGTGGAAATCACCCGTGATGTGAACGGTGATGAGTTGACCATCATCCAAACGGCCACAAAAGTGACGCCTGACAAAAAAGTGAAGGCCTCCAACTTCCTGCGTCCTTCTGACTCCACGCCCATCAAAGATGCTCCGGACGAGTTGAAAGCCATGTTCGGCATGACTGAAGGCGAAGAATAATCATAGATACAGTGAATAACACTCCATAACAACACGCATCCGCTGTACCCCAAGGTATAGCGGATGCTATTTTTAAAGACAACTATGCAAATATCCAAACTCAGAAACATCGGCATTGCCGCCCATATTGACGCGGGCAAGACCACCGTATCGGAACGAATATTGTTTTTCACCGGCGTGAACCGCAAGGTGGGCGAAACCCATGACGGGCAAGCCACCATGGATTTCATGAAGCAGGAACAGGAGCGTGGCATCACCATCGCCTCCGCCGCCATTACAGCACAATGGAAAGAGCATCAAATCAACCTGATAGACACTCCGGGGCATGTGGATTTCACCATCGAGGTGGAACGCTCGTTGCGCGTGATTGACGGCATGGTGGCCGTGTTCTGCGCCGTGGGTGGCGTGGAACCGCAAAGCGAGACTGTCTGGAACCAAGCCGACAAATACCGTGTGCCACGCATCGCATTCGTCAACAAGATGGACCGCACCGGCGCCGATTTCAACGAAGTGGTAGGCCAGATGAACAAATACCTGGGCGCCAATGCCACACCCATCCATCTGCCTATCGGCGCGGAAAACGAATTCCAAGGCATGATTGACCTCGTCAGCATGAAAGCCATCACCTTCACCGACAAGGAGCGCATTGTGGGCGACATTCCCGCGGAGCTTATGGCCGCGGCCACGGAGGCGCGCAAAAACATGATTGAAAAACTCGCCGACTACAACGACGACATCGCCATGCTCTATCTGGAAGATGGCGAAATCAGCGAGGAGATGCTGAAGAAAGCCATACGCGAGGCCACCATCAAACTGCTCATCACGCCTGTGCTGTGCGGCGCCGCTTACAAGAACAAAGGTATCCAGTTGTTGCTGGATGCCATCGTCGATTATCTGCCCTCTCCCACCGACATTGGTGCGGTGATGGCGCACGACCCCTACGATGAGGAGCGCACTATACAGCGCAACCCGTCGAACAACGAGAAATTCTCCGCATTGGCGTTCAAACTCATCAACGACCCGTATGTGGGGCAGCAGACATTCATCCGCATTTTCAGCGGCAAGCTCACCAGCGGCATGAGTGTGCTCAACACCAACAAGGGCAAGAACGAGCGTGTGGGCCGTATTTTCCGCATCAAGGCGAAAGAGCGTGAGGAAATCAGCGAGGCGGGCACAGGCGAGATTGTCGCGCTGGTGGGCATGAAACTCACCCGCACGGGCGACACGCTGTGCGACGAAGCACAACCCGTGCTGCTGGAATCCATTTCCGTACCGCCTGCCGTTATCGAGATGAAAGTGAATCTGGAAGACAAGAAGAGTCGCGACAAGTTGGGCGAGGCGCTGGCCAAGCTCTGCAACGAAGACCCCTCTTTCCATTCGCATTTTGACGAGGAAACCGAGGAGACCATCATCGCCGGCATGGGCGAACTGCATTTGGAAATTCTGGTGGAGCGCATCCGTGACGAGTTCAAGGTGCCCATCACCGTGGGCGAACCCTCCGTATCGTTCCGCGAGACCATTACCACCTCGGTGGAGCAGGCCTACAAGCATGTGAAACAGAGCGGCGGTAAGGGACAATTCGCCAATACCGTCATCCGCTTTGAGCCCAACCCGGGCAAGGGATTCGAATTCATCGATGTCACCAAAGGCGGCGTTATCCCCAAAGAGTACATTCCTTCTGTTGAAAAAGGACTCCGCAAAGCCATGGAGAAGAGCCCGATGGCCGAATACCCCGTGGTGGATGTGAAGTGCGTACTGGTGGACGGCAGCTACCACCCCGTGGACTCCAGCGACATGGCCTTCCAACTGTGTGCCGCACAATGTTTTAAGCAGGCCTTCAAGAAAGCCAATCCCATTATCATGGAACCCGTGATGAAGATTGAAGTGAACACGCCGGACGATTTCATCGGCAATGTCACCCGCGACTTGAACAAGCGAAGAGGACGCATCGAGAACATGCGCCGTTTCCGCAAGGGGTCACAGAAACTGGACGGTTTCTGTCCGCTGATGGAGATGTTCGGTTATGCCACTGCGCTGCGTAATGTAACCTCAGGTAGAGCCAACTACTCGATGGAGTTCTACCAATATATGCCGATGCCCGCAGCCAAGCAGGAAGAGATATTGAAATCACGAATGAACAAGCAATAATCCGCAAACCTAATAGCACTATTAGACAAAAAAAGACCGTCCGTTTGGACGGTCTTTTTAATTTTGTCAATTTCAGGAATTACCTCTTCACGAAGTTTTTGGTCACGATGCCATTCTCGGTCATCACGCGCACGAAGTACATGCCACTGGACAAACCGGATAGGTTGATTTGCAACGGATTTTCGGCCACAACAAGCGTATTGACCAACTGGCCATACACATTGTACACCTCAACACCCGTAATCAGAATACTGGCATCGCTCACCGACACCATCACCTTGTCGGTAGCCGGGTTCGGATAGAGCGTGATGCTCTTCTCCAGATAACTTTGGATGCCCACTCCACCGGTGTGGAAGGAGACCATATTGGACGGATTGCTGCTCATAAAATCGGAGCAATGGGCCACCACATATGCTGAATATTCCGTATCTGAAGTCAAATCGGTAAGGGTAATGGTTGTGGTATTGGCAATGGCTGAGTGCCAGTTGTCTTCCGTTTCAGCACGGTATCTGATTTCCCATTCGGCAACCGTGTTGGGTTCCTGCTGCCAGGTCAACACCACGGAGGGTTCATTAGGATCCGTCGTGGCTGCCAAGTTGGTCGGAGCGGGACATGTCGGAGCTCCGTCGGGCAGGGTCTGGAAAAAGACATCAGTCGTCCAGGCGCTGGTCTCGTTAACATCGCAGACTGCCTGCACGCGCACCTGATAATAGGTGTTAGGCGTAAGGTTCTGCAGTGTACAGGTTGGAGTGGTCACTACAGCGGACTGCCAAGCAGAGGATGAAACCGGTTTATAGGCCACATTCCAGGTAGTTTCAACGCCGCCAGGCGTCCAGGTTGCGACAGCAGAATTCTGCGTAATGCCAGCGGCAGCCACAACCAGGTTGGTAGGCACATTGCAAACAGAAGGCGTGAGGGAATCCAGAGTGACCTCAAGGTCATCGATATACCAGGAGGTAAGGTCGGAGGAACCATTCACAAGTATGTAGCGGAAGGCGATACGGGTAGTGTTGGGCAGATTCAAAGCAGCAAGGTCTGCGAAGGATCTGGTTGTTTGCGTGTATGACTGGTCATACATACTTTGCAAAGACACGAAGGTGGATGTGTCGTAGGGGTCGGTCATATAGCCCAACTCAAGCACGGCATTCTGCACGGTCCAATGGTTGTTGTACGCCCAGAAGGACACCCTCAGTGTGCTGATATCCTCCAAGAAGAGCGGCAAAGCGGTCACGATGTCACCGAAGGCAACCTCCAGCGCATGTGTGCCTGTGTGGGAGATGGAAGCCGCGGGCTCAATATGCGGGTAGGTGTGTCCATTGCGCGAACCGGTGGAGGCAGAAATCCAGCAGGCAAGCTCACTATCATCGGTGCCTTCAAAGCTCGTGCTGTAAGGTGTGGAAGCAACGGAGATGGCGCCGCAAGCCGTATTGAAGGAAACAGGACCCGTCCATGCGCTGTTGTCACCAGGACCGCAGACGGAACGCACATACACATCGTACTGAGTGCTCGGGTTGAGATTTTGGATGGTGTAGGTCTGGGTCATCAAAGAAGGCACTGTAGTGCCACTGCCCAGCACAAAACCATGCAAACCATATTCCAGTTCCCATTCCATAGCCGTGCCCACGGAAGCCCAAGACACATCAGCGCTGGTGGTGGTCACATTTGAGAAGAAGATGGAGGCAGGGGCAGGACAAGAGACCAATGTGGTGAAGGTCACCGTTTGGGTGGCATCCGGCACACTGTCGGTAACCGAACAGTTGGTGACGACATACACTTGATATTCAGTGGAACTGTTCAGACCCGTAATTGTGACAGAGTTCTGGTAAGCAACTTCCGTCTGCCAGCTACCGCCTGGAGTCGTTGGAGCGTAATATACCGTCCAAGAGTTGTGAGTGGGATCATTATCCGTCCAACTCACATCGGCCGAGTAGCTGGTGAGATTGGTCACCGTCACACTGGTCTTCACTGGAGAAGGACAGTTGGGGATGATTTCCACCGTAAAGTCATCCAGATTCCAACCGGAGGAGGAACCGGAGCCGGTGAAGAGGATGGCGATTCTGCCGGAGACGGCCTGCACGCCATTGAAGTCAAACGGGCCCATAAAGTTACCATTTCCGCCGGAGGCAGAACCACGAGAGCCGGGAGTGCCGGCATTACCCAGCACTTCAAAGGTGGAAGGATTGGTCACATCCGTAATCACACCGACCAAAGCATTGGTGCCAGAACCGTAATGGGTGGCCCAGAAGGACATCCGAAGGTCATGGATATCATTAGTGAATTCGGGCAGCACCAGCATATTGGTATCGCCCTTGAATTCGATCGTGTTGCCACCAGAGTGGGCAGCTTCACCATAGTTTCTATAAACCATCGGGAAAACATTGCCACCGTTAGAATATGTACGCGGAGTTTCCCAACAAATCAAGGTAGAACTGGTGTAGTTTTCGAAATCCTCGGTCCAGGGATTGCCCATGGAAATCGTCATAGCGCCGCAGGCAGTGGTGAATGTGGCTTCTGTCCAGAAGCTATACTCGCCTCCGCCGCAATCGGAACGCATACGCACCTTGTATGTTGTGTTGGGGTTCAGTCCAGTAAGCATCTCCGACATGGAATATACAGAGCCGAGGCTCACCCAGTTGGTGTCGGACACAGGTCTGTATTCAAGTTCCCAAGCGGATTCGGTATAACCGGCCACCCAGTTCACCGTTGCACCGTCATTGGTGATGGCGGAAATGGCGATGGAAGGTGCCACACAAGGTGAGAGCGTATCGCACGGGGAACCGAAGATGACATTGTTTCGGGATGAGGACGAAGTGCCCGAGGTAGGCACTGAAGTGGTGCTGTAGAGCGTGGTGCTACTATAAGCATAGCGGGTAGCCGTGAACGGTGCCGTATGTGTGCGCCAAGTGTTTCCACTGACAGAGTTGCCGGTAGTGTCCACTATAACCAACAGCAGGTTGTCGGAACCATTGTAGAGGAACGGGGTGGAGAACTGGAAGGTGTTCAATCCGGTGTTGAGCGACTGGGTGCCGCTATACACCAGTTGGGCGTTCGAAGCGTCTATCCAGCTCGAGCTGCTGGTGGCCGATGTATGCATCAGATAAATCAGGAAGGTGCGGTCAGAAGTATGGGCATTCATATCAAGGGTCAGAGACTCGATGCTTCTGGGCGTGCCCAATTCAGAGGCGAGGAACAGCTGCTGGGAATAGGCATACTTGTAATAACCGTACGAGGGAATGTAGCTGCTTGTGGAAGTACCATTGCCCACAGCAATATCGCCGCCTACCAGACACTCGGTGCGGAAGGTCGCCACCGTCCAATCACTGCTTTCGGTGTTATCACAGTTCGTCTTCACACGAATATCATATTGGGTAGTCTGGTCCAGACCGCCCAAGAGATAGGAGGTGCCTGTGACGATGCCCGCTGAAATCCAGTTATCCATACCGGCCTCGGAATATTCCAGCGTATAGCTGTCGGCGGTGCCGAAATGGCCCGCGCTCCAAGCAATCATGGCGGAGGTACCGGTGATGTCGGAAACGGTCAGGTTGGACACAGAGGAGCACAATGGCATATAGTCAATGACCACATCATCCACATAGTAGCCGCTGCTGGTGGCGTTGGACACGCGGAAGGCAATATATCTGCCCGTGCCTTGATAGTTGGCGAAACCTACGAATTGCTCCGCATACGCGTAGTTGGCCATCGCCGACAGGTCTATAGTGTCAACAGGGACGAAAGTGGTGCCATCAGCGGGGTTGCTCATCACACCCACTTCCAACAAACCGGCTGATCCGCTCTTGCAAGCCCAGAAGTTCACCATCAACTGACTGAGGTCAAGAGTTTGGTCTAACTCGGGAGTAATGGCAATGTTGTAGCAGTTAGGAGTCCAGTGGAAATCCAGATAGTGCGAACCGCTGTGGGAATAGGTGGTGCTGTTCGGGATATAGACATTGTGGCTGTGGTCGGAGGCGAAACGGTCCCAGCAGATGATATAATCGCGCTGGTTCGACTGATTGTCCACGCCCGTGTCGTAGATGCCCGTCTCAAAATCTTCGGAATAAGGCAGCGTTACAATCGCGCCACAGGAGGTACGGCATGTGATGCTGACAGGCGTGCTGTAGAAATTGCCGCCGCAGTCAGAAAGGACATAGATGTCGTACTCAGTGTTCGGGTTCAGGCCTGAGATGGTAAGCATTGTATCCGTGACGGTTTGGGTAGTGCCGCTGCCAGGAACAAAACCGGCAGGACCATATTCCACCACCCAGGAGGTGGCGTAAGCTGGCTCCGTCCAATGCACCGTTACCGTCTCAGAGGTGACATTGTCCACGACAAAATCGATGGGGTGCTGACATACCGGAATGTAATCCAACACCAGATCATCCACGCGGATGGCATTGTTGCTGGTACCATTGGTCACCCGGAAAGCGATGTATTGGCCGGTGCCCATGTAGTTTTCCAGAGAACGCTCGATCAAAGCCCAGTCTCCCGTAGGAATCGTATCCACCACTTCAAAAGTGGTGAGGTCGTTTTTGTCGGTCATCACACCCAGTTCAACGATAGCGGTGGAAGAGGCTTCCGTCTTGCGGATCCAGAAGGAGATTTGCAGTTGGCTCAAGCTGATGGACGGGTCCACTTGAGGCATAATGGCCAGCGAGACGACACCAGGTCCGTCGTAGAAGCGGAGTGCGTTGGGGGTAGAGTGTGCCGCCGAGGTGTTGTACACATAAACCGGTTTGGAAGGATCGGAGGTATAGCGGTCCCAGCAATATACATAGGCATCCGTTCCGGAGCCATAGGTGTCGGTATCGAAATTCTGCGTATAGGGAATTTGGGTGATATTCTCGCATTCCGTGCGGAATGTGAAGACTTGAGACCATTCACTGTAATCATTGGCTCCGCAGACCGCGCGCACGCGCACCTGGTATTGGGTGTTCGCGTTCAGGCCGGCAATCATATGGGAGGTACCTGAGAAGGTGCTCACCGTAGTCCAAACACTGTCGGAAGGTTCTTTATAATCCAGTTCGCAACTCTGCGCAATGTTGGGGTTCACCCAATGAATCTCGGCAGAATAGGCATCCGAATATCCCAAAGAAAGGGTATTCGGCGCGACACAGGAGACATTGTCACAAGCTGTCAGACGGATGTTGTTCACCTGAGTGTGCAGCGTGCCCGTAGCAGGCAAATTGGTAATGCTCCAGTGGGTATTTGCATCGTTGTCGTACACACATTGCGAACGGTTTGCATTGGTATTCTGCGTGTAAAACTTGGCATTGGAGTTGTTATAGCTGCTTCCCGTCACATCGTTGACAATCAGCAGCAGGTTGTCGGTACCATTATAATAGAAATTGGTATCGAAAGCGATATCAACCCAACGATTCTGGCCATTGTAATTAAACGACACTGGACCGGAATATACATGCACATAGTTGTCAAGAGGCGTAGCCCACACATTCTGCGTGAACACGGAATCAGCGGTGTGCGCCATATAGATGTCCAGCGTACGGGTGATGACCGTAGAGATGTTGTATTGGAAGGACATCCCGCTGAAATCAGCGGAGGTGTTGTTGAAATCACTGGGCAGGTAAATCTGCTCCGTGAAAGAGTTGAGGTAATGGTTTGACATCGGGAAGTGGTTGCCTTCAGTCGAATAGGTGGAAGAGGGATAGCTGTTGTTGGCCACCTCTATCGGGGCGATGCACGGGGTGTTGAAGTTGACAGACACTGCAGTGCCAATGTCGCCTCCACCGCAATCAGGCCGCACCGAGACGGTGTAAGAGGTCTGTTCGTTCAAACCCATCAGTATGTAAGAGGTCTCGGTGGTGGAGAAATTGCTCGTAGTTAGCGTATTATTGTCTGTCAGCACAATGTCATAGAAGGAGGCCGTCCCGACCACATTGGGATCCCAGTTCAAAGAGGCATTCGTTCCGTAGATATCGCTGACCTGAAGGTTCATCACCGGAGAGCAGGTAGGGGCAACATCCAGCACCACATCGTCGAGATAGCAGCTGCCGGAAGAGGAACCAGACCAACGGAAGGCGATGTGTCTGCCTGTTCCGCCATAATAGCCCAGATAGACCGTATGCGGCTGCATCACACCTGTGGCTGTGTTGGCGACGGTGGCCAGCGTGGTAAATGTGGAGGCATCGGCCGGATCCGTCATCACACCGATTTGCAGTTGGTTGTTCAGCGTGCTGAATTGGGCGTTGAAACTCACCTGCAGGTCGCCAATCTGGTAAGGAAGATTGTCCATCAAAGCCGGCAGCGCCGTCATCGTAAAGGTGCTGGAAGAGGTGTAGAAATAGAGACGGCCGGAGGAGATGTATGGATAAGTGCTGCTGTAGGTGGAGTTCTTATACCAGCACTCGGAGAAACCATTGCTGAAGTCATCCACAAATGGCAGCGAGAAGATGCCGCAGCTGTCCGCGTAGGTCACCACAATGTTATGGGTTTGGTCCAATGCAACGAAGGTGTGGCTCGTAAGCACTCCGTAGGAAACGCCGTCAATCGTCACATCGGTGACATGGTAACGGGCGGAGTTGCTGAAAGTGTAGGTCAGGTCAAGGCCTGCCGCAGCCGCATAGACACCGTTGGTGCCCCACGGGGAAACCAGATTCGACAATGAAATCGGAGACCCGTCGATCAGTTGTTGGGTAACGGTGACATTATAAAGATTGTCGAAATAGACACGCACATCGGCCAGGGTTCCCTGTGGGTCGATGGTATAGGTGACGACAGAACCATCTGTAGGGTCATCTTCGCGGAGGACGACGCCATCCTGCTCAATGCGGGCGATGTGCCAGTTCACATCCGGAGTAATGGTGAGTGTCACCGTCTGCGTGCTGCCGCAAGGGACTGTGGAGGAAGACGGCGTTACGGTGCCGTGCACCTGGTTGTCAGAGGAGGGCATTGCCGTGGCGGTAATCACCGCCTGCGGAAAGACCGTAATTGTGGAAGTCTGGACCAGCGAGCTGCCGTCGGCGCAGGTGCCTGTCAATGTATAGGTTGTCGTAGTGGTGGGTGACACCGTGATGCTTTCGGTGGTGGCACCCGTGCTCCACTGATAGGCGCTGAAGCCGAAGGCCGTCAGCGTAACAGACTCGCCCAAGCAGATGTCCGCCGCAATAGGATCCACACCGGCCATATACGACATGATGGGATAACCATTGTTGATTCCGTTGTCCATTTTGAAGGCGCTGCCTAAAAGGGTGATCATATTGGAAGAACGCATCTCAGTCTGCGTGACTGCAATACCGTCGGAGGAGGCAGTGCTTTGGGTGGTGGAGCTCAGCACATTGGTGTAGGAGTAGCAGTTGGTGAAATTGCCACCGTGGCCGGCCATACCGCCGAAGTTGGTACCATAAGAGTAGAGTGTGCCCGCAAAATAGCAGTTGGTAAAATAGCCGCGTTCGGCATTGCCCGACATACCGGCAGGATAATATCCGCGAATATAGCCCGTTGAGCCCAAGTTCTGGAAATAGATGGAGCCGGAGCTGGGATAGGTGGCACCGCAGATGGCACCGATATTGTTGCTACCGGAGGAGTTGACACCCTCAATGCGGACATTGACCACCAGACAGTTGCGGATATAGACACTGCCGCTGCCGCGCACATAGCCCGTGATGCAACCCATCATACCGCGGGACTTCAAGACCGGGTTGATCAGCACCAATGAGTCGATGGTACAGGGAGACTCCAACGCACAGAAAAGACCGGCATGGAAGGTGTTCCCCTTGTCGCAGTATAGGTTGTAAATGCTATGGCCGTGGCCATTGAAGTTGCCCTTGAAGGCATTTCCAGTGTTCGGTGATTCTCCCGTCGGGGAGCCGCCGCCGATGGGGACCCAGTTGTTGGTGGAGTCACCCGTGCTGTTGAGCCAAATGTCGTTGGCAAGGTTCAGCGTCACACCATTGAAATTGGTCGTGCCGTTGTTCACCAACTGGGCCACGCCCGCCAATTGCTCAGGCGTGGAAATGTCAAAGGAGGTCTGGGTGGCATCATACCATGAGACATCGGCAGTGCCATTCCATACGGTCTGTGCTTGCAGCGCTGGCCCAAAGCCCATCAGCATGGTCAGGCAAACCACTGCAAAAAGGTAAAATCTTTTCATAAGCATTTTTATTAAATAATGAATAAATAAATAATGTTCCAACAAGAAAATATTCATAAACCCGACATTCTGAATCATAATCAATTTATTTTCAGAAGGGGCACAAATAAACAATTTTTTCCACATTGCTTCGTTATCCTAATTAATGTAAAAATGTTCCAAAACAACGATTATGGTTAGACAAATCAAAGAACTCACCCTGAAAAGCATGGGGCAAATGGCCGGCAAAGAACACGGAGAACATCTGGACAACCAACTCTTGATGGTGATGAGTGCCATCCAATTTGGCAAGAGTTTTATGCGGGACGGCCAACCCTACCGGGTGGAAGACGGGAGAGTGATACGGGTCGTCTCAGGCAGTGCCCTGACCATTATCAACATGAAACCCTATTTCATTTCAAAGGGAACGATGATGGTTTTCCCTGCCGGCTCCATTATGGAAATTGAGGAGAAGGATGAGGATTTCGATTTCCAGATATTCTCATTCCGCGATCTGCCAGAAGAAATAACTTTCAAAGAATGCACCGTATTCCACTTGTCGGAGGATGACTGGAGTCTTATGGGCGAATATTACCAACTGCTACGGCACATAGTCAAACGCCTGCCGCTTTCCATGAAATCCATCCGGGCCCTGCAGACCTCTCTCATGTCTGAACTTCAGAACATCCTCCAAAAAGAAGATGATGATGAATCCCTGCAACTCCTTGGCCGAAAGGAAGCGATTTTCCACCAGTTCGTTGCGTTGGTCAATCAGTTTGCGGACAAGGAGCATAACATCCTGTTCTATGCCGACCAACTGTGCCTTACACCCAACCATCTGGGTGCCACCATCCGCGAAGTTAGCGGAATGACCGTACTGGATTGGATTCACCGCCGTATCATCCAACAGGCCAAACTGCTCTTGATGTACAGTGATTTGCCTGTTGGGGAAGTCGCCGAACAGTTGAATTTTTCCACACCCTCCTCTTTCTGTAAGTTTTTCAAAAAAAAGACCGGCATGACGCCTCTGCAATACCGCGAAGAGCGTGAGATGCGATAACCTCCGGTATTTCATTACCATAGTTCCATTCTACAGCTATGTACTACGGGGTCTTGAATTATCGGTTTTTAGTCTATTGCCCATTTTATATTATTAAAAGTTATTAACATTTCGCTTTTAATAACATAAATATAGTATCTTTGACACCTTGAAAAAAATCATTCACTAAATAAAACACAATTATGAAAAAACTTTACTTATTGACCGCCATGTTATTGGCATTCGCATTGGGTTTCCTGATGCCCGCGCAGCAACTGCAGGCGCAGACAATTTGGAGCGGCACCGCGGACATTTCGTGGTACGACGCTTCTCAAACCTCCTTTGACATCTCCACTCCGGAGCAGCTTGCGGGCGTTGCCCAGCTGGTAAACAACGGTACCACGACATTCGAGGGCAAGACCTTGAACATGACCACCGATATTTGGTTGAACAGCACGGGCGACTCCACCAACAACTGGGTGCCCATCGGCGGCGGTTCCCCATCCAGTGAGTCCACCGGTACGGGTAATGCCTTCCGTGGGGCCTTCAATGGTCAGGGGCACACCATCTACAATCTGTATTGCGACAAGGGCAACACTTTCCACGGAGGTTTAATCGGATGCGTTCAAAGCCCATGTACCATTGACTCTTTAGTAATGATTAACCCTGTCGTGAAATCTCGCGGCATGATGGGTGCCATCGCCGGTTTTACCCGTACGAGCGGTAATGTTTACATTCGCTACTGTTTAGTTGTGAACGCCCGCTTGGAAGCACCCGCCAACACTGATGCCACCAGCAACAACAACAGTGCTTGCATCATCGGTGCTGCCTACAACAACACCTCGTCCTATTACACATACATACAAAATTGTGGTGCCACCGGTTCTATTACTGGATATTATGTTTCTGGCATTTGCGCCAGCGGCGAGCATTCCAATCTTCAAAACTGCTATTTTGCCGGAACCTTAAACGATCGCGGTTCCAACCACGGAGCCATGTCTGCCTGGGGTGCTTCTGTGAACAACTGTTATTCTTATTGTAATGTATCCGCTTCCAGCGGTGCCAGCAACGGTACTGAAGTATCTCAAGCCTACATGCAGTCCGATTCTATCATCACAGACCTTGGAGATGCCTTCAAGATGGACAACGGCATCAATAATGGTTATCCAGTGATGTCCTACATGGCAGGTGTGGACCCCATTGAAGTCAGCATCTGTTCTGGCGAGTCGGTCACGATAACCGCTTTCGGCTATGACTCTTACCAATGGAGCAATGGAGCCACTACCGAATCCATTACGGTGAGTCCAACCACCACAACCACCTATACGGTAACCGGCACCAGTAATGGCACTTCTTTCACACACACCTCTACGGTTACAGTTTTTCCACAGGCCGTCATCACCGCGTCTGTTGTTCCCAGTGGCGACAACCAAGTTCACGCCACGGTAACTCCCGACCAAACCACTATCGGTTGCGGCAGCACAGGCACCGTACAATTCACGGTTACCCCAGATGCCAATTACCGTGTGTCTCGCGTAACCTTGAATGGAACTGAAATTTTCGGAGATGTCTTCGGTGAGGGTACCGCCACCATCACGGTTGATCCCAACGGAACACTGGGCGAAGTGAAGATTTACCTCTCCAACACCTACACCATCTCCGCACTGATTCTTACCGACTTGGGCGACACCCTGCACTTCAACAACTTGGTACAGCCCTATGGCAACAATGGTATAAACACCGTGAATGCCGGCAGCAATGTGCATTACGACTTCAACAACACCGCACGCTGGCATCTCACAGGCGCTATTGTGGATGGAATATTTGTCACGGACAACTCTTATGACTTCATTGACATCCACGAAAACCACACAATAGAAGCCACCTATGTGGACAGCTGCGGTATCGCTTCCATTCCGTTCAGCGAAGATTTTGAAAGCGCCACCAGCAGCAGCGTTCCCGAATGCTACGAACGCATTACGCCAAACACTTATCCTTATGCATACAGCTATTCCTCCTACGCTCATAGCGGCAGCAACACCATCTACTTCTACTCCTACACGGCGAGCACTGAACAATATTTCATCCTGCCTAAAGTGCTGGACACCAACAACTACCCGCTCAGCAGTTTGATGGTAACCTTCTATGCCAGAATGTCCAACGCCAGCAACTCCATTACCGTGGGCACCATGACTGACCCCACGGACGCTTCCACTTTCCGCGCATCACAAACATTCACCAACAACACCACTAACACCCAAGAAGAGCATGTTGTATATCTCGGCGATGCCGCCCGTGGCGAATATATCGCTTTCAAAGGATTTATTGGCTCTTCTTACACTTCCATTTACTTGGACGATATCTTAGTGGAACTGGCACCGACTTGTTCTCCTGTTGAAAACCTGCAGATTTCCGATGTATATGGTACCAACGCCACTTTGTCATGGAGTCCGAATCAGGTTGGTGAAGCCTCTTTGTACAATATTTATGTGGAGGATCTCATAGCCGGAACAGACATCACATACACCTCTACGACTACCTCCTACACCATTTTAGGATTGTCCGAACTCACCCAATACAGAGTCGGTGTATTTGTAGATTGCATTGACAACAGCAGCAGTGACACCACATTTCTCACTTTCACGACACCTTGCAACTCTCCCATTGATTTAACCGTGGGCAACGGCACCACAACAAGCAACTACATTCCTACTTACATATTGTATGGCAACACCTACTCACAGCAGATCATCACGGCAGCCGAACTGGAGAACACCGCCGTTGATTTCTCCGCTCTTGCCGTTCAATACACTGCTTCTACCGCTGACTCCCGTAACATTGACATCTATCTGTCCAACATTCCGGATTCCATCAACTTATCCAGTTCATGGATCCTGCCCAGTACCCACAACATTGAGTTCAAACTCGTATATTCCGGAATGATCAACTTCAACAATTCCGGTCCGGACAACTGGTTTGAAATTCAATTTGACACGGTGTTCAATTACAATGGTACAGACAACATGTTGGTCGTTTTCAACGATCACACCAACACCTACACTTCTTCCCGTGCTTTCCGCACACACAGCACCTCTTCGGGTATGGCACGTTACAATTACCGTGACAACACTCCTTACGATGCGTTCAACCCCAATGTCAACGGTTCATCTTACGCACAAGTGAACAACTTCAAGTTCTTATCTTGTGACAACAGCAGTTGTATCCGTCCGAACACGGTTAGCGCATCCAACATCACCTCCACATCTGCCGACATCAACTGGGTCAACCCGAACACCACGCAGGATTGTGAGATCGAATACAAAGCGGACAACGACACCATTTGGAACTCCGTCACCTCCACATCCGGTTCCACCACCACGCTGACCGGATTGGACATCAACACCCTGTATAATGTGCGTGTACGCGCGATATGTGACGCAAACGAGACCAGTCTTTGGTCTAGTGTTTTGGACTTCCGTACCGAGTGCGACGACATCATAAACTTGCCTTACACGGAGAATTTCGACAACAGCGCATACGGTTCCGGTGACGATGCGTATATCTATTGTTGGGATCGTTACACCAACACGCCGTCAAAACCGGTTTACCTCTACCCCACTTCTGCCGCTCATTCCACACCCAACGCTTTGCGTTTCTACGACGGAGCCGGTGTTACCAATATCGCCATTATGCCTAAAGTGGATGCCAGCATCGGCATCAACACGCTTCAAGTCTCTTTCTATGCCAGAAAGACATCTTCCACGCCCGCATCACCTGCCATATTTGAGATTGGTGTTATGACGGACAAGACGGATCCCACTTCCTTTGAAATCATGGACACCATTGATCTTCCTATAAGTGATAATTACTCTTTGTTTGAGTACTCCCTGGCCAACTATACCGGCTTTGGCCAATACATTGCCTTCCGTGTTTCCAACGGCAACGGCAGCAACAATGTTCGTTTAGATGATGTTGTTCTGGACTACATCCCCACTTGCCAGCACCCTGTCAACCTGCAAATCGACTCCGTCGGTTCCGACTTCATTGATATTCATTGGACCGAGGTAGGCGGTGCCAGTTCATGGGTTGTGGAATATGGTCCTGAAGGATTCACTCCTGGAACGGGCGGCACAGCGCTCACCAGCACCGACACATTTTTCACCATCAGCAATTTGGACGCCAACACCGTATATGACATCTATGTCCTTTCGGATTGCGGTGGCGGACTGATCAGCACACAAATCAGCAACAGCGCCCGTACCGATTGCGGCCCCATCACCGTGCCCTATACCGAGAATTTCGAATCGGGCATTTATGATACGGGAGTGGACAATGAGTCCAATCAGCGTGACTATATCGTTTGCTGGGACCGTTACGCCTCAGACCATAGCCACAATGTCTATATCCCGAATAGCACCACCTATTCCCACAGCGGTTCGCACTATCTGGATTTCCACTGGACTTCCAATTGCTTCAACATTGCCATTTCACCCGAATTTGACCAAAGCATTGACATAAGCACCTTAATGGCCAACTTCTGGGCCTGCAGAACCGGTTCCTCCGGCACCTTGGAAGTGGGTGTGATGACCGACAAGAACGATGCCACCACCTTCTTCCCAATTGACACTATCGACTTGTCTGCATCCAACACTTACGCATACGCAGAACAATTCGTCCAATTCAACAACTACACTGGAAACGGCAAATATATCGCCTTCCGTGTTTCCAATGCTTCCAGTTGCGGTTTTTACATTGACGATGTAACCATTGACATCGCTCCGGATTGTTCTCCTGTCAACAACTTGGAAGTCAACAACATCACAGGCACCTCCGCAGAAGTTTCCTGGAGTGTTGGACATTTCGGCACCCCGACAGACTACACGCTGGAATACTCAGAAGGTGGTCAAGACAACTGGACAACCATCAACAACATCACGGGCAACACCTATCTGTTAGGCGGTTTGAACTTCTCCACCTATTATGATCTGCGCGTAAGACCCAACTGCGACAACAGCACTACAGGCGATTGGACCACCATCACCTTCCACACCAACTGTCTGGTGGGCGGTGATTTCACCATTGGTGACGGCACCAGCACAAGCAGCTATCTGCCCTCCTACAGTTTATACAACTACTCTTACACACAGCAAATCTTCCTCGCCTCCGAAATCGGCTCCCCGAAGACGATCGAGTCTGTTACCTTCGACATGGCTGCATTCAGTGTTTCCCGTACTTATAAGATTTATTTGATGCACACCACGGAAAGCACATCCGCCAACTGGATTCCTGCAACATCCGCACAATTGGTTTATTCGGGTAATCCCACCCTTCACACGGGCTTGAACACTTTCCAGTTCTCCACACCGTTCAGTTATAATGGCACAGACAATCTGGTTTTGATTGTCGTGGATGAAACCGGCACTTGGACCAGTGGAAACTCTTGGCGTACGCACACCGCATCGTTCCAAGCTTCAAAATACATTTACCAAGACTCCAGTCCATACAGCACCTCCAGCATACCTTCCGGCGGCACAAGTACTGCAACCACCACTTCCCGCAACAATGTAATATTTGGCGCTGGATGTGATACGACCACCACTTGTGTGGCTCCGCACATGAGTATTGCAGGTCTCTCCCAAAACTCCATCACCATCAACTGGGTGGCTGGATATCAAGAATCCGCTTGGGAAATTGAATACAAAGAGGATTCTGACACAACATGGACTACTTTCGGTGCAACTACCGCTGCTCCTGAAACCATAACAAACCTGAATCCCAACACCACATACGATATCCGCATGAGATCCGATTGCGGCGGTGAATACAGTTACTGGACAAGCATTAGTGCCACCACCGAATGTGGAGCCCTCACGATCACGCCTACAAATCCTTGGGAGGAAAATTTCGACAGCTACACTGGCAGCGGCGCCCAATCCTTCGTTTGTTGGAGCACTCCTGTCACTTATGTGGCCAGCAACGGCACAGCACCTTTCGTCTATTGCGGACACTCCCCGGCTTGTCACTCTGGCGCCAATTCGGCCGAGTTCAAGGGCAATGTGAATATGCTGGTGCTGCCTGAGTTCACCAACGACATCCACGATCTGCGTCTCTCCTTCTGGGCTACAGCTTGCAGTTCCAGCGGCGGTCATACAGACAATGGCACAATGGAAGTGGGTGTGATAACCAATGTCTCCGACACCAGCACCTTCGAATTCGTGGCTTTCACCGGCAGACCGTCTGACAGAAACGGCGTTGGCAACTACCTGGGACCGTTCGATTTCAACGGCGTCACTGCCACTAGCGGACGCATCGCTCTCCGCTACACCAACTCTGCATCTGGCGAATCCTGGAACTTGGACGACTTCACTGTTGAAATCGCTCCTCAGTGCCCGTCTCCTGTGAAGAACAGTGTTACGGCATCCAATATCGGCAACACCACCGCCGACATTTCCTGGATTGACAACGATCCTTCACACAACTCTTGGACAGTTTACTACACACCTTCGAACAGTTCCGCTTGGCAATCTGTTATAGCCAACACTCAGACCGTCACCCTCTCTGGTTTGACAGCCAACACCTCATACGATGTGTATGTCATCACCAATTGCGCCGTCCAGGATCCGAACCCTGACGCCACCCTCACCTACACCTTCACCACGGCCACTTGTGACCTCAGCAGTCAATGCGCTTTCACTTTCAACCTGGTTGACAGTTATGGTGACGGATGGAACGGTGCCTCTCTTGAAGTTCAGCAAAACGGCGTCACAATCGCCACAATGACTGTTGCATCGGGCTCATCATCCGCAACCGAGACCGTAAGCGTCTGCGACAATGCGCAAATTGAACTGATATGGCACTCTGGCAGTTTTGATTCTGAATGCAGTTACTCTGTTTTAGACCCGAACAGCAATGAGGTTTACGCCACTTCAGGAGCGCCTTCCGGTTCTTATACCTTTACGGCAAGCTGCTCTGGCACTACCCCCTCACAGTGTAACGCTCCCACCAACATCATATTTGCCAATCTTTCCCCAACCGGCGCTGTCGCCAACTGGACAGCGGGTGGTGACGAGACACAATGGAACCTGCAATACATGAGCGTGGGCGGCAACTGGAGTTCCAGCATCTTGGTGAATGCACCCACTTACACCTTCAGCGGACTTACGGCAAACACCATCTATCTTGTGCGTGTTCAGGCCGTTTGCACGGCTGGTGTCAGCGACTGGTCTATGACCGCCTCCTTCACCACATTGCCAGAAGGCCAGGAAACCTGCTATGCGCCCACCAACCTTACGGCAGTCGACAACGATGCTATCACTCTTGACTGGAATCAGCAGGGAACACCTGACAGCTGGACTGTCAATTACAAGAAGACCGCTGTCAACACCTGGACCACGATGAACACCACCACACATCCTTGCTATCTGACGAATCTCGAACCCAATACCGAGTATGAAGCATTCGTGGTGGCAAACTGCGGTGCACAGCACAGTGGTGAGTCCAATCATGTGACCTTCACCACCAGCAGTGGTATCAATGACTACCTCCTCAGCAGCACCGCTTTGTTCCCGAACCCGACCACTGGTGAATTCAGAATTCAGAATTCGAAGTTCAGCATTCAAAGTGTGGAAGTGTTTGATGTGTTCGGCAAGCTGATGAGCAGCGTTGAGGTCAACGACAACACGGTGACCATCGATGCCACAAGTTATGCTTCCGGCGTTTACTTCGTCCGTATCCTCACCGAGAAAGGCATGGTGACCAAACGGATTGTGAAGAAGTAAGTGTTGGCCGTTAGCTTTTAGCTAATCATCATCAAAAAGAGACTTTCCTGACCGGAAAGTCTCTTTTTTTGTTTTCTACCCTAAATTAACCATCCCTTATCTTCATTTTTTGTATTTTTGCAGTCTAAAATCAGGAAATTGAACAAGGAAATCCTCCGTCTGGCGCTTCCAAGCATCATCACCAATATCACCGTGCCCCTATTGGGCATGGTGGATGTGGCCATTGTGGGGCATATCGGGAACGCAAGTTACATCGCAGCCATCGCGCTGGCCACGATGGTGTTCAATCTCATCTACTGGAACTTCGGATTCCTGCGCATGGGCACCAGCGGACTTACCGCACAGGCGTACGGAGCGAACGACAAAGCGGAGTATCTCCATGTTTTGGTACGCGGTCTCACCATCGCGCTGGCTGCCGCCCTGATGCTCATTTTGCTCCAAAGGCCCATAGGGTATCTCTGTCAAAAGTGGATTCACAGCAGCGAGGAGACCTTAGCGCTAACCCTCACCTACTTCTACATCCGCATCTGGGCAGCACCCGCCAACCTGGCGCTTTATGCGCTCAAAGGATGGTTTATCGGCATGCAGAACGCCAAAACGCCTATGTGGATCGCCATCATCCTCAACATCGTCAACATCATTTGCAGTCTTGTGTTTGTATTCGTGTTCCACGCGGGCATTGCGGGCGTGGCCTGGGGCACCGTCATCGCCCAATATAGCGGACTCCTCCTCGCCGTCACACTTTGGTTTGTGCAATACGGCGAACTGCGCCACGACATACGCATCCGTGAGAGTCTGCACTGGCACGAGATGGTCCAGTTCTTCAAAATCAACGGGGACATCTTTTTGCGCACACTGTGCCTCATTGCCGTGTTCACTTTCATCCCCTACATCTCCGCTGAGATGGGTGACGAGGTGCTGGCTGCCAACACACTGCTGATGCAGCTGTTCACGCTGCTCTCCTACATCATGGACGGGTTCGCCTATGCGGGCGAGTCGCTGGTAGGCCGTTTTTATGGGGCCAAGGACGAGCAATCGCTCAGAATCTGCATACGCAAGTTATTGCTCTGGGGCGTGGGACTGGCCACCGCCTTCACCATCCTGTATGCCACTTGCGGACGCGCGCTGCTCGGCATCCTCACCAGCGACAAAGCGGTGGTTGACAAAGCGATGGAATACATCATTTGGACCATTTTGGTGCCTTTCACCGGGTTTGCCGCCTTCATTTACGACGGCATCTACATCGGCGCCACCGCCAGCAAAGCCATGCGCAATGTGATGTTTGTGGCCACTGGCGTGTTTTTCATCGCCTACTACGCTCTGCACAACTCCTTGGGCAATGACGGCCTCTGGATCGCCTTTCTCCTGTTCCTCACCCTGCGCGGACTGCTGATGCTCGTGCGGGAGAAGAGCGTGATTAGGATTCGCTAACCTTTCTTGGAAACACCAACGAACCGAGCACCGAGCATGCCAGAATGCCCAAAATGGTGAAGAGGGATGCCACAGTAGAAATGTTCAAATGGAAGAACTCGTGGCCGATCATCTTGAACCCGATGAAGCAGAGCAGCACACCCAAACCGTATTGGAGCAGCCAGAACTTGTCGGTGACATTGCTCAGCAGGAAGAACAGGGACCGCAGGCCCATAATGGCGAAAATATTGGAAAAGAATACAATAAACGGATCGGTGGTGACTGAAAACACGGCAGGGATGGAATCCACGGCAAAGATAATGTCAGAGAACTCAATCACCAGCAATACCAAGAACAACGGGGTGATATAGTTTTTACCGTCTTTCTTCACGAAAAAGTCGTGACCTTGCACATCGGGGGTTACGCGGAAATGCTTGGAGGCGAACTTCACCACAGGATGGTTGGCCGTATCGATCTTCTCATCACGCTTGTCGCGGAACATTTTGACACCGGAATAGATCAAAATCACACCGAAAATGGCCAAAATCCAGGAGAACCGGGCCACCACAGCGCCCAATGCGAAAATAAAGATGAAACGCAGCACAATGGCGCCTAAAATGCCCCAAAAAAGCACTCTGTGATAGTATTTCTTATCAATGCCAAAACTCACAAAAATCATGATCATCACAAAGATGTTGTCAATGGACAGGGACTCCTCCAGAAAATAGCCGGCCAGATATTGGTTGGCCATTTCCTTCCGATACACATCCAATGCGGCGGAGAAATCCATGCCTGATTGGATAAGCCCTTCCAGGGAAGTGCCGCTGGCAAAGGTGAGCAGCTCCTCCATACTGGAAATACCATGCACCCACTCGGCACGGAAACGGATCAAAAGGGCCATACCCATGGCCATCAGCACCCAAATGCAAGTCCAAATAAAGGCCTCTTTGGTTTTGATCTCATGATCTTTTTTATGAAAAACGCCCAAATCCATGGCCAGCATCAGAATGATGAAGACCATAAAACATCCGAAAAACAAAAATCTGCTCATATCTCAATTTTTTAGTTTCAATTCCGTGGCAATCATGAAAAAAAACGACTCATAGACCTGACCAAACAGAATCTATGAGTCTTATTGTTTTAAGAACGGCACCAAGTCTTTTCGACTGGGTTTGTTGATGCCGCCCACGGCCTTACGGCCGCCAATTACTCCCTCATAATTACGGCGGCAAAGATAATCTTTTTTTTGTACTTTTGCCGACTATAATAAAAAAATATGGTTTTCAGCAGCACCCTATTCCTCTTTGTATTTCTGGCGGTATTTTTAGTCATATACCACCTGACACCGGCAAAGGGGAAGAACATCGTACTGCTTATCGCCAGTCTGGCGTTCTACGCCTGGGGGGCGCCGAAGTTCCTCTTTATCCTGCTGGGTTCCCTTATCCTCAACTTCTATATCGTGAAATCCATGAGCCGGCAGGAACAACACCGGAAAGCCGGACTCGTGTTTTCGCTGCTCCTGAATCTCGGGCTTTTAGGTTATTTCAAGTACGCTAACTTCTTCATTGACAACCTGAACCAACTTTTATCTACAGTAGGACTTCACACAGTTCCCTGGATGACGGTGGCCCTGCCTATCGGCATATCCTTTTTCACTTTCCAATCCCTAACCTACACGATTGATGTATATCGTAAAGTGCACGCCCCGTTGCGGCATCTGCACGACTATCTGCTTTATATTCTGATGTTTCCGCAACTCATCGCGGGACCTATCGTCCGTTTCAACACCATTGCCGACGACATTGAAGACCGGCAGCACAACGACACGATAGACAACAAGCTGTACGGAGTTTACCGTTTCGCACTCGGATTGGCGAAGAAAGTTCTCATTGCCAATATTTTAGGAGCGCAAGTGGATCAATTCTACGCGCTCCCGCACGAGCAGGTCACGGGCACCATCGCGCGTATAGCCGCCCTCGCCTACTCGTTTCAGATCTATTTTGACTTCAGCGGGTATTCCGACATGGCTATCGGCTTGGGCTATCTGCTGGGGTTCAAGTTTCCGGAGAATTTCAACAACCCATACACCTCTCAGAGTGTGAGCGAGTTCTGGAGGAGATGGCACATCACACTTGGGGCTTGGTTCAAAGACTATCTCTACATTCCCCTTGGAGGCAATCGGACCGGCAAGGTTCGCCAATACATCAATCTGGGCATCGTGTTCGTCGTATGCGGCATCTGGCACGGCGCGGGATGGAATTTTCTCATCTGGGGCATCTGGCATGGTTTGTTCATCATCGGAGACAAGCTGTTCTTGAACAAATGGTTATCAAAAGTGCCAGCCATATTGCGTGTAGTGCTCACCTTTGCCGTGGTCACCGTGGGCTGGATATTCTTCCGCAATGACCTGTTCGGCGACGCCCTTTTCTACATCGGAAAACTCTTTGAATTCAGCCACTCAACCACACATCTGTCCGCTGAATTCATCACCGTATTCAGCATAGCTGTTTTCTTCTCTTTTGTGACCCTTTGCAAACCGGGGCGCAAGGCCGAAGCATTCTGCTATGCGCCGGAGCGCCCCGAATGGCAGCATTATGTGTCGTTCTTGTGCGCCGTGATATTACTCGTGGCTTCCGCCGCCTATCTCTCCTCATCCGGATTCAACCCCTTCATCTATTTCAAATTCTAAACCATGAACCTGCGAAAAACCATATTATACCTCATATTCCTGACACTGCTGCTGCTGCCGCTCTGGCAGATGCGGACGCACCATTTCAAAGAGCCCGAGCTCACGGGCGCCTTCACTCCGCACGAAAGACCGGAATGGAACGCCCGCGACTGGTTCAACGGTTCCTACCAGACCGCCTACGAGCAGTTCATCAACGACAGTCTGGGATTTCACGGGCAATTGGTGAGACTGCGCAATCAATTCTGTTTCAATGTTTTCCACCAAACCAACGCCCATAATGTGGTCATCGGGAAAGACAACTACCTTTTTGAGCAGGACTACATTGACGCGCACTATGGCACGGACTTTATCGGACTGGACAGCATTCGCCACATGGTCATCAGGACTCGCCGTTTGCAGGACTCCTTGGCCGCCAGGGGCAAAACCCTGGTAGTGTTTCTCTCCCCCAGCAAGGCCGACTTCTTCCCGGAATATATTCCAAAATCAAAACAAAAAGACAATACCGAGAACACTAACTACAAGCAATACAGCAAGTTGTTGAAACAATACGGGGTGAATGTGATCGACTACAACGGTTTTTACCAAAGTCAGAAATCCCATACCCCATATCCGTTGTATGCGCAATACGGCATCCATTGGAGCGAATATGGGCTGATTAAGGCCACCGACAGTCTGATGCATTACATCGCACAGAAAAGCGGCCTCACGCTGTCTCGCATCGTCATAGATCGCAATGTGCTTATCCGCCAACCGCAATACTCGGATTATGATTTGGGCAAACTCCTGAACCTTTCCGACAAGCCGTTGCCCAGTTATCCGCTCTGCTATCCCGAATGGCACTGGACCGCCGACACTATGTCACCCAAACCCACCCTGACCGTCATTTCCGACAGCTATTATTGGGAGGTTTACAATCTGGGCATCCAACAACAAGGGTTTCAAGGCAAATTCTGGTACTACAACAGCTCCGTCTATCCGGAGAGTTTCACAAAGGAAACCTTCACCCACGATTTGAACATCAAAGAGGAGATAAAAAAATCGGATGTCATCCTCATCATGAGCACGACACCCGGTTTAAGAACATTCTCTTGGGGTGCAATTGACAATCTATTGAAGGCGCTTTAGTCCTTCGCCAGTCATTATTTCGGCAACAACTTCACGAACGGGGTGAGCATCTCCTCCATGGAAATGCCGCCGTGCTGGAATGTGTGCCTGTAAAGGTTCACATACTGGTTGAAGTTGTTCTGGTATGCGAAGAAATCGGATTTGGTGGCGAAGATAAAGCGCTGGGTAAGACTCTCTTTCGGCAGGAAGGCCTCATCGGGATTCTTGATCTCGAACACCTCCTTGGCGGGATAATCCATGCTGCTGCGGCCCACCTTGTAGCGCAAGTTGGTGTTCACCTCGCGCTCGCCCACCATCTTCAGCGCGCGCTCCACCTTGATGGTGCCGTGGTCAGTGGTGATAAATACGGGCACTTTCTTGTCGGACAGATATTTCAGCATATCCAACAGCACAGAATTCTGGAACCAGGATGCCGTAATGCTGCGGTAGGACTTCTCGTCGTCGGCCAGTTCGCGCACCACATTCACATCGGTGCCGGCATGGGAAAGCATATCCACAAAGTTGAACACTACCACATTCAAAGAATTGTGCATCAATTGGTTGAAGTTGTCGAACACCTTTTTTCCGAAATCAGCGTTCAGCACTTTGGCATACGAATATTTGATATTCTTGCCATAGCGTTTCAGATACTCACCCAACAACTGCTCCTCAAACTGGTTTTTGCCGCCCTGGTCGTTCTCGTTCAACCACATCTGCGGATACTTCTTGGCGATCATGGAGGGCATCAGACCTGAGAAGAGCGCATTACGCGCGTAGTGCGTGGCCGTAGGCAAGATGCTGTGGCAGATGGTCTCCTCATCCACATAGTAATAATCATGCAGCAGCGGATAGATGCACCGCCACTGGTCATAGCGCAGGTTGTCGATGACGAACAGGAAAGTCGGTTTCTGCTCGCTGAGGTACGGGAACATTTTCTCTTTCAGCACCGTATGCGACTGTATCGGTTTGTCGGTGCCGCGACCGTTCACCCAATCAATATAATTGCGCTGCACAAATTTGGCAAATTGCACATTCGCCTCCTCCTTCTGGGCGGCCAGCATCTCCGCAACTCCCTCATCTTCAATCTTCTCAATCTGCATCTCCCAGTTCACCAATTCACGATAGAGGTCTTCCCACTCCTTCACCGACAGGCGGTCAGAAATGCGCATCGACAAGTCCCGGAACGCCTGCTGGTAATCGACGGTCACCTTGGCGGTCACCAGTTTCTTGTTGTCGATGTTTTTCTTCAAGCACAACAGTATCTGGTTGGGATTCACGGGTTTAATCAAATAATCGGCGATATTGGAGCCAATCGCGTCTTCCATGATATGCTCCTCTTCGCTCTTGGTAATCATCACGATCGGAATATGAGGATATTCCTTTTTCAGTCGTTGGAGTGTTTCCAGGCCGCTCAAACCGGGCATGTTCTCATCCAAAAAGATGATATTCACAAACTCTTTCTTCAGAATTTCCAGCGCTTCCATGCCGCTGAGTGCGGGAATCACATCGTAGCCCTTGGAGTTCAAAAACAGGATATGGGGCTTCAGCAAATCAATCTCGTCGTCAGCCCATAAAATCTTCACATTCATACTTACATTTTTAATTTCACTTAAAACGAAGAGATGCGGGATTTATTGTGTGGGGTGCAGGAGAGGTGCATGGGGTACATGAGGGACAGGGAGGGGCAAGGGGGAAAGTTGCCGAGGCCTGCGCATGAAAAATCTTGTTTTCTACTTCTATATCACGCATCTACCGCAAACAGCGCACCGCTACCATGGGCTCATCTTCCAACTTCCCGTCATAATAGCCATAGATGGTTTTCGGAACATTGGGGAGCAAATTGAAATAGTTGTCCGACCACTTCACCTCTTTACCAGTGGTTTCCGTCACATGCACGCCGTAACAGAATGTGGGACTTGTGAGAGTCAGTTCAAAATGATCGCCGAAGTTCTTGATTTCCTGACGGATATCGCCGGATTCAAATTTCATTTTGCCCAAAGAGGTGAAGAACACAACTCTCTCGGCATGAGGACTTCCATTAAGGGAAAGTTGCACGAGAGCGTATGTCGTAGCCGGTGAAACATGGAGTTTCTCGGCATCCAGAGACAGCACCTTCAAGGCCTGGTCGGCGGGCACTTTCACGCGAACGGACTGGCGCTCATTCAAAGGAGTTCCATCAAGCGCAAAGAGTTGCCAACGCACCTCGCCATTCACGGCTGCCATTTGGTCATTAACCACATACACATCCTGCTGGTCCACACAGAGCGCCACATTCCGGTATGCCTCCTTAAACTGATAGTGCAGAGCTTTCCAGTGGCCCGTGTAGTCGATACTGCTCCACGAGGCCACGGGCCAGCAGTCGTTGAGCTGCCAGCAGAGCGTGCCGGCGCAGCGGTCGTGCTGGATGCGGTGCGCGTCAATGGCACGGCGGATGCCCAGCGCCTGCACCAGCTGGCTCATATAGGCGAACTCTTCCAGATTGTCGGTCCTCGTATAGCCGAGCTCCTCCCGCATGGCCTTGCGGATAATCTCCACGCCACGCCCGTGCTTCTGGTGGTTGTTGAGCGCCGGAGAACCGAGCTTACGGTCCGCTTCGGTGGTAAATGTCTCTATAGTAGCCATTTCCGGATAGGATTGGAACCCGTACTCCGACATAAAGCGACCCGTTTTCTCTTTCCAAACATCAAACGGTTGCTCGCCCCACCACACGCCCCAGTAATGGGAACACCCGTGCGTGCAGCACTCGGGATGTCCCCAACCATAGGTTGGCGAAGTCGAAATATACGGGACGCCCTTATGGTTTTCTTTCACTTTGTTGGCCAACATTTGTTCAAACAGCTTACTGAAATCAGTGAGCAACTGCTTGTACTGCGCGTCACTCCAGCCCAATGCGGTTTGCCAGCCCCAGTCCTCCAGACCGTTGTGCACCTCGTTGTTTCCGCACCAAAGGGCGATACAGGGGTGGTTGCGCAAGCGCTTGATCTGGTACATGGCCTCAGAATCCACATTGCGCAGAAACGCTTTATCCCCGGGATAGGGATTGCAGGCGAACATGAAATCCTGCCAAACCATCAAGCCCAATTCATCACAATAATTATAGAATGCGTCATTTTCATAGATGCCGCCGCCCCATACACGAATCATGTTCATGTTCACTTCCGCGGCATCGTGCAAAAGCCGGTAATACACATCGCTGCCCTCCGACGTGTTGAGCGTGCCCGGATAGGAGGATGCCGGAATCCAGTCGGCGCCGCGCATGAAACAGGGCTTGCCGTTAACCTTGAAGGCAAAGGACTCCCCTATCGAGTCTTTCTCGCGAACCAGCTCCACGGTGCGCAACCCATGGCGGAGCGTGTATTGTGTTTCCTGCTTCCTGTCACTAACCGTCACCACATAAGTGTACAAATGCTGCTTGCCCATGCCGTTGGGCCACCAGAGTTTGGGGTGGGCAATCGTAACAGGAATCTCGACAACATGGTCATCATAATCCAGTTTGATGCGCTTCTCGATCTTGGCGCACCGCCCGTTTTCATCAAACACCTCTATCAGAACCTTGCATCTTTTTCTGTCTTGCACCGACTTGACCAACAGCTGCACCGAAGTCTCCCAACTATCAGTAGTATCAGAAGTTGTCTTTGTATCCAGCACATACACATCTTCCAATCTCAAGTCATTGAAACTCTCCAAACGCACATTTTTCCAAATGCCGCAAGTGATGAGTTTCGGACCCCAATCCCAGCCCGACATATACTGTGCCTTACGGGTAAACACGCGGTTGTCGGGAAGCTTGTAGGGCAGTTGGGCAGCGGCGGCGGAATCACGAGGCGACGAAGGATAAAATCTGACAATCAATTCATTGCCCTTCTCTTTCAAGACATCCTTGACATTGAAGCGCCATTGGCGGAACATATTGTTCAACAATGTTTTATAGTCCTCTTTGTCAAAAGACTCCAACAACTTGCCATTAAGCCATACTTCCGCGTATGTATCCAATCCGTCAAAAACAAGCCAATGGTTCTCATATTGGAGGCCTTTGCCGGCGCAGTCGGCATCGAAAAGAAGGCGGTAGGTCCACACACTGTCGGCCACCCATTGCACGGAATCCTCGTTGGTGCCGAAAAAGGGATCTGGGATCAAATTGTTGGCCATCAAGTCGGTATGGATATTACCCGGTACTGTGGCGGGATACCACTGCCCTTGATACTGGAACTGCCAGTCGTTGCTTATGCAGCCCGATTTGCTGTCCAGACTTTGCACTTGTGTGGCGGGCATCTTGTCCGTTTTGCAGCTCGTGAAGAACAGCGTCATGAGGAGAGTTATGAAGAGGGATATTCGGGAGGACATAGGAATGGGGAATTGAGAATTGGGGATTATTGCATGAAGCCTTGCTTTTTCAAAGCGTCCAAAAGCACTTCTGCGAAGTGTTCGTTATCGGCTTTGGTGTAGCGGTGTTTGGTGAACACTTGGGCGAGGTTCTCGCAGTCGGGGTTCTCGGCGAGAATCCCCTTGGTTTCAGCTGAGTTCTCCTTTTCGGCATACAAAGCGTCAATGCGTGCCTTGTCGTAATCCTGATAGGTCTCATAGTGGACCATGGCCTCAAGGGGAAGTTTCTGTGTCAGAGCAGGTTTTGCAACCGGGTAGCCCATCGTGATGCACGCCACGGGGATTACATGTTCAGGCAGTTGGAGCGCCTCAATGAACTTATCGACATTGTAGGTGATGGTGCCGAGCCAGCAGAAGCCGAGTCCGAGCGATTCGGCGGCCACGCAGGCGTTTTGGGCGGCGATAAGCGCGTCTATAACGGCCCAATGGTAAGATTGGAGGTTGCTGTACGCCTCTGTTTCGGCATCGCGGAACTCGCAGTAGCGGTTGAAGCGTCGGAAATCGGCGCAGAAAGTGAGAATAACGGGCGCTTTGGTCGCCATGGGCTGGTTGAAGTGGAACGGGGCGAGTTTCTGTTTCATCGCCTCATCGCGCGTGACAATGATGCTGAGCAGCTGCATATTGCCCATGGTGGAGCCGCTGCAGGCAGCTTTCAGAATCAGGTTAAGGGTTTCGTCATCCACCTTGCGATCCGTGTACTCGCGCACGCTCACATGGTTAAACAGGGTATTTAAAGTATCGTTCATGATAAATAGGGTATTTTAGTATTGACTGAACCAGTCCTCCGAAACTATGCGGGTAATGAATGGCTTATCAAATCAGGTACTTCCTTGGGGTGCAAAAATAGTAAATAAATCCCTGAAAAAGCATACTTTCCCCGAGAGTGATAAAAATTTGCCATAGTATCAATAAATATTGTATCTTTGCAAAGATGCTTATTGGCATGAGAGTTTCCATTCAAAAATCATAACATCATGAAAAAAGATAGCTGCCTTCACCGCATTCTGGCATCAGCAATAGTCCTCCTTGCCATCTTTTTCACTTCCTGTATAATAGACCCTATTGAGCCGATTCCCCAACCGCAACCCATCGACTACACGCCTGAAGTGAATGATCCCGTCACCAATGATTTCACCATGGTGAAAGCGTGCATCGGACTGACGCGGGCTTCCGCCGAAACCATTCTAAACGACAATGGTTTCATTTCTAACGGGGAACGCTATGTCAAGACGGAGAATAATGTGACCAAAATTCTTTCTCTTTGGTCGCCCAGTCAGGGCTGCGTCAAACAAGGTGAACTTTATGTCAAAGACGAAGGTTTGTCCGTCATGTTGCCGGTTTTCAAGCAATGGATGCTGGAATTTCGGGCATCCACAGCCTTCACCAAACTGGTGCGTTCACACTATTCATTGAAAGTAGATGAAAACAACCAGGTTTTCAACACTCCAGAAGAACTGCTTTCCGCCTTGGAAACGATAGATTCCTCCTCGAATGTCAATATTTCATTCAACGGGAACGACATCTATTCCAACGAATACGAAATTTTCCTGATGGCAGGTTCCATGAACTGGGTGGAATTGCGGATTTTGAACTATAGAGCGGGAGAATCCTGGAATGATCCACAAAACGATCTGCAAGATGAAGATTTGCAGAAAAACATTTTGATTTCAAAAGTGGACTACCTGACATTCCGACACATGGGTTTCTATGCCTTGGACATTCAGGGCCAAGACCTTTCGGGAACCGAGATCCCGTTCCTCGCCCAATACCAGGCTCCTTGCGATTTCGGAAGTATCAAACTGTATTACCAGAACACCAACAATCTGTTGGTTTCCGGTTCCCTTGTCTGGATGGGATGCGGTCATCTGGACTTCCCCACGGAGTTCCGCGCCGGACAGCAACTCAGCAGCAGTCTGAATTACCCGGGACAGGACAAGATTGCCTTCATCGACAATTCCGGCAACTATATCACCACTTCCGAAGAAACAGATCTACAACACATCTGGCAGACCGTGTCCAAGCAGAAAGAATTCCAACACTATTATGGCAACACCCATAAGAAAGTGGCGGTTTACTTGTACACGCCCAGCGTCGGTATTGGCAATCCCGCCGACTGGTATTACCTGGTGTTTGTAGAACAATAGTTTTCTTTATTATATTATTTCAAGTGTAATACAAGCAGAGAAATTGTTATCTTTGCAAACATATTCCGCCAAGGTGAAGCGGCAACGCAACCTTCGCCATTACAACAACATAGATTAATCTATCATTCGATCATCAATATTATAATCATTAAAAAATACATCATGAAAGATCTCAAAGAGCAATTGAAAGACCTCGGCGTCCTTGATCCTGTTGAAATTTACCACAACCTGTCATACGACGAGTTGTACGAGCACGAAACCAACCCCGCGCTGACGGGTTATGAGAAGGCCTACAAGACCAAATCCGGCGCCTTGTCTGTGGATACCGGCATCTTCACCGGCCGTTCCCCAAAAGACAAATACATCGTCATGGACGAGAACACGAAGGACAATGTGTGGTGGGCAGACCCCAACAAGAAGGGGTCCGACAACAAGCCCATCGACCACAAGACCTGGGAGCACTTGAAAACCATTACCCAGAAACAACTCACCGGCAAGAAGGTGTATGTGATGGACGGTTACTGCGGTGCCAACGAGAACTCGCGCATGAAAGTGCGCTTCGTTTCCGAGGTGGCTTGGCAGGCCCATTTCGTGAAGAACATGTTCATCCGCCCCACCGACGAGGAGTTGAAGACCTTTGAGCCCGACTTCGTGGTGCTGAACGCCGGCAAGACCACCAACCCCGACTGGAAGGAGATGGGCTTGCACAGCGAGGTGTATGTGGCTTTCAACCTCACCGAAAGAATGGCCCTCATCGGCGGCACCTGGTACGGTGGCGAGATGAAGAAGGGCATCTTCTCCGTGATGAACTACTTCCTGCCTTTGCGCGGTATGGCTGCTATGCACTGCTCCGCCAACCAGGGCAAGGCCGGTGAC
>JAEEGL017421220.1_pt1 | contig 163249 bp, 144 predicted proteins | sample 9134231 | NCBI WGS metagenome assembly JAEEGL01 (sample SAMN16246548, study PRJNA631951) | gut metagenome | biome: gut microbiome; feature: rumen; material: fiber-attached | host: Bos | place: Iran: Karaj | collected 2018-10 | reverse complement strand
TTGGAGTTAGTGATCCGGCGGTATGTGAGTGGAAATGCCGTCGCTCAACGGATAAAAGCTACCCTGGGGATAACAGGCTGATCTCCCCCAAGAGTCCACATCGACGGGGAGGTTTGGCACCTCGATGTCGGCTCATCACATTCTGGGGCTGTATTCGGGCCCAAGGGTTCGGCTGTTCGCCGATTAAAGTGGTACGCGAGCTGGGTTCAGAACGTCGTGAGACAGTTCGGTCCCTATCTGTCGTGGGCGTAGGAAATTTGAGAGGATCTGTCCCTAGTACGAGAGGACCGGGATGGACGCACCGCTGGTGCACCGGTTGTTCTGCCAAGGGCATGGCCGGGCAGCTATGTGCGGATTGGATAAACGCTGAAAGCATCTAAGCATGAAGCCAACCTCAAGATTAGATTTCCCATAGCATAAGCTAGTAAGGTCCCCGGAAGACTACCGGGTTGATAGGCAGCAGGTGTAAGTATGGTGACATATGTGCCAGGCTGTACTAATAGACCGAGGGCTTGACCTGTTTTCGATTCTCTTCGCATTTATCTTTATTCGGTTTTCAGGGAATGAGCATACCCGCCTCACTTTGGTGAGGCGGGTTTTTATATGTAATGGGTAAGGAATGTAAACGGAAGGGAAATTTGGCAAAAGCGAACATTAAACTGATAGACAAACAAGATAATATATGATATAATACATACGATCCGAAAACTGAAAACTTTCAAACGAAAGTTGACTGGTTAATCTTCTGTAATGCTATTATGAGGATTGCCCTTTGAGGTTTATAGCAATAGGCCGCCCTATGATCAGTCACGTGTTTTTTCGGATTGATTATGGAAAAGGAGGCATGGTCTTTTTCTGAGAGTAATAATGGAAAAGACGAAAAAGTTTATGGACTTAAACCGAGAAACGGCTATGCGGTTATGGTGTAAGGCGTACGGCAAATTGACAAAAACGAAAGATTTTGCCGGCAGAGAAATTGCAAAAGGCGCCTATAACGATCGCAACAGTAAATGCGGTTGGAATGTTGATCATATCCTTCCGCAGAGCAAAGAAGGAAAAACGGCAGATCATAATTTGATTTGCTGTCACATTCTGACTAACGATGAAAAAGCGGACAAATTCCCATGTTTCAGCGCCAACGGAAAACGTTTTGAAATTGTTAAAGTTGAGAATCATTACGAGATTAAGCAAAAAACAAAGACGAAACGGAAAAACGGTGATTCTTTGCCGAAAACAATCAACTATTATGATTCGGCATCGGGGATCAGACATATTAGAGCGTTGGATAGAAGACAGAACGAGCCATGGTTTGTCGGTACTGTTTTTATTCGGGCACACGGCATTAAAAACACAGCCGCGTTAGATTTTGTTGAGGATTTCTTCGAAGAGGAAAACGTTTCCTTTTTGCCCGGTTGTCGCAATAACGAAGCCTTAGTTGTTGCAAAGAATTACAATATGTATTCAAAAGATGATATCTCAAAACTTTTGGACAAGTGTGTTTTGCTGAACACCTATTTCGGACACTACTTTATGCCTTGCAATTATTTGAATGAATATGATATTTATTTTAGGTTAGATCGGTATCAGAATAAGACTATGGTGTATTTTGAATCGTCAAAAACCGATATTCATTCAATTAGTGCCAATAGTATAATCCTTCCGCTTAATAACAAATATACAAACGCTCTACATATTAACGATTTGGTGTATGAAAACACAGAAGCGCAAGATAAAGTAAAGAAGCAGTCGAGTCTTTACACAAAGTATGATTTTGTGTTTACAAAGCTATCTAAAAATTTGGACAAGGAGGTAAAAGGGAAATAAGACCGTTATGCCTCCTTTGAAGCAAAAGTCGGTCGGCGGCGACGGACTTTATGATCAGAAAACGAAAAGAAGGGAATACAAATGTCACTTGTTTATTGCGAAAAATGCGGCGGACAAATCAGCGACAGAGCAGAAAGATGTCCGCATTGCGGTGAAACGGCAGAGAACAACAAAAGCAGAGCTTTTGATATAATGTGTGAAGACTGCGGAACAAAATACGAGTCCGGACTCAAAAAATGCCCGACTTGCGGATGCCCGTCACCGAAAAGGGGAACTTTTTTAAAACGATTATCAAATAACAAAATTGCGATTGCCGTAATTGCTTTGGCTTTTTTGGCTCTGATAATCGGCGGCGTGATAATAAACAACCGGAGTAACAATAAGAACACGGACGACAAAAGCCAAAACGCGGTTGGGATAATGAGTGAAAAGTCTTCGGTTAGTCAGTATTATAAAAACTTGGAAAAAGTAGCGCTAAAAATGCTTGACGGTGCCGCTGTCGCAGAAGAGTCAGGGAACCTCACGAAAAGCGTTTGGTATAATACTATATATCAGGAAGACGACGAAGAGACAGATAAATACACTAAAAAGAACGGGCGCTTTTTTGAAGATTTTAACGATGCGCTGTCGGCTTTGTTTGAGAGCGAAGAGTTTCAAGATAAAAAGTCTGAAATACTCGATAATCAAGAAGAGGTAAACAAGATAATGAAAAAGATTGTAAGCCCTCCGGAAGAGTGCAAAGAGGCACACGCCGCTTTGAAAACATATTATGACTGTTATTTGGAGTTTACAGACTTGGTTGTCAATCCGTCCGGAAGTCTTAACACGTTTTCGGACCGGTTTGACGCTCTTGATACGGCAACGGTAAACGCATATAAGAAAATCAAGCTGTACTTTAAAGATTAAGGATTGTTATTAAAAACGCGTTTTTGCGTTTCAAAATTAATTTGTTATAGAGGAGATGGATTTATGAAAAAACGGATGTCGGTTAAATTATCGGCGATTTTGCTTGCGGCGGCGGTGCTTTTGTCGCTTATACCGCTCGGAATATTTACGGTAAGCGCCGAAACGGTGATAGAGACCGCAAACATTACCGTAGTTGTACCCGCAAACGGAGAAAGCCCGGACTTTGCGCCGGTTTCCGACGATGAGGAAAAATATTATGCCACGGTAAGCTCGTGGTACGAATACGAAGCGCCGTACCCGCAGCTTGACGAAGAATCGGTGTTTGAGAGCGGCAAGTCTTATGCCCTGCGGGTGAGCTTTGAAGCTGAAGACGGGTATGAGTTTACGGAGGAAACCGCCTTTACGATAAACGGCGAGGCGACTGCCTGCTACGGCTCCAAGAATGACAGGGAATACATTTTCACCGTGCCGCAAACGGTGTTTGACGTAAGCACGCCGCAGGAGCTTGCGGACGCGCTCAACAAACAAACGCCGGTAGAGGCGATAAACATTGTTGACGATTTTACGGTAAACAGCGACTGCCTTATATACTACGATCCGGCGCATATAGACAATTACAGCGACACGGTCGTGACGGTAAACGGAGGCGTAACGCTTACCGTAGGGGAGAACGGCTTACTCGGCAGCTTCTGGCCGTCTTACGAAGGCGACTGGGAAAACGGACCGGTTCCGAACGGAAGGTTTATAAACAACGGCGTCATTATTGTTAAAAGCGGCGGCGCAATTGTTGCCGATTTCGATACGAACAACGGCGAAGTTACGGTAGAAGACGGCGGCGAGTGCGTTTGCGCCAACGAAAACAACGGCGAGGTTTACGTGCAAAGCGGCGGTATTTACCAAACGTCGCAGGGCCGCAAAGTGCGAAATCACGGCACAATAAGCGTAGCGCAGGACGCCAGAATGGAGGCACGTTTCGGCAGCACGATTATCAACGAGGACGACGGCACGATAAACCTTGACGGTACTTTTGTTTGCGGCTGCGTGGGCTTTGACGGCGACGTGATGTGGTTTATAAACCACGGCTCGGTCTACGGCGGCGGTTCTGTCATCCTTGCCGAGGCGGACAGCAATATTGCCCCCGTTTCGGATATGGACGCGCTGATAGAGGAACTGATGACCCAGCTCGGTCAGGAGACCCGGTTTGAAAACTGGGACGATATAAACATTTTTAAGCGGATAGAAGTAAGCTCATACGAAGATCTGGCGGCGCTGCTTCCCGGAAACCGCGTTGTAGCGGGCGAGGAAGTCGCGGGCGACATGGACATTATCGCCGCGGTGACCGGAGATATTACAATTCCCGAGGATACGGAGTTTGACACCATGGCGAGGATAGAAGTGGCGCAGGACGTCAACGTTATCGTAAGCGGCGGCGCTCAGGTTACATGCGGAATGGAAAACTGCGGCAGTGTAACGGTGTGCGGCGGCGGAAAACTCGGTACCACAATGGGCGGCGATATAAGAAATTGCGGTGAGCTTTTTGTGGAAGAGGGCGGCGAGATCGTAAGCCAGATGGGAGGCCGTGTCGTCAACGGAGGGGGAGCCACCTTCGGCGTTGACGGTGAATTCCTCTGCGGGTGTATCGGCGTTGACGGAAACGACGGCTTCTGGTTTGAAAACGCCGGCGAGGTAAGAGGCAGCGGCTTTATAACGCTTTACGAGGTCGATCATGAAACCGTGCCGGTAACCGATATGGAAGCGCTGCTCGAGAGCGTGAAAGCCGTCGTGGGAACGGGCGAAAACAAGCCCGAGGTCCGCGTAAAGGCAACTGTCGAAGAAGAAGTGAAACTGCCCTTTGAGCTGGTGGCGCCCGCTCACGTCTACGCCGAGCGGCTGGAGGAATCGCCGACCACCAATTTGTTTGTTTACAGCTTAAGCAACGATATGACTACGTTCTTTAAAAACATGAACGAGGCACACCTCCACGAAACTATCGAGCAATTTATGTCGGAGTACGATTTTGACGAGGTGTGGATGAACATCCAGATCGACTGGGCGCTGGACGACGTGAACGACCCGGTCTCGGGTTGGCATTACAACAAATACTGGGACGGCGATCCCACATACGGACTCGGCCGTGACGCGGAGGGACATTACCGTTACAGCGAATGGGATATCGTTGACGGCAATATAGGCAACGCGGAAGAGACGATAAACGACATCTGGGTCACGAGGGGCTTGCCCAACGACGAGCGCTGGTACGGCAACCCCGAGGAAATGATACCCGGCGTCAAGGATCAGCTTAATGAAGAGCAGTACGTCTATGACGAAGAAGCCAACGACGGTGAAGGTGAGCTGAGCATAGATTTTACCGAGCATACTATGTACTTCCGCGCGCGTTTTGTTTTGACCACGCGCACGGGCGGCGTCGAAGATAAATTCTATTTCTCCGACTGGTCCGAGGTCACCTGCGTAGGCAAAGACGCCGTCGCGGCAGAGCCGCTGACCGCGGAGGATCTTGTCGCGCCCGTTATCACGGGTCTTCGCATGACGGATAAGGAGTTTAACGATAATCCTATCGTCGCGTTCACTCTGACCGTGCCCGAAACGCTTGCGGAAAACGCCGCCAAGGTTGCGGCGGCAGGCGGCCAGATAGTTATCGAGGTCGAAGCACGCGTACAGGGCGATGAAAACTTCGTCGGTTTGCAGGGCGACTGGATCATCCGCGGCGGTGAAATGGAAAGTGCGCTGTTCAGTCTTGTAAACGATGAGCGGCCGAACATTCCGAAGGACACTGTTATCGAACTGCGCTGCCGTTACTGCTACGATCATCCGCGATTCTTTGACGGCAGTATCTACTCCGATTATTCCAAGATAATCTCTTTCGGTACAGACGATATTACCCAGCATCAGGGCAATCCGGGCGATGATCGTGTGGAAGCGGAAATCACCGTGACAAGACCTGTTCACAGCCGCGTTTTCGGTAACTCAACCGCCTCGGCGGGCGACGGCTACGGGATAACCTTCACCGCGTACCTTGCCGGAAATCAAACGCCGCTTGGCGCGGATACGGTCTTTGCCGCGGGAAATTATTACGATTATGAGTTCACCGTTACTCCTCTTACGCAGGAGGCGCGCGACGCTCTCGCCCGGACGGATCTCACCGTAAACGATGAAAAGGCGGACAGCGTGACCGTGAATAAAAACGACGGCACTCTTACCGTACGCAAGCGATTCTATTGTCCTAAGGGCGACGTAAACGCCGACGGTCTTCTGAACAACAAGGACTTAACGCGTCTTTTCCAGTACCTTTCGGACTGGGACGTTCAGGTGAACGAGGCGGCGCTCGATATCAACGGCGACGGAAGTATAAACAACAAGGATTTAACCAGACTGTTCCAGTATCTAAGTGACTGGGACGTGAAGATATTCTGAAAAAACGCATAAAGAACGCGCCCGGGTTTTCGCCGGGCGCGTTCTTTTATAAAACTTTAATTCATTTTCGGGAGCTTTGCTCTTGCCGCGGCAAGGTCTTCATCGGTCGGAATGTAATCGGACATTTCGCCGTTGTGGAATTTTTCGTAAGCCACCATGTCGAAATATCCCGTGCCGGTAAGACCGAACACGATGGTCTTTTCCTCGCCGGTCTCCTTGCAGCGAAGCGCCTCGTCTATCGCCACGCGGATGGCGTGAGAGCTTTCGGGCGCGGGGAGGATTCCCTCAACGCGGGCGAAGTATTCCGCCGCCTCGAAAACATCGGTCTGTGTAACGCTTCGCGCTTCCATAAGCTTCTGGTCGTAAAGCTCGGAGAGCGTACTGCTCATGCCGTGGTAGCGAAGACCGCCGGCGTGGTTCGGAGAGGGGATAAAGTCGCTGCCGAGGGTGTACATTTTGGCAAGCGGGCATACCATGCCGGTGTCGCAGAAATCGTAAGCGTAAACGCCGCGGGTAAAGCTCGGGCAGGACGCCGGTTCAACCGCGATTATTCTGTAATCGGCTTCGCCGCGCAGTTTTTCGCCCATAAACGGAGCGATAAGACCGCCGAGGTTGGAGCCGCCGCCGGCACAGCCGATTATCATATCGGGCTTGATACCGTACTTATCAAGCGCCGCCTTGGTTTCAAGACCTATCACCGACTGGTGGAGAAGCACCTGATTGAGCACGCTGCCGAGTACGTAACGGTAGCCCTCGCTGCCTACGGCAACCTCTACCGCTTCGGATATCGCACAGCCGAGACTGCCGGTCGTTCCCGGATGTTCAGCCAGAATCTTTTTGCCTATATTGGTGGTCTCGCTCGGCGAGGGGGTGACGTTCGCGCCGTAGGTGCGCATTACCTCGCGGCGGAAGGGCTTCTGCTCATAGGAGCATTTAACCATAAACACCTTGCAGTCAAGTCCGAAGTATGAGCACGCCATTGAAAGCGCCGTGCCCCACTGGCCGGCTCCCGTTTCGGTGGTAACGCCTTTAAGTCCCTGCTTCTTCGCGTAGTACGCCTGCGCTATCGCGGAATTGAGCTTATGGCTGCCCGAGGTGTTGTTGCCCTCGAATTTGTAATAGATTTTCGCCGGAGTGCCGAGTTTTTCTTCAAGGCAGTAGGCGCGAACAAGCGGAGAAGGACGGTACATCTTATAAAACGCGCGTATCTCCTCGGGGATTTCGATAAACGGCGTGGTATCGTCAAGCTCCTGCGCTACGAGTTCGTCGCAGAATACAGCGCCGAGCTCTTCAGCCGTCATGGGCTTGCCGGTGCCGGGGTTTAAGAGCGGCGCGGGCTTTTTCTTCATATCCGCGCGCATATTGTACCAGCTTTTGGGCATTTCGCTTTCATCAAGATAAATTTTATAGGGTATGTTTTCGGTTTTCATAATAACTTTTTCTCCTTTTTTGTTTTAGTTTGGTTGTGATTGTCGGTTTGGTTTTTTGCCATGGCATTACGCCATCGCTTTACAAGAATAAACATATTGCCATCGCTCCTTTTTAAGTAAAAAAACAGTCTTATCCCGTAAAAGGGACAAGACTGTGAATACACATCCTGCGGTGCCACCCTGATTGATGAAAAATCATCCGCTCTGCCGCGCACGGTATATGCGCGCTGTACTTTAACGGGTACAAACCGTCAACTGCTACTCGGCTTACGCCTTTCGGTTGCCCTCATAAGTCCATTCACGTGAGTTTCCGCCGCGACCTTTTCACCGACCGGCCGCTCTCTGAAAGCACTGACACACGCTACTACTCTTAATCGCGGGTTTGCTTGTATAAACGGATAATACACCCGAAAAACGCGTTTGTCAAGAAAAATTTTCAAAAAAGCGAAAAATTTTTGTCCGCCGCCGGCACATAACTCTTGAAAAATGCGCGTAAATATATTATATTATATAAGCTACTGTATATTTATGCGCCGGTTTTTGCCGGAATGAATTAAGGAGATTTTTTTACATGGTAAAATATACCGAAATGAGCACGTCCGGGCTGCTTGAACAGTTCGACCTTGTAAAAAAAGAATATGACGCGTTCAAAAAGGAACATCTTACGCTCGATATGTCGCGCGGAAAGCCCGGCAAGGATAACATGGATTTAAGCGAAAAGCTGTTTGACCTTGTAGGCAACGATTCGGGATTTAAGAACGTTGACGGGATAGACTGCCGCAATTACGGCGGTCTTGACGGACTTACCGAGCTTAAAAATCTTTTCGCCGCCATACTCGGTATGTCGCCGGAGCAGATAATCGTCGGCGGCAATTCCTCGCTTAACATGATGTTTGACACTGTTTCCCAGGGAATGACGCACGGACTCGGCGACAAGCCGTGGGCGAAGCAGGACGGACTTAAATTTCTCTGTCCCGCGCCGGGCTACGACCGGCATTTCGCCATAACCGAATATTTCGGGTTTGAGCTTATAAGCGTTCCGCTTCACGCCGACGGACCGGATATGGATACGGTTGAGGAGTTTGTAAAGGACGAAAAGGTCAAGGGCATCTGGTGCGTGCCGAAGTATTCAAATCCCGAGGGCATTACCTATTCGGATGAAACGGTGCGCCGTTTTGCCGCGTTAAAGCCGGCGGCAAAGGATTTTCACATCTTTTGGGACAACGCTTACGCGGTACACGATTTAGGCGGCGAGGGCGACAGGCTTCTTAACATATACGAGGAATGCGAAAAAGCGGGCAACCCCGATTTGCCGATAATATTCGCCTCGACCTCGAAAATAACTTTTCCCGGCGCGGGCGTCGCGGCGGAAGCGGGCAGCCCCGAAGTGGTCGCCATGCTTAAAGGACGCATGAAATTTCAGACGATAGGTCCGGATAAGCTTAATCAGCTCCGTCACGCGCGGATGTTCCGCTCGGTAGACGATATAACGGCGCATATGCGTTCGCACGCCGAAATACTGCGCCCGAAATTCCAAAATGTGCTTACCGAGTTTGAAAACAGTCTTTCCGGGCTCGGCATCGCCCGCTGGAACAACCCCAAGGGCGGATACTTTATAAGTCTTTACGTTCTGCCCGGGTGCGCGAAGCGTACTTACGATCTTTGCGCCGCGGCGGGACTGAGCCTTACCCCCGCGGGAGCGGCTTTCCCCTACGGCAGGGACCCCGAGGACTCAAACCTTCGAATAGCGCCCACGTATCCGAGCGCGGACGAGGTGAAGCAGGCGGCGCGGGTGCTCACCGCGGCGGTAAAATACGCCGCGCTTGAAAAGTTGATACGCGATAAACAGTAATTGACTTTACGGCAATTATTTAGTATAATATCAGAATAAACCCAACGTTTTTCGGAGGGCGTTTTATGAAGGTAAAAAAACTCGTTTGTTTGCTTTTGACGCTGGTGTTTTTATTTGCGGCAGCCGCCTGCGGAGAAGTTGAAAACGATAGCTCGGATTCAGGCAAAAAGGACCGCGGAGCACAGGGCGGCGTGAACGTCGAAATGCTCCTTACCGCCGATATTGCCGGCTCGGTGACCGATGAGGAAGCCGAAGCGGTCAAAACGGTGCTCGAAGACAGAATCAATTATATGGGCGGCACCGGCGGCTCGGTGGAATATGACCGTGAAGCGGGCGTATTTCGCGTGGAATTTACCGCAAAGGGCGGCAAAGAAGCGTTTGAGACGGAGGAAGCGGCGTACAGGCTATGTGAGCGGGGAGTTCTCGCCTTTTGCCGCGACGAGGACCCCGACGACGTTATTTTCACCGGTACTGACGGTGTAAAAAAAGCGACCGCCGCTTACGATGACGCCATAGATGAGTATGTCGTTCATCTCGAACTCACCGACGAAGGCGCCGGGAAATTTGCCGAGGCGACAGCCGAGCTTATCGGTCGGAAAATATCCATCTGGATGGATGATACCATGATTTCCGCGCCGACGGTACAGACCGCGATAACCGGAAAAGAGGCGCTTATTACCGGTATGGACTCAGCCGAGGACGCCGGGAAGTTTGCCGACAGAATCAACGGCGGCGCGTTGCCTTTTAACCTTACCTGCATTGAAAACGGCATTAAAATCGGGCGCTGACGCGCTTGATATTACATTATATAATCACAGATTACAAAAATCGGAGGACTTATAATGAAGATGAAGAAAAAGGGCTGGATCGCCTTTGTTGTTATCTTCGCTCTGATAGTGGCGTTATCTTGTCTCGCCTTTTTCGGAATTGAAGATTACTACGGCGACACCCGTAAGCTTTACGTTAAGGGAGCAAAGGATATCCGCTGGGGAATTGATATTTCCGGCGGTGTTGAAGCCGTTTTTGCTCCCGATAAGGAAGGGGAGATCAGCCGCGGCGATATTGACGCGGCAAAGTCTATCCTCGAAGTACGCCTTACGGAAAGAAAGATAACCGATTACGAAGTGTACGCGGATTATGTTAACCACCGTGTTATCGTGCGTTTCCCCTGGGCGGCGGGCGAAAGTGATTTCGACGCGAACAAGACGGTTGAAGAGCTCGGTTCCACCGCGCTTCTCACTTTCTGTAAGAACGAGACGCAGGATGAGGTGATACTCACCGGCTCCGATGACGTTAAGAGGGCAACCGCGGGCTATCAGGGCGACAGCACCGAACCGGTGGTACATCTTGAACTTACCGAGTCGGGCGGCAAGAAATTTGCCGCGGCGACCGCGGAGCTTGTGGGTCAGAAAATATCTATCTGGATGGATGATACCATGATCTCCGCGCCGACGGTACAGACCGCGATAACCGGCAACAGCGCGGTTATTACCATGAATAATTCGTCGTTTAAGGACGCCGAGGAGCTTGCCAACAAAATCAACGGCGGCTCTCTGCCGTTCAGACTTACCGCCGGCGGCGTGACCTCAAAGAAGAGTGAGGACGCCGCGAGCGCCGAAGAGACCGCAAGCGCCGAAGAGGGCGCCGCGGCGGAGCAGACCGAAACCGAAGAGACAGCGAGCAGTACCGAGGAGGCCGTCACCGAGGATAACGGTACGATGGTTCAGGTAATTTCGCCGACGCTCGGTTCAAACGCGCTTAGAGTTATGTTGGTGGCGGGCTCGGTCGCGTTCGGACTTGTCTGCCTGCTTATGATACTCCGTTACAGACTGCACGGTTTCGTCGCTTCGATAGCGCTTCTCGGTCAGCTCGCGGGGACTATCGCCGCCATTTCCGGCTTCTTCCCGGGTGTTTCGAGCTTTACGCTTACCGTTCCCGGTATCGCGGGCATTATTCTTTCGGTCGGCGTGGGCGTTGACTGTAACGTTATTGCCGCCGAGCGTATACGCGATGAATTCAAAAAAGGCAAGACCCTTTCGGGCGCTATAAATTCAGGCTTTAAGAACAGTCTTTCGGCTATTATCGACGGTAACGTTACGATAGTTATCGTATCTCTTGTGCTTATGGGCTGCTTCGGAACAAGCGAAAACTTTATCGCAAAGCTTCTTTCTCCGATAATGTCGCTCTTCGGCACTTCCATCGCGGGTTCGATTTACGCTTTCGGTTATACGCTTCTCATAGGCGTTATATTCAACCTTATCATGGGCGTTCTTGCTTCCAAGTACATGATGCGCAGTATTGCAAAGATCAAGTTCTTGAAGAACCCCGCACTTTACGGAGGTAAGAAGAATGGATAATCTGAACACAAATATTGCGGAAACAAAGCTTTCTAAAATCAATTCCAAAAAGATTTTCAAAATAGCCATCATTGCATACGCGGCTATTCTCATCGCGGGTATCGTTTTAGGCGCCGTATTCGGCGTTTCGCTCGACGTAAGCTTCAAGGGCGGTACTATGATAACCTACTCGTTTGACGGTGAAATAAAGGACGCCGATTTTGAAAACGTGGTGGACAAATTCATCACGCAGAAGCACACGGTCGAGAGGAAGAAATCTCTCGCAAAGAATGAGGAGACCTTCGTTATAACCCTCGCCGGCAGGGACGCCGTTTCAAACGACGTTCAGAACAGTTTGAAGGACGAGCTTGTAAAAGAGTTTCCCGATAACAACATCTACCTTTTCGGCTCCAACACCGTAAGCCCGAACCTTGCGGGAACGTTCTTCCTTAAAAGTCTTGTGGCGGTGCTCATAGCGGCGGCGCTGGTCGTGATTTACGTGGGTATCCGTTTCAAGAACATAGGCGGTATCACCGCGGCGCTGACTGCGCTTTGCGCGCTGGTCATAGACCTTATGGTGACTTTCGTCACCTGCATAATTTTCAGGTTGCAGATAGATTCAAACTATATCGCGGTTGTGCTTACAATACTCGGTTATTCGCTCAACGATACCATCGTTTGCTACGACAGAGTGCGTGAAAACAAGAAGCTTTATCCGAAGCTCACCACCGAGGAGAATATGAACCTCAGTATTTCGGGTATTCTTACCAGAAACATCGTAACTTCGGTTACGACGTCGCTTGCGGTGCTCACGATAGTCGTGGTTTCGGAGCTTTACGGTCTGTCCTCGCTTCGCACCTTTGCGATACCGATGACCTTCGGCCTGCTTTCGGGCTGTGTGTCTTCGCTGTTTATCGCGGGTCCGCTCTGGGTGTTCTGGAGCGAGAAGCGCGGCAAGAAAAAAGAAAAATAAGTATAATAAAGATTTTAAGCGCGGGGAAATTCCCCCGCGCTTTTTATATGCCTGCCGTCCGGCTCAGTATTCCGCCTTAAACCCTTCGCCGATTATTTCGCCGGCGTCGGTTATCACCGTAAAGGCGCCGGGGTCGGTTTCCTTTATAATACCGCATACGGCGGCCACCTCGTTTATCCTCACCGTGCAAATGAGCATACTGTGCGGCTCGCCTGTATAACCGCCCACAACCGAAATTTTTGTTACGCCGCGCCGGAGTTTTACGGCGATTTTTTTGCATATATCACCCGGACGGTCGGTTACGGCGCAGACTGTTTTGCCCTTGTCTGCGCCGTAGAGCACGGCGTCGGTCACGCGGGAGGAGGCGTATATCGCGACAACAGAGTAAAGTCCGCTTTCTATGTTTTTATAAACGAGCGAGGCGACGGTTATCACTATAATGTCGGACAGGAGAATTATCCGCCCCACCGTAAGGTAACGGAAGCGGCGGTTTATAAGGGTGGCTATAATATCGACGCCGCCGGTGGTCGCGCCTCTGCGAAAGCAGAGACTCAGTCCCGCTCCCATTAAAATGCCGCCGAAAACGCAGGCGAGAATTTTGTTTACCCTGAAAGCCGGCACAAAAAGCTCCGAAACGCTAAGGCAGAGCGAAAGCGTGCCCGTGGCGACCGCGGTTTTTACGGTAAAAACGCCGCCGAGCTTCACTACGCCGAGGATTATCACCGGCACGTTTATAATGAGCACGGCGACGCCGACGGGAAAAGAGGTAAGATAATTAAACGCCGCCGCAAGGCCGGTAAAGCCGCCCGGCGAAATTTCGTTGGGCGTAATAAGCGCCGTTACCGCCACGGAATAAAGCAGGCATCCGATTATATAGAACAAAACGTCGAGCGCCGCCTCTTTTTTTGTGATTTTGAAATCCGGTTTTTTCATATTACGCCTTTCTGTCTTTAATACACAAAAAATAACGCCCGCCCTTTGGGCGCGGCGTTATAAAGAAATCCTGATATTTCCTGCTGCGCCCGACGTGCGGGCGCTGTTTTTTGCCGGGTGTTTTGCGCTAATCCTCACCGCCCGAAAGATTTTCGAGCATAGCGCCGGCAAGCTCGGGTCTGCTGTCACCGTGCCGCACAAAGCACATGGTTACAAACGACAGCACCGAGAACACGACCGCGTACGGGAAAAGAGTTTTATAGCCGGGGCCCGCCGTCGAAATGATAACGCCCGAAAGCAGGGGTGTGGCTATTTGCGCCGCCATGGAGAAGGTGTAGTAAAGGCCCGTATACTTTCCAATATCCGAGCCGGAGCATATTTCTACCGCCATGGGGTAGGAGTTTACGTTTATTGCCGCCCAGCCCACGCCGACAAGACCGAACACCGCGTACATAACGGGCGTTTCCTTTGTGAGCGCCGCCGCGACCGCAAAGCAGACCGCCATAAGAGCGATGCCGATAAGCACAGTCCTTTTTCTGCCGAGGCGGTTAGAGAGAAAGCCGAGCGGAAGAAAAGCCACTATCGCCGCGAGAGTGGCAAAAAGCAGATAGCCGGACGATTTGCCCACGTCCGCGCCCCATATTTCGTAACAGTAGCGCGAGAACGCGGTGGTCACCGCGTTGTAGGCGGCAAACCACAGGAAGACCGAAACAAGAAGCATAAAAAGACTTTTCTTTTCGCCTTTTTTAAGCGCCGTTTTTTCCGCGGCGGGCGAGGATTCATCGTTTTCTTCCGCAACGTGTGTAAGGCGGTTTTCCCTGACAGTCAGCGTCATTACGATTACCGACGCGAGCATAAACGCGGCTATTATCATAAACGCCGCCGTAAAGGACTGGTTTTTCGCGTACTGCTTTACTCCGTCGGCGTCGGTGCCCTCGCTTTTGAGCAGTACCATCATTATTATTGTTGCAAAAATACCGCCGATATATCCAACAAGATTTATAACCGCGTTCGCTTTACTGCGAAGCGGCTTTTCGGTTACGTCGGGCATATACGCCACGGCGGGCGAACGGTAAACGGACATTGTCACAAGCAGGGCGATGAGAGTTATTATAAATCCCGTAAAATAAAGATTTTTTTCAAAAAACGCCAGCACGGCGAGCATACCGCTTGCGGCGACGGTGCCGAAAAGTATATACGGCGTGCGTTTGCCGAGGCGGGTTTCGGTTTTGTCTGAAAGCGCGCCGAAAAGCGGCAGCATAAAGAGAGCGAGTATGTTGTCTATCGACATAATCGCGTTGGCGGTAAAGGTGTTGAGCTTAAAACGGTTTTCAAGAATAAAGGGTATAACCTGGTCGTAAAACTGCCAGAAGGCAAGTATCGACATAAAGGCAAAGCCGATAAGAACGGTCTGTTTGTAGTTTAGCTTCATAATTTCCCCCCTAAATCATTTCTATTATCGCCGCGAGGTTTCCGCGCTTGCCGCCGGTCGCCCGGTGGGAGTGCAGAAATTCGCTGTTTTCAAAAGTGCAAAGGTCGGCGACGTCGATGTGTTCGGGAAGAATACCCGAGGAGAGCAGTATTTCGGTATTCGCCTTGCGCAAATCAAGAAAAAAGTGTCCGCCGTCGATTCCCGGTGTAAAGATATCCGGCGAAAGCCCGCAGCCCTTAAACGAATTAAACACGGGCAGGTCTACCTCGTAGCAATTTTTGCAAATGCAGGGACCTATCGCCGCAATTATGTTTTCGGGGCGGGAGCCGAAATGCCCGCACATCACCTTTACGGTTTCGGCGCCGATTTTAAGCGCCGTGCCCCGCCAGCCGGAATGGGAGTTGGCGCAGACGCGCGCCACCGGGTCGTAGAAGAGAAGCGGCACACAGTCGGCATACTGGGTGACGAGCGCCACGCCGGGCTCTGCGGTCACAAGACCGTCCACGTCGCAAAAGTCCGGCTTGGTAACACCCGTGCCGGTATCCGCGCGGGTCACGATTTTTACGTTTTTTGTGTGGGTCTGCCGCGAGAGCACGAGGTGAGCGGGGTCGATATCCGCCGCAAGGCAGATGCGCCGGTAGTTTTCAAGCACGTTTTCGCGGCTGTCGCCGTTTTTGAAGCTTAAATTCATTTTGCCGTAGGGCGCGCCGCTGACGCCGCCTTCGCGGGTTGAAAAAACGTGCCGCACACCCGGCGCGGCAGACAGCTTCGGAAAAGTTATATATTTCAGGTCGCCGAAGACGTTTATGTTTACGGTATTACTTGTCAATGGAGATAAGCTCCTTTTCGAGTTTTTCGCCGTTTTGGAGTATTATACGCGTTTGCCGCGATGAAATTGCGCGAAGCGCGGCAATTCCCGTGTTTAGTCTTACGGGGCGGTTTACGCTGCTGTGACAGTCCGAGCCGAGCAGGGAAACAAGTTCAGTCGCGATAAGCTTTTTAACCGCCCGCGTTTCCTGCTTCGAGGCAAAAAACGAAGCGTTTATCTGACAAAGCGCGACGCCTTTTTCAAAAAGGGGAAACAGTTTCTTATAACCGCGGTAACGCGAATATCTTTCAACGTGCGCGATTATCGGAGTTATTCCGACTTCGTTTTTCAGCGCTTCGATATCGCGTATTACGCGGTCGTCGATTTTTTTAAGTCCCAAAAGTTCTAAAAGCAGATAATCGCCGCCTCCGAGCGTCAGGCGGCGCATACTTTCCACCTTGCCTATTCCGCCGAAATAGAGCACTTCCGCGCCGAGCACGAGATTTATACCCTGCTCGCGGCAGAGCTCCAAAATCTCTTTTGCCGCGGTTTCACGCATACAGAGAAAATCGTCAAGCACCGTGCCGAGCGGAAAAAAATGCGGCGTTGCGACTACCGTTGTAACGCCCTGCTCCTTCATTTGCGCAAGAAGGCGGGCGGTTTCCTGTACGGTTTTCGCGCCGTCGTCAACGGCGGGCAGTATGTGAGAATGAATATCAAGCATATCGGTTTTTCCTTCAAAAAATCGGAAGACCCGTTGAATCTTCCGATTTTCGTTTTTTTATGATGAATGCGATTTGTAGTATTTTGAGGAGTATTTGTATTTGTAGCTTCCCGCGCCGGTCTGCTTTATGCCGTTTATTACCGCGCCGAGTATCTTTATGTTGGCAAACTCCGCCGCGTCGATAACGTGACGGATATCATCGTTTTGCGTGCGCGAATCGCGGACCACCATAACGATACCCGCGGTATGCGGAGCGACCACCAGCGTGTCGGAAACGACGTTCATCGGCGGCGTATCTATTATAACGCAGCTGTAAGCCGGCGAAACCGTGGCAAGGAGTTTCTCAAACGCGGGACTGCCGAGCAGCTCCGACGGGTTGGGCGGTATCTTGCCCGAGGGCAGGAAAAAGAGATTGTCGTTTATCTGCTTAATACAGTTGCCGAGCTCCGCCATGCCCGCCAAAACGTTTGAAAGACCGTCGCCGTTTTCGGTTTTGAGCTTTTTGTGCAGCGTTGACCTTCTCATATCCGCGTCGATAAGCAGGACGCGCTCGCCGAGCTGTGAAAACGCTATCGCCATATTTACCGCCGTTGTGGACTTGCCTTCGCCGGAATTGGGCGAGGTGATGACCACCACGTTGTTTTTTGCCGAAGAAAGCAGGAAAGAAAGGTTGGCTCTTATCGCTTTGTACGATTCAACCACCGCGAAGGGTATTTTTTTGTTTTGTACCGAAGCGTCCGAATAAGAAGTGTCCTTTTTGTTTTTTGAAAAAATGTTCAACCTCATTTGTAGTACCCGCCTTTCCTGTACGAGGAGACCTTCCTCGCCTCTTCGAAATCGGGAATCGTTCCAAGGACGGGAATGTTGTATCTTGAAGTGAAGTCCTCCTCACCTTTTACGGTGTTGTTGAAGAGTTCAATTAACAGGAGCACTATAAACAAAACCGCGGTGGCTCCGAAGCTTACAAGCAGGGTGGTTCTGGCGGTGTGAGGGGAAACGAGCGTCGCCTTATGCGCCTTTGAAACCACTTTCGGGCTTGATTTGCTGATAAAATCTTTTACATAATAGCTTGATTCCTCGGCAAACGAGTTTGCCACCTTCATTGCTCTGTAAGGGTCGGGATCCTTAAAGGTGATGTCGATAAACAGGGTATCCTCGCCCCTGCGAACGACCGTGGTATGATTCATAATGGACTTGTAATCGTATTGTGTTTTATCCTGTCTGCCGAGTTTGTCTGCTACCGACTGATAAATATCCGCCGTCCGCAGAATGTCAACTACCGAATCCGCAAGCAAGAGCGACGCCTGGATGTCCGAGCCGAGAACCTTGTCGCCGGAGGAGGTGCTTGCGTTTTCCGTCGCTACGACCGCGCCGTTTGTAACGATTATCGAAGCCGTGGCGCCGTATATCGGCGTGGCGATAAACTTACAGTACGAAAAGGCAAAAGCCGCCGCGAGGACAAAGGTCACTATCAGAGGCAGTATTCTTTTGCGGGCGATTTTGAATATGACGTATAGGCTGATTTCCTGCATTCTTGACCACCAATCTTTTTAACAATTCATCCGTAAACTATATAATAACATACATAGCCGGCATTTGCAAGTAAACTTTACCGAAAGTCGGCTAAAAATCTACCGCGGGGGTTTCGAGGGTGTCTTCCTCCGCCGCAAAGCAGGATTTTTCGCCGAATCCGTACAGGCGAGAGAAGAAGCTCCACGGGAAAGAGGAAATTTTTTCGTTATAAGCTCTCACCGCCGCGTTGTGATTCTTTCTCAGCGTACCCGTCGCCTTCTTGGCTTCATAAATGTCTTCCGTAAGAGCGGCGTAGGCGGTATCGTTATTTACGAGGCCCGGCGCCGAGGCGCGAAGTGCGAGTTTAAGCAACGATTCGGCTTTTCCGAGGGCGGACTCCGCCGCTTCAAGCGCCGATTCGGTTTCGGCGCTTTTAGCCGCCCCGCAGGCGTCCGCCGCCGCGTCAAGAGTCTGTTTTTCGACTTCGCCGTGCGCTTTGGCGAAGTCGGCGAGCTTTTCCGTAAGCTGCGCGCGGCGCGTAATGTTGTTTTTTACCGCGGCGAGCGTGTTATCGGCGTTTCCCGCGGCGGACGAAAGACCGTCGTAATAAAAGAAAAATACACCGCCGACTATGACTGCCGCCGCCAGACACAGCGAAAGTATCATAACGGTTTTCTTTTTCACGGGAATTCCTCCCTCAAAAATCTTTCGATGCGGTTAAGCGCTTCTATTATGTGTTCGGCACTGTAACAGTAGGAGGCGCGGATAAATCCCTCGCCGCCTTTGCCGAACGCCGTGCCCGGAACCACTGCGACGTGCTCTTTTTCGAGCAGTCTTTCGCAGAATTCATCGCTTGAAACGCCGGACGACTTTATCGAGGGGAAAGTGTAAAACGCGCCGAGCGGTTCGCGGCAGGCAAGACCGATACGGTTAAAGCCCGCTACCATAAGCCGCCGTCTGCGGTCGTATTCCGCCTTCATGTTTTCGACCGCCTCATCGCAGGAGCGAAGCGCCTCAACCGCGGCGTACTGCGACGTGGTGGGCGCGCACATTATCGCAAACTGATGAATCTTGGTCATTTGCGAGATTATTTCTTCGGGACCGCAGGCGTAGCCGAGGCGCCAGCCGGTCATGGAAAAAGTCTTTGAAAAGCCCGAAACCAGCACGGTGCGCTCGCGCATACCGTCTATTTGCGTTATCGAGGAATGCCCCGCCTTTGTGAAGGTCAGCTCGGAATATATCTCATCTGAAACGACGATTATATCGGTACCGCGCAAAACGGCGGCTATCGCTTCAAGGTCGCCGCGCTCCATAACGGCGCCGGTCGGGTTGCAGGGGTAGGGGAGGATGAGCGCTTTTGTTTTGGGCGTTATCGCCGCGCGAAGCTCATCGGCGGTTACTTTGAAATTGTCTTCGGCTTTTGTTTCGATAATAACGGGAACGCCGCCCGCGAGTTTTGTTACCGGCTCGTAGCATACATAGCTCGGTTGGGGAATAATGACCTCGTCGCCCGCGTTTACCACCGCGCGGATCGCGGCGTCTATCGCCTCGGAACCGCCGACGGTGATAAGCACCTCGGTTTCGGGCGCGTAATCTACGGCAAGCTTTCGGCGGACGTAGCCGGCTATCTCTTCGCGAAGCGTATTAAGACCGCGGTTCGAGGTGTATTTGGTCTTACCCCTTTCAAGCGCGAGAATGCCGGCTTTTCTCACCGTCCACGGGGTTTGAAAATCCGGCTCGCCGACTCCGAGCGATATCACATCGTCCATAGTGGCGGCAATGTCGAAAAACTTTCTTATCCCCGACGGCTGTGTTTGCAGCACGGTTTGATTAAGTATCCGGGAATAATCCATCATATAAGATAGTTCCCCCTGTCATCCTTTTCACTTTCAAACAGGCAGACGTCAAGCTCCTTGTATCTGCGCATGACAAAGTGAGTGGCGGTTGATGTAACCGAGTCTATCGTGGCGAGCTCGCGCGCGACAAACTGCGCCACGTCCTGCAGTGTTTTGCCTTTGACTACAACGTTAAGGTCGTAGCCGCCCGACATGAGATAGACCGATTCCACCGCTTCAAACGCGGCGATTTTCTCCGCGACCTCCTCAAAGCCGAGGTCGGCTTTCGGAACGACCTTTATTTCTATTATCGCGGAAACGAGGGGACTTTCCACGCTGTCCCAGTCGACTACCGCCTTGTATCCGCATATAACGCCCTCTTTTTCGAGCTCCTTTATGCTTTTTTCTACCGCCGCTTCATCCGCGCCGAGCATATCGGCAAGCTGACGCACGCTGTAACGCGCGTTGCGCGCAAGCAGTTTCAAAAGTTCGTTTTTCATAATGATACCTCCGACGGTTTTTTATAAAATATCTGCGGCGCGGCAGTCCGCCGCGGCGCATATAAAGTAATATATATATTACAAGAATTATACTCTTTTGTCAAGACGGATATCGGGCGCACATCCCGGACGGCGGACAGAAAGAATAAGCGCGGCGGTTTCCCCGCCGCGCTTATTGTCATCTGATATCCGTTACAGGAGTTCTATCCCCTCGCGGGCGCATCTGTCAAGCTCGCTTTGCGGCCAGACCGAGGCGTGAACCTCGCCGATATGCGCCTTTTGAAGAAGCAGCATACAAAGCCGCGACTGTCCTATGCCGCCGCCTATTGTAAGCGGAAGTCTGCCCTCGACAAGCGCTTTGTGGAAGGGCAGTAAAAGGCGGTCGGTGGCGTTTTCGGCTTCAAGCTGGGAAACCAGCGATTTTTCATCCACGCGTATGCCCATGGAGGAAAGCTCGAACGCCGAGTCGGTCACGCGGTTGTATACGATGATATCGCCGTTTAAGCTCCAGTCGTCGTAATCGGGGGCTCTGCCGTCGTGCTTTTCGCCGTTTTTAAGGCGCCCGCCTATCTTGGTAAGAAACAGCGCCCCGTACTCCTTCGCCGCCGCGTTTTCACGCTCCTTCGGAGTAAGGGAGGGGTATTTTTCCTCAAGCTCATAGGTGCTTACAAACGAAATGCTCCGCGGCAGGTAATTGTCGAGGAAAGGATACTTGCGCTCAATATAATCAGCCGTTTGCAGAACGGCGGCGTAAATCCGGCGCACGGTGTCTTTAAGATATTCCTCGTTCCGGTCCTCGCGGGAAATCACCTTTTCCCAGTCCCATTGGTCAACGTAAAGAGAGTGCAGGCAGTCGGTTTTTTCGTCGCGGCGGATAGCGTTCATATCGGTATAAAGCCCGGTGTGCATTTTGAAGCCGTACTTGCCGAGCGCCATACGCTTCCACTTGGCAAGCGAATGGACGACTTCGACCGTTTCGCCGGTTTCGAGTATATCGAAGCTGACCGGGCGCTCAACGCCGTTTAAGTCGTCGTTAAGCCCGCTCGCCTTTTTTACGAAAAGAGGAGCGGAAACGCGGCTTAAATTAAGCGCGTCGCAAAGACACTCTTCAAACTTATGGCGCAGCGAACGTATAATCGCCTGCGTTTCAAGAACGCTGAGTTTTGACTTGTACATTGAAAACACCTCTTTCTTGTGGTGGCGCCGGCTTAAAGTGCCGACGTTTTAATATATGTTTCCGAAGGTGCGCGGATACAGAATCACGTCGCGGATGTTGGAAACGCCGGTAACGTACATGATTATTCTTTCAAGTCCGAGACCGAAGCCGCTGTGGGGCACCGAGCCGAATTTACGGAGCGAAATATAGTCGGTATACTCGTCGAGGTTCATGTTTCTGCTCTTCATGGCTTCAAGCAGTTTATCAAGGTCCGCCTCTCGCTCGCTTCCGCCGATTATCTCGCCAACGCCCGGCACGAGAAGGTCGGTGGCGGCCACGGTTTTGCCGTCGGCGTTCTGCTTCATATAGAAGGATTTTATCTCCTTCGGGTAATCGGTGAGGAAGACCGGCTTTTTGCAGACCTCTTCGGAAATATAGCGCTCATGCTCGGTCGCGAGGTCACATCCCCAGTAAACCGGGAACTTGAATTCTCTGCCGCTCTTTTCGAGCTTTTCTATCGCCTCGGTGTATGACATAACGGCGAAATCGTGATTTTTAACGCTTGTGAGCTTTTCGATAAGCCCTTTTTCAAAATGCGCGTCAAAAAACCTCATTTCGTCGGGGCATTTTTCGAGCACCGAAGAAATTATATGCTTGATAAGACCTTCCGCGAGCACCATTATATCGGGAAGCTCCGCAAAAGCGACCTCCGGCTCGACGTGCCAGAACTCCGCCACGTGGCGCTGGGTGTTGCTTTTTTCCGCGCGGAAGGAGGGCCCGAAAGTATAAATTTTGCCGAACGCCATGGCGGCGACTTCGCCGTCAAGCTGACCCGAAACCGAAAGGGCGGCGCGGCGGCCGAAGAAATCGGCGGCGTCGTATTCTTCGAGGGTCTTTATCTCCGGCGCGAAGCCGAGGGTGGTAACGCGGAACATTTCGCCCGCGCCCTCGCAGTCCGAAGCGGTGATAAGCGGGGTGTGAACGTAGGTGAATCGCCTTTCGGTAAAATATTCGTGTATCGCCGCGGAAACCACCGAACGCACCCTGAACACCGCGTTAAAGGTGTTTGTGCGAACGCGAAGCGCGGGAATAGTGCGCAGGTATTCAAGCGTGTGGCGCTTTTTTTGAAGCGGATATTCCGGCGGGCAGGTGCCGAGCACGGTGATTTTTTCGGCGTTTATTTCCACGCTGTCAGCCGCGACTACCGACTTGACCGCCTCGCCTTCGACTTTAAGCGAGGAGCCGAGCTTCATATACTCGGAAATGTCGTCAAAAGCGCTCTTGTCGATAACTATTTGCAGATGTTTGAGCGTGGTGCCGTCGTTAAGCTCCAAAAACGCCATGTTTTTGGAATCGCGCGAAGTGCGCACCCAGCCGCAGACCGTGACGTGCGTGCCGATAACGGCGGGACTTGTCATGATTTCATAGATGTCTGTGTGTTTCATATTAAAACCTCCGGATTCAGATGTCAGACGTCAGATATCAGATATTTGTTGATTTTTGTTTTGATAAAGACCGTACCGGACATAAAGCGGGTAAAGGCGTTCGACAAGCTTTACTGCCCGTGATAAGTCTTTTGCACTAATAAAGACCGTACCGGACATAAAGCGGGTAAAGGCGTTTGATAAGCTTTACTGCCCGTGATGAGTCTTTTGCGCTAATAAAGACTAAATCGGACATAAAAAAATCGTCCTGATAAAAAATATCAGGACGAATGATTCTTCATTCGCGGTGCCACCCGACTTGCCGGATATCCGGCCTCTTTTACAGCTTCACGGGCAGAAATACGCCGCCCTTACTGCTATCGTCTGTAACGGGACGAGCCCGGCGCACCTACTCCGCACCGCGCGCTTAAAAGCGCGTAACGCTGCGTTTTGGATTGCGGCTTGCGGGTGTTATTCGCCGTATCCGTGCGGCGGGGTTTTCACTGCTCCCCGCTCACTTTGCGCCGTAAAACGGTTACTTCTCCCGGTCACTGCCTTTTTGTATGGTGGAATTATACCACCGTGAGTTTTCGTTGTCAAGTATTTTGTGTTTACAGGACAAACACGCCGCCGTCAGTTTTTAAGGCTCTGAAGCGGAGCGGGTATCCTGCCGCCGCGGTCGATAAACCTCTTGGGACTGCTTTTAAGGTTGAGCTTCATCACGGGTCCTTCGCCCAGAAGTCCGCCGAAGTTAAGTTCCTCGCCCTCTTTTTTGCCTATCGCGGGTATCACCCTTACGGCGGTGGTCTTGGAGTTTACCATACCTATCGCCGCCTCGTCCGCGATTATGGCGGATATCACCTCCGGCGGGGTATCGCCGGGAATTACTATCATGTCGAGTCCCACGGAGCAAACCGCCGTCATGGCCTCGAGCTTTTCAATTTTCAGGTCGCCCGAACGCGCCGCCGCTATCATGCCGGCGTCCTCCGATACGGGGATGAAGGCGCCGGAAAGTCCTCCCACAGAGGAAGAAGCCATAACGCCGCCCTTTTTGACCGCGTCATTAAGAAGCGCCAGCGCCGCGGTCGTGCCGTGAGTGCCGCAGACGTCAAGCCCCATTTCTTCAAGAATACGCGCCACCGAATCGCCTACCGCGGGGGTGGGGGCGAGCGATAAATCGACAATGCCGAAGGGCACGCCGAGCCGCTTTGACGCCTCGGTTCCCACGAGCTGACCCATACGGGTTATCTTAAACGCGGTGCGCTTTATCGTTTCAGCCACCTCGCCTAAATCGCCGCCGCACTTTTTGAGGGCGGACGCCACAACGCCCGGTCCCGATACGCCGACGTTAATCACGCAATCCGGCTCGCCGACGCCGTGAAAAGCGCCTGCCATAAAGGGATTGTCCTCGGGTGCGTTGCAGAAAACCACCAGCTTTGCCGCGCCTATGCAGTCGCGCGTTTTTGTCTTGCGCGCCGCGGCGAGAACAACGTCGCCCATCATGCGCACCGCGTCCATGTTTATACCGGATTTCGTCGAGCCGACGTTCACGCTCGCACAGACGTTTTCGGTCCTTGCGAGCGCCTCGGGAATGGATTTTATCAGTTCGGCGTCGCCCGCGGAAAAGCCCTTGTGAACGAGCGCCGAATAACCGCCGATAAAGTTTACGCCGGTCGTCTGCGCCGCTTTTTGCAGGGCGAGCGCGTATTTTACCGGGTCGCCGCCCGATACCGCCGCGAGCATGGATATCGGGGTGACGGAAATGCGCTTGTTGATTATAGGAATACCGTATTCTCTCTCGATATCTCCTCCGACCTTTACGAGATTTCCGGCTCTGCTCACGATTTTTTTGTACACCTTTTCGCAGGAAACGTCAATGTCGCCGTCTGCGCAGTCGAGCAGGGAAATACCCATTGTTACGGTGCGGATATCGAGATTTTCGTGACTTATCATAGTCACGGTTTCCATTATGTCTTTTAAGTTTATCATATAAAGGCGCCCTTCCTTATATGCGGTGCATTGAATTGAAAATATCCTCGTGCATTACGCGCACGTCAAGCCCGGCGGCTTCGCCGAACGCGCGCATTTTATCCGAAAACTCGCCGAAAGAGCAGTTCGCCGCCGAAATGTCCGCCAGCATCACCATTACGAACATATCCTGCAATACCGACTGCGTGATATCGACGATATTGACGCTGCAGTCGGCGCAGACGGCGCTCGCTTTTGCGATTATTCCGAAATTATCTTTTCCTATTACCGTAATTACTGTTTTTTTCATAAGTTCTCCTCAATGTCCCGCGCTTCTTTTTCGCGCTGTTCGCTCAGCATAACGCCGAATATGCTTTTTACCGAATAAAGGGTGACTCCGCAGGCGGCGGCGCAGAGCGCCACTATAAAGAACGGCTTGTAAAGCCTGCCGGCGGCAACGGTTATCGCGGTTACGGCAAAGCAGGAAAGCGCCGCGGCGCGCAAAAGAGATATGTTCTTATCGCCGAGGATCAGCCCCGAAAGCACGTTGTTGAGCAGTTTTTTGACCGAAAGAATCGCAATACCCACAAACGGCATACAGGGGTAGCTGGTAAGCATTATGGTCGCGGGCAGGGTCTGATCACGGCCCTTTGCCTCGACGTACCAGGTAACGCCGAAAGGCAGTCCCACCGCCGCTATTATAAGCAAAACGCCAAAGGCGTAAACGAGATAAAGCGCGGTGCGTACCGCCCGCCTGTAATCGTTCATAAAATCACCTCTGAAAAGATAATCTATTATACACCTGACCGCCGAAATATTCAACACCAAAATTTTGCACGCCGTAAACTTTCCGCTCTGCCGCTTTTGCGGCGCGAAAAAATGTCGGTGAATGTCGCATTCTTTTCTGTTATGTTTTTTTCGACAGGGAGGGAAACCGGATGAAAAAAGAAAAAACGGCGCTTCGTGACGCGCTCGAAGCACTGCTTGAAGAGAAATTGCCGGCGGCACAGATCAAGTCGCTTAAAGACGAGGGCTATCTGCTTAAAAAGCCAACAAGAAAGGCCGCGCTCGCAATTTCTATATACAGGAAAGCCGTTTCCGGCGACCTTTCTGCCGTAAAGGAACTCCGCAGCATTCTGGCGGCGGGCGGCGCGGGCGAGACGTACGGTAAGGCGGTGCTCATAGTTGACGACACCGGAAGTTAAGATATCCGAAATAATAGGCGGCGGATATGACGAATTCTGGAACTGTACCGCACGGTACAGGGTGCTGAAAGGCGGCAAGGCGTCAAAGAAAAGCACTACAACGGCGCTCAATTTCATATACCGGCTCATGAAATACCCGCAGTCCAACCTGCTTGTTGTCCGCAGAGTGATGAACACCCACCGCGACAGCACCTTTGCACAGCTATCATGGGCACAAAAGCGGCTCGGCGTGGAGCACCTGTGGAACAACACCGTGTCCCCTATGGAAATGTGCTTTTTGCCGACGGGCCAGAAAATACTTTTCCGCGGTTTTGACGACGTACTCAAGCTTGCGAGCGCCACCGTACCTTCGGGAGTGCTCAACTTCGTGTGGATAGAAGAGGCGTTTGAGATAGAGAGGGAGTCTGATTTCGACAAGCTCGACCTTTCGGTGCCGCGAGGCAAAACGCCTCAGGGGCTTTTCAAGCAAACAACCCTCACCTTTAACCCGTGGAGCGCTTCGCACTGGCTCAAAAAGCGGTTTTTCGACAAAGCGGCGCCGGACGCGGCGACCTTTTCGACCAACTATAAATGCAACGAGTTTCTTGACGGCACGGACCTGTCGGTTTTCTCTCGTATGGAGAAAAACGACCGCCGCAAATATGAAGTGGCGGGGCTCGGAAACTGGGGCATATCCGAGGGTCTCGTCTTTGAAAACTGGCAAAGCGGGATACCGGATATACCGAAAAGCGAACTTTATATGTGGAAAGACTTTTTCGGTCTCGATTACGGCTATTCGAGCGACCCGACGGCGTTTGTCGCCTTTAAGGTGAACCCCGTAAAGCGAATGATTTTCATATACGACGAATTTTACAAAAGGCGGATGTTAAACCGCGATATCGCGAATGAAATAATACGCAAAGGGTACGCAAAAGAGCGCATCCGCGCCGACTGCGCGGAGCCGAAGTCGAACGAGGATTTAAGGCGTATGGGAATATCGCGGATATGTCCCTCCCAAAAAGGCAGGGACAGTATACTTCACGGTATCGCCGAGATAAGCGAATACAGGATGTTCGTTTCTCCCGCCTGCGAAAACATGCTCCGCGAGCTGTCCAATTACGTCTACGATACCAAGCCCGGCGTTTCGGGACAGATACTGCCCGCCGATCGCGAGAACCACCTGTGCGACGCACTCAGATACGCTTTCTGCGACGTAAAGTTTTTTAAGCCCGAGCTGTCGGGCGAAGTACAAAGCCCGCCTATGAAGCCGGAGATTTTCAGCTCCGACTTCAAGTAGGCGAAAGGAGTAAAAATGGAAATTGCCGCGGCGTTGCTCGCGGGCGGCGTGACCTTTTTCGCCGGGTTTATGGTGGGACTTTTCCCGCCGTACGGCCGCAAGCCGAAAAGCGGTTGCGCACATTTACAGAGCGAGCAAAACAAATTTTTTGAAAACTTTTTAAGTTATGACGGCGACATTCAGCCGTGAAAGGAGACCTTATGGAAGAAAACGGCGTTTTAACCGAAACCGAGGAGAAGAACGGCGGTCCTTTAAGCGAGGCGGACGGCGAAACCGCTGCCGACGCCGCGAATCAGGTCACCATCCCCGTGAAATTCAACAAAGAAGTCAGAAATCTCACCGCCGGCGAGGCGGCGACACTGGCACAAAAAGGCATGAAGTTTGAAATGATCGAAAACGATTTCTGCAAGCTTCGCGACCTGGCAAACAAACAGAAAATGAGCGTTCCCGAGTATATAAAAAGTCTTGAAAAGCGCGAAACACAGGCGCGCCGCGAGGAGCTGCTTGCCGAGTGCGGCGGCAACGAAAAGCTCGCCGACCGCGTGCTCGAGCTCGAAAACGGCGAAAGGACGGAGGAGGGACTCGACGAGCTGCGGGAGTATTTCCCGACGGTAAAGAGTCTTGACGACCTGCCCCGCGCGGTGGTTGAAAGCGCGCGGCTCAAAGGCGAAAACCTGCTCAATTCGTACCTTCGGTACCGGATTGTAAGAAAAAGGCAAACGGAAAAGGAAGCCCTTGCCGAGCAGAATGCCGAGCAGTCGAGCGTCGGCTCGCAAAAGAGCGCGGCGGGAAGCGGCGACGACGCTTTTCTCAAAGCCCTCTGGGGACGCTGAAAAAATTAAGGAGGTAACAAAATGCCTGTAAATTCACTTGAAAACGCAAAAAGATATTCCGAAGAACTCGATAAGATGTTCGAGCAGAAGAGCGCGACCGGCTTTTTCGCGGATAACGCGCTCGCAACCAAATTCGTAGGCGCGAAAACCGTGATAATCCCCGATATAAACTTTCAGGGACTCGCGGACTATGACCGCGACACCGGTTTTACAAGAGGCGCCATTACGGTAAGCAACACATCCTACACCATGTCCATGGATCGCGCCCGCTCTCTTCAGATAGACCGCGAGGATATGGACGAAACGGGTATCGCCGCTCTTGCGGGAAAGATACTCGGCGAATACGTGAGGACCAAGGTGGTTCCCGAGTGCGACGCCTACGTGCTTTCAAAGCTCGCGGGTCTCGCCGCCACGAGAGCCAACACGGTAGACGGCGATGTGACAAAGCCGTTTGAGTCGCTCACGCTTCTTATAAACGAGGTAAGGGCGAAGGTCGGCTTTGACGAGGAGCTCGTGGCGTTCCTCGACAGCCGCATCTACGCGCAGCTGATGAACTCAAACGAGATATCGCGCATGATAACCGTATCCGACTTTAAGCAGGGCGATATAAACCTGCGCGTGCAGTCATTAAACGGCGTTGCGATAATTCCGGTCGTAAGCGAGCGCATGAAGACCGCCTACACCTTTAACAACACCGCGGCGGGCGGATTTACCCCCGCGGCAAACGCCAAAAGCATATATATGCTCGTCTGCCCGAAGTCGGGAGCGCACCTCGTAAAGAAGACCGAGCAGATGAGAATATTCACTCCCGAGCAGAACGTTGACGCCGACGCGTATAAGTTCGATTACCGCATTTACTACGACGTATTCGTAAACAAAAGCGGACTCGACGCGGTATGGGCGTGGATATCCCCCGCCGTCACCATAAGCGCGCAGCCCTCAAGCGCCTCCAAAACCGCGGGCTCTATTTCGGGCAGTGTCTCGGTGACCGCGAGCGCGTCGTCCGGCACGCTGACGTATCAGTGGTATGAGGCGGAGGACGCCGAGAAGCACGGCGCGGTCAAAATCGCCGGCAAGACCTCGGCTTCAATGACGATACCCACCACGCTTACCGCGGGCAAATACTATTACTTTGTAAAACTCAAAGTTGACGGTATCGACGCCGCGGAATCAAACGTCGCCACAATTACGGTTTCTTAAAACCGAAAACAGGGAGCCGGTTCGCCGGCTCCCGACCGGATAAAGGAGGAAGTTATGCAAACCAATATGGCAGCCGTTTTCGGCGAATATGAAAAAGCAAAAAGACAGAAGGAGTCGCTCGGAGAAAAAGGGCTTTACGAGCAAACCGGGATCAACGCGCGGTTTTATTCGGGCAACCAGTGGTACGGCGCGAACTGCGGAAACGACCGTCCGCTTGTGCGCCATAACATAATAAAGAGGATAGGCGATTTCAAAATGTCGCAGATTTTAAGCAGTGAGCACGAGGTCTCGTTTTTTGCCGGCGGAGTGCCCGAGCCGGGCGGCAAAAGGGAACTGCGCGCCGCGGTGAAGGATAAGGATTTCGCTTTTTCGGGCGAGATGAGCGATGAGGAGATATCCGCCGTGTGCAGGGCGATGGGCGCGTATTTTAAGCAATGTGCGAAGCGACTCGGCATAGACGCGCTCGCCGCCGAAGTCTTAAAGCGCGCGTACATAAGCGGCTGCGGGGTGCTTTACACCTATTTTGACGGCGGGGCGGATACCGGAATGTCGCTTTACGGAAGCAGGATAAAGGGAGATATCGCCTGCGAGGTGCTCGACGTGCGCGACGTGTATTTTGCCGACAGGGACGAAGCGGACGTTCAGGCGCAGCCCTATATAATAATCGCCTCGAAGAAGGATAAGCAGAGCGTTCTGGCGCAGGCTCGCACGTTCGGCACGGAGCGGATGCTCGGCGACCTTAAAACCGACGGCGACGGCAAAGTGCTCATTCTTACAAAGCTTTATAAGGAGCAGACAAAATCGGGGACGCGCGTCTTTTGCGTCAAGGTGACTGGAAGCGGCGTTTTAAGGCCTGATTTCGATACAAAACTGCACTTTTATCCGCTCGGCACGTTCAGATTCGACGAGCTTGACGGAGGCGCCTACGGCGAAAGCGAGGTCACTTACCTTATTCCCAATCAAATCGCGATAAACCGTATGATAACCGCGAGCGTGTGGTCGAACATCGCTTCGGGTATGCCGATGATGATAGTAAACGGCGATACCGTTTCGGGCGATATCAGCAACGACCCCGGACAGATAATAAAGATATTCGGCACAAACGAGGATGTCGCCGGCGCGGTAAAATACGTATCGCCGCCCGATTATTCCTCCGCTTTTAACGACGCGGTCAACAACCTTATAGAAAATACGCTTACCCAGTGCGGGGCAAGTCCCGCGATACTCGGCGACGAGCGCGCGCAAAACGCCGCGGCTATCACACGGCTGCAAACGGCGGCTCTTATGCCGATGAACGTTTTAAGGGGCAGATACCGCGAATTTCTGGCACAGACCGCGCGTATATGGGCGGACTTCTGGCTCAACCTCTACGGCAACCGCAAAATCAAAATCGAGGACGAGAGCGGAGTGTGGTATTTTCCGTTCAACGCACGGCGCTACGCTGACCTCGGTATATCCGCCGCGGTCAGTATAAGCGAAGAGGAAAGATTTACGGCAAAGGATAAGATTTCGGCGCTCGCCGACCTTTTCGACCGGGGCGTCATCACGGCGAAGCAGTATCTTTCCCGTCTGCCCGACTCGCTTATCGCGGGAAAGCAGGAACTCATAAACGGGGTAAAGGAGAAGAAAAATGAAGCTTAACGATATTTTTGAACGCGCCGCGAGACTTATGGGAATAAGCGATGAGTTTTTCGCCGAAAACGACGCGGGCGAATTGAAAAAAAGAGCGCTTTGCGCCATAAACACCGCGCTTTTCGATTTATGCGAAACGCCGCCCGCGAAAACGCTCGTGGAGGAGGTTGAAATATCCGGCGCCGCGGCGGACGCCGGCGTTTACGGTACGGCGATGTTTTTAAGTCTCGCCTTCGGCGATACGGCGAAAGCGGGGCTGTTCTCGAAAATGTACAGCGATAAGCGCGCCGCGTTCAAATCGCGCATAACCGCGGTAAGGGACGCGCTCCCGAAAACGGAGGAAACGGCATGAGATTTCTTGAATATATGAAAGAGAACGAAAATCAGTCGTCAAGAACGGTTTGCGAGTTTATGTACGGTATGGACGATTCGTCGGGCGAGTACGTCGAAAACAAGGAGGTGCTCGCCGACTGTGAAAATATGCTCTTTATAAAGGGCAGATTCCGCACGCGCGAGGGTTTTTCGGCGATAGAGGAAAGCGTTATGGCGTCGGTTGAGTATGCCGACACGGTTTATCTGCCCTTTACGGTGACCGATACCGTGTACTATATGAGCTCAAAGCGGTACAACATTGCTTACAGGTGCGAGGGCGACGATACGTTTGCCGAATTACAGATGTTTTTTATCGACGGCGAGGGGAATATTCTGCCCGGCGGAAGCATAGAGTTTCACAGGATAAGCGAATCCTCTTTCGGTATTCCGAAAAACGTATTCTTCATAGTTGACCGTAAGGTCAGCGCCGACGGCAACGGGGTGTTCGCCTTTGTCACCTGCGCCTCAAACGAAGTGACGACCTACCGTATCTACGAGGCATGCGGCGGATTTACGCGGTGGGATAACGCGCAAAACAGCATATACGTTCCCACCGTGCGCATAAACGGAAGAGGCGGCCGCTATGAGACGGCAAGCCCGCTTGAAAACCTAAACTACCCGGAACCGGAAAGGCCTGAAACGCTCAACGTGCTTTACGGAAAATTCAAATGCTATTTCACCACGGACGGTCTTTCGGCGATTTTTCGCCTGCCGTACGGCGACCTCGACCCGGTATCGCCGGTCGCCTGCCGCGTTTACCTGACAAGCGAGGAGTATACGGAGTGGATAATACCGCCGTCTCAAAACTCCGCCTCGGCTGAGATTTTCGAGCGGACGGTATACGTAAACGTCGACCGCGTTCTCGGAATCATCCGCTTTACGGACGGTCAGCGCGACTACGGCATGCCGCTTATTCCGGGCTGTCCGCTCAACAATATAATGGTAAGCGCCGAAACCGCGCAGAGCGGCTCGCCGGGCGAGGTGATATCCTCAAAAGGGGCCGCGGCGCTCGGCGGCAGACTGTACGTTTACGGCAACGATGTAAGGCCCAACTGTATATACTGCGCCAAGCAGAATACGCCGCTTTATTTCCCGGAGGACGCCAAGCTGTACCTCGGCGACGGCAGTACCGGGGTGACCGCGCTTAAAGTGCAAAACGGCAAGCTTATCGCCTTTAAGCCGGGAGAGGTTTACCGCATAATCACCGCGGCGCAGAGCGAGAAGCAGGAAAAGGAGGCGATACTGCCCGAAACCGTGCTTTATCTTATGGGCGACAAACTCAGCGTGCAGACAATAGACGGCAACATCGGCTGTTCGGCGGAAAAAACGCTGCTTCTTTGCGGCAGCCGGCTCGTATGGCTCGGGAGCGACGGCAACGTCTACGCCCTCGCCACCACGACCTACGGCAACACCACAAACGTTTACAGGGTGTCGCAGCCGGTCGCGGAGCACCTTAAAGAGCTGAACGCCGGCGGCGGTATATTTGCCGTCAAAAAGGACGGGCATTATATACTGATTTCGGGCGGCGACGCGCTCGTTATGAACTATAAGGCAAAGGGCTTCGGCTACTCAAAATCGTATTACGCAGGCGACGACGAACTAAAAAGCCCGGCGTGGTACCGCTGGAAGATGCCGCGGGGCGTCTCGTTCCTGTCCGCGGCGAGCATAGGCGACGAGGTGATACTGACGGCGAACACCGGCGACGGTATGTACTCTTATCTCAGCAGACTTTCGGGCGAAAAGGACAGCGCGATAGTGCGCGAAAACTTCACAAACCGCACGGTATACACCGATATACGTTCGGGGTTTGTAACTAAATTTCTTGATTTCGGCAAGCCCGACCGCCTCAAAACGGTTGATTGCGTAGTTATAAACGGCAAGTGCGACGTGCCCGCGAAGCTGACCTTTTCAAACGGCGTGCAAAAGACCTCGGCAAATGTGAAATTTGCCGGGAAGTTTGAATACGCGACCCTCGGCCCGGGGCTTGCGCCCTGCCGCGGTTTTACGGTTTCTCTTTACTGCGATAAGCCGTTTTCGCTGAGAAGTCTTACCGCGGAATATAAAACGCTCGGTTATATAGGGTGATTTTATGAAAAAGCTTTTTGCCGTGCTGGCGCTGTTTTTAACGCTCTGCGGCTGTGCGGCGCCGAAAAAAGAAGTCGGCAGAGAAGAAAAAACCGCCGGGGAACCGGCGGTTATCGGCGTCTGGATAAGCTGCTTTGAGCTTGAAGCCATGCTTTCGGGCGGCAATTTCAGGGAAGAGTTCGCCGCGGCGGCAACAAAGCTCGGGGAAGCGGGCGCGACCGACGCGTTCGTGCACGTGCGCGCTTTCGGAGACTCGCTTTTCGAGTCGGAATACTATCCGCAGAAGCAGAGCGCGAAGCAGTACGGCTTCGACCTTATAGAATACATGACAGAAACGCTCGCGGCAAAAAACATCCGCTTTCACGCCTGGATAAACCCGTTCAGGAGCGAAAGCGGCGGTTTTCTCGACCCGGCGGACGAAAGCGTAAGAGCGCGTATTCTGCTCGGTGTGCGCGAGATAGCCGAAAGGTACGACATATCGGGCGTTCATTTCGATGATTACTTCTACCCCTCGGCGGAGGACTCCGCCGACGCGGCAAGTCTTGACGCGTATAAAAGCGCGGCGGGCTGCGCTCTGCCGACGGATGATTACAGGCGTTCGGTCATAACCGCGTTTATGTTTGCCGCAAAATCCGCCGCAAAATGCCGCGACGAAAACGTGATTTTCAGCGTAAGTCCGGCGGCGGGCATAGAGAAAAACGAAACATCGGCGTTTGCCGACGTAAAAAAGTGGTGCGCCCTCGGCGCGGTTGACTGGATAATTCCGCAGCTGTACTTCGGTTTTGATTATCCCTTGCGGGAGTACCGGTTCGATAATCTGCTGGCGCAGTGGAAAGCCCTCGAAAGAGCAAGGGGCGTAAAACTGATAATAGGGCTGGCGGCATACAAGGTCGGCACGGCAAAGGAGCCGGACGCCGCCGAGTGGAAAGAAAACGGCGCCGGGGTTTTAAGACGGCAAAAGGAAATCTGCCTTAATGACGCCGACCTGTCCGGGATAGCTCTCTTTTCGTATTCGTATATCGGTTGACGCGCGCCGGCGGCGGTTGTTCCGTACCGCGGCGCGCAAACGCGGGCTTCGCGCTAAAACAGGTAAAAAACACTTGACATTTTATATATGATTTGATATAATGACCCTACCTCTGGAAGGTTCTTTTTTTTTGGAAAAAATAACCTGTCAGCCGCCTTGCACGCTATGTTGTATTGTGCTTTCTTTTTGCCGCAATATATGGTAAAAAGTACAGCGTGGCGAAAAGGCGTTTTGAGGGAGGCGTTTCTTTTTGGAGGGGCGTTTTCACCTCTTCAAAAAAAGAAAAATAAATTCCGTAAAGCGGGAGGTGCCGTTATGAGAGTTAAAATCACACTTGCATGCACAGAATGCAAACAGCGCAACTACAACACAATGAAAAACAAGAAAAACGATCCTGACAGACTCGAAATGAACAAGTATTGCAGGTTTTGCAGAAAGCACACCTTGCACAAGGAAACAAAGTAAGGAGAAGTAAAATGAAAGTCATCAACAGAATTTTTCAGGCTCTTGCCATTGCTTCTTCTCTTGCCGCTTTGGTCCTGTTCTTCACGAAGTTTGCCACGATGACCTTCGCGAGCGGCGACGAGCCGTTTATCGGCGCCGAGCTGGCGCTCGGCATTAAGAAGGAAATAGCCGGAGTGAATGTAAACCCCCAGCGTTCGGCGCACATTCTCTTCTGTTTCTTCCTTACCGTGTTCGGCTTCATTTTCTCCGTTTTCTCGTTTAAGTCAAAGGGTCTTCGCTACGTTGCTCCGGCGGTAGGGCTTATCGACGGTATATACATGCTGGTTATCGCGCTTCGCGATCCGCACCTGTATATAAACGCCGCCGGTCTTGACGTTTCCGACGTCGCCTATTACGGCCGCAACATCCTTTTCGCGGCGATAGCGTTATTCGCTCTTTTCGTCTTCGGAACCGCGTATCTGCTTATCGACGATTATATAGCGGTCAAGGCGTCCAAGGGTGCGAAGCGTACGATATTCGCGCGCATAAAGGCGTTTTTCAAGGATTACAAGAGCGAAATCAAAAAAATCGTATGGCCGGGACCGAGAGAAGTGGTAAAGAACACCGTTATCGTACTTCTCGTATGTCTGGTTATCGGTCTTTTCGTATGGCTTTTGGATATGGGACTCGGCAGATTGTTGCAGTGGATACTCGGAATCAGTACGCGGAGGTAAAACCGAATGGCTGAAAAGCAAGAAGCAAAATGGTACGTCATTCACACCTATTCCGGATATGAGAATAAGGTTGCGAGCGACCTTGCTACCATGGTTGAAAGCCGCGGTATGCAAGACCTTATCCAGGATATAAACATTCCGATGGAAACCGTCAGCGAAACCAAAGACGGCGTCACAAAGGAATACGAGCGGAAGATTTTCCCCGGTTATGTTCTGGTAAAGATGATCGTTACCGATGACAGCTGGTATGTTGTGCGCAACATCCGCGGCTGCACGGGGTTTGTGGGACCCGGGTCAAAGCCGGTTCCGCTTGCCGAGGAAGAAGTTGCCAAATTCGGCGTTGAAAAGCACAGCGTTGAAGTCGGCTACAAAGAGGGAGATACCGTTAAGATCATCAGCGGTCCTCTTGAAGGATACAGCGGCGTGGTCAAATCGGTCGATGCCGAGGAGAACAGCGTATGCGTTATCCTTTCGATGTTCGGAAGGGAAACTCCGGTCGAGCTCGAACTTGACCAGATCTCTCTGGACTGATTTTACCGTTAATACGCATATTTTATGCTTATTAACTCCGGCACATGGATTTTTCGCGGTGAGGTTGACCGTCCGCGGGATGTGAGCGTTCATGTGTCACGGTGGGAGGAGCGGGAAAACGACCGTTCCGCCAAGTGTTGGTCCGTGTGAGAACGGACCGGATAAAAAGACACGGTTACCACGAATAATGGAGGTGCTATTTATGGCTCAGAAAATCATAGGTTATATCAAATTGCAGATCCCCGCAGGCAAAGCGACTCCGGCGCCGCCGGTAGGTCCTGCGCTCGGTCAGCACGGTGTAAACATCATGGAGTTTACCAAGGCGTTCAATGAAAAGACCAAGAACGACGTCGGCATGATAATCCCGGTAATCATTACCGTGTACGCCGACCGCTCCTTCTCCTTTGTCACAAAAACGCCGCCCGCAGCCGTTCTTATAAAGAAGGCGTGCGGAATCGAAACCGCGTCCGGTACACCTAATAAAACAAAGGTTGCCAAAATTACGCGTGAACAAATCAGGAAGATCGCAGAAACCAAAATGCCCGATCTCAACGCCGCGAGTATAGAGTCGGCGATGAGCATGATAGCCGGTACGGCTCGCAGCATGGGCGTTGAGGTTGAAGACTGACGCATTCTTGGAGGTAAACTGTTATGAAACACGGAAAAAAGTATAATGAGAGCGCAAAGCTTATCGAAAAAGGTAAGTTTTACGATCTTGAAGAAGCGGTAGAAGTAGCCGTCAAAACCGGCGCCGCTAAATTTGACGAAACGGTTGAGGTTCACGTTCGCCTCGGTGTGGATTCAAGACACGCCGATCAGCAGGTAAGAGGCGCGGTCGTTCTCCCCAACGGAACGGGCAAAACCGTAAGGACCCTCGTTCTTACGAAGGGCGATAACGCCGAAGCCGCGAAAGAGGCGGGCGCCGATTACGTAGGCGCCGAGGATCTCGTAACCAAGATCCAGAACGAAAACTGGCTCGATTTTGACGTTGTTATAGCGTCGCCCGATATGATGGGTATGGTCGGCCGTCTCGGTAAGGTTTTAGGCCCCCGCGGTCTTATGCCTTCGCCCAAGGCGGGTACCGTAACGCCCGATGTGGCAAAGGCGGTAACCGAAGCCAAGGCAGGTAAAATAGAGTACCGTCTTGACAAGACCAACATCATCCACTGCCCGATAGGCAAGGTTTCCTTCGGACCCGAAAAGGTAAAGGAAAACCTTGAAGCGGTCATGTCGGCGATAGTCAAGGCAAGACCCGCGGCGACCAAGGGACAGTATATCAAGTCCTGTGTGCTCGCTACAACGATGGGCCCCGGCGTCAGGATCAACGTAGCCCGTTTCGGCAACTGACGCAATATATATTATATATATGTGTGCGGCGGAATCTTCCGCCGCGCATTTTTTATGCCGCCCGATAATATGAATATCCCGGGCATGCCGCTCATAGTATTCTTTGGGTGGTTATAAGTGAAGATTTTTGTTGCGGCTGTTATTACGGTGATTTCGCTTTTTGCTTCGGCGCTGCTTTTTTTGCATATAAAAAGCCGCCGGCCCGTGCGGTCGGCGGTGATAAACGCGCTTTGCGGCATTCTTGCGCTGGCGGCGGTAAATCTGACTTACCGGTTCACCGGCGTGCGTATACCCGTAAACGTATATACGGTTCCCGGAGTCGCCGTTTTCGGAATACCGGCGTGCGCCGCGATGGTGATTTTTCAAATGATAGTATGATACTACCGCTTTCTTCGTAAAATATCGTCAAGGTGGAAATTTGTCAGGTGAAAGACGTTGTTTTTTATTTTCGCCCCCGCCACATGAAGCGTATGCAGGAAAAACTTACGCAAAAAATATAAATGAAGCTGACAAAACGTATATGCGCGGTAACCTCTTGAAGCGGCGCAGTCGATATATCTGCCTTTCCTGAAAAAGCCGCCGAGCACGGCGATGACGTTCGCGCGATTTACCGGCTCGTCAAAATATGTGTTGTCGCCGCGGATGAGCATTTTTTCACCCGCGGGTATTTTGACTATTCTGTGCAGGACAAGTTCGTTGTCCCTTTCGGGGCGTATAAAAAGCACCACGTCGCCGACTTTCAGCTCGCGCGTCAAAGGCAGAAGAACCGAAATGTCCCTGCCCTCTTTAAGCATGGGCAGCATGCTGAAACCTTTTGTGTAGCACATCGCCTTGCCGTTTTGCTCTATTTCACCGAGCACGGTGGCGATGTTCTGCTCGCCGCCGCTCATATAAGGAGCCCCGCGGAATCAAGCTTTCCGATTATGCCGTCAACGCTTTCTTCAAGCTCCGCCTCTGCGGCGTCGGGATATTTCTTTTTGAGCGATTCTATGATTTTTTCACGCGTGGTATCTTTTTCCAGAAGTTCAAAAATGTCTTTTCCGGTCTCGTTGAGGCGGATGTAACCCTTAAAACCGCTGTTTTTACCCACGGCAACGGCAATATTTTCTCCCGCGACATTATTTACGATAAATTTGCATTTTAATTTCATTTTGCACCTCAAACACAACATCTTGTATATATAATACCCAAAAGCAAAAGAAATGTCAAATTGTTTGAATACGGCTTGTAAAGGAAAAAATCAACATTGTTAAAAGTGCGAGAAAACGCCGAAAAATTTGTGCATTTTTTTTGAAAAAATACTTGCATTTATTATTGTGCGATGTTATAATCACATTGAGCCGAAGTCTGTTCGGTATAAAATCATACATATTTGGCAAGTGCCAGTTAGGAGTAGGTTTTAATGACAAAGAAAGTATTTTCAAAAGCAATTGCGGTTGCCGTTATCGCGGCAATGTGCATGGTTGCCGTGTTTACCGGCGCCGTCAGCGCTGAAAACCGTACCGCCACCTGTACCGTTACAGGTTCCGCGTATGATGTGGGCGCTAAAGATTCATACGTCACCGCAGAGGTTACCTTTGCAAGCGGTACCGCGTTCACCGCGGGCAGCTTCACTGTTGCCGCTACCGGTCTTACGTTCGTTGACTGCTCTGTTGCTCAGAGTACAGGCGGCGACGCTCCGGAGGTTTACCTCAACGTTTCCAACAGCAAGGTTCTTTTCGCAGGATTCACCGAGAGCGCGACTAACGATATCAAGTCGTACACTTCGCTTACTCTCGTTCTTAAGTTCACGGTTAACAGCGCTCAGTCTGTTGAGCAGGCGGCTGCCGGCACAAGCTGGACCGTTAACGTCACCGGCATTGATATAACCAATACCGCTGAAGAGACTTATACAACCGCTAATGCGAACGGCACAATTCACGTTCACAATTACGGTTCTGCCTCCACTGCCAACAATATAACCACCACAACGTGCTCCATCTGCGGCGCGACTCATGCGGAAGTTGCGGAGACCACAGGTCTTACCGAGAATACTCTCGCGGCTACCAAGAAGGCTAACGTTTCCTTCACCGCTACCGGCGATACCGTTCTTAACGCACTTGTTGAGAAGAGCGTAATCGACGCCGGCGCTTATGATGATGTTTACTTCATCTATCAGTACAAGGGCGACGCTACGGAGCCGATCAAAGCTACCTCGGTATCCGCGGGTACAGTTAACCTGAGCGGTACAGATTATTATGTATTCCCCTGCACCGGTGACGCCGGTATCGGCAGAATCAGCCGTAACTACAAGGGTAACTTCGTAACCGTTAAGGGCTCGACAGTTACCGTGAGTGCCGATTGGGAATACAGCATTCTGGCGTATGCCCAAACACTTATGACCGAAGGCTCTGCCGCTGAGCAGAACTATGCCAAGGCTCTCATTAACTACGGTTATTATACAACCGATGCGCTCGGCTATGATACCGCTGATTACACAGGCGCACCGTTGTCACTTGCCGATGCGGCGCTTCCCGCCAGCAAGAGCGCGGTTGCAACCGGCACCGACGGCGACTGGAACATTGCGGGTATCTCCGTAACCACAGGCTTCAAGCCGAAGATGAACATCAGATTCAACGCTGCTACACTTTCCAACAAGGATACAGTAACCATCAAGGTTACCGCGAGCGATAAGCTAGTATACTTCAAGGAAGTTGCGACTAGTGCGCTTACCGGCACCGGCAGTGACACTTACATCCTTTCCGATATCCCGACCAAGTATCTTAACGGTGATATCGTAATCGGCGCGAAGGCAAGCGGCACCGAGAGTGCGAAGACTATTGCTTACAGCTACGGCAAATATGCCAAGGCTCGTCAGGGCAAAGCTGATGCCAACGTATTCCAGGCTCTCATTAACTGGGCTTACTATCTTGGCCAGGCATTTTAATCGAAGGAGGATAATATAATGTTTAAGAAAGCTGATCTTGAGATCTATGAGATTGATGTTGAAGATATTATAATGGCCTCCGAAGGCGATTATACCGGCGAAGAGGAAGATCCGTTCGCATAAGAATATCTTAAAAATGAATTGCCCTACGGGTTTACCGCAGGGCAATTTTGTTTCCCATACAGTATCTGTCCCCCGGTTACTGTTTGTTTCGCGATTATTATCCGTCTTTCGGTCATTTTCCGTTTACCGTTCAGGCGCGGCATGAAACCCGTGAGGGTGACGTATTAAAACATAAAATGGGGAAGAAGACGTAAAAAAAGATTGACAAAGTTTTAACAAAGTGCTATACTGCGTTTGGGCCATGACGCCCGAAGTCAGTATGAGGTGATAAATTTGGAAAAGATTTTAAGCATTTTACCGCCGGTCGCGGGTGTGCTGGCGCTCGCGGCGGCAGCGGCCATCACCGTCTGGATTATGCGGCAGGATACCGGCAACGACCGTATGCGCGAAATATCCGGCTACATCCATTCGGGCGCCATGGCGTTTCTCAAACGTGAGTACATAACAATGGCGATAGTAATAGTTTTGCTTGCTGTTGTTATCGGTGTTTCGATAAGTCCCATAACGGCGGTGCTGTATGTTTTCGGCGCGTTATTTTCGGTGCTCGCGGGATATTTCGGTATGCAGGTCGCCACCAAGAGTAACGTGCGCACCGCCGCCGCCGCGCAAAACGGCGGTATGAACAGGGCGCTCGGCGTCGCGTTCAAATCGGGCGCGGTCATGGGGCTTTGCGTAGTGGGACTCGGTATACTGGGCGTCGGCACGGCGTTTTATGTTCTCGGCGGCGAAAAGGCGGCGGAGTGCCTTACCGGTTTCGGACTGGGCGCCTCCTCGATGGCTCTTTTCGGCAGAGTCGGCGGCGGTATCTATACCAAGGCGGCTGATGTCGGTGCCGATCTCGTAGGCAAAGTCGAGGCGGGCATACCCGAGGACGACCCGCGCAACCCCGCGGTCATTGCCGATAACGTCGGCGATAACGTCGGCGATATTGCGGGTATGGGCTCCGATCTTTTTGAGTCCTATGTCGGCTCAATAATCTCGGCGGTAACCCTTGCTTTTGCTTCCGGTTTTATATACAGGAAGACGTGGGGCGCGCTTTTTCCGCTCATCATTTCGGCGGTAGGCATTCTCGCGTCTATAATAGGCATTCTCTGCGTTCGCGGCGGCAAGAAGTCCAACCCCGCGGCGGCGCTCAATATCGGCACCTATGTTTCGGCGATTATTTCCGCCGGCGTTTCGGTCGTGCTTTCAAAGTATTTCTTCGGCAATTTCAAGTTGGCGGGCGCGGTTATTGTGGGACTGGTTGTCGGAACCGCGATCGGTAAGCTTACCGAGTTTTATACGTCGGACCGTTTTTCGAGCGTTCGCACGATAGCGCATGAATCCGAAACGGGTGACGCGACCACAATTATCAGCGGACTTTCGGTCGGCATGATGTCAACGGTATTTCCGATAATTCTCATATCAATAGGCATTGTCACGGCGTTCCTTCTCGGCGGCGTTTACGGTATAGCGATATCGGCGGTCGGCATGCTCTCAACGGCGGGTATGACCATAGCGGTCGACGCTTACGGACCGGTTTCCGATAACGCGGGCGGTATCGCCGAAATGGCGGGTCTGCCCGAATCGGTAAGGGAGATAACCGATAAGCTTGATTCCGTGGGGAACACAACCGCCGCGATAGGCAAGGGCTTCGCGATCGGCTCCGCCGCGCTTACGGCGCTGGCGCTGTTTGTCGCTTACGCTCACGTTGTGGGTCTTACCGCCATAAACTTCCTTGACCCGTGGGTGATAGCGGGTGCGTTTATCGGCGCCATGCTTCCCTTTATGTTCTCGGCGTTTACTATGGAATCGGTCGGCAGGGCTGCCAACAAAATGATAGCCGAAGTGCGCAGGCAGTTCCGCGAGAAAAAAGGCATTATGGAAGGCACCGAGAAGCCTGATTACGCGCGCTGTGTTTCCATATCCACCTCGGCGGCTCTGCGCCAGATGATAGCGCCCGCGATACTCGCGGTAATAGCTCCGCTGGCGGTCGGTTTCATTATGGGTGAAGAGGCGCTCGGCGGAACGCTTGTGGGCGCGCTCCTTTCGGGCGTACTGCTTGCCATTATGATGTCCAACGCGGGCGGCGCGTGGGATAACGCAAAGAAATATATTGAAAGCGGCGCTTTCGGCGGCAAGGGCTCCGATGCGCACCACGCCGCGGTAGTAGGCGATACGGTCGGCGACCCGTTCAAGGATACGTCCGGCCCGTCGATAAACATACTTATAAAACTTATGACTATTGTTGCCGTTGTTTTCGCACCTCTTATCCTTAAATACGGCGGACTGATTATGAAACTGTTTTAACAATGAATACGTATAAAAACAAAAATTTTCCTTATGAGCGCGCGCTTTACGCCGAAGATGGCGCGGTGCTGTCCGGTTGTTCGTTTTCCGGCGAGGAGGACGGCGAGTCCGCCCTCAAGGAATGCAGAAACATAACTGCGGAAAACTGCACATTTGATTTGCGCTATCCGTTCTGGCACATAAAGGGCGCGCACATTACCGGCTCAGAAATGAGCGAAAACTGCCGGGCGGCTATATGGTACGGCAGTGACGTGACCGTTACGGCAAGCCGGCTTCACGGTATAAAAGCGCTGAGGGAATGCGAACACGTCCGCCTTTTTGACTGTGATATCATTTCGCCCGAATTCGGCTGGAAAAGCAGCGATATCGCGGTCGGCTCCTGCAAGCTTACCGGCGAGTATCCGTTTTTGCTCGCCCGCGGCATCAAGGCGGACAAGCTGTGCCTTACCGGCAAGTATTCCTTCCAGTATATCGAGGACAGCGAGTTTGACTCCTGCGATTTCGATACCAAGGACGCCTTCTGGCACGCGAAAAACGTTACAGTCAGAAACTCGGTGATAAAGGGCGAGTATTTTTCGTGGTACAGTGAAAATCTTACGCTGATAAACTGCAGGATATCGGGAACACAGCCGCTTTGCTACTGCAAGGGACTGCGCCTTATAAACTGCGAGCTTGAAGGCGCGGATTTCGCTTTCGAGTATTCACAGGTCGAGGCGGATATAACGGGACACGTCATATCGGTTAAAAATCCGCTTTCGGGACATATCACGGCGGACAGTATCGGTGAGATAATTCTTGAAGACAGTATTTATGACTGTAATTGCAAAATTGAAACGAGATAAACCGGGGCGGGGCTGAGTAAAGCCCCGCCTGTTCTTTGCCTTTTGTTGCGCCGCGGTTTACACAATATATGCCGCTTTTCAGGAAAAGAGCACCAATATCTTCCGAAAGCCCTTAAAAAGGCAAATCGGCGCCTCTGACCGCCGTTTTGAAGTTTGTGAAAATATAACAAAAAACTTTTTGAAATTTCGTAAAAATTATAAGAATTTTTTAACAACTTTTTCTTGCAATTACGCCGTTGATATGATAAGATACATAGGCACGCGATAAAAAATCGCGTAAACATGCGTTGATGCGGGAGGTGGCCGACCGTACGAGTCGGGAAATTTCCGCGGAGTATGTCCGATTTGAAACCGGGCGAAAGTAATTGGAGGCGTCTTGATACTTGCGAATCGAGTGCGCCGCGGCGGAGCGATCCGCTGCTCCGGATTTGCTGCGACCCCAGCAATTGCCGGTATTTATATTGTGCCGAAAGGAAACGCACGGCACGGTGTAAGTTTTGCCCGCCAACTAATTAAGGAGGCGAATTTTCACATGGCAGTGAAAGAAAAAATCCGAATTCGAATCAAGGGTTACGACCACGCGCTTGTCGACCAGTCCGCTGAAAAGATAGTGGAAACCGCTAAACGTACAGGTGCAAGGGTATCCGGCCCCGTGCCGCTTCCCACCGAGAAGGAAATCGTAACCATTCTTCGCGCAGTTCATAAGTATAAGGACAGCCGCGAGCAGTTCGAAAGCAGGACACACAAGAGGCTTATTGACGTAATACGTCCTTCAAACAAAACTGTTGAAGCGCTCACGTCATTAGAGCTCCCCGCCGGTGTTGAAATCGAGATCAAGCTTTAATATATACACCTATATATAAAGTCTCGCATCCGCACCGTCAGGTCAAGTCAGCGCACGCTGACCAATAACCGAATTGGAGGAAAACAAAATGAAAAAAGGAATTGTCGGCAAAAAGCTCGGTATGACCCAGCTTTTTGACGCGAACGGAAACGTTGTTCCCGTAACCGTTATAGAGGCGGGTCCCTGCGTAGTAGCGCAGAAGAAGACCGCCGAGAACGACGGCTACGAGGCTCTTCAGGTCGGCTTCGGCGATATGAAGGCGTCAAAGGTGAAAAAGCCTTTGAAGGGACATTTTGAAAAGGGCGACGTTGCGCCCAAGAAGGTTTTGCGCGAGCTTCGTCTTGAAGACTGCGGCGCGCTGAACGTAGGCGACATCATCAAGGCGGATATTTTCGCCGAGGGTGAAGCGGTAGACGTAAGAGGCACCTCAAAAGGTAAGGGCTACGCCGGCACTATCAAGCGCTGGAACTTCGGCCGCCTTAAAGAGACTCACGGTACCGGCCCCGTTCACCGTCACGGCGGCTCGCTGGGCGCCTGCTCAAGCCCCTCGAGAGTTTTCAAGGGCAAGAAGATGGCGGGTCACCTCGGCAACGAGCGCGTAACAGTGCAGAACCTCAGCGTAGTCAAGGTTGACGCGGAAAAGAACATCATAGCCGTAAAGGGCGCCGTTCCCGGTGCCAAGGGCTCGGTAGTGGTTCTTTTCGACAGCGTTAAAGCCTAAGGGAAGGAGTGCTAAATATGCCGAAATTAACAGTTGTTGATATGACGGGTAAAAAAGTTGGCAACATTTCTCTTGCCGATGAGATTTTCGGGATAACCCCCAACGCGGTCGTTATGCACGCCGCGGTTGTGAATTACCTCGCTAATCAGCGTCAGGGCACACAGTCCACTCTTACCCGCACGGAGGTTTCCGGCGGCGGTAAAAAGCCGTGGAGACAAAAGGGCACAGGTCATGCGCGTCAGGGCTCTATAAGAGCTCCGCAGTGGAGACACGGCGGTATCGTACATGCGCCGAAGCCGAGAGATTATTCTTATTCTCTTAATAAGAAGGTTCGCCGTCTCGCGCTTAAATCAGCGCTTTCCGATAAGGCGCTCAATAATGACCTTATCGTGCTTGACGAACTCAAAATGGAAGAATACAAGACCAAGACGGTTGCCGAGTGCTTAAAGGCGATAGGCGCAGAGAAGAAAGTTCTTATAGTGCTTGATTCCAACAACCCGTTCGCCGTAAAGAGCATCGCAAACATAAAGGGCGCCAAGTCGGCTCTTGTAAACACCATCAACACTTATGACATCATTAACGCCGATAAGCTCGTGATAGTTAAGGGTGCCGTTAAACAGATCGAGGAGGTGTACGCATAATGAAGGCTGCGGAAGATATTATTATCGCACCGGTTATAACCGAAAAGAGCATGGCCGGAATTGCGGATAAGAAATACACCTTTAAGGTCGCCAAGGACGCTAACAAGCTCGAGATCGCCGACGCGGTCGAAAAGCTCTTCAAGGTGACCGTTGCCAAGGTAAACACCGTGAGTATGCGCGGTAAGGTAAGAAGAATGGGACGTTACGAGGGTAAGACTCCTTCCTGGAAAAAAGCCATCGTAACTTTGAAGAAGGACTCCAAGAGCATTGAGTTCTTTGACGGTCTCGCATAAGAAAGCGCATACGGGAAATCAGATTTCCGGTGATGTATGAAACCCGAGAAGGTTTCGCTAAGCCAAAATAGGAGAGTGAAAACAAATGGCAATAAAACATTATAAGCCGACTACCAACGGCCGCCGCAACATGACGACTATGGATTATTCCGAGCTGTCAAAGGTGGCGCCCGAAAGGAGTCTGCTTGAACCCATAAAGAAAAACGCGGGCCGCAACAGCTACGGCCGCATAACCGTTCGCCACAGAGGCGGCGGCAACCGCAGAAAGTACAGAGTGATAGATTTCAAGCGCGAGCGTTTCGGCGTAACCGCCACGGTGCTCACCCTTGAATACGATCCCAACCGTTCTGCGTTTATAGCCCTCGTTCAGTACGAGGACGGCGAGAAGCGTTACATTCTCGCTCCCCAGGACCTCAAAGTAGGCGATAAGATAGTAAGCGGTCCGGACGCCGATATCAAACCCGGCAACGCCCTTCCGCTTATCAATATACCGGTAGGTACCTTCGTTCATAACGTAGAGCTTTATCCCGGCAAGGGCGCGCAGCTTGCACGTTCCGCCGGCAATATGGCTCAGCTTATGGCTAAGGAGAACGGTATGGCGCTGCTTCGTCTTCCTTCGGGCGAGCTTCGCAACGTTCCCGAGACCTGTATGGCTACCGTGGGCGTCGTTTCAAATCCGGAGCACGCCAACGTAAACTACGGTAAGGCAGGCCGCAAACGCCACATGGGATGGCGGCCGACGGTACGCGGTTCCGTAATGAACCCGAACGATCACCCCCACGGCGGCGGTGAAGGCAAGTCCCCCATCGGTCGTCCCGGCCCTGTTACCCCCTGGGGTAAGCCGACGCTCGGATATAAGACCCGCAAGAAGAACAAAGCGAGCGATAAATATATCGTAAAGCGTCGTAAGTAAGTCAGACGAAAGGAGATATCACTATGGGAAGAAGCGTTAAAAAAGGACCTTATGTGCAACCCGTTTTGCTCAAAAGAGTCGAAGAAATGAATAAGTCCGGTGAAAAGCGCGTGCTTAAAACCTGGAGCCGTTCATCAACCATATTCCCCGATTTCGTCGGACATACTTTTGCGGTTCATGACGGACGTAAGCACGTTCCGGTATATGTAACCGAGGATATGGTTGGTCACAAGCTCGGTGAGTTTGCGCCCACAAGAACATTCAAAGGCCACGCCGGCGCTAAGACAACCGGCTCTAAGTAATCGCAGGAGAGGAGAGTTTAACTATGGAAGCAAGGGCAATACTCAAATATGCCCGTATTTCACCCCGTAAGGTGAATATCGTTCTGGACCTTATCCGGAACCAAGACGCTGAAAAAGCTATGGCTATTCTAAAGTTTACTCCTAAGGCTGCTTGCGAGTATTTAGAGAAGTTGCTTAAATCAGCAATGGCTAACGCCGAAAACAAGAATATGGACATGAAAAATCTGTATGTGGCGGAGTGCTATGTCTGCCCCGGTCCGACTCTTAAAAGAATCAGACCGAAGGATCACGGCAGAGCGCACCGCATACTCAAGAGAACAAGTCACATGACGATAGTTCTCAAAGAGCGTGAGATTTAAGAAAGGGAGGTTAAGTTATGGGTCAGAAAGTTAATCCGCACGGCTACCGTGTAGGTATAATCAAAAACTGGGACTCACGTTGGTACGTTTCCAAGGGCGCTTTCGGCGATTCGTTGGTTGAAGACTACAACCTCCGCAAATACCTCAAGAAGACACTCTTCACAGCAGGTATTGCCAAAGTAGAGATCGAACGTGACGACAAAAGAGTAAGACTTCACATTCACTGCGGTAAACCGGGTATGGTAATCGGCAGAAACGGCGCTGAAATCGAAAAGCTCCGCGTAAAATGCCAGGAAATGCTCGGCAAGCCGGTCATCATCAACATTGTGGAGATCAAAAATCCCGACGCCAACGCTCAGCTCGTTGCCGAAGCGATAGCGGCTCAGCTTGAAAAACGTGTTTCGTTCAGAAGAGCTATGAAGCTTTCGATAGGCAGAGCAATGAGACTCGGCGTAAAGGGTATCAAGACTCAGGTTTCGGGACGCCTCGGCGGCGCCGAAATCGCAAGAAGCGAGCAGTATCACGAGGGTACTATTCCGCTTCAGACGCTCAGAGCCGACATTGACTACGGTTTTGCCGAGGCGAGAACCACCTACGGCGTAATCGGCGTCAAGGTATGGATCTACAAGGGCGAAGTTCTCAACGAGAACCGCAGAAATAACAGAAGAGGAGGAACACGCTGATGTTAATGCCGAAACGTGTTAAATTCCGCCGCGTTCAGCGCGGAAGACTGACCGGCGCCGCTTCCCGCGGTATCACGGTCACTCACGGTGACTACGGCCTTCAGGCTCTTGAGCCGGCGTGGATCACCTCGAACCAGATAGAAGCCGCCCGTATAGCGATGACCCGTTATATCAAGCGTGGCGGTCAGGTTTGGATAAAAATATTCCCCGATAAGCCGATAACCGAAAAACCGGCTGAAACCCGAATGGGTTCAGGTAAAGGCTCGCCCGAATACTGGGTAGCCGTTGTTAAGCCCGGCCGCGTTATGTTCGAGATAGGCGGCGTTTCGGAGGATCTCGCCCGCGAGGCTATGCGTCTTGCGGCGAACAAACTGCCTATTAAGTGCAAGTTTGTTACCAAAGAGATGGGTGGTGAGCAGTAATGAACGTAAAGGAAATCAGAGATAACACAATACCCGAGCTTAACGAAATGCTCGCGAATCTTAAGGATGAGCTTTATAAACTCCGTTTCCAGCACGCGATAAATCAGCTCGACAACCCACAGCGCATTGCTGCCGTTAAAAAGGATATCGCCCGCGTTAAGACAGTTATCCGCGAGTACGAGATCAAAGACGGCAAGACTGCTTGAGGGAGGTAAAGTCAGATGGAAGAGAGAAACCTTCGTAAAACAAGAGTGGGCAGAGTTGTAAGCGATAAGATGGATAAAACCGTCGTAGTCGCCATTGAAGACAATGTAAAGCACCCTCTTTATAAGAAGATTATCAAAAACACAATAAGACTTAAGGCGCATGATGAGGAAAACGCCTGCCGCGTAGGCGACAGAGTGCTTATCATGGAAACGAGACCTCTCTCTAAGACCAAGAGATGGCGCGTAGCCGAAATAGTTGAGAAGGCTAAGTAAGCATAAGGAGGAATACACTGTGATACAGCAACAGAGTTACCTCAAAGTTGCCGACAATACCGGTGCCAAGGAAATTCAGTGCATCCGCGTTCTCGGCGGCTCCAAGAGGCGATATGCCAACATCGGCGATGTAATCGTTGCTTCTGTGAAAAAGGCCACCCCCGGCGGCACTGTCAAGAAGGGCGAGGTTGTAAAGGCAGTTGTGGTTCGTTCCGCAAAAGGCCTTCGCCGTAATGATGGCACTTATATCAGATTTGATGAAAACGCGGCTGTTCTTATCCGTGAAGATAAGAACCCGAGGGGAACCCGTATTTTCGGGCCGGTAGCCAGAGAATTGCGCGAAAAGGATTACACAAAGATCCTCTCGCTCGCTCCGGAAGTACTTTAATGGGAGGTAATTGAATTATGAGTAAGCTTCACATTAAAACCGGCGATACCGTAAAACTGCTCACCGGCGATGATAATTATCGCGGCAAAACGGGCAAGGTTCTCGAAGTAAGCCCGAAAGAGGGCAAGGTTATCGTTGAGGGTATTAACAAGGTTAAAAAGCACGTTAAGCCCAGAAAAGCAGGCGATCCGTCCGGTATAATTGAGACCGAAAGCGCCGTTTACGCATGCAAGGTGCAGCTCGTCTGCCCGAAGTGCAACAACGCGGTAAGAGTAGGCACCAAGGTTGAGGACGGTAAAAAATACCGCGTTTGCAAACAATGCGGTAAGACTTTTTAAGAGTAAGGAGGACATGACATGTCAACGCTGGCAAACGAATATAAAAATTCGATAGCTCCCGCATTGATGACCAAGTTTGGCTACAAGAGTGTTATGCAAATCCCGAAGCTCGAGAAAGTCATAATCAATGTAGGCTGCGGCGAGGCGAAGGATAACCCGAAGGCTATCGACGCCGCCATCGCCGATTTAGGTCTCATAACCGGTCAGAAAGCGGTTGTCTGCCGCGCCAAGAAGTCGGTTGCGAACTTCAAACTTCGCGCAGGTATGCCGATAGGCGCAAAGGTGACCCTTCGCGGTGAAAGAATGTACGAGTTTATCGAAAGACTCTTTTACGCCGCGCTTCCGCGCGTGCGTGACTTCCGCGGAATAAACCCCGATTCCTTCGACGGTCGCGGCAACTATGCCATGGGCGTAAAGGAACAGCTTATTTTCCCGGAAATCGAATACGATAAGATTGATAAGGTACGCGGCATGGACATTATTATAGTCACCACCGCCAATACCGATGAAGAGGCTCGCGAGTTATTGACTCTTATGGGCGCTCCATTTGCGAAGTAAGGAGAAGGAACTATGGCTAAAACATCTATGAAAGTAAGGCAGGCGCGTCCCGCCAAGTTTTCAACCAGACAGTATAACAGATGCAAGATCTGTGGCCGCCCCCACGCTTATCTTCGCAAGTACGGCATCTGCCGTATATGCTTCAGAGAACTCGCCTATAAGGGTGAGATCCCGGGAGTAAAGAAGGCAAGCTGGTAAGGCTATTGTAGAAATATGTGACTTTGCAGGTCACACTAAGGAGGTTTACGGTATGCAAATCACCGATACTATTGCCGATATGCTGACGCGTATCCGCAACGCATCCTCGGCAAAGCATGATTCGGTAGATGTACCGGCGTCCAAAGTAAAAAAGGCAATTGCCCAGATTTTGCTTGACGAGGGTTACATCACGAGCTTCACCGTCGAAGAAGACGGTAAGCAGGGCGTAATTCACATCGTGTTGAAGTACGGCCAGAATAAATCTCAGACCATAACCGGCATACGCCGCGTTTCCAAACCGGGTTTGAGGATCTACACAAACGTAGAGGATATGCCGAAGGTTATGAGGGGCCTCGGCGTAGCCATCCTTTCCACCTCTAAGGGAATTATGACCGATAAGCAGGCACGCCGCGAAAACGTCGGCGGAGAAGTCCTCGCTTTCGTGTGGTAAGAGGAGGATAAAGGTATGTCGAGAATAGGAAAAATGCCGGTGGTTATCCCGGCGGGTGTTGACGTTAAGCTGGACGGCAACCACATTTCGGTAAAGGGTCCGAAGGGCGAGCTTTCGCTGGACTTTAACCCCGAGATTTCAGTTGAAATCAACGGCGCCGAAATAGCGGTCAAGAGACCCGGCGACGACAAAGTACACCGCTCACTTCACGGTCTTACGCGTACGCTTATTTCCAATATGGTAACGGGCGTTACGGAGGGCTACACAAAAACACTCGAGGTAAACGGCGTCGGTTACCGTGCGCAGAAGCAGGGAAGCGACTTAGTTATGAACCTCGGTTACTCACATCAGGTAATCGTTCCTGAGGTTGAGGGCATAAAAGTTGAAGTACCGTCTGCTAACCAGATAGTTATCAGCGGTGCCGATAAGCAGAAGGTCGGCCAGTTTGCCGCGGAAGTTCGCGCAAAGCGTCCGCCGGAGCCGTATAAGGGCAAGGGCATCAAGTACGCGGGCGAGCATATCCGCCGCAAAGAAGGTAAGGCCGCCAAGGGCGCAAAGAAATGATAAAGGAGTGTATGTAAAATGGTCAACAAAACCAACAGTAACGCAGCGCGTCTTAAACGCCACGCCCGTGTTCGTTCAAAGATCACCGGTACTGCGGAAAGACCCCGCCTTGACGTATTTCGCTCCAACAGCAATATTTACGCCCAGCTTATTGACGACGTAAAGGGTGTTACACTCGCCGCCGCCGCGTCAAACGAGAAGGACTTCGGTGCTTCCGGCGGTAACTGCGAGGGCGCCCGTAAGGTTGGGAAGCTCATAGCGGAACGTGCCAAGAAAATGAAGATCTCCGAGGTCGTATTTGACCGCGGCGGATACATTTATCACGGCCGTGTCAAGGAACTTGCCGAAGGTGCCCGTGAGGGCGGCCTCAAATTTTAAGAAGGAGGAGAATACTTTTGGCTACAAATATTGACGCATCAAAATTGGATTTACAGGAGCGCGTTGTATCGATAAACCGCGTTTCCAAAACCGTTAAGGGCGGTCGCATCATGAAGTTCGCGGCGCTGGTCGTCGTCGGCGACGGCGAAGGTACCGTCGGCTACGGCCTCGGTAAAGCGGGTGAAGTTCCCGATGCAATACGCAAGGGCATTGAAGACGCCAAGAAGAATCTTATCAAGGTTTCTCTTAAAGGCACTACAATCCCTCATGAGATTATAGGCGAATTCGGCGCAGGCCGCGTGCTCTTGAAGCCCGCCGCCCCCGGTACCGGCGTTATCGCCGGCGGCGCGGTACGTGCGGTTGTTGAAACCGTGGGTATCAAGGATATCCGTACAAAAGCGCTTCGCTCAAATAATCCTTGCAATGTGGTTCGCGCGACGGTTGCAGGCCTTGCGGCTTTACGCGACGTTGAGCAGGTGGCTCTCGTCCGCGGTAAAGACAAAAAGGAAATATTAGGTTAAGGAGGAGCAGCACTATGGCAACAAAGAAAAAGGCTGCCGGCCTTACTGTAAAACTTGTAAAGAGTACGATAGGTTCCAAAAAGGATCAGATCGCTACGGTTAAATCACTGGGGCTGAGCAAACTCGGCGATACTTCGGTTCAGCCGGATAACGCGCAGACCCGCGGCAAGATAAACAAGGTTTCTCACCTCGTTACGATTGTCGAAGGCAAGTAATCAAACCGTAAAACGCGGTAAACCGCAAAATTGCAAGGAGGTGCAAACAACAATGAAATTGCATGAATTGTCTCCTGCCGAAGGTTCTACAAGAGAAGTAAAGCGTATAGGCAGAGGTCACGGTTCGGGCAACGGCAAAACCGCCGGTAAGGGCCATAAGGGTCAGAAGGCGCGTGCCGGTCACGGTATGAGACCGGGTTTTGAAGGCGGTCAGATGCCGCTCCAGCGCCGCGTACCGAAGCGTGGTTTTAACAATATTTTTGCCAAGGACTGGCTGAGCATCAATGTTGCCGCACTCGAAGTGTTCGAGGAAGGCGCGACTGTTGACGCCGCCGCTTTGGCGGAGAAAAAAATCATCCGCAAGACAGGTCTTCCCGTAAAGGTTCTCGGCAACGGTAAAATCACCAAGAACCTCACGGTTAAACTCAACGCATTTTCAGCTTCCGCCGCGGAGAAAATCGCGGCAGCGGGCGGAAAGGCTGAGGTGATCTGAACATGTTGGATATAATCAGAAACGCGTGGAAGGTAAAGGAAATTCGCAGAAAAATAATTTTCACTATCTTCATAATCGCAGTTTTCCGTATCGGTTCGGCGATACCGGCACCGTTTATTGACACGGCCGCGCTTTTGCAGTCTTTCGGAGAAAGCAGCAACGATTTCTTCAATTATCTCTCCATACTCACCGGCGGCGGTCTTGAATACGGCGCGATCTTCGCGATGTCGGTTACCCCGTACATCAACTCCTCAATTATCATCCAGCTTTTGTGCGTGGCTATCCCCGCGCTTGAGCGTCTTTCAAAAGAGGGTGAAGAGGGGCAGAAGAAGCTTGCCGCCATTACCCGATACACCACCGTTATCCTGGCTCTTATCCAGGGCGTCGCGTATTTCTTCTATCTTAAGGGAAGCGGCTTCCTGCTCGGCTCCATTACTGCGGCGGGCAAAGGCGCCGTGGTATTCGCGGGCTTTGTAATAGTTCTCGCGCTTACGGCGGGCAGCGCGCTCGTCATGTGGCTCGGCGAACAGATAGACGTAAAGGGTATCGGCAACGGTATTTCAATACTGCTTTTTGCGGGTATCATTTCCCGTGCGCAGGAAGCTTATAAAAAGCTTCGCGGCGCGTGGATAGGCAACCACCAGTTCGCGGTTGTCGGCATCGTTCTGATATTCCTCGTCGTTATTGTGTTTATCGTATGGATGACCGGCGCCGAGCGCAGAATACCCGTTCAGTACGCAAAACGCGTTGTGGGCAACAAGATGTACGGCGGTCAGAACACCCATATTCCGATCAAGGTAAATATGTCGGGCGTTATGCCGATAATCTTCGCTTCGTCCATCCTCATGGTTCCGACCATGATCCTGGGCTTTATGAAGAACACCGATACGTTCTTTGCGAAAGTGCTTGCGCTTTTCAGCACACGCGGCGTTTTCTACGCGGTCCTCTATTTCATACTCATAATCGCATTCGCATACTTCTATGCGACCATTCAGTTCAATCCTGTCGAAATGGCTAACAACCTCCGTAAAAACGGCGGCGCCATACCCGGTATCAGACCCGGTAAGTCAACTTCGGACTTTATCGCAAAGATACTTTCGAGGATAACGCTTCTCGGCGCGCTTTTCCTGAGCGTCGTCGCGATACTTCCGATAATGATGAGCCTCTTCGGCGGCACCATGGGCGGACTCAACATTTCGCTCGGCGGTACTTCGATACTGATCGTTGTCGGCGTTGCGCTTGAACTGGTTCAGAATCTCGAATCGCAGATGATGATGAGACACTACAAGGGCTTCCTTGACTAACGGAGTTTTATTATGAGATTGATTTTATTGGGCGCACCGGGTGCCGGCAAAGGCACCCAGGCGGAAATCATTTCCGAAAAATACAGCATTCCCACCATTTCAACCGGCAACATCATCCGCGCCGCCTTGAAAGAGGGCACTGAAATGGGCCTTCGCGCCAAGGCGTACACCGAGCGCGGCGAGCTTGTTCCCGATGAGGTCGTGATAGGCATCATAAAGGAAAGGCTTGCGCAGGACGACTGCAGGGAGGGCTTCATTTTAGACGGCTTTCCCCGCACGATACCCCAGGCGAAGGCGCTTGACGAAATGGGAATCACCGTTGACGCGGCGCTTTCCATTGAGGTGGATGACAGCGAGATAGTAAAGCGTATGTCGGGCAGAAGAGTCTGCTCCGGCTGCGGCGCGAGCTATCATACCGAATTCAAAAAACCCGAGAAAGACGGCGTCTGCAACCTGTGCGGCGATGATCTCGTTATCCGCAAGGATGACGAGCCCGAAACCGTGAAAAACCGCCTTTCGGTTTATCATGACCAGACCGAGCCGCTCAAAAGCTACTATAAAGCGGCGGGCAAGCTGCTCGAGGTAAAGGGTCAGGATAAGGTTGAAGACACTACCGCGCTGGTGCTCGGCGCTCTTTCGGGGATATAAAAATGGTGGTACTGAAAACCGGTCGCGAACTTTCCGTTATGCGGGAAGCTTGCAGAATATCGGCAGGAGCATTGAAAAAAGCGGGCGCAGCGGTCGAGCCGGGGGTTACCACCGCCGAGCTTGACAGGATAGCCGAAGAGTATATTTTAAGTCAGGGCGCAACCCCTAACTTCAAAAATTACGAGGGCTATCCGGCCACCGCCTGCATATCTGTCAACAACGAGGTTATCCACGGGATACCGTCAAAAAAGCGAAGACTTGAATCGGGCGACATCGTTTCCATAGATCTCGGCGCGAAGTTTGACGGCTACCACGGCGACAATGCCGCCACTTTTGCCTGCGGTGACGTATCCGATGAGGCGAAGCGGCTGATGAGCGTAACGCGCGAATGCCTTAACAAAGGTATCGGCGCGGCGCTCGCGGGCGGCAGGATCGGCGATATATCCCATGCGATACAGTCTTTTGCGGAAGCAAACGGATTCAGCGTGGTGAGAGAGTTTGTCGGTCACGGTATCGGCACTTCTCTTCACGAGGCGCCCGAGGTTCCGAATTTCGGCGCCGCGGGTCACGGTATCCGGTTACTTCCGGGCATGACACTGGCCATCGAACCCATGGTCAACGCCGGGAATTACGGCGTAAAGGTCTTGCCGGACGGTTGGACGGTTCTTACACGTGACGGTTCTCTTTCGGCTCATTTCGAGCATACCGTGGTCATAACGCCGGGCGGTCCGCAAATAATGACCGTGGCGGACTTTTAAGGTATGTACAGCAGGCAAGAGACCGCGGGCGGCGCCCGACGCGCAGTGTGCAGCGCGGCGGGATAAAGCGCGGCCCTTTTGAGGTTTCCGTTCAAACTGATACGATTTTGGAGGAAAATTATGTCGAAATCTGATATGATAGAACTTGAAGGCACCGTTGTTGAGGCAATGCCCAACGCAATGTTTAAGGTAGAGATACAGGGCGGTCACGTGATACTCGCGCATATCTCGGGCAAGCTGCGCATGAATTTCATACGCATACTTCCCGGCGATAAAGTGACGGTTGAAATGTCGCCTTACGATCTTTCCAAAGGGCGCATTACCTGGCGCTCGAAATAATCCGGCGATTTGCCGGACAGAGAAATTTTAGGAGGTAAAATCCAAATGAAAGTCAGACCTTCTGTAAAAAAGATTTGCGAAAAATGTAAAATCATTAAACGCAAGGGTAAAGTAATGGTTATTTGCGAAAACCCGAAGCATAAACAACGTCAGGGGTAAGCTGATAACGCGTGGTAACAGGCGGGCCGCCTGTTACGGCAAAAGAAAGTGGAGGTGCTAACAATCTATGGCACGTATTGCTGGTGTTGACCTTCCGAACGAGAAGCGGGTCGAAATAGGACTCACTTACATCTACGGTATAGGTCTTACAACATCTAAAAAAATCTTAAGTGAAACCGGCGTTAATCCGGATGTTCGCGTAAAAGATCTGACCGACGAAGATATCTCAAAGCTCCGTGAGTATATCGACCATAACCTTCAGGTTGAAGGTGACCGTCGCCGTACCGTAGCCCTTGATATCAAGCGTCTTATCGAAATCGGCAGTTATCGCGGTGTCCGTCACCGCAAGGGACTTCCCGTAAGAGGTCAGCGCTCCAAGACCAACGCGCGTACGCGCAAAGGTCCGAAGAGAACTATTGCGAACAAGAAGAAATAAAGGAGGTAAGAACTAATGGCTACTGCTAAAAAAGGCGGCACTCGCCGTCGTCGTGAAAAAAAGAACATTGAACGCGGTGCGGCTCATATTCAGTCTACCTTCAATAACACGATAGTTACAATAACCGATACTCAGGGCAACGCTCTTTCGTGGGCTTCCGCCGGTGAACTCGGTTTCAGGGGCTCCAAGAAGTCTACGCCGTTTGCGGCGCAGAGTGCCGCCGAGCTTGCGGCGAAAAACGCTATGGAGCACGGTCTTAAAACTGTCGAAGTTTATGTTAAAGGCCCGGGCGCCGGCCGTGAAGCCGCCATTCGCGCTTTACAGTCTGCTGGACTTGAGGTAAGTATGATAAAAGACGTTACCCCTATCCCGCATAACGGTTGCCGTCCGCCTAAGCGCAGACGCGTCTAAGAGAAAGGTTGGAGGTGTAACAAATGGCAAGATATACCGGTGCAGTTTGCAGACTTTGCCGCCGCGAGGGTAAAAAGCTCTTCCTTAAAGGCGACCGCTGCTATTCTGAAAAATGTTCGCTGGAAGCGCGCAGCTATGCGCCCGGTCAGCACGGTCAGGGTAGAAAAAAGTCATCGGAATACGGTTTGCAGCTTCGTGCTAAACAGACCGCAAGACGCTTTTACGGCGTTCAGGAAAATCAGTTCCGTCATTATTTTGAAATTGCCGAGAGAAAACAGGGCGTTACAGGCGATAACCTGCTCCGCATTTTAGAGAGCAGACTCGATAACGTCGTTTACAGAGCGGGATTTGCGTCCAGCCGTGCGGAAGCGCGTCAGCTCGTAGGTCACGGTCACTTTGAAGTAAACGGTCACAGAGTCGATATCGCGTCCTATCTGCTCAAAGCAGGCGACGAGGTCGCGGTTTGCGAAAAAGCGAGGGGCTTTGAGAAAATGAAGTCCGTTGTTGAAGCAAACAGCGCGCGTCCCGTAGCAGAGTGGCTTTCGGTCGACCGTGAAAACATGACCGTCAAGGTCGTTGCTCTCCCCGAGCGTGATCAGATCGAAGCGCCCGTTGATGAGCAGCTCATCGTCGAGTACTATTCAAGGTAATTATTCTACTTCTGCTTGACCGCGTCAAAGCAGAGTGAAACTTATTTTACGATGCGGAGAAGGAGCTTTTAGATGTTAGAAATTGAAAAGCCCAGAATTGAAACACTCGAACTGTCAAGTGACGGTAAATACGGCAAATTCGTAATGGAACCGCTTGAGCGCGGCTACGCGACTACGCTCGGCAACAGCATGAGAAGGGTGCTTTTGTCAACTCTCCCCGGCGTTGCCATAACAAACGTTAAGATAGACGGCGTCGTTCACGAGTTTTCCACCATTCCCGGTGTGAAAGAGGACGTAACCGAAATAGTGCTTAACCTTAAGGGCGTTATCGCGAAGCTTCATTCCGATACCGCTAAGAAAATATACATTGAAGCGGCAGGTCCCGGCGTTGTTACCGCGGCCGATATCAAGGCGGATTTTGAGGTTGAAATTCTTAATCCCGATATGTATATAGCCACTCTCGACGAGGGCGCCAAGCTCAATATGGAGATGACGCTCGATAAGGGCAGAGGTTACGTATCGGCGGAACAGAACAAATCGGCGCAGAATATTATCGGCGTTATTCCGATAGATTCTATTTATACTCCGGTTTTGAAGGCAAACTTCAATGTTGACAATACCCGCGTGGGTAACGTTGTCGACAAGAACAAACTCACGTTAGAGGTCTGGACCGACGGTTCTATCGCCGCCAATGAGGCAGTGTCTCTTTCGGCGAAAATACTCATCGAGCATTTTGAACTGTTCCTCGACCTTGCCGAAGGCGTGAACGACGCCGGCAGCATTATGGCGGAGAAGAGCGACAGCGAGAAGGAAAAAGCACTCGATCTTACTATCGACGAGCTCGACCTTTCAGTACGCAGCTTCAACTGCCTCAAGCGCGCAGGCATCAACACGGTCGAAGACCTTACGAACAAGTCCGAAGAGGATATGATGAAGGTCAGAAATCTCGGCCGCAAATCTCTTGAAGAGGTTATAGCCAAGCTCGATTCGTTTGGCTTCTCCCTCAAAAAAGACGATGAATAAAGTTGGCAAGTGAACCCCTTGCGGGTTCAACTCTTGCCGAATTAAAGGAGTGAAAGCATATGCCGGGAACAAGAAAACTCGGAAGGCCGTCTGACCACAGAACCGCTATGCTTCGCGCAATGGTGACTTATTTGCTCGAAAACGGCAAAATAGAGACCACCGTGACCCGCGCGAAAGAGGTCAGGTCAATGGCAGAGAAGTATATAACACTCGCTAAGACTGGTAATCTTCACAGCCGCCGCCAGGCAATGGCTTTTATTACCAAAGAGTCGGTCGTTGTTAAACTGTTTAACGAGATCGCTCCGAAGTACCAGGATGTAAACGGCGGTTACTGCCGTATTACGAAGACCGGTCCGCGCCGCGGCGATGCTGCCGAAATGGCGATAATCGAGTTGGTTTGATTCTCAACTGATTAGTGCTCACATCTTCAACTGCGGATGTTCCGACGCCGAAGAATTTTATCTTCGGGAATATGTGTGTACTAAAAAGCCACCGTCCAAAAGGCGGTGGCTTTTTCAGTTGTCAGACGTCAGACGTCAGATATCAGACGTTTTGACAGAATAAATTATGCGCCGTATCAATAGTGATACGGCGCATTTTCTCTTTTTATTGCTTTATGTTTTCAAGGTATTTCACGATATCGCCCACAGTCTTAAAACCGGCGAGACTTTCGTCGGGTATTTTTATCCCGTAGGTCTCCTCAATGGTCATAAGCAGCTGTAACACATCCAGCGAATCCGCGCCGAGGTCCTCTTTTATCCTTGATTCCCCGGTGATTTCTTTGTCACCGAGCTTCAGTTGAACTCTCAGTGCTTTTTTTACTTCTTCAAACATACGCTTCCTCCTTAATATTGAGCCTTGCGGCGATTTTTTCGTTCAGGTCGCTTCCGAGCATATCTGCGGCCTGTTCTATGCAGCGGCGTACCGCCGTCGCGTCGGAACTGCCGTGACCCTTAATGATGATCTTTTCGGTTCCGAGCAGCACCGAGCCGCCGTAATTCTGATAATTCATAAAGCGCTTTTCTTCCTCAAACATCTTTTTCATAAACAAAGCGCCGATTTTATATAAACCTTTGGAGTATATATCTTTTTTGATTTTTTTCATCAGCTCGACCGCCGTGCCCTCGGTGGATTTTACCAGCACGTTGCCCGAAAATCCGTCGCACACCACAAGGTCGTATTTGCCCGAGAGCAGGTCGCGGCTCTCCATATTGCCTACGAAATTTACCGCCGCCTCTTGCTTTAACAGACGGTAGGCGTCGCGGTGCAGGTCGTCGCCCTTTTCCTCCTCGGTGCCGACGTTAAGAAGCGCCACGCGCGGCTCTTTCCTTTGAAACGCCGCTTTCAGATATTCGCTGCCCATTACGGCGAATTGCAAAAGCATTTCAGGGGTACACTCGACGTTTGCGCCGCTGTCGCATATACCGACTATCCCGCCGTTCATCGTGGGGAGTATCGGGCAAAACGCGGGGCGGCGCACGCCATCGATTCTGCCGATGCGAAGAGTCGCCGCGGCGATGAGAACGCCGGTGGGACCTACCGAGATAAGCCCGTCCGCCGTTTTATCCTCACGCAGCGCCCTTACCGCTTTTACCATGGAGCTTTCCGGTTTAAGGCGGATGGCGTCTATCGGCTTATCGTTGCCGCTTACCGCGTCCGGCGCGTGTATTATTTCAATGTTTTTACAGCCATCCGGCAGTTCGGCGCGAAGCCTATCCTCGTCACCTACAAGTACAAATTCCGCCCCGGGATACGCTCCGGCGGCTTCCAGCACGCCCTCTACGCAGGCGGCGGGTCCTTTATCCCCGCCGAAGCAGTCAACTATCAGTTTCATAGCTACCCTCACCGATTTTTTTGATATATGAGCGGCGCCGCTTGTGATTTACCTCGTCAAAGCGCTTCCACATATTGCGAATGGCAAAGTTTTCCTCTAAATTCAGGTTTGTTTCGGCGTGCTCTATGCCGTCCTCTTTAAGCATTCTGGTAAGCTCCGCCGCAATTACCGCGTTTACGCCGCGGTTAAGATACTCGGGCGCCACGGCGATAAGTCCGAGGTCCAGTACGGACGGTTTTTTTATCGCTTTAAGCAGTCTTACTATCGCGGCGGGCGTAAGGCGTCCGCCGGATTTCTGCACGGCGGCGGCTATCGAAGGAAAACAGATGCCGAGGCATACGAGCTTATTGTTGCGGTCCAGAATAACGGCGACGTATTTTAAGTCGATGATAAGCTTGAAATTGGCTATCATCATTTTTTTCATGCCCTCGGTAAAGGGGACCGTTCCGTAGATGTTTTCGTATCCGACGTCGAGCAGTTCAAAGAAACTGTCGGCATATCTTCTTAGAAAATCGTTGACGTTCTTTGCTTTTCCGATATGCAAATCGTATCTTTCCATAACGTAATCCGCCATTTTTTTAAGGGAGCCGTCGTCTTCCTTCGGCGCGCGGAGCATCGATTCGAGCCAGTCGACCTCCTTTATGTAGCCGAGCGCCTCGATATGATTCTGATAATACGGCGCGTTGTACTGCTCCTCAAAGGTCGAAAGGCGGTCGAAGCCCTCTATCAGGAGCCCCTCGCGCTCCAAATCCGAATAGCCGAGCGGACCGCATACGGTATCCATACCGCGCGCACGCGCCCAGTCTTCAAGCGCGCAAAAAAGCTTGCGGGAGACTTCCGGGTCGTCAACGGCGTCAAACCGTGTGAAGCGACAGCGCTTTTCACCGGTTTTTTCGTTGGAGGCGCGCTGTATTATGCCCGATATCCTGCCGACCGGCTTTTCACCGTCGTAAGCTAAAAAGAAAACAGATTCGCAGGTGTCGTTATAGACGTAATCGGAGCGAAAAATCTTTTTTTCGTCCCCGTAAAGCGGCGGCACGAAGCAGGGGTTGTCCTTATAAAGCTTAAGCGGAAAATCAAGAAATTCCTTTTGCTGTTTTTTTGTTTCTACCTGTTTTACGGTTATCATATCTTCACCTGTGAATCGCGTGGAAGCAGATGCCCACGGTATCGGGACCGCAGTGACTGCCCGCTGTCGGATTGACGTCGGCGAGGAGGATCTCGAGCTTTTCACCGTATTTGTTCCGCAGCGCGTCCACTATCTGTCCGGCTATGCGCGGCGCGTCCGCGTGACCTACTATCACACGGTGGCTGTAAAGATCGTCGCCCAGCTCATCAACGTAGGCAAGAAGACGCTTCATGGCGTTGTTTCTGCCCGTTTCTTTGCCGACGCTTACCATTTTGCCGTTCGTATCCATGTAAATGATCGGGCGTATGCCGAGTATCGAGCCCATCGTTCCCGCGATACCGCTGACGCGGCCGCTTCTGGCAAAGAATTTAAGATCATCCGCAAAGAAATATACGGCGAAGCGGTCAACCTCGGTTTCGGCAAGACTCAGCACCTCTTCGGGCGTTTTGCCCGAGGCGAACCAGTCGCCTATTTCCAAAACGATATTGAGACTTATTATGGTGATACCTTTCGTATCGACCTCGTAAAACCTACGGTCGGGATACTTTTCTTTAAGCGCTTTTACGGCGAGATCCATGGCGTCGAAGGTCGCGGTCATCGCGCGGGAAAAATGCACGTAAAAGATATCGTTGCCCGCCGCGAACTCCGGCTCGAAATACTCTATGTATTTTTCGTAGCTTATCGCGCTTGTGGTAGGGAGCACGCCCGAGCGGAGCATCTGATAAAACCCGTGCGCGTCAAACGTCTCGAAGTCTTCGTAGGGGAACACCGTTTTGCCGCCGTGGCTGTACGGCATGCTTATCAGCCTGTATCCGTATTTTTGCGCCTGCGCGGGTGTGATGTCGGTATCGGTGTCAGTAAAAAGTGTAAGCATTTTTTCACCTCATCTGATAATAAGTGTATATGAATAAATCGGCTGACCGCCGTCTGTCATAATGAATTCAGTATCCGGATAAAGCTCTTCAAGGCGGCTTTCAAGCGCGCTTGCGTCGCCTTCGGATGTTTCTTCGCCGGTAAGGATTATAACGACGTCGGGTGTGTCGAGATGTTCAAAGAGCTTTACTGCCGCGTCCTGCGCCGTATTTTCGGCAAGCAGTATACGGTCCTTGTCAAAGCAGACCGCGTCGCCTTTGCGCACCGTTACTCCGTTCTCGGTGCAGTCGCGTATCGCTCCGGCTATATTAACGGTTTTTACCGCCTTTGCCGCCGCCTCAAAGCGGCTGACCAGCTCTTCGGACGGCAGGGAATCATCAAAGGCGGAGGCGGCGCAGTAGCAGTGACCGATATCCTGCGAGGCTACGACAAGCACCTTGCAGAAATCGCACATCTCGCCGGCCTGCTTCGCCGCCAGAAAAGCGTTCTTGTGGTTCGGGAAAACGAATACCGTTTCGGCGTTTGCCTGCTTTATGCCACGCAAAATATCCTGCGAGGACGGATTCATGCTTCTGCCGCCGTCGACCGTCGTATAGCCGGCGCTTTTGAGCATTTTCCCGATTCCGTCGCCGCACGCTACGGCTACAAGACCGTATTTATTCTTTTTTTCTAAAAGCTCAAATTCGTTTTCAACCGTTGACTTGCTGTGCATAACGGTCATATTCTCGATTTTAAGAGTGAGAAATTCGCCGAAGCGGTGCGCTTCTTTAAGAACTTCCTCGGGGCGGAAGGTGTGCACGTGCGCCTTGACGATATTGCCGGTTTCAAAAACCACTACCGAATTTCCGACTGAATCGAGAAATTTTCTGAAAGAGTCTGTGGAAAACGGCTCGCCGCCCATCTTTTGCAGTAAAAACTCGGTACAGTAGCCGAGCATTTCCTCATCGCCGCGCAATTCCTTTACCGTCGCTTTTGCGGCGCTTACGGGCGATATGTTTTTGCCGTCCAAAGCGCTTCTCATACCCTCGAGAATACACAGAAAACCGGCGCCGCCGGAATCTACCACGCCGGCGTTTTTAAGCACCTCCAACTGCTCGGGGGTGTTTTTGAGAGCCTGTGCGGCGGCGGTGTGCGCCGTCTCAAAAAGCGTTTCAAAATCGGCGGGAGATTCTTTTTTGACCGCGTCGGTCGTTTCACGCATTACGGTGAGAATCGTGCCCTCTTTCGGGCTGGATACAGCGGCGTACGCCTCGGACACCCCGTTTTCCAGACCGGCGATGAAATTATCCGCCGTGAAGGAGTCGCCGCATTTTGAAATGCAGCTGTTCATTCCGTAAAAGAATCTTGAAAGTATAACGCCGGAGTTGCCCCTGGCGCCGTACAGCATTCCCCTTGACAGGGAATCGCAAAGAAGCGGCAGGTTTTCATCGGCGCCGGTTTCGGCAAGTCCGCTCTGAAGCGTCATAAGCATATTGTCTCCGGTGTCGCCGTCCGGCACCGGAAACACGTTTAATTTGTTTATCTGGTCGCACCGTTCTTCAAGAAATCTCGACCCTTCGGATAAAAGCGACCGGTATTTTAAGCTGTTGATTTTTTCAGTTGTCATCTGAAACTACCATCCCCTTTTCTCTGTCACGGCGTTCCGGTGCGAAGTCCTTAACCTTGCTCCTTCACGCTTTGCCGGACGGCGGTCTTGTCGGCGCCGTCCGTAACAAATTCCATAATGTTTCCGATATCCGTGCCCAGCGCCTCGCAAATGCGGCCGATCACCGCCAGCGATACTTCCTTGTCACGAATCAGCTTCGTCATGGTGTTAGGGGAGATCTTGATCCTGCGGCGAAGCTCCGCACGACTTATTTTCCTGTCGATCAGTAATTTCCAGAGTTTGTTATAAGATACGGATATCATATTTGCTCCTTTCGACAAATTTTGGCATATTTCGACTCAACGTTCAGTATTATATCTTATTTATCACTGTTTTGCAATATTTTTTCACAATTTCGTGCGAAAAGAGGCAGACCAACCTGCCGTAAAAGGCAAAATACAGGCGGTAAAACCCCGGTGACAGACTTACATCGTCGCCTTGCCGTCCGCGGGTGATTCTTCTGCCGTGAATAAACATATTGACAAACGGAAAGCGTTGTGCTACAATAGTTAGCGGCGGCTAACCGAATTGCTTTGCCGGGCGCCTGTTGAAGAGAGCCTTGCTTTTTGTTTTTCAGGACGCGAGTCAGACGGCGACAACTAGCGGCCAGTGGAAACGGTATGCGGTTTTAAGTAACGAAATCGATTGAGATTTCGTTTACAGGCGCCGCGTGTCTTGATTAAAGGAGGACGCTATGAAAAAAATCACGGTAAAAATCGGCGGAATGGCGTGCGGTATGTGCGAGGCACATATCTGCGATGTGGTACGAAAGGTCTGTCCGAACACCAAAAAATTAAAGGCGTCGCGAATCCGCGGCGAAGCGACATTTCTTGCCGAAGAAGCGCCGGATACGGAAAAGCTTAAAAAAGCGATCGAAGAAACCGGCTACATATTCATCTCTGCTTCGTCGGAGGAATATAAAAAGCGTTCTCTGTTCGGGTGAGCGGCGCCGTACTTTAACTGCGGCTTTCAGGTCCGGCGGACGTCGGACCTTTAATATAAACCATTGGTTAGCATATGCTAACCAAAGATCAACAGCTGAAAAGCGGGGGAAAGATTATGAAAGAGCAAAATACAGGAGAAAAAGTCAAAAAGCGAAGCACGTTAAGCCGGGTGATGGAATTTGCCGGACGAAAGCGGGCGTATTTCGGGTGGAGCGTCGTGCTCGCGATTCTCGGCGTGGCGGCGTCGTTCGTGCCGTATCTGATTATCGCAGATATCGTCGGGCAGCTTCTCGAGGGTAACCGGGAGTGGAACTTCTACCTTTCGCAGGTGCTGCTTATGGCGCTGTTCTGGCTTGTCCGGATGACGCTGCATTCCTTTTCGACGTCGCTGTCGCACGTTGCTACGTTTACCGTGCTTGGCGGTATCAGAGAGCAGCTATGCAAGAAACTGTCGACCATTCCGCTCGGCTCTGTGCTTGACGACAACAGCGGAAGCTACAAGAACATCATAGTGGAGCGCGTGGATTCGATGGAGACCACACTCGCGCATATTGTGCCGGAGTTCACGGCGAACATACTGCTTCCGACAGTTATGTTCATTTACATTATGACGATTGACTGGCGGTTGGGACTTGCCAATCTTGTCGGCGCGGTGATCGGACTCGTCTGCGCCGTTGTAATGTTTATCAAATCAAGAGGCGGTTACGAACTGTCGGTCGAAAAAACCAAAAAACTCAACGACACCGCCGTGGAGTATATCAACGGAATAGAGGTTATAAAAGCGTTCGGCAAAACCGGCACTTCCTATAAGAAATTCGTCACGGCGGCGAGAGAGGGCGCGGACGTGTTCATCAACTGGATGAGGCGGTGTATCTGGCCTCAGTCGGGTATGATGTCGTTTCTCCCCGCGACGTTTCTCGGCGTGCTCCCGGTCGGACTGTTTCTTGTAAACGCCGGCACGCTGAGCGCCGGGGGATTTATCACCGGCATTATCCTCTCCGCGGGGCTTATCACGCCGCTGGTGGTGGCGTTCACCTATACGGACGATCTACTGAAGGTAGGCACGATTTTCGGCGAAGTTACCGAGATCCTTGACAGAAAGGATATGAAACGTCCCGCCGAAATAAAAAAGACGCCGCGAGGCTCCGACATTGTTTTAAGGGACGTTAGGTTCTCCTACAGGGATAAGGAAGTGCTGCACGGTGTGAATATGGAGATAAAGCAGGGTGAGTTTGTCGCCGTCGTCGGGCCGTCCGGCTCGGGAAAAAGCACGATAGCGCGGCTTATAGATTCGCTTTGGGATGTAGATTCGGGCTCGATCACCTACGGCGGCACGGATATCCGCGAACTACCCCTTGAGTGGTATATGAGCAGGATCGCTTACGTCGCGCAGGACAATTACCTCTTTGATCTGTCGATTAAAGAAAACATCCGTCTCGGCAGGGCTGGCGCGACGGATGAGGATGTAGTAAACGCCGCGAAAGCCACCGGATGCCACGATTTTATTCTCGGACTTGAAAACGGCTACGACACAGTCGCCGGCGGCGCGGGCGGCCACCTCTCGGGCGGAGAAAGACAGCGCATATGTATAGCGAGAGCGATGCTCAAGGACGCTCCCGTCGTTATTCTCGACGAGGCGACGGCGTACACAGACCCGGAGAACGAGGCGCTCGTTCAGGCAAGTGTGGCAAAGCTCGTCAGGGGCAGAACGCTGATCGTAATCGCGCACCGGCTTTCGACTGTCACCGGCGCGGACAGAATTTTCGTGATAAACGACGGGAACGTGGAAGCCTCCGGTACGCAGGATGAACTGCTCGCAAGCTGCGGGCTTTACAGGAAGATGTGGGAAGCACACAGTATGGCAAGGGACGAAGACGTCTGCCCGGAAAAGGAGAACGCAAATGCTTAAAATGGTAAAAAAATTTTTTGATTTCTGCAACCGGAAAAACAGAATCAAATTTTACAAATCGGCAATTCTCGGCGTCATCGACGCGATTTTTACCGCGATGAAAATACCCGCCGCGTTTTTCGCTGTCAGGGCGGTGCTCAGAGACAGTGTGGACGCCGGGGCGATCGTCACGGTCATCGCGCTCATGCTCGTGAGCACTCTCGGTAAAATGATCGTCAGCAGGTTTTCTACGATGCTCCAGACAGAGGGCGGCTATGATACCTGCGCGTCAAAGCGCATAGAGATCGGCGAGCATCTGCGGTATCTCCCGATGGGCTACTTTAACGATACGAGTCTCGGGCATATAACCTCCGTAACGACCAATACGATGGAGCAGACGGGCGATATAGCGACCCGCGCTATAATGATGGTGCTTCAAGGCGGGATCACAACGGTCGTCGTCGCGCTGTTCATGATTGCGTTTGACCTGCGGATCGGACTGATCGCGCTCGCCGGGATCGGCGTGTTCCTGCTTGTGAATCAATGGACGAACAGAAGCGTCGCGAGGGTCGCGGACGAAAAGCTTTCGGCGGACAGGGATATGGTCGGCGTTATCCTGGAGTATATTCAGGGGATCGCCGAAATCAGAAACTACAATATCATCGGGCAGAATCAGTCGAGAGTCAAAAACGCGATCGAGCGAAAGAAAAAAGCCGACATCCGCGCGGAGCTTGCGGCGATCCCAGCGGTCGGCGTGCAAAATCTTATTGTTAAGCTGATCGGCGTCGCGATCGCCGGAGCGGCGATATTCTTCTGCCTGAACGGCACAATGGAACTTGTTTATACGATCGTGATGCTCCTCTGCTCATTTATGGTATTTGAATCGCTCGACGCGGCGGGTACCTACACCGCGCTTTTAAGAATCATCGGCAAGGGCGTAGACCTTGCAAACGAAATTCTCAACGTCGAGCAAATGGATACCGACGGCGAGGAGATCACGCCGGAGAACCGGGATATTCATCTTGAACACGTAAGCTTCGCTTACGAAAACCGCAAGATCATCGACGACGTGACGCTCGAAATAAAGGAAAACACAACCACGGCAATCGTCGGTCCCTCCGGCGGAGGAAAGACGACGATCACATCGCTTATCGCCCGCTTCTGGGACGTGCAGGAGGGCAGAGTCACGCTCGGCGGCAGGAACGTCAGGGATTACAGCTTTGATTCGCTGATGGAGAATTTCAGCTTTGTGTTTCAGCGCGTCTATCTGTTTGAGGATACGATAGCGAACAATATCCGCTTCGGACGGCCGGACGCCTCGATGGACGAGGTGATCGCGGCGGCGAAAAAAGCTGCCTGTCATGAGTTTATCACGGCACTCCCCGACGGATACGAAACGGTCGTGGGAGAGGGCGGCGCGAGCCTTTCGGGAGGCGAAAAGCAGCGTATCTCAATCGCCCGCGCCATTATGAAAGACGCGCCGATCATCATTCTGGACGAGGCGACAGCAAATGTCGACCCGGAGAACGAAAAAGAACTGACCGAGGCGATTGGCGCGCTGACGAGGGAAAAAACGATCATAATGATAGCACATCGGCTGAAAACCGTCAGAAACGCCGATCAGATCGTAGTTGTCGATAAGGGCAGGATCGTTCAGAAGGGCAGGCACGACGAACTGATGGCGGAGGACGGAATATACAGGAACTTTGTCGCCGGACGCCGCGAGGCGACGTCGTGGAAACTCGCCGCGCAGGGATGATCACGCACGAAGTGTGCACCACGTTCCGCGAAGACGGAACACATCGTTCAAAAAACGCATCTTTTGGTAGACAAAAGATGCGTTTTTTGTGGCGTCCTCGGCGGGATTCGAACCCACGACCTTCCGCTTAGGAGGCGGACGCTCTATCCGGCTGAGCTACGAAGACAAAGAATAATTGTGCCTGTTAATTTTAGCCCAAAAAATTCTAAAAGTCAACATCAACTTGCTTTTTCTCCGCTTATTTGGTATAATAAGCCGATAACTTTTAATCGACTTACGGGTAGTAAAGGCGGGTGAAGGTACGAAACTGCTTCAAAGAATAAGGAGAACTTTTCTCAGCAAGGGCTTTATTGAGTTTTGCGCGCTGGGTATAATAAACACTTTTAACGACTCGTTGTTTTCGTGGTTTTTCTCGCTGCTTGTGGGCGAGGGAAACACCGCGGCGGTCATGGGTTACGCGGTGGCGCTCACTATCGCATATCTGCTTTCGTCGCGCTTCATTTTTTATAGTAAGCCGTGTCTGCGTAAATATATCCGCTTTGTGATTTCGTATATACCGAATTTTATTATTTTTGTGCTTGTTAATACCATTACGGTAAAGACGTGGGGATTGCCGCAGTTCTGGGGAACGGCGATCGCCGCGGCGGCGGGCGGACCTATCACCTACGTGATAATAAAAATCTACGCGTTCGGCAAAAAATAATTTGAACGGGAAAAAGCTTTATTGATAATACGGCATCCCGTCCCGGGCAGAGATTAAATCTGTCAATAAAAACTGAATCGGACATAAAGAAAAACTTATGTAAAATAGGACTTTCCGTCCCGGGCAGAAGATAAATCATTCAATAAAGACTAAACCGGACATAAAAGAGGTGTCCGTATCAATAGGACTTTACGTCCCGGGCAGAGATTAAATCTGTCAATAAAGACTAAATCGGACATAAAGAAAAACTTATGTAAAATAGGACTTTACGTCCCGAGTAGAGATTAAACCATTCAATAAAGACTGAATCGGACATAAAGAAGAGGTGTGGGATGAAAGGAAAAGCGCTTATAGCCATGAGCGGCGGGGTGGACTCCTCGGTAGCGGCGCTGCTCACGCTTCGCGAGGGGTACGAGTGCATCGGCGTTACGATGAACCTCTTCGGAAGCGACGAAGCCGAGAGCAAGTGCTGCTCGCTCGATGACGTGCTTGACGCCAAGAGCGTTGCAAAGAAGCTTCACATACCGCACTACACCTTTAATTTCAAAGCCGATTTTGAAAAGTCGGTCATAAAGCCGTTTGTAGAGGCCTATGAACGCGGCGCCACACCCAACCCCTGCATTTGCTGTAACCGTTACCTGAAATTTGCCGCGCTGTTTTTGCGGGCAAAGGAGCTCGGGTGCGAGTATATCGTCACCGGTCACTACGCCAGGATTGAAAAGACGGGGGATAAGTATAAACTGCTTCGCGCGCTCGACCGCGGCAAAGATCAGAGCTATGTGCTCTATTCGCTTACCCAAGAGGAGCTTGCGCACACACTTTTCCCGCTCGGCGACAGGACCAAGGAGCAGACCCGCGCAATAGCCGAAAGAGAGGATTTTGTGAGCGCGGATAAGCCGGACAGTCAGGATATATGCTTCATACCCGACGGCGACTACGCCTCGTTCATACGTTCGCGCACCGGCAAAGAATATCCCGAGGGCGATTTTGTTGACCTTTCGGGCAACGTTCTCGGCCGCCATAAAGGCATAATAAACTATACGGTGGGTCAGCGTAAAGGCCTCGGTATCGCGCTGGGCGCTCCCGCCTACGTAAAAGAGATAGACCCGCAAAGCAACCGCGTTGTGCTCTGTAAAAACGAGGAGCTTTTTACATATGAGCTTCATGCCGACGATTTCAACTGGATATCCGGCGAAGCGCCGGAAGGGGAAATCGAGTGCGACGCCTGCGTAAGGTACAGAGGCGTACTTAAACCGGCAATAGCCGTCGCCCTGCCGGACGGCAGAGTCCGCGTCAGGTTCAAAGAACCGCAGCGCGCCGTCACACGCGGTCAGGCGGCGGTGCTCTATCGCGGCGACGAGGTGCTTGGCGGCGGAACTATCATATGACTTAAAACTGATAATAAAGTATAAAAAGAGTCGGGTGTTTTTCACCCGACTTTACTTTGTTCGTTTTCCTCGCTGAAAACTTCAAGCTCGCCCGACCGCATTGCCCGGATGAAATCCGCCTCGTTTTCTATCGGCACCTTTGAGCGCATACCCGCGAGTACCGGGCGCGCCTTCCCGGTGTGGTTATCCGAGCCGGCAAAATGAGTAAGAGAGTAACTGTCGGCATAGAGTAAAGCCATTTTGTTTTCAAAATCAGTGCGGCAGGCGTTTATGACCTCCACCGCGTCGATGTGGCGCGGATAAAGCCGGATGTGGTCGATGTATCCCGCTTCCCTGAACGGGTGCGCCTGCACGGTGTAAGCGCCGTTTTCGCGCAGGAAAGTCAGCTTGTCGGACATTTTCATGCCGAGTATCTCGGGGTGCTCCGTATACCACGCCCTGTCCGGTCCGTAGACGAGAAAATCCGTGCCGCCGTTTGTGGTTTCAATGCCCAAAAAGACTTTAAGCCCGATTCTTTTGCCGAATTCCACCGCCTTGTCGTAATCGGAAAAATAGTATTCCAGCCGCTCTTTTTCGGAAACGGCGTCGCCGGCGCTCCCGTCGGGAAAATGGTTTGTTACAAACACGCCGTCGTAACCGGCGCTTTTGTAGAAATCGAGCGCTTCCTCCACGCTTACTTTCGCACATCTGCTTACCGGGAAGGTGTGCATGTGAGTTTCATATTTGTACATAATAATACGTCCGCCTTGCAGGTTGTTTTGTATAATAATATTACAGGCGGCGGCCTCTGTCAAGCGGCGGAAAAACTTTTTCTTGAATAAATCGCCGAGGTGGAGTATAATTACCCTTGTAAACAAAACAGGAGGCGTTTATATGAAAAAACTTTTATCAGTAATTTTAGCGGTTTTAGTCGCTTCGCTTTTCATTCTTCCCACCTGCGTTTTCGCGGCGGGCGACCCGACTATCGAGGTTTCATCCGTATCGGTGGAGGCCGGCGCCGGATTTGACGTCGCGATCGTTTTAAAGGACAACCCCGGCATTACGGCGATGAAATTGAAGGTTGAGTTTGATAACGACGCGTTCAAGCTTGAAAAAGTGAGCTACGGTGAGGATTTTGAGGGCGCACAGCCGAAGTCGTTAGAATCACCGGTAACGCTCAACTGGGTCAAAGGTCTTGAAAACGTTGAGGGTGACGGCGAGTTTGCCACACTGACGTTTACCGCGCTTAAAAGCGCTTCGGGCAAAAAGAACGTGACCGTAACCTACGACCCCGAGGACGTGCACAACACCGATACCAAAAACGTTGCCTTCAAGGTAACGGGCGGTGAGATAACCGTAGGCGGCGGTGACGGCGCGGTTGATTCTTCGGCGGTAACCACTGTCGGCGCAGAGGACGACAAAGGCGATTATACCGGCCCCGAGGTTGACCCGATGACCGGTGACGAAACCGGCGAAGGTGACGGCGGAGAATTCAAAGGAAAAGCGGGAGCGGAAACGGAAACGATGGACACATCCGCTGAGGACAGCAAGGCGCCCGTAATCTGGATATTTGCCGTTATCGCGGCGGTTCTCCTCATAGCGGCTGTGGTTCTCGTCATAGTTAAAAAGCGCGTGGCGAAGAAGCCCCTTGAATAAAAGCGGCCGCAAATGATCGTATAAGTATAAACCGGACCTGTCGCCAACGACGGGCCCGGTAAATTTTTCTGTCAAAACCGCAAAATTTTAACAAAAAACCGCAAAAATTTGATATACATTTTTTTGTTTATGGTGTACAATTAAATCCAAAGAACCATACGTTAGGTTTCGCAACTTGCTCAAAATAGCGGAACCGGACGCGGGTTTACAAAAAGGAAAGGAAAATGCTTATGTTTTCAAAAAAACCGTTCAGCGCCGCCAAGAGACTCGGCGCGGTAATAATTGCGATGTGCATGGTTATGTCGCTGTTTGCCGGCATCGGACTTTCAAGCGTTACCGCGTTGGAGCCGTTTGCGGATGAGACCGCGGTGTTTATAGGCAACGCGGGCGATAACCACCACGCGGCAATCTTCATCCCGGTGGACATCCCCATTGAGGGAGCCGAAGGCGAGGGAGATAACGCCCTTGAAGGCGAACAGTCTTTCAAGGTTCAGTTCAAGTGCAAAATGCTTTCGGGCACAAAGCCGGTAGTCGGCGTTTACCGCGTCGATTACGTTTCGAGCAATAAGACCTGGGCGGAACCCGATTGGTGCGACCAGGATACCGTAAAAATCGAAAACGGTATATGCACCGCCACCGTTAAGGTTAATTTTGAACGCCGCGCCAACCCGAACGGCGAGGGCTTCCGTTCGTTCTATCTCGCAATAGGCAATTCGTATTATAACGGCAGCAGCACCACCGTCTCCGATTTTGACGACGCGTTTATAGTAAGCGACGTAAGACTTCTCTGGATCGATGATCCCGAAGCAGAACCCGACGAGGAAGAGAACAACGTTCTTCCGGCGTTTACCGCCGATAACATCAACTTCAAAGGCACGTATTTCTTTAAGTCCGACGGTTGCGATAACTGGGATTCGCCGCTTGGCGCAAACACCATGAAGTGGCATATATTCTCTTCCCCCGCTGTTATCAAGCAGATAAGAGTTCCGGTTGATTACAATACTTCGGACGATTACGCGGCGGAAAACTTTGTTAAGGTGGCCGAGACCGAATATACCCGCGAGTATTACACCAACGCGGCGTATGAGGGCAAATACTTCGCCAAACTCAAGGGCAGCGCGGACGCCGGCTTTGAGCTTATCGGTTCCGATATAAACAAAAAGATGGTGGTCATCGACGCCAACCACGAGGGCGAGGATGATATCAACACCGCCACGGGCAATGAAGCGGCGCCGAAGTATAACAGGGCGGCTAACATCTTCCTGCCTATATCCTACGGTCAGTACGCTATGAGCGGAAGCACGGCTGAAAACATAAACTTCCTGGTTAAGGTTACTTTTAAGGCCGTTCGCCTTGAGGGCGACAGCGCCCCGGTAATCGGCAGAATAGTAGGTAAAAAGACGAATTCGTCCGGCAAAGGCTCACAGGCGCTCTGTAAAGCGGCGTACAACATACCGGTCGGCGATTACGCTTCCAACGCCGCAACCTATAATGAGAACTATAAGGACAGCGAGGGCAACCGCCTTAAATGCGAATACAACGCCGAGACCGGCGAGTTTACAGGCTTTATGCGCGTACGCTGTGCTGATAACGATTACGCCTCGCGCTGGGGCTGTAATGAAGTAATCACCATAGGCAACGCCGAGCACGTCTGGGCGGCGGGCGGCAAATTTGATTCAACCTCCTTTAACTCATCCTTCGCCATAAGCGATATTAAGGTTGACCTTTACAATCTGGGCGACGGCTATGTTATCGGCGACCTCGTTGCCGAGGATATAGCTCCCCACCTTTACGCCGATACTCTCGATACCACCTCGCGTTGGGCGTATCAGTTCAGAACTTCGGGAAGCGATTCGTCTTCAAATAACAGTTATGACTGTATTCGCGCCCCGCAGAACCTCTGGAGCGCGGAGGGCTGCGTAGGTATGGTACACGCCGAAAACCTCACCCCCTGCATTAAGGAAGCGCACAAACTTACCTACAACGCCGCTACCGAGACTACCCGCGAATACTGGGAATGCTCCTGCGGCAAATACTTTGCGGATTCTTACGGCAAAACCGAGATAACCGACCTTTCAGCCAAAAAGCAACTCATATACATCGCCGCGAGCGAGAATCCGGCGACCGCCTTTATACCGCTTAAGCTTAACGGTTACGAGGGCAACCGCTGGTTTAAGTTCACCTGTAAGTGTAAGCTTATCGGCGGCGAAAGCGAACCGGTTGTATCAACGCTTTACAGCGTATATGACGGTTCAAACCAGTGCGAAACCACCGTTCCCACCAGCAACGACGGCGATATGGCGGTAATCAGCTACAGCTACGACGCCGAAACCTACACCCTTACCGCTTATATCAAATGCTGGATAAAAAACACCATCAATCAGAATGACCGTTATCCGTTTGAGCGTATAAACCCGGTCTCCGGCGCTAATGTGGCGATACTTTTAGGTAACGGCAGATACGTAGGCAAGGGATACGCCGACCAAAGCAAAGATACAAACTTTGCTTTTGCCGAGCCGGAACTCTATATGCTTGACTGCACCGACGGTTCTTCGGGAATTGAAAACGCAAAGGCGGCGGAGAGTATCAGCGGCAATCTTATTGCTCCGATGACCGATAAGACTATTGACTTTGAATCCGAATATGTAGCGACCTGGACCAACGCTAACAACCCGCTTGCCGCTCATCAGGGCTCATGGTACAGAACCGGCAGCGATAAGGCGAACGTCACAACCAAGCTTCTCCCGGATAATTACTTTACAGACGGGTACGTAGAATGCACCCATGAAAACACAGCCGTTGTAGAAGCGGTCGCCTCAACTTGTAAGACGCGGGGTCACGCCGAATACACGGTCTGCACCGACTGCGGCGAAGTGCTTGAAGGCGATGATACACCGCTCGCGCTCGATCCGACCAACCACGAGGGCGGCACAGAGGTGCGCGACAAGGCGGACGCGACCTGCACCGAAGCGGGCTATACCGGCGATACCTACTGCCTCGGCTGCGGAGCAAAACTTGCGACCGGCGAAGCGATAGGAGCGCTCAGTCACAACTTCGTAGATTATGTAAGCGATAATAACGCGACCTGCACTTCCGACGGTACCAAGACCGCCAAGTGCACACGCTGTGACGCGACCGATACTATAGCGGACGTCGGCAGTATGCTCGCGCATAACGTAGGCGAGTGGATAACCGACGCAAACGGACATCACCGCCACTGCGCGGACTGCGACCAGGACGTTGACGCGGGCGAGCACACCTACGAATGGGTAATAACCAAAGAAGCGACAGCCGAGGAAAACGGACTGCGCGAGGAAATATGCTCTGTTTGCGGATACAAATCGGGCAAAAGCGAGGATATAATCTACTCCTCCCATATCGCGGGCGATATCAACGGCGACGGCTCGCTTAACAACAAAGACTTAACACGTCTGTTCCAGTATCTCTCCGACTGGGACGTTGAAGTAAACGAAGCGGCGCTTGATATAAACGGCGACGGTTCTGTTAACAACAAAGACCTTACAAGATTATTCCAGTATCTCAGCGACTGGGATGTGGAAATATTCTGACGAATATATAACAACGCTTTATATTTTCATTCAACGCATAGAGCGCCCGTGCGGAATAAACCCGCCCGGGCGCTCGTTATTGTATCGGGAAAGCCGCGTACTCGCATTTGTTGTTTAATCTGTCAGAAATCAAAAAGTCGGTTTAATTTGAACTGTTTTCATTATTCGGTGATTTATCAATGAAAATCGGCTATTTTACTATATTCAAAGTACCGGGTTGTTTGTTAAAATTATAAATTAAGGTACAGTGAAGGCTTCGGAAATGCTTAAGGAGTGGAACAATGTTTGATTATTTTTCCTATGCAAAGGAAATAAGACGGGAATTACATGAATATCCCGAAATCGGCTTTGATTTGCCGAAAACTTTGGCTGTGGTTCGTCGCGAACTTGATAAAATGGGTGTGCCGTATACCGAAAAATACGGTAAAAGCAGTATTGTTGCTGCTATAAATTCCGGCAAGCCTTTCACAATCGCTTTGAGAGCCGATATGGATGCTTTGCCGATTAAAGAGGAAACAGGTCTTGAGTTTGCCTCTAAAAATGAAGGGAAAATGCATGCCTGCGGTCACGATATACATACGGCAAATCTTTTAGCCGCAGGTCGTAAGCTTAATGATATGCGTAATTCTCTTAACTGCTGTGTAAAGCTGTTGTTTACTCCTGCCGAGGAATACAAAGTGCCGGGCTGTGAGCTGATGGTGGAGGATGGCGTAACAGATGAATTTGACTGCGCGGTAGCTCTTCACGTAGATCCTACTGTGAACGTCGGTCAGGTCAGTATTATGTCCGGCGGCATAAACGCGAATTCAATGGGTATTGAAGCGGAGTTTTTCGGTAAGGCCTCACACGCGAACGCTCAGCAAAAAGGCATTGATGCAATTCGCATGGCTGTAGAGGCTTATATGGGACTTGAACTTATGCTTGCAAGAGAAGTGCCGTCAAATGAGCCTGCGCTCATAAACATAGGAACTTTTCACGGCGGCGAAGCAAATAATATTATAGCTGATTATGCGAAAATTACGCTTTCTTCACGCACCCAAAACGATGAACTCACAAAGTTTATGGAAAAACGTATTAAAGAAATCTGCGAAAAAACAGCGGAGCTTTACGGGGGATGTGCGAAAGTAACTGTCACAAAACTTTTGCCGTATGTGGATTGTAACCCTGTTATGACCGAGTGTGTGCGCAAAACGGCGGTAAGATTATTGGGTGAAGAGAATGTATTGCCGGGGAAGCGTACTATGGGTGGTGAGGATTTTTCTTTCATTTCAAGAAAAAAACCAAGCGTTATGTTCAGACTCGGGATAGGGAACAATGTTGAAAAAACACCGTCACCTCCGTTACACAGTTCAAACTTTTCAGTCAATGAGGACTGCTTAAAATATTCCGTTGATTTATTTGTTAATTTTGTTACGGATTATCAAAACGGAATAACCTTTTAATCGGCCGAAATCAAGCTGATTATAAAACCTTAAGAAAGGAAAAGTATAGTACGTTTAAGGTGTTATACGGGATCATAAGATGGATAATTATGCGAAGCAAGCGCTTGAATTATATAATACGACTACTGTAAACCGTGGTGAAACAGCCGGCAGGCCGTTTTGGAATATCAATTCTTCACAGTTTATTTTTGCTCCTGCGTTTGGGTTTCCGAGAATACCTGCCGCAAAAAAATACTTATTTATTGCAACCGATAAAAACGGTGCTCAACACAAATTTACCGACAAATGTCCGACAGCGGATCTTACACCTGTTTGGGGCGAGATACCGACGGGACTTGTTGAACTTAAGGTGTATGGTGTTGATGACGATGAAAATACCGTTTCGCCCTGCGGGCTCAGAGTATTCTTTAAAGCAGACGGATTCCCCGGGCGCACCGCTGCCCTTAAAAAGGAAAGAAATTATAAAGAATGTTCAATGTCGGCACTTGATTACGTAATAGATAATCCTGCTTACAGATACTGGATAGAAAAGGGAATTCCGGATCCGGAATACTATCACAACGTGTACCCTTCAAAGATGATAGCAAGTATTGTTGACGCGATGACGGCTTATTCAAATCTGAATAAAGAACGTGCCGAAGAGGCGATGTTGCTCGCGAAAAACGCTCTTGATTATCTTCTTTCAATAACTTATGACAGAACTACGGGAGTTGAGGGACTTCCGCCTACCTATTCTTTTAAGGGACTTAACGCCGAAACGGTAAATGCAACCGCGCCTGCCGCGCAACGCCTAAAGGATACGGTTATGATGCTGTATCCGGCGTCGGCGGGCAGAGCATACATTAAGATGTATGAAGCGACCGGCGATAAGAAATATTTCGAGGCGGCAAAACGCATTGCCGAATATTACGAGAAAACAGTTCTTCCCTGCGGAAGCTGGTATCTTGTTGTAGACGTTAAAACTGGTAAAAATATCGGCGATAATATTTGCAGTCATTTCGGAATTCTTTTCTTTATAAGCGAAATGGCAAGAATTACGAACAGCGTTTCTCTTCTTGCGATTGAAGAAAAATATTTCGCATATATTGCAAAAAAATGCCTTGACGAATATAAATGGGAAGGACAATTTGAAGATATAGTTCCGACAGGGAACTATATTAACCAGACGCAAACGGTGGCAAATGATATGCTTGTGTATATCATTGATAATAAGATTTCCGAAGACGGAATGCTTGACAAGGCAAAAACGTTGATGAATTTTATTGAAGACCAATTTGTAGTATGGGGAGAATTTGATCCGCGCATAAAGAAGCGTTTCGGCAACGCAGATGAAAAATGGTATTCTCCGGCAGGCCTTGAACAGTACGAGTGGTATGTCCCGATTGATTCAAGCACGGCAAAGATTATGAACAGTTTCAGAAAAATGTATATAGCAACAAAAGACAGACTGTACCTGGAAAAAGCCATTGCGCTTGGCAATATGATAACGAAAATGCAAAACAAACAAACAGGGGCGATTCCAACGCATTGGATGAAGGCTGATTGTACGGAAAATCTTGAGAATTTCTGGATAAACTGTCATATAGCTTCGGCACTCTGGCTATATGAATTATCTGAATTGGAAGATTAAAAATCAAAGTTTGAGATTTTGTAATAACAGGAGAGTATTTTATATGAAAAAACTAAAGGCAATCGTGGTGGGCGCGGGTAGCAGAGGCGCAACATATTCTACCGTTATGAGTAAATCCAAAGAAAAATTTCAGATTGTGGCAGTTGCCGAACCAAAGAAAGAAAGGCGGGATTATATTAAGGATTTATATAATCTCGAAAATAATATGTGCTTTGAAAGCTATGAACCGTTATTCCGACTTGGGAAAATAGCTGATTTTGCCGTTATCGCCACAATGGATAAGGATCACCTGATACCTGCCTTGAAGGCGATTGAATTGGGTTATGATTTGTTGCTTGAAAAGCCGATAGCTCCAACGGCTGAAGAATGTGTTAAAATAAACAATGCCGCCAATAAAAAAGGAGTAAAGGTTCTTGTTTGCACCGTCCTTCGGTATACTGATATATTCAAAACACTGAAGAGTTTTATCGATTCGGGAAAAATCGGTAAAATTATGTCGATCAATCACGAGGAATGTGTAGGCAACGTGCATCAGTCGCATAGTTTTGTGAGGGGAAACTGGGGAAACAGCAAAAGAAGTTCCGATATGCTTTTGCAAAAATCCTGTCATGATTTAGATATTCTACAGTGGCTTATAAATAAAAAATGTAAGAGCGTACAGTCTTTTGGCGCGTTATCATATTTCAAGGTTGAAAACGCACCTGAAGGAGCTCCTGAATATTGCGTACAAGGGTGCCCTGTAGGTGAGGAATGTCCTTACAATGCGACCAGGTTATATTTTGACAAGAAGTGGACGTGGCTTAGGGAACCTGCCGCAAACAAGCCGAATCCGACTGATGAAGACCTTTTAGAAGTTATAACAAAAACCCAGTACGGAAAATGTGTTTTCAAATGTGATAATGATGTTGTGGACCATCAAACCGTTAATATGCTTTTTGAAGATGATGTTACGGTAACTTTTACAATGAACGCTTTTAACAAAGGCGGTAGATTCATACATATAATGGGGACGTTAGGCGAGCTGCGTGCCGCACTTGATGAGAGTACGCCGATCACTTATTTTGACTTCGTTAAACACAAAACCGAAACAATTCCGTTAGTTGGAAAAGATGGAATTGCAGGTGGTCACGGCGGAGGAGATACGGGTATTATGTTGGATTTGTATGATTATTTTACCGATAATTATTCGGGAGTTTCAATTCCGACAATTGAAGAATCGTTATATAACCATATGCTGGTTTTCGCCACAGAACAGGCACGAAAAACCAATACAATTGTTGATGTACAGAAATTTATAGAGGCTTTTAAGTTACGATAAAACGGCGTAAGCGCAGTATAATAAGTTGTAAAAAGTTGACCGTTTTTTGACCTGTTGATTTAAGAAAAGCTGCCGTTAAGGCGGTTTTTCGACTTTTTCACGTCCTTGGTAAGGACGAGGTCACCAGTTCGAATCTGGTTAGCAGCTCCAGTAATAACCCCGCAAAACCCTTTGCTTATGGGCTTTGCGGGGTTTCGCTTTTTTTCTTTCCGATTTGAATAATTATGCTGTGTTATAAAAACCTGATACGGTTAAAAAGGTGTCATATGATTTGAAAATCGCGTAAAAGCCGTTGAAAGCCGACCGTTTTTGACCTGTTGATTTAAGAAAAAACCGTAAAGACCTCTGATTTTGGTTTTTACGGTTCTGATTTTTATCATTTCGCACAAAATAAATTCTTGATATATGAAACTGTTTATGCTAAAATGATAAAGGTAAAATAGGTGTGATGTATCTTTAAGCGGATATATTGCGCAGCAGCGGCGGAGAGCCGCGTTGGTATAATAATATTGCGTTTTTGCAAATAATTTTTTTCGGGGTGCTGTTATGTTCAAAAAGAAAAGATTACTGAGTAAAGGATTAGCGTTACTGCTCGCGGTTGCGCTGACCTCCGGGGTGTGCTTCAGCACACCCGCGATCGCCGATTCCGCCGGAGCCGATACAGCGGACCCGGTTTACGGCGAAAGTGTTGCCGACGGTAACGCTCAGAACATAACGGGAAAGGATGAAGGCGGCAGCGGCGCCGACGGCGAAGTTGATGACGGCGCCGAGGTTACGGGCGAGCCGGTTGTTTCGGGTATCCCCATACGCTTTGCGCCTGCTGATACGCCGCGCCTTGACGCGCCCGGAACAAGGGACGATACCGTGTCGGCGGAATCGGGCGACAGCACCACTCCGCTCAGTCCCGGCACGCCGAAAGAAGACCCCGCTATTGACCCCGAAAACGATTTCGATGAAAACTCACCCTATTCGCCTAAAATCACCTTCGGCACCGGAAGCGGACTTTATGCTCGGTGGGGCAGCAGTGAGCTTGCGAATGAATACTATCTTACGCCTGACGATACCGTTACCGTAATCACCTCGAACGAGCCCGAAGGGGCACGTGTATACTTTACCGGCTCGAACGCCGCCATTGAAGCGTACAAGGCAAATCCGGCGTTTGATTTCACTGCACCCGACAGCGGCTGGACGGAGTACACGGATAACGTAAGTATACAGTTCAATGATAATTACGCGCGTGTGGGCGCGGTCATGACCGACGCGAGCGGCAAAGCCATAAAGGGCACGTTTGTAAGCACAAACTTCTGGGAGCTTGACTGCGAACGTCGCATAGGTGTTTACGGCGCAGCGGGAAACTACAACGTAAGGATGACAGATTATCTGAACCTTACGGGTGCGACTTCCTCAAATATAACGCAAACCTATTATATTAAAGTCGCGGTTGACGGCGAAGCCGGTACGCCGGGCGAGGCGGATTACGATTTCCGCCTTGCGGATAGCGAGCCGGGCTACTTAAACGATTATCTCGACAGCCTTACCGGCAACGTTTCCTTAAACTATAAGGGTATTTGTGTTTACTGTAAGCAAGGTCAACCGATATACACTTCGCCGGTTTCAGAGGGCACTTACGATTTCACGCTTACTCCTACCGTTGTTTTCTCAACTTATCCCGACGGAGGAGAGGCACTTTATTATCCCTGCACTTTAAGCGCTAAAATACTTTACGGCGGAAGCTTTAACGCCGTATACTACGGAATAGGAAAAACAGGAAGCACCAATTCCACCACCGGCTGGACCAGATACTTCGACAACGATAATAGGCGTATTAAAGTTAATGGGGATATAAACGCCGACGACGTGGCGCTTTACGCCATACTGTACGATACAAGAGCCCGTGCCGGTTACGCGGGCGCGGACGGTTCGTTCATTATATTTGAAAAGGCGCTTGCCCGCGTCGGCAATACCGTGATTTCCGGCGACGGTGAGGGCGGCGGTACCGCGGCGTCTTCGATAACAATAGAATGTATCGGTATTCCGGACGGATATACCGAAAACATTTACTATACCCTTGACGGCGGAAACCCCAAGTCTTCCGCTTCTTTATATACCGGTCCTATCAGTACGGCAGGCTATCAGAAGGGCGACGTAATCACGGTTAAGGCGTATTCCGTCCTGAACGACGGTTCAAACTATATAGAAGGTAACGTTGCCGAAAGAGAGATCACCGTTACCGGCGCCGCTCCCGAGATTTCCGTTTCGGGCGGTACCGTTACGGTTTTATGCGACATCGGTACGGTTTATTACACCGTTGACGGCAGTGACCCGATATCCTCCGCTACGAGAACGGCATACTCCGCTCCGTTTTCGCTTGGCGGGCTCAACCGCCTTGTGCGCGCGGTAGCTTATAACGACGGCAAGTATTCCGCCGTGTCCGAACTTTTCGCCGACGGCGGCAGCTACGCCCTCGGCACGCTTTCCTTGCCTTATTCATCGGGCAACTCTACGTTTGAATTTTATGTAAGCAATTTGGCTGATAAAGCCGGAACTTATACCGAAAACACCCAGGAAGTCACCTTCACCGTAACGGAACCGGCTCTTGTTTCCTTTGATATGTTATGTGAAAACGTCGACCCGGACGGCTATAGCGGATACGACGTTTATACGCCTTACATAACCAACTCCGACGGCAGTATATCGAGAACATTTGACAGTTACGCTGCCAACGGATACACACACTATTATAAGAACGTCGCGGTTCCCGCCGGCAGTTATACGCTGGTTATCAGGTGCGACCGCAATAACGTATACCGCATAAACGTAAAGAATATCGCGGTTGATCCGGAGGATAAGGTCTTCTTTACTGCCGGTTCGGTAAAGGAACCGGGTGAAAAATACGTTTCTGACCGCGGATACTACCTGTATCTTGATACCGTAAAAGAAAACGCCGTTGTTTACTATAACTATACTACCGACGGCGCAATTCCGGCTGACCCCACGCTTTCAAGCGCGACGGCGAGCCGCGGCAGCAGTGTGGTATACGTGGGCAGAGAAAAACCGCGCGTAAAAGTAAAAGCGGCGGTTTACGACTCCGAAACCGGTACGCTTGGGCGCGTATATTCAAGCTTTTTTGCTTACGCAGGCGTATTTGATATGTACGCGGTCGACGGCGAAGGCAAAAAAACCACGGTCGGCTGGAGCAACGTAAACGGAACCGACTATGACGTAATATACGATAAGAGCGGCAGTCTTTATATAGGTCTGCCCGATTTGGCGGAGCTTTTCCCCGGTTCGGATATTAGCGTTAAGTATTACTATATTCCGAACGATTATTACGCAAACGTATTCGACAACGACGGCATGCTGTCCGAAAATGCCCGCGAGTATACGCCCGGTCAGATAAGGCTGGCTGATATCGCGGCTCACGCGGGTGTCAGTATTTATCAAAAGAGTTGGGGCTTTCATATAAGAGCCGGCGCGCTCGTTACCGTAGACGGTAAGGTTTACCGCTTCAGCTCTGATAATTACGGATATATTTACAGTATGCCGGCAATGCCCGTTGTGACGGTAAGCGGTTCTACGGTTACGCTTTCAACCGAATCTACCGGTACAAAGCTTTACTACTCATACAAATATAACGCGGAAATCACTAATCTTGCGAGTAATTTTACCGAATACACGGGACCGTTCACGATTGACCGTAACATTACTCTTACCGCGGTTGCTGTCTGGGAGGGGAGCGCAAATTACGGCGGGCTTCATAACGGACTTTCAAGCCGCGGCAGACAGTTTATTATATCAAAGAGTATCAAGTCTTTCGCGGTACCTGAGGTGACCTCTAACGGTCAGGAGTCCGAGGAATATTATATCCCGATAGTCGCGGGCGACGGTTCGCAGGCGGTCGATATAACCGTGCCGTCCGGGGCAAAATATTTCTTCCAGCGCCTGCGCACCATAAACGAAAACGGCTTCAATTCCGAGTGCGAAACTTATATCAGGCTTCAGAAGCTGGTCGGCGGCGCTTACGTTACGGTTGACGACTGCTGGTATAATATCCCGTACAGCGACGGGCTCTGGTATAGCGACGGTCCGTTCATAACCGCGGGCAGCTGGCGTCTTACCTTTGCCGCGACCGCAAATTCAACCGCCGGTCAGAAAGCGATAGTTTACCTGCGTTGCCACCGTGAAAACAACGCGGACGATTACACCTATCCGCGCCTTGGCGGTCTTAAGGTTACGCCTAAGATTTACGGTATGGAAATAGACGTAAACGATATCACCGTTTCCGATAAAACGGTTGACGAGCTTTATACGTATATTACTACCGCAAAGGGCAAAACCGCCGCTGATATTGCCGGCTTTGAAGGCGCTGCAGCCGCCGACGCGAAAGCGGTCATAAAGGCGTTCCTTGAAGATAACGCGAATTACGATTATGTTCGTGTATGGCGCAGGGCGAGAAACAGCTCTTACAACCCCTCGATAAAGGATATCAGGGCGGCGGATAACTGGAAATACACCGACGTGAGCGATAATCTCGAAGCCAATACCGAATACACGTATGTGGCGGAAATCTATCTTAAATCCGACTGGAATCAGTGGTATTACAACGTCTTTGACCGCCACGGCAACGAGGGCTGGTTCAGAACCGAAATATCCGATCCGCTTTACGTTTTGCCCGCGGATGACGAAAATCCGGTTATTACCGAGTTCTATTTCCTGCAGGCGGGCGATCTTGAGGTTGAAAAGATCTCCTATGCGTGTACGATATTCGCGAACGCCACCGATAATCAAAGAATTAAATCATACAAACTTGAATACAAATTATCCTCTGAGGATGATTCAAAATACGTAAGCATCGGCAGCAGCAACAGCGTAACCGATAAAGAGTTCTCATATTACAGAACGCTTCTGTATAACTGCACTCTGGTCGCCGGTAACGAGTATACGTTCAGGTACACCGTAACCGATGCAAACGGCAACAGTGCTTTCAGAACCTTTACGGCCGTTGCGGAAGATATACCCGCGCCGCAGGACTTCACCGTAACGAAAGAGTCCTCGAGCGTGGTTATTACCTGGACACCGAAACCCGGTTACAGATTCGGATATCATTTCTATGATAAAGACGGCAATTACATAACCGACAGGGGCTCTTACGATTACAGCAGTACCTCCTCCGAAAACGGAAGAGTACGCGTCTATATCGACCCGATAAAGTACCCCACGTTTACTGTAAGACAGTATCAGCAAGCCACGGGCAAATACAACGTTGAGCTTGATTACGTGTATAAGTATGAATGCTCTGTCGGCGCGGATACCGAGGCGCCCGTTATTACCGATATAAGACCTTATAACGAGAGCAGAGGCGGATACAGCAACAGGCAAACCAACGTCCGGGCGAAGGATGACGGCAGACTTTACAGTATTGAGATCGCCTATTATACCCGAAGCGGCGTTGAGGGCAGTTATGTTTACACACCAGCCGCCGGTCTTCCCGCACCCGCGACGTATTATTACCCGACAGCCGACGTACGCTTTAACGAGGGCATGTGGTTCCGCGCGCATTATGATTGCCATAACGCGCAGCCCGGCACCTATTTTGCCGGAATAAGGGTCACCGATACCGCCGGCAACGTCTCCGATTGGAGCTATTCACAGTTCACTATTGACGCGAACACCGTAAAAAGAGCGCCGCTCGCTCCCCTTAACGTAACCGCGGGCAGTGACCGCTTTTACATTGAAGCCTTTGAGCCGTATTTTGACAGCGAAACGAGGGCTAATATTTGCGAGGCGTTTATATCCTACTGGAAGAATGAAAACCTCACCGAGGAAATGATGAACGATTTCCTCGATCACATTCTTGATTACGCAAAGGTAGAGTACTGGTATATCCGCAGTGACGGCGGATACGACGTGAATATTACCGATAAAATAGTAAACGGCGAGTTTACGTATGAGTTTACAAACGGTAATATGCTGCCGGTTTCCGGCAATCTGTCGTTAAACTATTACTATCTTGTGCCTGACAGATATTACAGCTTCTATGTCCGGCTTGTCAAGGACAACACGAAGGAAATGACAAACTGGCAGAGCGATATCTTTGACGGCAGCGATATCGTTTGGGTAACCACGCTTCCCACCGCGCCGATCAAACTGCTTGACGACGCCGGCGCGCCCGAAATCAGCGATATCATCAACACCACCGGCGCGGTCACCGTTGATAATTCCTCCGTGATATCCGTAAACGTCAAAGACGACCAGCTTATAAAAGAAGTCGTCATCGAATACCGCGTAAACGGCGGCAGTTGGTTAAAGAGCAATTCCGATACGTATAGCTACAACGGCGGATATCAGCTCGGCGAATACGCGTCGGATAAGATATCTTCCGTAAGCGCGTCGATTATGATAAGCAGAACGCGCTACAACAATAATGGCGATTATAACAATAACAGCAGAAATACAGAACTCAAAAACGAGGATATCATCGAAATAGTCGCGTATGCGATTGATTATCACGGGAACAAGTCGGTTATAAAGAAAGCCACTTACACCTATCTCAAAATAGATCCGCCGACCGGTCTTACCGTCACGCCCGGCAACGCCTGCGCTACCGTAACGTGGGACAAGGTAAACTTGCCCGGCGACGTTCTTGACGGCACGCCTGAATACGGTTACAGGGTTTACGCTTACAAGGTGGGTGACGACTATTACGCTTTCAGCGAAACCGACGTTCAGTCCGGCGTTACCACCGCTGTAGTACCGCTTGACGCCGTAAAATACACCGGCTCGTACTATTTCAAGGTGTGTGTGCTCACTTATACCGGCGGTCTCGGCGATAAGACAGAAAAGTCGGCGAATATCAAGCCGCTTGCCGATGTTACGCCGCCTACCGGCGCGTTTACCGCTGAAACCACCGTTCTTGCCGGAACAAATACAAACGGCAGAATAAACTATAAGATCAACGCGCTCGACAATAACTACATAAAGACCATCCTCGTAACCGTGACTGACGCGGCGGGCAACGTTTACGCCACCCGTACCTACAATACCGAAAGCGGCGGTTACTGGAGTTATCAGTATAACTATTATAACGGTTATATAGGTGCCGTATGTAATGAGTCGGGTACGCTTAACACCCTTGACCTCGGCGATTACGCGGGCGCCGCGGCGCTTACCGGCACCGACGGAAAGCGTTATATACCCGACGGTGTTTACAAAATCACCCTCACCGTTACCGATTTTTCGGAGCTTACCTGCTATTATGAAACCGAAATAACGGTAGATAACCTCGCGCCCGATATAAGCGGCGGAACGCTTACTGCCGCGGTCTCGGTCAACGGGCCCGATTCACAGTACGGTTATGAGCGGCTCGTGGCGTCGGTCAACTGGTTCGTGCCCGATAACGGAGAGACTCTTTCCGCCCTTGAGGTTCGCCGCTACGAGTTTTCAGATCTGCAAAAAGCGCAAAATCTCATAAGCGACCCGGCTTCTTTCGCAAGTCAGTATTATTACAGTGTTATATCCACCGAACCGGCGGCTGTTAAAGCCGAAAACAGTCTTTCCTCCGGCAGGTATTACGTATATCTTTTAAGCGCGGTGGACATCGCGGGCAACCGCAGTGAATTCCTGTGCAGCAATATTGTTTTCGCCGGCGTTCCCAAATACGATATTGCCGTTACGGTAAACGGCGCGGCGGAATTTGACAGCATAATGCTCGGCGACACGCTGACCTTCAAGGTAACTTCGCCGACGGCAAGACAAGGCGTAATCGTACGGCTTTACAGAGTCGTTGATAATTATAAACGCTGGTTTGCCGAGGGCACGTTTGCGGCAGACGGCACGGCTACGGTCACCTACACCGTCCCCGCGACCGATTCCGGCTGGCTCGGAGCCCAGCACTTCTACGCCGAATATTACGGCAGCACCAGCTTCGGCAGTAACGTAAAGGATCTCGAAATCGGGCTTAAGCTTTTCAGCCCCGAATACGTCAACTCCTACTCCGAAGTCGGTAAGATAAGCATTCGCTGGGGCAGTGTGTCCAACAGCGAAAAATATCTCATTTACAGGAGTACCGTCAAAGACGGCATAGTAAACAGCGCCAACCTTATTGCCGAAACCGCATCGCGTTCATACAGCGATATACTGGCGGGCGTGGGCGTGGAATATTACTACGCCGTGGTAGCCGTTGCGACCTCGGCGGGTCAGCAGATTACGAGCGACCCGGCAGTGACGGATACAGCCGTTTCGATGATCAAAGACGTTACGGCGCCGTCGGTTTCCTCCGTTACGCCCGAAGAAAGAACGTGCATTTCAAGCGTACAGACGTTCAGAGTTTCGGCGTACGATAACGTAAAGGTATCCTCCGTTGAGGTTCAGTGGAAGAGCTATGATGACGTCAACGCCATGTTTGCCGAACTTTATAACGGCGAATTCAACGGTACCGACGTTACGGTAGACCTTTCAAAGGTCCGCCCGGGCGCTTCGCAAAATATATTCTTACGCTTCCGCGTTCTTGACCCGGCGGGCAATAAGAGCGAGTGGAAAACCAATGTTTACGCTTTCGGCGATACGCCGGCGGCTCCCGCTTCGCTTATTGCCGAACCGGGCGAGCGCAAGATAGCACTCGGCTGGCAGGCGGTACTGCGCCTTGATGTTACGGGGTACCGTATTTACAGAGCGCTTTCAAACGGCGCCTATGAATTTCTTGCCGACGTATCGGCGTCAGAAAGTGTCTACGTCGACGATGAGCTTGACCCGACCGTCGCGTACAGATATAAGATATGCGCGATAGCCGGCGGCGAAGAGGGCGCCTTCTCCAACGAAGTCACCGCGCTTCCCGGTGAGCAGAAAACACCGCCTACCGTTATCTATCTTGATCCGCTGCGTTCGTCAAGCTTTAACGGCGACCTGACTCTTACCGCGGTTGCGTCGGACAGAATAGGTATCAAACGCTTTACATTTGAATACGCCTATATGGGACCCAACTCAACCGAAGAGCCCAACGAGAACCTGACGTGGCATCCCGCCGCGGTGGTGACCGAGGGCATTGAGCGCGTCGAGGTGGATATGACCATGCTTGCGGGCATAGGTCACAGCGCCTTTAAGGCGGTAACCGTTATAGATTTTTCAAGCCTCGCCGGACTCGAGGAGGGGGCTTGGTTCGCCGTGCGCGTAAACGCCGAGAATAACGGCGGCGCCACCTATGCTTCGTCTTGGTATTACGCGAAATACAAGTACGATTCTCTGCCGCCCGCGGCGCCGGACGATTTGAAGGCGGCGGACGCGATGAGCGGCGGCTGTGTTACGCTCAGTTTCCGGATGCCACCGGTCGACGTTTACTATACCCGCGTACTTCGCTCTACCGACCCGAACGCCGATCCGCTGACGCTTGAAAGCGTAGGCGAGACCGCCTCCGGCAGCTTCTCGGATATCGGGCTTACCGACGGAGTAAGATATTATTACTGGTTCCGCTCGGTCGACAGGGCGGGTAACGTTTCCGCGCCCGTAGGCCCGGTAAGCGCCGTACCGACGTCGGTATTCACTATTGAATTCAAGTCGGTTATGACCGACGTGGCGGTTCCCGCCGCGGGCAAGCCGATGAAGATAACCGTTAACTTTACAAATAACGGTCCCGCAAAAGCGGCAGGTACGCTGGTGCTCAAAGTCAATACCGGCGCCGCCGTACTTACTGTGGCAAGCAAAGACTTTGAGGGTCTTGCGCCCGGCAACCATTCATATACGTTTGATTTCACGGTACCCGAAAACGCAACTTCACTCGCATTTACCGCGGAAGCGTGCTCAAAGGATATCGTGACGAGTCCGTACGCGGTGAATCACGCGCCGCGTCCCGTAATCACGGCGAAAGCGACGGTCGATTCCTCCAATACCGAAACATTCGGCGCAGAGCAGTCGAGCGACGTTGACGAAGGCGAGACCGATAACCTTACGTTTGTGTGGAATATGGGCGACGGCACGGTCAAAAACGGAAAGAGTATTTCTTACCGCTATCTGACCCCCGGCGACTATACGATAACCCTTACCGCGACAGACCAAAGGGGCGCCTCAGCCACGGTTACGAAGGAAATACGTGTAATCGATAAGCGTCCCGACCTGATAATATCATCCGTCACGGTTTACAGAATGGGCGCGACAGACAGCGACTTTACCGCGGTCGACAGCGAAAACACCATTAAAGAAAACGACACCGTGCGTATTGACGCGCTGGTCAGCAACAGCGCTTCGGCTTTCGGCGAGGTTCCCGCCGATATGTCGTTCCTCGTAGGCTTCTATCTCAACGGCACGTACCGCGGTTATCAGACGGTAAGCGGCGGAATCGCGGTAGGCGAGGGGAAGACCGTTTCCTTCACCTATACCGCCGAAACTGGCGCGCAGATAATCAAGATAGTGGCTAACGACCTGCTTGATACGCTTAAAGAATCGAATAAGCAGAACAACAGCAAAACAGACAGCTACAACGCCGAGCAAACCGATTTTGCCGAAATCACCGTCACCGACGGTGACTGGAAAAACGGCACCACGCTGGATAAGACTGCGAGACTTACATCGGAAGAAAAAGTAATCTATTCGGTAAGCGTCGCCAATTCCGGCAGAGCAAACGCGAAATTCAATATTTCGCTTTACATCGACGGCGCGCTTTGCGACACCGCCTCCGTGACTCTTGCGGCAGGCGCTTCAAGAAACGTCAATTTCTACGCGACGCCTACAGCCGGACGTCATACCGTTATAATCGCCGCGGACGACCCGCTTCTCATCGAAACCGATTCGAGCGATAACTCGGTTATGTTTGAAACCGCGGAATTCACGGTTGATAAGGCGGAAATAGCGACCGGGCTTGAGATAGAATATCCGATAGGTATGACGGGCGGCAGAATAGCGCAGGGCGGCACGCTCACGCTGACGGCGACCCTCACGCCGAACGCCGATATATCAAAGGCGGTAAACGTACGCTTCTACATTGACGGCACTATTATCAAAACGGTTAAAGTCGCCGCCGATACCCTCAAAAAAGGCGTTCCTTACTCTACGGGAATTACCGCGAAATGGGTAGTGAGCGACGGCGTGCATACCGTAAGCGTTGTGACCGACGCGGACCTCGCGGTACTTGAAACCGCGTCCGAGGCGGCAGAAGATACTGTAAATATTACCGTCATTAAGCCTGATCTCTGGCTCTCCGACGTTTCGTGGGCTCCCGCCGATACTGTCGAATGGGGCAACAGCGCGAGCTTCCTCGTTCGCGTATCCAACAGAAGCGTTGCGACGCTTTATCAGCCGTACGTTCTTAAACTCTGGGCAAACAAACTCGATTCGGACGGCGCTCCTACAAAGTGGCAGACCGTTTCTTCCAATAACTATAACGGTATTCAGGGCAACAGTACTTCTGTCCAGATACTTAACTGGAAACCCGATTCTTCGGGCAACTGGCGGCTCATGATAACCCTTGAAAAGGGCAACGGCGCCGATTTTGAAACCACCTACTACACACCGCTTGACTGGGATACCGTCGATGCCGCCTTTGGCAGTTACGCTTACAGCTATGAATTTACCGTAACAGACGGTCTTAAATTTACAGTTAATCCGAACAAGACCGGCGAAGACGAGGATTTCGGCGCGAACATCTTTGTCGGCTCGAGTTATTCGATAGACGTAAGCGGCGAAATGTCGCTGGCTTCAAAGCCCGACAGACTGCTTACAAGCGTAAACGACGGCGCGATGATATCGGCGCGTATCGAATATAATTCGGACAGCAGCATATTCCGTGAAGCGGTTCTTACAGACAGAGGCACAGGTAAATTTACCGGCGCGATACTCACCGAGGGACTTGTAAGCGGTATGTACACCCTTACTTTCTCGGCGCAGGGCGCTTCTTATGTTGCGACGTACGATACCCAGATAATGTTTATCGACGATATCGTCGGCAGCGTAAGCACCTCGATGAACAACTATTTCGTAGGCGAAATGGTTACGATAACCGGTAACGCCGGCGTGGGCAACACACCGTATACCGGCACCATAGTCCTCGATATGAATCTTGCTCCGTACTACGGCGACAGACTGCCCGACGGAGCGGAGGTAAGCGGCAACGTGCCGAAGGATTATGAAAACTTCTATCGCGGCGAAAAGATAATATTCCTCACCGCTGATGAAAACGGTAATTTCACCTACTCGTTCAAAGCCGTAAACGGCGACGCGGGTAAATGGAGCATCAGCGCCTATGCGTTTGAAAAGCTCTTCGGCAGCGGTATAAGGGGCAGCGATATCACCATCTACGGTATGGAAACCAAGCCCACCGCCACTACCGTTACGGCGGCGAAGAATACCGATTTCACCGCAAAGATAAACCTTTATAACAGCGCGTGGGACGGCAGCGACGGCGCCCTTACCGGCGTTTCGGCGGTATTGCTCAACGGCAACGATTATGACGGCATTACTGCAATGCTTGATTATTCAACCGTCAAATCCACCCTTGGCGCCGGCGAATCCTTCCAGGTGGCGCTCAACTTCTTTACCGATGAGGACTGCGCCGACAGCGCCGAGTACATAATTCAGTTCTCCTCAATAGAGGGCGCTTCCGCCACCGCCACGGTAAAACTCAGTATGCGACCGGGCGTTCCGAAGCTTTACGCGGATACCAAGGCGATAACCGCCGCGGCAAATCCGGGCTCTACTGTGACAAAGACGGTTACCGTAACCAACAAGGGTATCGCGACGATGAGAAACATCAGGGTCGAAAACGGCACGCTCGGCTTTATAAGAGCGGGTGAGCCGGACAAGACCACCCTTGCACCCGGCGAGAGTCTTACTTTCAGCGTAATCATGGCGCCGACATCTTCCGTACAGCTCGGCAAATATCAGGATACCGTTACCGTTACAAACGGCGCGGTTTCGCTTGCTGTACCGGTAGGGCTTGAAGTTACGGCGCTCGAGTACGGTTCGGTTCAGTTCAAGGTGCGCGACGACTTCGGCGAAAGTGTTTCCGGCGCCGTCATAACGCTTTACGGCCGTGAACCGTACATACAGTATGTAAACGGAAAAGAAAATATATACTATCTGAATTATTCGCTTACCACGGATGAAAACGGCATCGCCACACTTAATGATAAACCGATAGGCGTTTACGATTTCACCGTATCGGCAAAGGGTAAGCAGACCTATACGGGCGAATTTACGGTTATGCCTATGACTCAGCCGGTCTATGAGGAAGTCGAACTCATTACCAACCCGGTTGAGATCACCTGGACTGTTACCGAAACCACCATAGTCGATGAATATGAAATAGAATTGTCAATAGATCTGGGCGTTAAAATACCCGAGCCGAGCCTCGGCAGTACGATGCCCTGGTTCACTATTGCCAAAAACATGCAGAGCGCGGCGGTGCTTGAAACCAGGATAGTCAACCACAGTCTTATCGACGTAATCGACGCGGTAGCGGTAATAGACGGTAACGTAAGCGGCATATCGGTAGTCGGCGGCGGTTATATAGGAACAATACCCGCTATGTCAAACGTAACGGTACAGCTGCTTGTACAGCCGGGATACTACGACCTGCCGACCTTTATTGACGGCAGTGCGTCCGCAAATAAAATCGGACTCAGAGTGACCGGCAGTTACGTAAGCTTTGATGAGGATACGGGACTTCCCGTATATCCCGCGAAGACTACGCAGGTCCGCGTCCCCATCTACAACCCCGGCAAACAGAAGATCAATATGGAGGTTGTTACCGCAAACGGAAAGAAAGAGCAGCTTGAAATTCAGATGCCGGACGACAGCGAGGTGGAAGAGCTTGATTATTTCGTCTTCCAGAACGAAACCGGCGAAAGAATAAAGAAAGACGAGTCGGCTTCGGGCGGCGTTTATGAAATCGTTAAGCTTTCGCTTTCACAAACTGCTTCGCTTGAACGTCAGGCGTTTGACGCTGAACTTAAAATCACAAATAACTATCCGAATTACAGTCTTGAAAGTCTCACGACCGAAGTGGTCGTACAGTATACCGACCCGGTTACAAAGGAAGTAACTTTCATAACCGATAACGTATACATTATTCAGACTCAGGGCGCTTCCGATTCGGCTATTGCTTCGGGCGCGACCTATAACGGCAAGTGGAAGATAATACCCGGTATCGGAATGGGCGGCGAGTCCGGCAGAACGTATCAGGTATTTGCCCGCATTACCTATATGGTAAACGGAAAGCTTGTAACCACTTCGACCGACGCGGTGGAAATCAGAGTAAACCCGCAGCCGCTGCTCACCGTTGATTATTACCTGCCGCATAAGATTTATCCGAACGCGAGCTTCCGCCTTGCGGTATCGGTCACCAACGGAGGCACCGGCGTCGCGAAGAATGTCATACTCGATTCAAGTCAGCTTGATATCGTGTCGAATACTTCGGGACTCGTCTCGACCTGGGAGATAGTCAGCTCTTCGTTCGGCTCTTATAACACCAATTCGTTCCGTCTCGTGCTCGGCGACATACCCGGCATAAACAACGGCCTTGCGGACGACGGCGGCGATCTGCCGAATATGGTTTGGGGCTACTTCACGATAATGTGGAAGATGCCCGAGCTTCAAGAGCACTATCTTGATGACGTTTACGGCGTTATCAGGGATTTCACCGCAACCATAACTCATAAACCTTATGAGGGTGTTGAACTTGATTCGCTTATAAGCGAAGTCAATACTCATATCGTGGCGCGTGACAGCGTCAAGGTGCTTGATGACAGTACGGGTCAGTACATCGATTCGATGTCGGTAATAGTCGGCTCCAACGGTCTGCCCGAGTTTATCCGAAACACCGAGACCAACGTAAGCGTCAACGTCTTTGTTCCGGAGGGGCTCAGCGGCAACAAGAGCGGGGAAGACTCCTACGTCTTCACGGCTCCGATAAATACCGCCGCTCTGAGCGACGCGAACGCGGCGCTCAGGTATCAGGTACTCATGATCGGCGAATCGGCTGATTTCGCACGCGAGAATATAGCGGCGGTTTACCGTTACGCGACTGCCGATTACAGTGATGAACCGACGTCGCTTTCATTCTCGAATTACTGGAAAGATACTTATACGGTAGACGGCGAGGAAAAGGACCTGCTTTATGTTGTTGACGAAATCCTCCGTGACAGTAACGGCAACATTCTGCCGCGTTATTACAAGGTGGTCTACGGCTCGTCAACCGCGGTCACCGAGCTTAAAACGAGCAAGATAATTTATCTTGAAGATCAAGGCGTATTGAAGCGTACCGCCGTCTTCTACGATACGGGCAGGTTCCACGATGAAGACGATACCGTAAAACTCGGCGTCCAGGCGACGGTATACAATTCCGGCAAGAACCCCGAAAGCGTAATGCTTTACCTGTACAGAGCGCCCGTTAAGAACGGAAAGACCGGTGAGTTCACCCTTGTTGATAAAGAATCGGTCACCGTGACTTCTTACGGTATGCAGCTGGTTTACTTCTACATTGATCTTTACGCAAACGCCGAAATGCCGGCGGGTGTTTACGAATTCCGTGTCGGAACTTCGCCTGACCCCGAAAAATCTCAGGTAAGCACACAGACGGTCATAAACGCACTGCCCACAGCCAACGCCGGCGTTGACTTCAACGCTACCGTCAATAAGACGGTGGTATTCGACGGCTCGCGCAGTTATGACCCCGACGGTCAGATTAAGACCTTCCTGTGGGACTTCGGCGACGGTTCCTCGGGCTGGGGCATTGCGCCTACTCACGTATACACCGCCTCGGGCACGTATATCGCCACCCTTACCGTCACCGACGATAACGGCACCTCAAACGCCCTTATCACCAAGGGATACAACTCGGAAGATCTGCCTACGGATTCCTACGCGGTACACAACGTAATGGTAACCGTAAACGATGACCGTCCCGACCTTATCATAATTCCGGAAATTCTTTCCGGCTCGGTAGGTAAGGGGCTTGAAATCACGGTCGGCGGTCAGCCGGTTTCCCGGACCAACACGGTAGACGCCGGCGAGGAAATAGTCATCTTCGCCCGCGTTATGAACGATAAACCCGAAAACCCGATCCCCAGCGAGTTCGTAGTGAGTCTTTATAAGGATGACGTTTACCTCGGATATCAAAGGATAACGTCCGTTTACGAAAAGACCTATATCATAGGCGGAGAGGAGCGCACCGTTCAGTGTGCCGACGTCAAATTTACCGATATCGCCACGGATAACCGGTCGCACGTTTACACCGTAAGGGCAAATGACGTTTCCATAGCTTTTGAAGAAGCGGATATGTTCAATAACCAGCGCAGCGCTATCGTTTACGGCGCTTCGGGACGCACTGTTTTCCCGAACATCGGGATAACCGCCGTCACATACGAAGGAAAATCGCTTGTAAACGGCGCGACGGCGACAAGAGGGCTGAATATCGCCTCGGGCAAATCGATATCCTTTAACGTAACGGTTAAGAACTCCGGTAACGATAATACCGGCGAGTTCCCGCTTACCGCGCGCATAAACGGCAAGTGGGCGACGAGCATTTCGGTATCCTCACTGGCGCCCGGCGAATCGGTAACGCTTACGCTGAGCTTTGTTCCGGAGGACGGCGAGTCGCAGACCGTCACCTTCACGGCGGACGGTCCGTATCCGCGCACGCTTGACACAGACCGTGCGGATAACACATGGACCTATAATCTCGGAACTGTAACTCTGCAAAAAGCGGACCTTACAGTAGAGAGCATTAACCTCGAGGTTGACGGCTCCGACGCGATAATAACCGCGATAGTGAAGAATATCGGCGACGCCGCCGCGGAGAACAGCTCCACCGTGACCTATTACGCCGACGAACGCTATCTCGGCGCGGCGCTTATAGGTTCAGTTCTTGCGGGCGAGTCCAAAGAAGTTAAATTTACATGGAAGAATTATGAGGCGGCAAGCAGAATTACCGCCGTATGTGACGCGATGTCCACAGTCGACGAGTCGAATGAACTCAACAACGCTTATACAGATAAGGCGATAGAGGGCAACGTGCTTGAAGGCCGTGCCATGCCGGCGCTTAAAGTCACAAAGCTTGTGACCGAGGGTACTGCGGCGTTCGGCGCGGATATGCAGACAAAGATAACGCTTAAAAACGTCGGTACCGGCGAATCGGTCGGCGCGTTCAAGGTATCGCTCTTCGCACAGGGCGTACTGGTAGGCGAGTCGGTAGTCAACCGTTCGGTACTTCCGGGCGCGATAGCCGAGACCACGGTTAACTGGATAGCCAACGTATTGCCCACCGGCGAGTATACGCTTACCGCTCTCGCCGATTCGGAGTACAACATCGTTATGTCCTCGCGTTCCGGCGTGAGATACGATGAAACCCTCACGGTGGCTGACGGCATAAGCGTTTCCGTTGAAAACGACGCGGCTTACCTAACTAAGGACAGCGGCAACCGCGTTCGCGTAAAGCTTATCCGTTCCGACGGAAAAGCAAATAACGAGAGTGCCGTAGTAAAGGTAATGGTGGCCGGTACGGATATAATATCCACCGCCGTTTACGATACCTCAACCGACCGCTATATCGCATACCTCGACCTCACTGCGATAAGCCTCGGCGACCGCGGCATAATCGCCACGGCGGAGCTTGGCGGAATGACCGACGCCTGTACCTTTAACGCAAAGGTCGTGCCGGCTGTAAGCGTGACGGTTGCCACCGACTCCGCGGTATACAAGACCGGCGATACCGTCACCGTAAGCGGTACTTCCGAAGGGTTAAGCGAAGGCGACAGCATTGAAATTTCCATCACCGGCGATCAGATTTGGAAATATACGGCAAATGTAGACGCCGCCGGTAATTACAGCCGTGAGATAGTCCTTCCCGCAAACGCGGGCGGCGCCATGAGAGTGGCGGCAACCGTGAAAAACGCCGGTGCAAACCGCACTGCGAGCACCGATATGTACGTTTACGGCGTATACTTCACGACCGGAAACAATGTATCGGTCACCGCCGGCGATACTACAAAGGTTAAGGGCGCGGCGGAAAATATCGGTTATCTTGATATGCGCAACGTTACCGTGAGCGCTGTGTCCAGAAGTCTTGAAGCGGGAAATACCGTCTTACCGCAGATTAAATTTATGTCCGGCGGCCACGCGTTCGTGCTGGATAAGAAGACCGCAAGCCTGCTTGAAGCGGTGACCGAAGGCGTATCGGTAAACGGCAAGGGAATAGAGTACAACGCGATCGACGCCACTATGCAGATAGACGCTGCCGGATGTCTCCCCGGCAAATATGAGATAATTCTTACACTTGCCTGTGATACGGATAAGGGCGCCTACGCGGTGGATAAGGTCATAAGCGTTACGGTTACGGTTCCGAAGCCGATTATGGATATAACAAACCTTAATCTCGCCTCCGACGGGGACGGGTTTATGAGCGCCGATACAGATCCTCTCGCGGTAAAGACCTCCGCCGCACCCGGCGAGGCAAAAACCTTCAGTTACAGAGTGGTAAACCTCGGCACAGGTAATCTTACCGGACTTAGCGCCGTACTTGTTGATAAGAACGGATGCTCTGTTCCGTGGGCAAGTCTTGTTACGGTGGGCGGCGTTCCTTCGGAAGACGCGCTTACCACAACGGTTTACCCCTACTTCAAGGGCTATGATATCGGAACCGCCGAAGGCGCCGCGAGAATTTCCGTAACCTTCGCGCCGCAGGAAAACGTAAGCGCGAGCAAGTATGACCTTACCCTTATAATCAGTGCGGATGAAGTTGATACCGTGTACATTCCGATGACGGTTTACGTGACCGCGCACGCCATCGGCACCAAGGTGATTAAGGTAGTCACCGCCGACGGAACGGTAATAACCGACGGTAAAGTCACGCTTTACGGTCCGGTATCGTCCGCGTACAGCGTCCAGCCGATAGACCCGAAATCGTATACCGGCGATATAAGCGGCGCCGTAACGGTAGGCAGTAACCTGTCAAACGGCGGAACGGTACAGTTCACTAATATTCCGTCGGGTACGTACAATATCAGCGTTTCCGGAAACGGTCTTAAAGCGGTTACCGGTCAAATCGAGGTTCTCCCGATAATCGATATGATTCCGGAAAAAATAATAGTTGAGCAGCAGCTTTTCGTTATCACTTCTTCTTCATCTACCGAAAAGACCATAGATTCCTATACCTCAAAGAATCAGGCGTATGACGACGCGATGTATAAACTCAAATACGGCGGCGCCTATGAATCTGAGAAACCCGATATTATGTCGGACTATCCGGTGGACGAGGTGGAAATAACCTATACAAACGGCAGAATAATAAGCCGTCTTGCGATTATGAACACCGACCTGACAGTCGGCAACGCAAATCACAACGTCACCGACGTTACCGTAAGGATAGAATCGCGTGATATCCCGTCGCAGTACATTAAATTCAGGGGTAAGGACGGATATACCGATACGCTTGAAGTCGGCACGCTCGCTCCGCAGGAGACATTTGACTTCTCGTGGAATCTTGACCTTTCGGCACTTTATATTGACGCTGTGGTGGAAAAAGTCGGTGATAACTATACCTTAACGCTTCCGGAAGGGTGCAGCTGGAACACCTATTACACCGTCTGGGATAAAGAAAACACCGCCATTGACGACAGAGGATATCTCACAAAGCATTTGTACAATAAGATATCCGTATCGGAGAACGGCAGGGTACTTACGGTAGCGCCCGCCGACAGCAGCATAGGCGAACCGGATTCGAGAGTACCGCTTCACACCAAGGAAACGCCGAAGCTTTATAAGTTCGATATTATCGTTGAAGGCAGAAGCGCTCTCGAATTTGCCGAAGGCAGTCTTACCGAAATGAAGAAAATCACCCGTACAATACCCGTACAGGTTGATTATATCCCCAACGGCTATTATCTTGGGGACAACGTTGAATCGCTCTATACCACCGAACGTTTAGAGGGCGCGTTCTCGACAGGCTCCAACGCGCCGGCAAAGACCTTCAGTAAAAAGCTTCTGTCGGGCTCCGGAGCTTCAAGCTCTTCATCCTCTACAAATTCCGCCAAGAATAATGACGGCTTCAAGGTGGGATTCTCGCAGGATATCATCACCAGCGAGGAACATTCCAGACTTTCGGTAGGCTTTGATAATCCGAGTAATCTCGAATCGATTGAAGAGCTCGAATTTACGGTCATCATATCCGATATGATGCCCGATGAAAACGGCAAAATTGCTTCCGGTGCAACGCTCAAGAACGCGGACTTCTACGTATCGCCTACAATAGTAAAGGCGAGCGGCGTAAAGGGCTGGGACGGACTCAGTGAAGCGGAAATACTCGGCAAATTTGCCACCAGCAACGGTATTGACGTCGGAACTCTCCTTGCAAACGGCAGTTTTGCAATAGACTTTGACCTTGAACCGCTCTCACAGCTTTACAGTAACGATATGTTTACTTATCTGATAGACGCCGGTTATATGACGCCCGAGCAGGCGTCCGAGGCGGCGGAGAATATCAGGGAATCATCCGGAACAAGCTACGCGTGGGTCGAGTACAGCTTCAAGCGCGCCGGCAGGACGTATACCGGAATTACAGACCCGGTCGTTCAGAACGTTCAGCTTCCCGCGGATATTACGTATCACGAGGAAGTGTTCCAGCTTGATGAAGACTCCGACGTTTACTATGTAGCCATTGTTCTGACAAATTCCGGCTTCGGTCGTTCCGACGAGATACAGCTCTCGGCGCTTGATATACCGTCGCTTAACGGCGAGAGAATAAGACTTTCGTCCTACAAGACCGGCAGTATGAATGATTATCCGGGCGCGAACGCTTCTTCCGAGGATCTCGTTCAGTGGTATCTCAGCTGGGATGACCAGCCCGTACCCGAAGAGATAATACTCGAACCTATCGAGGCGGGCGAAAGCGTTTATGTAATCTATAAGCTCAACGTGATAGGCAAGGGCAAAGACGGCGTTCCGACCGATATCAAGCCGCATCCGATTGAATTGCCCAAGCCTCCCAAGAAGACCAACTTTAAGCCGGTCATATACATCGGCGGCAAGCCGGTCGGCAGTTGTGGTAACGAAGAAGATGACCGTGAACCCGAAGACCCGTCAAGGATTGCGGAACTTATCGGCGAGATATCCAAAAATCTCGGTATAATGATGTATTCAACGGTCGGCGATTTCGGCACCAGAGTTGAAGACGCTTACACCAACGCCAAAATGATGCAGACCGCAAAGGTCATAGTCGGTGTTCAGAAGTATTTGTCATTTGTATCTACCGTTGTTGCAAACGTGCTCGGATTCTTCGGCGCAAACACTACCGAGAAGCCTGAGCTTCCGGATGCCGAAGGCGGCGATGATGAAAAATCGCTCATTGACCAGGTGTTTACCGGAACATTGCTTATGGGCGCGGTATTTGATACCGCCGACGGTATCATCGGCCATATACAGCCGTTCAAGAACGCTCTTAAAGCCGGTACTGCGAAGAAGAGCCAAATCGAGACCAATATAAGGCAGATAGAAAACTTCGGCAGTCTTAAACCCGCAAAGAGAATCAACAGCAGTCTCACCGCCAGGCTCGGTGAACTCGACGGCAAGATAAGCAGTCTTATCAATATCGTAAACACCGGACTTTTCGCCTATGACGAGCTTGTTTCGCAGGCGGGCGTCAGTGTTGACGACCTTCCGAAGTTTGAAACCAAACTTAACGGACTTGCAGACAACTGCTTTGCCATCAATGCGGAAATAACGATACAGTTCACCGAGACGTTTGCGATGCTCCACAGCCTCTATATGACTTCTGTAAACGACCAGGTTTTCGACGACGAGGATTATTACAACTACAATGACGTACAGAAGCGTCTGCTCAGGGCGTCAGAACTTCTTACCGCTTTGCAGGGCTCCGTAATAGGTCTCAATAATACGGTGTTGCTCGAAAAAGGTCATATTATGCTCAATCACTATCTGCGCGGCGATTATGACAAGGACTTTGACGAGCTTATCAAGAAGTATAAGCTTGAAACCACATGGGATGCCGTAAAGGCGGCATATGAAAATGAAGACATAAACGACAACTACCTTGCAAAGATATTCCCCAAGACCGCGGATGGTATCGGAAAGGTAAAGGACGTTTATGAGGCGAAAGAAAACTTCCGCTCGCTCAAAGACAAGGTAAAGAATTTCAGCACCGCTCTCGGTGAAGCGTCCACCAAGGACTATTCGGCAATTCTCGACGTACTCGGAAACGAAGGACTTGAGCTTGCAAGCGAGTTTGATGCCTTGAAGGATTGCGCCGAGTTTATAAAGAACACCATGCAGCTCATACAGCTTGCAAATGAGCAGGATGAGATGAATAAGGCGATGGGCGCGTTCGGCGACGCAACACTCAAACTCAATTATCACACCTACGAGGCGGTCCGCAACGACTTTACCACCGGTGCGCTCAGCACGGGTTCGCCGCTTGTAAATAAGCTGATGGATTTAATCGAGGAAGCCATATTCAAGTCGGCGGCAAATGCACCGGGTGCGTTTAAGCCGATGTCTAAGGCTGACAGGAAGGATATAGCGGAATACCTCGTGCAATATCTTAACGTTCAGCGCGCCAAGTATACCCGAAGCGAACAAACCGATTCCAACTGGATGATAGCGCACGTCAGCGGCGTTATGGCGGCTCTCTTTGAGCAGGTTTACGTTGCGGCTATAACCGAACAGGCAAGTCCGGAAGCGTTCCTTAAATACATGCAGGCTTCCGGTACCAAGAAGACCCTTAACAGTTATCTTGACAAGACAATGGAAAAGAGAATTTTCCGCGAAGTCAGGAAAGGCGCGATAGCCAAGCTCGATTCCGCAAAAGCTATTGCGGGCAGGTACGGTACGAATATAGGAAAGAATTCTTCCTATCCTGTAAAGGAAATCGTGGAATATCTTGAAGGTCTCTCACAGAAGATAGCGGCAGCCGCGAATATCGATCAGATATCAACGCGCAGGTATAAGGACCTCAACCTCTGGCTGGTAGGCAGCTCTACCGGCACAAAGCTCAGCATAGACACAAACTTTGTCATGAGCTTCAGAGATTATCAGAAGGCGTTGCTTAATACCGATATGATCAATGCCGAAAATGCCATGGTAGTAGTCAACTACTGGACCGCGGCGATGTACGATTTGATAGTCCGCTCGGCTCTGCTTGTGGTAACGCTCAGCCCCAATGCGATTTCCGCGTCGCTCGGTGCGACGGCGACCGCCACGTGGGACAGTCTTGCCGACCAGGTATTCACAAAGCTTGACGACGAATGGAAACAGCGTTCAATGCTTACGGCGATGTCCATAGCGGACCTTGCGGTTACGATGGGCGCCACGGTAATGAAGGAAGTTAAGATTGCCGATAGTATTTACGACCTTATATCCGCGCTTGATACGGCTGTCGTATTTGACCCGCCGCTTGATATTGAGCTTGTAACGTATTCTATAAAGGACGTGGTTATACCGAACGGCGAAGCGACCGGTACCGGCGAGGTACTTGTGACCTTCCGCAACGACGGCGACAAAGCGGTTGCCATAAGCCCGAGTGTATCTCTCTATACTTCGCTCGGCAAGGTCGAAACGGTCGATTTCAGCAGTAACAGTATACTTATCCCGGCAGGGCAGACAGCTGAGTTTATCGGTGAATTTACCGTAACGCGTTCCGCACTGCTTGACAGTACCGGTTATACGGCGGTCCTTTCTTACTCTGCCAGTGAGCCGGAAACCGTTTCGATAGTGAAAGAGCAGGGACCGTTTGTCAAGCACTTCTACGCGGGTACCGAACAACAGATATCCGCTATGCGAAACAAGGTCAGCGCCGGAACGCTTGTCTCCGGCTGGGTCACAGGTCAGGATGTTCTTACCGGAAGTATTACCGTGAAAGCGGGACAGAGCCTCAGAATCTTTGCGGCGGCTCCCGTAAACGGCAAAATTTCGATAGAAATAATATCGCCGTCCGGCGAAACTGTCACGGCAGAATCCTTTATAAACGAGGGAGACTATGCGATTATCGGCAACTGCGAGGCGGGAGCCTACACCGTAAAAGTTACAACGCCCGAGGGCTTTGATAACAGAATTACGGTTGAAGGAATAGTATCCTCCTACAATAAGGCGATAACGGACGTTCACAGTGAAACAGAAGCCGTTATCAACTGTAACAGTGTAGACAGTGACGGTAAATACTTCGCCACCGTAAACTTCGGCATCAGCGAAAGCGCCGGTATGGACGCGGGAGCGATTGCGGCTACGCTTGAATTCGAGGATGAAAACCTTACGGCGACACTCACGGGCGCCGATGATATGGTGCTTACCCCCGGCGGCGCTCTTAACGGTACGTTCGTAATCAAAGCAAATCAGAACACACCCGCGGGCGTATATACCGGAACGCTTAAGGTGATATTTGACGCGAACAAGTGCGACCCCGCATTCTTGTCGTTGACTTCAGGCGCCGGCACAGGCAACTGGCGTATAGAAGGCGGTATGGCCGTATATACGGCGCAGATAACGGTTAAGGTCGATACGGCTGTTCCCGCCGCTCCCGAGTTTAACGTGACCGAGGGCGAAAAGGAAGGTTCGGTAAGCGTCACCGGTAACGCGCCCGGAGCAGAACTCGTCGTAATAACGTTTGAAAACGATTATGAATTTGAAGACGACGAGGGCAATCCCGATACTTACACTTCCACGGTGATAGCCGCCATCCTTAATCCCGTTGCCGACGGCAGCTTTAATGTGACAGTTCCGAAGCCGGCAGTGGATTCAAGGATTAAAGCGGTAGCGGTCAATGCCGCGGGCGGTATGTCCAAGGGCGCCGCGGTAGACGTTACGGGACATAACGAAACTCCGGAAGAAAACGTTAAGTATGCGGATTCGTTCACCTCAATATCGGCAGCGCAGGTTGAGGGCAAACGCGATGTAAAAGTAACCCTTTACGGCGCACAGATTACCGGACTTACAGTAAACGGAGATATTCTTTACAGAATCGTTGACAGTCAGCCTGACGCGGACTATCCCGCCAACGGTGAATTTGACCGGACAGAGTGGATAAGCGCGGGCGCGGTATCGAGCTTTACGGTCAGAAACGTCCTTGAAGGTCAGTATATCGAAGTTGTACAGGTGATAAGCGAAGACGTCGCTTCCGGCGATGAAACCGGCGCTGAATACACCGTGGTAAGACACGGCGCCGTGGCGGCAACCGTTGATGAGATACCCGGTTATACCGTTTCGGGTCAGCTTGTACCGACAGACGCAAAGGCGGACGCCGCCGGTTCAAAGGTTATCCTTACCGACCTTAACGACAGCAGCGTCACCTACACCGCCGATGTACAGATAAGCGAAGGTACGGCGACATACACGTTTACCGACGTTGTGGCGGGAACCTACGTTTTGAGTATCGACGGCAAAAAGATTGAGGCGGACGAAATCATTGTCAGCGTTACGGACGGGGAAGTAAATGTCAACGTTGAAGTCAGAGCCGCATATATCCCCGGCGACATCAACGGCGACGGCAGCGTCAACAACAAAGACCTCACACGTTTGTTCCAGTATCTCTCAGACTGGGATGTATGGGTAAACGAAGCCGCGCTTGACGTCAACGGCGACGGCAACGTCAACAACAAGGATTTGACGCGTTTCTTCCAGTATCTCAGCGACTGGGACGTGCAGATATTCTGATTAAAAACTCATCGGGCGTTTGCCCGATGAGTTTTTTGCCCTTATGAGTATATTACAGCACCGATACCTTGATTTTCGTCGTGCGTTATGGTATAAAAAATATATCCTTACGGTATTAAGGCATACCTCAATATCAGATACGCAAAAGGAAAGGAGAAACGCGGATGGGCACTGCGAAGGCGACTCTCGGCAGACTGGCGCTGTACTATTTTTTGCTGGCGGTCAATATTATCCCGTGCGCGAGTATACTTCCCGACGCTTTCCCGACCCGCAATGTTTCCACGTTATATCTGCTTATTATCTCCGCATGTCTCATACATTACTACTCATACCGGGTATCGGGTCCGACGTATCTGTCCTTTATGATGAAGTCGATTTCATGGATGGCTTTTCTGCTTATCTTTTTTCGCGGCATCAAGTACAGTGCTTTTGCCGGCGTGGCGATTCTCGCACGGCATACGTGGTATCTTTATTACGTGCCTATGCTGCTGCTTCCGCTGCTTTTGCTCTATATTTCACTGCTCATTTCAACAAACGGCGATTTGAAGATGCCCGCAAGGTGGCATTGGACCGCGGCTCTCACCGCCGTCTTTATACTGCTGGTTTTAACAAACGACGCGCATCAGCTTATTTTCAGCTTCAAACCCGGCTTCGAAAACTGGGACGGCGACTATTCGCGCGGCCCGCTGTTTTATATTATAACTGTCTGGCAATATGCGCTCTACCTTGCGGCGGTCCTCGTTCTTGTATTCAGATGCCGCATCGGCAATTCAAAAAAGAACGCGTGGCTTACCGCAATTCCGTTTTTCATAGGCGCGGCGATGAGCGTTCTTCTGATGACTGAGAAAATGCCTAAGGTAAACGGCTCTTATATAGTGGAATTTCCCGAAACATTGATTTGCATGGTCGCGGGAATGTTGGAGTGCTGTATGCAGTTGGGGCTTATACCCACAAATAAGAGTTACGGAAAGCTGTTCGGCGTTTTTTCGCTTTCCGCTCAGATAACCGACCGTAACGGAACGCCGGTTTATCTCTCCCGCTCCGCCGTTCCGCTCACGGTTGAGCAGTTTGCCGCTCCCGACGGCACGAGGATAGCCGAACATACCGTTCTGCATAGGATGGCGATTCCGGGCGGTTTCGGCTTCTGGCAGGATGACCTGACCGAACTTGACCGCCTTAACGACGAACTTGCGGAGGCAAAAGAGGGCCTGGCACAGGAAGCGGAGCTTACCCGTCTGCAAAACGAATTGAAAGAAAAGCAGACGAAAATCGAGCAGCGTACCGCTGTGTATGATACTATCGCAAAGCGCACGTGGCGGCAGTCGCAGGCAATATCAACGCTCGCGGAGAAGGCGCTTGTTTCTGGCGATACGGTGATAAGGGAAAAATGCCGTAATCATATAACGCTTCTTGCTTCTTACACCAAACGTTATGCAAACCTGATGCTTTTGTCTTATGAGAATAAGACGATAAAAACCGGCGAGCTTGCGCTCTCTTTTTCGGAAGTGCTGAGATACCTTAACTTTTCCGGTATTCCCGGTGAGCTTGTCGGCGCGGCGGACGGCGCGGTGCCGGCAGACGCGGCACTTGCCGTGTTTGAAGCGTTCGGAACACTCCTTACGGAAAATCTTTCGTTTCTATGCGGTGTGTTTGTCAATTTATCGTCAGGCGACGGTACGGTATGTAAGCTGGCGCTTGAAAATCTTAAAACGCAGGTTTCAAAAGCCGATAGCGCCGCGCTTCTTGAAGCCGGAGTCGCTACCGAAACAGTCAGGGAGGACGATATTACCTATATCAGCTTTTTCTTCCCCGAAAGGGGGGAAAGCTGATGATTTCCGTCATAGACGTTTCGGAGCTTACGCTTTCTTTACTCCTGTTTTGGACCTTGCTCCTTTGCGTGATTGGTATTTTCAGCACGATTCTTTCGATTACTCAAAAGAGGTATGCTTTTACCGTGCTTGCGCTGATACCGTTTTTTTGCAGTTATTACATTTGGCAGATACTGTTTGATATTCACCTGTTCGGTGATTCTGCGAGGTCTGCTCCCGTCAGCCGCGGGTTCGGTGAAATACCCTTTGTGTTTTTAGCTTTATCCCTCGTCTTTTTAACGGCGGCGGGCGCCGCGGTGCTCGTATTAACCGTTCGCTGCGGCAGGCACACCGTTACGCCGAACGCCGTAAAGCACTGCCTCGACCGTATGCCCTGCGGTATATGCTGTTGGCGTGATGACGGAAGAGTCCTCTTTTCAAACGTATGTATGAACCGCCTGTGCGCCGACATAACCGGCAGTCCGCTGTTAAGCGGAAATCAGTTTTATGACGCCGTGGCGGACGGAATGCTTACGGCAGAGGGAAAACGCTGGCGCTTTACCTGTCGCGAAATAATATTCGACGGCGAGCGCCTGCACGAGATGATAGCTTCGGATATTACGGCCGAATACGCCGAAACGCAAAAACTCAGTGAGGATAAAGCCGAGCTTTCAAGACTTAATCTTGAACTTAAAGAGTATACGCAAAGCATTGACGATACCGTACGCCGCCGGGAAATATTACAGGCAAAGGTAAATATCCACGATGAAATGAACAGACTGATGCTTTCGACCGTGGCGGCAAAATGCGACGACGCGGCGGAGCTTGACCGGATTTTTACGCTATGGAAGCAAAACGCTCTGCTTTTGTGTATGGAAGCGGATGAAATCGCCGTGCCGAAGGCGGCGGTCCGTATAGAAAAGCTTGCCGAAGTGCTCAAAATACGCCTTGTCCGGAAAAACGAACTGCCTGCGGAATTATCCGAAAAGCAGCGAACTCTGTTTTTTGCCGCGGCGCAGGAGGCTATTGCGAACGCCGCCAAGCACGCCCGCGCGAAGGTCATGGAGATCTCCTTCGAGTCGACCGATAAGTATATTGCCTGTACGTTTACAAACGACGGACAAATACCGACAGGCGAAGTGCGCTTCACAGGCGGCCTCGGCAATCTCTCGCTGCTTGCGGGGAAGCAAAACGCTCAGGTGTTTGCCGAAGCCGGCGATACCTTTTCGCTGACTCTTAAGTTCATGAAAAATCAGCCGGATGGCTGATGTGCGGATTTCGTTCACGGTTTAGAATCGGAATACGGAAAACCCTGCCGGAAGCAGGGCGGGGAAAATGTTAAAGGCGGTGCTTTTGTGGCATATAACGTATTGATAGTTGAGGATCAGGATATACCGCGTGATCTGTTTGAAATATACATTGGCGCGAGCGATAATTTTAAGCATCTTCTTTCGCTCGCCAACGCCTCGGCGGCGCTTTCCGTCTGTCGGAACAGCAAGGTGGACCTTATCTTAATGGACGTTATGACCGGATTCGACCATAACGGGCTTGACGCGGCAGAAGTTATAAAGCAGCAGTTTCCCGATATAAAAATTATCATAGTTACTTCCATGCCCGAGTATTCGTGGCTTGCAAGGGCGAGAGAAATCGGCGTCGATTCCTTCTGGTATAAGGACGGGCAGAAGGACAGCATCCTCGACGTAATGGAGCGCACCATGGCGGGTGAGCACATATACCCTGATGAAACGCCGCTTATCCGTATCGGAAACGCTACAAATCACGAGTTTACCGAGCGCGAGCTGGATGTCCTTAAAGAACTGACGACCGGCGATACCAACGCTGAAATAGCAAAACGGCTCTCAATTTCGGTCGCGACGGTTAAAAGCCATATTCAGCATCTTATGGAAAAAACCGGTTTCAAGACACGCACGGAGCTGGTATCCGAGGCAAGGGGACTCGGGATAGTGATAAAAAGCAAGCGGGAATGACGCTTGTTATTATGCTTTGTGTTTTGCCGCATAGAGCGGATAAACGCGGCGTATTTTTCAAAAACAGTCGGAGGAATGACAAATGAAAAAAGCATTATCAATTATTCTTTCTTTTTGCATAACGGCGGCCGTTTTTGCCGGCGTCGGTTTTAGAGTATCGGCAGGAGGCGTCATTGACGAAAACGTGCCGACAATAGTGATCTCCGCCGTTAATACGTCCCCCGGCAAAAGCGCTGACGTCGTTATAACTCTTAAAAACAATCCCGGCATCACCAGCGCAAAGCTGATAATATCCTTCCCGGATGATCTGACGCTCACACAGGTGACTTTCGGTGATATCGGCGGTCAGGCAATTACGTCGCAACGCCTTGTAAGCCCCTTATGCCTTAACTGGTTTGACGGACTTAAAAATATGACGGAATCCGAAACGGTTTTTGCAACCCTTACCTTTACGGTGGCGGATGACGCCGAACAGGGCGCAAGGGACATTACGGCGACTTACGATCCCGAGGACGTATGTGATATAAACGACGTAAACGTTGAATTCGCCGTAACTGACGGCAAAATCACAGTGTCCAACCACATTCCCGGCGATATCAACGGCGACGGAAGCGTCAACAACAAAGACCTTACCCGTCTGTTCCAGTATCTCAGCGACTGGGATGTGGAAGTGAACGAAAGCGCGCTTGACGTAAACGGCGACGGAAGCGTCAACAACAAGGACCTTACCCGTCTGTTCCAGTATCTCTCCGACTGGGATGTGGAGATATTCTGATAAGAAGCGACGGCAAGCGCGGCGCTCTAAAGTACGGTAAAAAACCGGCCGAAGCGGGAAACGAATTTCCTGTTTCAGCCGGTTTTTATGTTGCATATTGTCATATAGCGGGACACTTGCGCGCCAAACGCCGCAAAGCGAAAGTTTGACGCTATATGTCCGCGGGTCTTGTGAGTGACGCTCTTTCCTCAAGGGAAACGGGTATGTATATGTGCTCGTAGCTTTTATTCGGGTTTATGATTCTTTCATATAAGAGCCGGGCGGCGGTTCTTCCCATTTCATAAAAATTCTGATTCATAGACGCCATATTAAGACTCGACGACAGTACGGTGTTATCAAATCCGATAATGGCGGGGTGCTTGCTTGAAAGCGCAAACTTTTTCATAAGGATAAGACCCAGCTCGTCGGTAGAAGCGAATAGCGCGGTTGAAGACAGGTTTTCAACCACATAATCGCCGAATTCTTCAAAGGTCATATCTTTTTTGATATAAACCATACTTTCCGAAAAAGGTATTTTATTCTGTTCAAGCGCGGATAAATAACCCTCGTAACGCTCGCTTATGGTATTTGCCTGCTCGGGAGACGGCAGGGAGCAGAAAGCGATGTCCGTATGTCCTAGGTCTATCAGCTTTTTAGTCGCCATATATCCGCCGAGAAAATTACAGCTTGTCACGTAATCGCAGGTGATTTTTTCAGGCAGAGTATCAACAAATACGCAGTTGTAACCTTTGCGAAGCAGCTTTTGATAGAAAACGTTATTGCTGTTATGTGAAAGGGGGTATATTATGAAATTTTTATGCCCGTTGCTTATCAGCTTGTTTATAAGCTCGATTTCTTTTTTCGGGTTGGTTTCTGCAAGAGTAAGCAATGATGAAAAACCTATGCTGTCGAAAAAATCCTGCGTTCCTTCAAATATTTCCGTCAGGCGGTAATTCTGACTGTCCTTTTGGATGATTACGGGAATATATCGGTTAATGCTTTTATTGCACACAAACCAGCCGGACCCCTGATGCGATTCGATGAAGCCCTCTTCCTTTAATTTTTCCATAACCTTCCTGAGTGTGCTCCGGCTGATGTTGAATTTTTCGGCGAGGACCGATTCCGGAGGCAGTTTTGACTGGAAAGTATAACTGTTATTTATTATTTCCTCCTTGAACGCCGCCAGGGATTTATTGTATAAACTGTTGTCACGCGCCATTTTTGCACCCACCTTTTCGATAAGTTGATTATACAATAACCGACCTTCTAAATCAATTGTTTTTTGCAAAATAAAACACAAATTAAAAAACAAATATCACACTGCTCGCGGAATGTCGACTTAACGCCTTAAAGTCCTTGCGGTCTGAAAACTGTTTGTGTGCTCTAATAACACGGCTGTGCCGACCGTTTTTTTGTACAAAACGGAAAAAGGTCAAAATACGGGCGGTTATCACTTGACACTATTTTGAATTCTGTGCTATAATGGGCGTGTCCCTTATGACTGACGGAAAAGTGGAAAACCACATGGGAGCAAGGGATTATATATGCCGACCGTCTGGGCACACTCAAACCGTACAGTTTAAGTGTGCCCCTATACTTTTTTTAAGGAGATAGTTTATGAAAATCGGTATTGTTATGGGGAGCGACAGCGATATGCCTGTCGTCAAAAAAACGATAGATACGCTTAAAAGTCTGGATATTCCTTACGAGGTGCATATTTTTTCGGCGCACCGTACGCCCGATGAGGCAAAGGCGTTTGCCGCGGGCGCCAAGGATAACGGCTTCGGCGTGCTTATAGCCGCCGCGGGTATGGCGGCGCATCTTGCGGGCGCGCTTGCCGCCAATACCGTTTTGCCGGTTATCGGAATACCCTGCGCCTCGGCGCATTTTGACGGGATGGACGCGCTTCTTTCAACAGTGCAGATGCCTTCGGGCATACCGGTCGCGACGGTGGCGGTCAACGGCGGTACAAACGCCGCTTTACTTGCCGCGCAGATTTTAGCGGTCAGCGACGGCGCGATAGCAAAAAAACTTACCGAAAAACGGACTGCCGATTATGAGGCGGTCATCAAAAAAGATAAAGCGTTACAGGAGGAACAAAAATGAGCAAGCTTCAACAGCTTTACGAAGGCAAGGCAAAAAGAGTTTACGCGACACAGAACGCGGACGAGGTGATAGTTTCCTATAAGGATGACGCCACCGCGCTCGACGGGCTCAAAAAAGGCACCATAAGCGGCAAAGGCGCGATAAACAACCGTATGACCAACTTTTTTATGCAAATGCTTGAAAAGGAAGGCGTGCCTACCCATTTTGTGGAGGAATTAAACGACAGGGAAACCGTGGTCAAAAAAGTGAGTATTGTACCTCTTGAAGTAATTATCCGCAACATTTCCGCCGGCTCTTTCGCAAAACGCTACGGCGTTGAAGAGGGTATTGTGTTTGCCGAGCCGACTATCGAGTTTTCCTACAAGAACGATGATTTGCACGACCCGCTGATAAACTCGTATCACGCGCTGGCTTTGAATCTGGCAACGAAAGAGGAAATCAAAAGAATTAAGGAGCTTGCCTTTAAGGTGAACGACGTTCTGAAAGCGTATTTCCTCAAATTGAATGTGAAGCTTGTAGACTTCAAATTAGAGTTCGGCAGACTTTCCGACGGTACAATAGTTCTGGCTGACGAGATATCGCCTGACACGTGCAGATTCTGGGACGCGGACACCAACGAAAAGCTGGATAAGGACCGTTTCCGCCGCGATATGGGCGGCGTCGAGGATGCGTATAACGAAATGATGCGCAGAGTTTTCGGCGAATAATAAGCAGTAGTATAAACCGGGTTTCAGATAGCGTACGGCCTTGCGGGCCAAGGAGGAAATATGGGCGGTTTTTTTGGAGTTGTAAGTAAACATGACGCGGTTGAAGACGTGTTTTTCGGGACGGACTATCACTCGCATCTCGGTACACGGCGCGCCGGTATGGCGGCATGGAATAAAGAAAGCGGGTTGCAGCGTGATATTCACAGCATACAGAATTCGCCCTTTCGTACCAGATTTGAACATGTCGTTGAGGAAATGAACGGCAATTCTGCAATAGGCATAATAAGCGATTACGACCCGCAGCCGCTGCTTATCCGCTCAAAGCTCGGCGCGTACGCGATTTGTATGATAGGGGTTATCAATAACGCAAAGGAGCTTATAGAAACTTATATTAACGGCGGCGGTCATTTCAGCGCGCAAACGGGCGGAAACGTCAACTCTACCGAGCTTCTGGCGGCGCTTATAAGTCAGAAAAACGATTTTGCGGAGGGTATAAGCTTTGCTCAAAGCGTAATCAAGGGCACGGCTTCCATACTCATACTTACCGATGACGGAAGAATTATAGCGGCGAGGGACTTAAAGGGCAGGCTTCCCGTGCTCATAGGCAAAAGGGAAGACGGATACTGCGTTTCTTTTGAAAACTTCGCGTATTTGAAGCTCGGGTTTACCGATGAAAAGGAACTGGGACCGGGAGAGATAGTATCACTTACCTGTGCCGGAATAAAGCAGCTAAAAGCGCCGGGCAGTGAAATGAGGATATGCTCTTTCCTTTGGAGCTATTACGGATATCCTACCTCGCGGTACGAGGGAGTGAACGTAGAGATGATGCGTTACCGTAACGGTGCCATTATGGCGGAAAACGACGAACTGCTCAAAAATAACGCCGGCGTTGATTACGTCGGCGGCGTGCCTGATTCGGGTACGCCTCACGCAATAGGATATTCGAACAAAAGCGGCATACCCTTTGCGCGCGCCTTTATTAAATATACGCCGTCGTGGAGCCGCAGCTTTATGCCGGCTGTTCAGAACGAGCGTAATAAAATCGCAAAAATGAAACAGATTCCGGTAACGGAACTTATTAAAGATAAAAGTCTTCTTTTTGTAGATGATTCGATAGTGCGGGGTACTCAACTTCGTGAAACGGTTGAGTTTCTTTATAAGAACGGCGCCAAAAGCGTACATATGCGCTCTGCCTGTCCGCCTATCATGTACGGCTGCAAATACCTGAATTTTTCACGCGCCACGAGCGATATGGAACTTATCGCGAGAAGGGTGATCATGGAACTTGAAGGTGAGGAGGGCTTTAATTTTATTGACCAATACAGCGACGGCAAAACCGAACGCGGCAAGCGTATGAGAAAGAAAATTTGTGAAGAACTGCACCTCGCTTCTCTGGAGTTTCAGTCGCTCGAAGGTGTGGAGAAGGCGATAGGTCTTCCCGCGTGCAAGCTGTGTACCTACTGTTGGAACGGAAAGGAATAGTGTTATGAACCTTCAGTCAAAATCAGAAGCTTACGCCTCGGCGGGCGTAGATATAACCGCCGGATACAAGGCGGTAGAACTAATGAAAAAGCACGTCGCCCGCACGGCGACGCCGGGAGCGAACGTCGGTATCGGCGGTTTCGGCGGGCTGTTTTCACTTGATCTTACCGGCATAAATAATCCGGTGCTGGTTTCGGGCACCGACGGTGTCGGTACCAAGCTTAAAATTGCTTTCCTGACCGGCAGACACGATACCGTCGGTATCGACTGTGTCGCGATGTGCGTGAACGATATAATTTGCTGCGGCGCAAAACCGCTCTTTTTCCTCGATTATATCGCCTGCGGCAAAAACGTGCCGGAGAAAATTGCCGATATCGTCAAAGGGGTATGTGACGGCTGTGTGCAGTCCGGCGCGGCGCTCATAGGCGGTGAAACCGCCGAAATGCCCGGCTTTTATCCCGAGGATGAATACGATTTGGCGGGCTACTGTACCGGAATTGTGGATAAAGATAAAATAATCGATAATAACACCATGCGCGAGGGTGACGTTGTTATAGCCCTGCCTTCGTCCGGCGTTCATTCAAACGGGTTTTCGCTCGTGCGTAAGGTTTTTGACGTGGAAAACGCGGACCTTGACGCGCCGGTAGCGGCACTCGGCGGCAGAACGCTTGGCGAAGCGCTGCTTGCACCTACAAAGATTTATGTTAAGCCGGTGCTTGCACTGCTCGACCGGATTCCCGTCAAAGGTATATCGCACATCACCGGCGGCGGTTTTTACGAAAATATCCCGCGCAGTATACCGGACGGGCTGTGCGCGGAAATAGATAAAAACAGCGTTCGCGTGCTTTCGGTCTTCGACCTTATAATGAAAACCGGTAATATTTCCGAGCGCGATATGTTCAATACCTTTAATATGGGCGTCGGGATGAGTATAGTAGTTGACGGCGCCGACGCGCCGCTCGCGCTTGAAATATTAAAAGCAAACGGCGAAGACGCTTACGTAATAGGAAAAATCGTAAGCGGCGACGAAAAAATAAAAATTAAATGAGGTACGATATGTCAGCAAAAAAAGTCAGGGTCGCGGTCCTCGTATCCGGCGGCGGCACTAATTTGCAGGCGATTATCGACGCGCAAAGGTCGGGCGTTATAAAGAGCGGCGAGGTCGTGCTCGTAATTTCGAACAGGCAGGACGCTTACGCCTTAAAGCGCGCCGGGTCGGCAGGAATAAAAACCGCGGTAATAACGAAGCAGGACTGCGGCGCGAATTTTGAAAACCGCCTGATTTCGGTTTTAAGGGAAAACGGTATTGAACTTATCGTGCTCGCGGGCTTTATGGTGATTTTAAGCAAAAGTTTTACCGATACCTTCAAAAACCGGATAATAAACGTTCACCCTTCGCTGATACCTTCCTTTTGCGGCGAGGGCTTTTACGGTCTTCGCGTACACGAGGCGGCGCTGGAAAAAGGCGTGAAAGTGACGGGCGCCACGGTCCATTTTGTAAACGAAATACCCGACGGCGGCGAGATAATCGAACAAAAAGCGGTCAGGGTCTATCCGGGCGATACACCCGAGCGGCTTCAAAAAAGAGTTATGCGGCAGGCGGAATGGAAGATTCTGCCTAAGGCGATAGAGATTATTTCAGAAAGGATTAAAACAAATGAACGTCTATGAAGTAAACGACATCGGAAAGCTTATAAAGGGAAATCCTTACGTCGGGCGCGGTATAGTTATCGGCAAAACGGAGGACGGCAAAAACGCGGTCAGCGCGTATTTCATTATGGGCAGAAGCGCAAATTCCCGCAACAGAGTTTTTGCCGAAAAGGACGGCGCGGTTTTTACCGAACCGTTTGACGCCTCAAAGGTCGAGGACCCGACGCTCATAATCTACGCCGCGGTAAGGGAGTATAAGAATAACCTTATAGTCACAAACGGCGATCAGACCGATACGGTATACGAGGGACTTAAAAACGGCGTTTCGTTCAGCGATGCGCTCTCATCCCGCGCTTTCGAGCCGGACGCGCCCAATTTCACTCCGCGAATAAGCGGAATGATTACCTTTTCGGGCGGTGATTTCACTTATCAGATGAGTATCCTCAAATCGGTGGATTCTTCAGGGAGCGACTGTGCGCGTTATACGTTCGCATATCCCTCAAAAGCGGGACTCGGTCATTTTATCCATACCTATATCACCGACGGCAACCCCATTCCCACGTTTTGCGGCGAGCCGGAAAGAGTTATGATAAACGATCATATCGATGCGTTTACAAACAACCTTTGGAACGCGCTCGACAACGATAACAAAATATCCCTCTATGTGCGCTATACCGATCTCGTGTCGGGCGCTGTGCAGAGTCGGCTTATAAATAAAATGACAGGAGAAGTATGACCGGTAAAACGGTTGTATTTTTCATTTTTACGCGGTATTGCAATAAACATTAAGGAGATATAAACATGAAAGAATTTGAACTTAAATACGGCTGTAATCCAAATCAAAAGCCCTCGCGCATATATATGGACGACGGAAGCGATCTTCCGATAGAGATTTTGAGCGGCAGACCCGGATATATAAATTTTCTTGACGCTTTCAATTCGTGGCAGTTGGTAAAGGAACTCAAAGAGGCGACGGGACTTCCCGCGGTCACTTCATTCAAGCACGTCAGCCCGACCTCCGCGGCGGTGGGTATTCCGCTTTCGGATAAGCTTAAAAAAGCGTGTTTTGTTGATGATATCGAGGGGCTGGACGATTCTCCGCTCGCCTGTGCGTACGCCCGCGCCCGCGGTACCGACAGGATGTGCTCCTTCGGCGACTGGGTCGCGCTTTCCGACGTGTGCGATGTAACCACCGCAAAAATGATTAAACGCGAGGTTTCCGACGGTATTATTGCGCCCGGTTTTGAGCCGGAGGCGCTCGAAATATTAAAATCAAAGCGCAAAGGTAACTATAATATCGTAAAGATAGACCCCGATTACGTGCCGGCTGAAAAAGAGCGTAAGCAGGTTTTCGGTATTACCTTTGAGCAGGGCAGAAACAATTTTCTAATAAACCGCGAGCTTCTTTCAAATATCGTGACGGCGAACAAAAACCTGCCCGACGCCGCGGCGCGCGATCTCATCGTGGCGCTTATTACGCTTAAATATACACAGTCGAATTCGGTATGTTACGCGGTAGACGGACAGGCGATAGGCGTCGGCGCGGGTCAGCAGTCGAGAATACACTGCACAAGACTTGCCGGCACCAAGGCGGATACCTGGTTTTTAAGACAGGCGGATAAGGTTTTGAATCTGCCGTTTAAGCCCGAACTCGGCAGACCCGACCGCGATAACGTTATAGACGGGTATATAAATCAGAATGAGGAGGACGTCTGCGCCGAGGGCAACTGGCAGAAGTATTTTACCGTAAGACCCGAGCCCTTTACCAAGGCGCAGCAGAGAGAATACCTCGATACGGTAGACGGCGTTGCGCTGGGCTCAGACGCGTTCTTCCCCTTTGGCGACAATATTGAGCGTGCGCACGCAAGCGGCGTAAAATACATAGCCGAGCCGGGCGGTTCCATCCGCGACGATCTGGTTATAGAGTGCTGCGACAAATACGGTATGACGATGGCGTTTACCGGTATGCGCTTATTCCACCATTGATTTTAACGGGCAAATAAAATATAACGCTTTTTTTAAGGAGTATTTATGAAACTGTTGGTTGTAGGCAGCGGCGGCCGCGAGCACGCGATAATCAGGAAACTTAAAGAGAATCCGTCGGTCACTGAAATTTTTGTTCTTCCGGGCAACGGCGGTATGCGCAAGGACGCCGCCTGCGTGAATATCGGTGCAAAGGATATTGATAAAATAACGGACTTCGCGGTGAAAAACGGCATAGATTACGCCGTTGTCGCGCCGGATGATCCGCTTGTGCTCGGTGCGGTGGACGCTCTCGAAGCGGCGGGAATACCCTGCTTCGGCCCGGTAAAAAGAGCGGCGATTATCGAAGGCAGTAAGGTCTTTTCGAAAGAACTGATGAAAAAATACGGCATACCCACCGCAAAGTATGAAACTTTTTCGGATATAAAAAGCGCGCTTGAATATATCGAAACCGCGCCGATTCCCACCGTTATCAAGGCGGACGGGCTGGCGCTCGGAAAGGGCGTTATAATCGCGCAGACAAAGGATGAGGCGAGAGAAGCCGTAATATCAATGATGCGGGATAAAAAATTCGGCGAAAGCGGAAGCAGAATAGTTATTGAGGAGTTTCTGACGGGACCCGAGGTATCGGTTCTTTCGTTTACCGACGGCAAAACGGTAGTTCCGATGGTATCGTCAATGGACCACAAACGCGCGCTTGACGGCGACAGAGGACTTAATACCGGCGGTATGGGAACAGTCGCGCCTAATCCGTATTACACCGCGGATATCGCGAAGCGCTGCATGGAAGAGATATTTTTGCCCACCGTCCGCGCGATGGCGAAGGAAAACAGGACCTTCAAGGGTTGCCTTTATTTCGGGCTTATGCTAACGTCTGACGGCCCCAAGGTCATCGAATATAACTGCCGTTTCGGCGACCCCGAAACACAGGTGGTACTGCCGCTGCTTAAAACCGATTTGCTGACCGTTATGAAGGCGGTGACAGAGGAGCGCCTCGCCGATATAAACGTCGAGTTTTACGGCGGTCACGCGGCGTGCGTGATTATGGCGTCAAAGGGTTATCCGGCTTCTTACGAAAAAGGGTATGAGATTAAAATACCCGAAAAGACAGAGCCATACGTATACGTCGCGGGCGCAAAATTTGCCGACGGTAAGCTTTTTACCGACGGCGGCAGGGTGCTCGGCGTTACCGCTAAGGGAAACACGCTTAAAGAGGCGCTTGACCTCGCTTACGAGCGGGTAGGCACCGTCCGATTTGAAAATGCCTTTTACCGCCGTGATATAGGCGCACGCGCGCTGGCGGCGGGAAACGGGGAGGACTGAAAAATGGTATATCGCGTTTTTGTTGAAAAGAAAAAAGAACTCGCCGGCGAAGCAAGGGCGCTGCTTGGCGATATAAACGGTCTGTTCGGTATCAAAAACCTTAAAGATGTAAGAATACTTAACCGCTACGACGCGGAAAACATTTCCGAAGAGCTTTTTGAATACGCGGTCAAAACCGTATTCAGCGAGCCGCAGTTGGATATCGCGTCAGGCGAAGCAGACCTTTCGGGCGCTTTTGTGTTCGCGGTTGAGTATCTGCCCGGTCAGTTTGACCAGCGTGCCGATTCGGCGGCGCAGTGTATACAGATAATATCAAAGTCCGAGCGGCCGCTTATACGCTCGGCAAAGGTTTACGCCCTTTACGGCGACCTGACCGGCGAGCAAATCGCTCAGATAAAAAAATACGTCATTAACCCGGTCGAGGCGCGTGAAGCGGCGCTCGAAAAGCCGCAAACGCTCAAAGTCAACTACAATATCCCCACAACGGTGGAAACACTAACCGGCTTTTTAAGTCTTGACCGTGCCGGGCTTAAAGCGTTTACGGATAATTACGGGCTTGCTATGGACGTTGACGATATCGCCTTCTGTCAGGACTATTTTAAGTCGGAAAAGCGCGAGCCCACAATTACCGAAATCAGGATGATAGACACCTATTGGTCCGACCATTGCCGGCACACAACCTTCCTTACTAACATAGATAACGTGGAATTCTGCGACCCGCTCATACAAAAAACATATGAAGAGTATCTTGCCGTTCGCAAAGAACTCGGCAGAAGCAAGCCGGTTTGCCTTATGGATATCGCGACTGTCGCGGTAAAATACCTGCGCGCACACGGAAAACTTGATAAGCTCGACGAATCGGAAGAAGTCAACGCCTGCACGGTGAAGATAAATGTTGACGTCGACGGTAAAACAGAGCCGTGGCTGCTGCTTTTCAAAAATGAAACGCATAATCACCCGACCGAGATAGAACCGTTCGGCGGCGCGGCGACCTGCATAGGCGGCGCGATAAGAGACCCGCTCTCCGGACGTGCGTACGTTTACGGCGCCATGCGCGTAACCGGAGCCGCAGACCCGACAGTACCGGTATCGGAAACAATACCCGGCAAGCTTCCGCAGCGTAAACTGGTAACGACCGCGGCGGCGGGATATTCGTCCTACGGTAATCAGATAGGACTTGCCACCGGAATAGTTGATGAAATATATCATCCCGGCTATGCCGCCAAGCGTATGGAGATAGGCGCGGTAGTAGCGGCGGCGCCCGAGGAAAACGTGCGCCGCGAAGTGCCGGCGCCGGGCGACGTAGTGATACTTATAGGCGGCGCTACCGGTCGCGACGGCATAGGCGGCGCTACCGGCTCCTCAAAGGCGCACAACGCACACTCGGTCGAAACCTGCGGAGCCGAGGTGCAGAAGGGCAACGCCCCCGAGGAGCGCAAGCTTCAACGCCTTTTCCGCAATAAGACCGCCTGCCGCATGATAAAACGCTGCAACGATTTCGGCGCGGGCGGCGTATCGGTGGCAATAGGCGAGCTGGCGGACGGTCTTTCAATAGACCTTAACGCCGTACCGAAGAAATACGAGGGACTCGACGGCACCGAGCTTGCGATAAGCGAGTCCCAGGAGCGTATGGCGGTGGTGGTGGAGAAGAGCGATGTTGACGCCTTCCTCGCGCTTGCAAACGAAGAAAACCTGCAAGCCTGCCCCGTGGCTGAGGTGACCGCACAGCCGCGCCTCATAATGAACTGGAACGGCAGAAAAATCGTGGATATAAGCCGTGAATTTCTGAATTCAAACGGTGCGCCCAAGCATACTGACGTCTGCGTTCTGAAAGCGGCCGCGCCCGATAAAAAAATCGGCGATTCGTTTACCGAAAACTATAAAGCCCTCGCGGGCGATCTTAATATCTGCTCAAAGCGCGGACTGTCCGAGCGCTTCGATTCAACAATCGGGGCAGGTACCGTACTGATGCCGTTCGGCGGTAAAAGACAGCTTACTCCCGTTCAGGCAATGGTGCAGAAAATTTCGGTTGAGAAAAAGCATACCGATAACTGCTCTGTTATGTCCTTCGGCTATAACCCGTTTATAACCGAGCAAAGCCCTTATCACGGCGCTTATCTCGCAGTCGTCGAATCGGTGTGCAAGCTTATCGCGACCGGCGCGGAATTCCGCGACGTGTATCTCACTTTCCAGGAGTATTTCCATAAACTCGGAACGGATAAAAAACGCTGGGGCAAGCCGTTTGCGGCGCTGCTCGGCGCGTTCAAGGCGCAAATGGAGCTCGGCATCGGCGCTATCGGCGGCAAGGACTCGATGAGCGGTTCTTTTGAAAACCTCGATGTTCCGCCCACTCTCGTTTCCTTTGCCGTAACCGATGAAAAGGTAAAGAATATCGTTTCAAACGACTTTAAGGCGGCGGGTAACAGGGTTATCGGCATTGCTCCCGAAACGGATGAGAACGAACTGCCGGTGACGGCGTCACTGCTTGAAGTGTTCAAAAAGGTCACGTCGCTTTTGCGTTCCGGCAAGGCGGTTGCCTGCTACACCCCCGGTATGGGAGGTATAGCCGAGGCGGTAATGAAAATGGCTTTCGGAAACGGTTTCGGATTCCGGTTTAACGACGCGCTCACGGTGGAAGATATTTTCGGTTACTCCTACGGCTCGTTCCTGCTTGAAGTGACCGACGGCGTAAGCGGTCAGGAAATAGGCGTTATAACCGACGATAACAGATTTACACTGCGCGGCGAAAGTATATCCGCGGATGAGCTTTCAAAACTGTATGAGGATAAACTCGAATCGGTTTACACCTGTAACATAAAGAGTGAAGAAAAAACGCCGGAGACCTACTCATATAATTCAAAAACTGTGTCGGTTCCGGCTGTAAAATCAGCAAAGCCCACCGTTATTATACCGGTTTTCCCCGGCACCAACTGTGAGTATGACAGCGCCAAGGCGGTCGCCGACGCGGGCGCGCAGCCGGAAATAATCGTTATAAACAACCTTACCTCATCCGGCATAGCAAGGTCGGTGGAAACATTTGCAAAAGCGTTGAAGTCGGCGCAAACGGTGTTTATCCCCGGCGGATTCTCGGGAGGCGACGAGCCCGACGGCAGCGGCAAATTCATAACCGCGTTTTTCCGTAACGCCGCGATAAAAGAGGGGGTGACCGACCTGCTCGATCGCAGGGACGGACTTATGCTCGGTATATGCAACGGCTTTCAGGCGCTCATAAAGCTCGGTCTTGTGCCTTACGGCAGAATTATCGATACCGATGAAAACTCGCCGACGCTTACTTTTAACACGATAGCGCGCCACCAGTCTAAGATAGTGCGCACCCGTATCGCGTCCAATAAGTCTCCGTGGCTTAGTCTCATGAATGTGGGCGACGTCGTAAACGTTCCTATTTCTCACGGCGAGGGCAGATTCTACGCCGATGAGGAAACGGTGAAAAAGCTTGCCGAAAACGGTCAGATAGCGACGCAGTACGTCGATTTTGAGGGAAAAGCCACCTATGATATTCAGTTCAACCCCAACGGCTCGCTTTGCGCGATAGAGGGTATCACTTCGCCCGACGGTCGCGTGCTCGGCAAAATGGGGCACAGCGAACGCGTCGGCGCCGGACTTTATAAGAACGTACCCGGCAATTACGATATACGTCTCTTTGAGTCGGCGGTCAAATATTTCAAATAGGAATTATAGAAAGGTGAAAGGATAGAAATATACCGGTTATTCCCTATAATACATTTGCAGTGACCTGATTACACACGGCGACCTTTGAAACATCAAAAAATATGAGGGGAAGTTAAAATGGCAAAAAAATGTGCTGATTGCAATCTGATTTTTGAAAAAGGGACTTTCTGCCCGAAATGCGGTTTGCCGCTTGTTGATTATTATGCTGACACAGCGCCGGTGTCGCCGGATACCGACAGAACGTATCAGTATAATTATCAGGAGCCCGTTTACAGCGAACACACGTACACCGCGCCGGTTCAGTATGCACCGCCGCAAGTTCCGGGTGCGGAAAACGCCGATAGTGCTCCCGCTCCGAAAAGCGAGAAAAAGTCTATACTGATTATAGTGCTTATAATAGCGGGTGTGTTACTGATAGCGGGAGCCGCCGTTTTTGCCGTTAAAACGTTTGTTATCGGTAATGAAAGCGGCTCGCAGAGTCAAAAAAAGGATAAAGAACGGGGTTCGGCTTCTGACAGTCGTGATGAGGATGAAGACGATGCCGGCGGCTTTTATGAACAGGGTGAGGACGGGCAGGACAATGACCTTACGCCTTATACCAAGGGCGAGATTATCGACGGCTCATACATAAACGAGTGGGCAAATATAAAATATCGCATAACCGATGACCTGCCGGAGGGTCCGAAATCTCTTTACAGCTCCTATGAAAACCAAAATACGGATTGCGGGTTTTTAGCGTCGGACGGAGAAAGGCAACTGGCTATCGTCTTTGAAAAACTTGGGTCCGCGAGCGCCGACCTTACGGCAGGGGATTACCTTGATCTGCTTGAAAAGCGGATAGTGTCGGAATACGGCGGACTTGGCATAGATGTGTCGAATCAACACAGGATAAAGATGAAAATCGCCGGTGAAAACTACGACGCAACGGTTTTGAATATAAAGTTTAGTGTAAACAAAAATACCGTTTGTCAGTATATATGCGTCAGAAAAATTGATAACTATATGTCCTGCGTAATCGCAACCGATACCGAAGAGAACCGTATAGTTACCGTTCTTGATTCAATAAAATCCGCAAAGTAAAACTTATGCACACCGCGAAAGCAGACGCTTTCACGGTGTGCTTTTATTACGTCGGCTTGCTTTTAACGTTAAAACGGCTCTAAACGTCAAAAAAGTGTTGCAATAAGCACTTTTTTGATTTATACTCGTATTATAAGCTTTATCGCGAGGTGAAAGACTTGTATTATTTGGCGGTGGATATCGGCGCTTCAAGCGGCAGGCATATTCTCGGCTCGGTTAAAAACGGTAAATTAGAGCTTGAAGAGATTTACCGTTTTGAAAACGGTATGACGGAGCAAAACGGCAGTCTTACCTGGGATATCGACGCTCTCGAAAGAAACGTCATTGAAGGTATTAAGAAATGCGGCGAAACGGGTAAAATTCCCGATCTTGTGGCTATCGATACCTGGGGCGTAGATTATGTGCTTTTGGATGAGAATAAAGAACCTGTAAGACCTGTATACGCTTATCGCGATTCGCGCACCGACGGCATACCCGAAAAGGTGGACGGAATCATCCCGCGCAGGGACCTTTACGGCAGAACGGGTATACAGGCGATAAATTTCAATACCGTTTATCAGCTTTACGCGGATAAGCTTTCAGGCAGACTCAAAAAGGCGCGTCATTTTCTTATGATACCCGATTATCTTTCCTATAAGCTTACCGGCGTTATGGCAAACGAGTATACGAACGCCACCACCGGCTCGCTTGTAAACGCAAGGACAAACGAGTGGGATTATGAGTTTATAGATTTGCTCGGTTTTCAAAAAGACCTGTTTTTGCCCCTTTCAAAGCCCGCGACGCTGCTCGGTGAGTTTTCGCCCGAAATAAAAGCGCAGGTCGGCTTTTCGGCAAAGGTCATACACGCGCCGAGCCACGATACCGCCTCGGCGGTCGCCGCTTGTCCCATCGATGATAAAAGCGTTTATATATCGTCGGGCACGTGGAGTCTTATCGGTGCGGAAAATAAAACGCCCACCCTTGATTTTGCGGCGAGCGAAGCCGGCTTTACAAACGAGGGCGGCGTTGAGTACAGATACCGTTTCCTTGAAAACATAATGGGAATGTGGCTTTTCCAGAATATCCGCAGAAATACGGATAAGAAGTACACCTACGATGAAATGATGAATATGGCGAGAGAGAGCGGTTACGGTAAGCTTATAAATCCGAACGATCCGTCGTTTACGGCGCCTCAAAGCATGGTAAACGCCATAAGAGAATATTTGGGCGAGCGCGAGCTTCCACTCGGCGACCTGCTTAAAAGCGTTTATCTTTCGCTCGCGAATTCTTATAACACCGCCGTTAAAACGATAGAAAAGCTTTCAAACAAGCGGATAGAAAACATATTTATAGTAGGCGGCGGCAGTAAGGATAAATACTTAAACGAACTTACCGCGAAAATCACCGGCAAAAGGGTCGTGATAGGTCTTGACGAGGCAACCGCCACCGGCAACATACTTTCACAGATAATGTACAGTGAGAATATCGGTCTTGACAAGGCGAGAGAAACAGTTAAAAAATCTTTTGATATACGGGAGATAAGCTTATGAACAGATACGAAAGCGCAAAAGAGATTTACGCAAAATACGGCGTGGATACGGAAAAGGCGTTGGAAGCGCTCAAAAACGTTCCGATATCCGTACACTGCTGGCAGGGTGACGACGTTGTCGGCTTTGACAGCCGCGAGACACTTTCCGGCGGCATTCAGACTACAGGCAATTACCCCGGCAAAGCAAATACGCCCGAAGAACTTATGGCGGACCTCGATAAGGCGTTTTCGCTTATACCCGGCAAAAAGAAGCTTAATCTTCACGCCTGCTACGCGATAGGCGAGCCGGGCGAAAAGATAGACCGCAGCAAAATCGAGCCGCGCCACTTCAAAAAATGGGTGGATTATGCAAAAGAGCGCAATATGGGAATCGATTTCAACCCCACGTTTTTCGCTCATCCCATGGTAAAGGATAATTTAACCCTTTCCTCACCCGACGGGGATACGAGAAACTACTGGATAGAGCACGGCAAAGCGTGTATAAGGATATCCGAGTATTTCGCGAATGAAACGGGAATTCCCTGCGTTATGAATATCTGGATACCTGACGGCTACAAGGATATCCCTGCCGACCGTATGGGTCCGCGCGCGCGCTTTAAGGACTCGCTTGATAAAATACTCGCACAGCCCTATGATAAGAAAAAAGTCTACATAACCCTTGAATCAAAGGTTTTCGGCATAGGTCTTGAAAGCTATACCGTCGGCTCGGGCGAATTTTGCCTTTCCTATTCAAACTATAAGGGCATTACGCCGCTTATGGATAACGGACATTATCATCCGACGGAGGTTGTAAGCGATAAAATTTCCGCGCTGCTTCTGTTCAACGAAAAAATAGCGCTTCACGTGACTCGCCCCGTCCGCTGGGACAGCGACCACGTAGTGCTCTTTGACGACGAGACAAAAGAAATAGCAAAGGAAATCGTCAGAAACGACGCGCTCGACCGCGTGTTTATCGCCACCGATTATTTCGACGCTTCGATAAACAGGATATCCGCGTGGATAACGGGTGTAAGAAACGTTCAGAAAGCGCTTCTTTTCGCCCTCTTACAGCCGAACGGCGCTCTTAAAAAGCTGCAGGACGAAAACCGTCTTACCGAGCTTATGGCGATAAGCGAGGAGCTTAAAACCGCTCCGGTAGGCGACGTTTGGGATGAGTTTTTACGTCGCGAAAACGTAACCGGCAATTATATAGACGAAGTCTTAAAATATGAAAAGGAAATTTTGGTGAACAGATAATGAAAGATATCTTGACCGCTCCGTTTGTGGAGGAAATGAAAAGAACCACCGCCAATATGTACCGCCTCGGCTGGGATGAGAGAAACGGCGGCAATATCAGCATGCTGCTCGACGGGGCGCAGGTAGGCGAGTACCTTGACTTAAACAAGGTCATTCGCACAATACCCACCGGCTTTAAGGCGGATTCGCTTATCGGTAAAATATTTATCGTTACCGGTACGGGCAAATATTTTAAGAACGTTGAAATCGACCCCGAAAACAACCTCGGTATCATAAGGATAGCAAAGGACGGTACAACCGCCGAACTGCTCTGGGGTTATTCGGACGGCGGCAGGTTTACGAGCGAGCTTCCGGCTCACCTTATGAGCCATATGGCGCGGCTTAAGGTCAACCCCGAAAACCGCGTTGTGCTTCACTGCCACCCGACCTATACGCTTGCCATGAACTACGTTCACGAGCTTGACGATAAGAAATTTACACATACCCTCTGGCAGACCTGCACCGAGTGTATGGTCGTATTTCCCGACGGCGTAGGCGTGCTTCCGTGGATGCTTTGCGGCACAAACGAGATAGGCGAGGCAACGGCGAAAAAGATGAAAGATTATCGCATAGTCGTTTGGGGACTTCACGGTCTTTACGGCGCGGGCAAGGATATCGACGAGGCGTTCGGTCTTGTCGAAACGGTTGAAAAGGCGGCTCAGCTTTATATGATTTCAGCCCACCTGCCGAGAATCAACACTATTACCGACGACCAGCTCCGCGAAATCGCCGAGGGCTTTAAGGTCGATTACAGAAAAGATTTTTTGGATTAAATATTATTTATTAAATGAGCGCCCGGCTGTTTAATCCGCCGGGCGCCCGTCTATTATATTTACGTTTTGTCGTGTGATAATAACTCATCAACTGAAATATTGAGGACTTCGCAAATTGCAATAAGCTCAATATCTGTTACTGTTCGTTGGTAATCTTCAATTCTGGAAATAGAACCGCGGCAAACATAAACGCCTAACAGCTCAAGCTTGTTAGAGAGCATTTGCTGGCTCATTTTTTTACTCTCCCTGATTGCTTTCAAATTACTTCCGATCAGGTTCATTCTTTCACCGTCGATAATTCTTGCCATTTGTATCTCACCCACCATAATATTCTGTCTTGACATAGGACAAATATTATGGTAGCATACTAATAACTAATCATTGTCTTGTAACAGGACAACGATAATATTATATGTTAGGGGTATGAAAAATGGAAACAATGTTTTGCCCAAAATGCGGAAGTGAGAATATTGATGTGCAGGTTTTTCAGGAAGTTCAAGGCAGTAAAACAAAAATCAGAATGAAAGAGAAAGGGCACGGATGTTTATACTGGATTTGCGGTGGTTGGGCTATTGATTTATTTTCTTGGATTTTTTTCTTCTTTCCGAGAGTGCTTTTGCATATAGGCAGAAGAAAGAAATATAAGGGTGTCGAAAAAACAAAGAACGAAATTAACTATACAAGTTGTTATGTTTGTAAGAATTGCGGTTACCATTGGGAAAGATAAAGAAGGAGAACACAGGGGACGTTCTGTATGTCATAAAAAAGGCGGCGATTATTCGCCGCCTTTTAATTTCACCTGCGTTCCGTCGTGCTTTATTTCGTAACCGTCTTTATAAATCAAATCGTCGATAAACACAAACTCATATCCCTCGTCTTTAAGTGTTTTCAGTATTTTAGGCAGCGCCTCGGGTGTATGCTCGGCGTCGTTGTGAAAAAGCACGATACTGCCGCTTTTAACCTTGCCCACCACCCGCTTATAAATGCTCTCCGCGGTAGCGTTATCCTTCCAGTCAAGACTGTCGACCGACCACTGTATCGGATACATTTTAAGGTTTTCTACCGTCTCTATTACCGCGTCGTCATAGTCGCCGTAGGGCGGGCGGAAAAGGGTGGGGGATACGCCGGTTATCGCCTTTATCTTTTCGTTGCAAACCGTGATTTCATCTACCGTTTTCGCGTGGGAAAGCTCGGTCATATACGGGTGGGTGTTCGAGTGATTTTGTATGCGGTGACCCGCGTCCGCGAGTTCTTTTACCGATTCGGGATATTTATCCACCCACGCGCCCACAACAAAAAACGTCGCCGGCACGTTGTATTCTTTGAGAATTTCGACCAGCGCGTGCGTATCGTCGTTGCCCCAGGCGGCGTCGAAGCTTATTGCTATTTTTTTACTGTCGGTGTCGACGCAGTAGATAGGCAGTTTTCTGTTTGCTCCGGCAAAAGCCGAAACCGAGGTTATTACCGCCAGCGTAAGACAAATCACCACCGCTATCGCCAATGTGATTTGCTTTTTTGTGATTATAAAGTATCGCATAAATACAGCCCCTTTTTATACCTATACTTGAAGGTATGAAAAGGGGCTTGTATATTATGATTAAAAATTCTTGGTATACAGTTTGATTCGTCGAGAATAATAGTAAGGGAGGTAATTAATATGTTCAAACACGAAAAACAGCTTTTTCATCCGGTGGCGGTCGAAAGACCGAATCCGCAGTATGCGGCGCTCTTACACGAGCAGCTTGGCGGCGCCAACGGTGAGCTTAAAGCGGCTATGCAGTATATGTCGCAGAGTTTCAGGGTGAAGGACCCCGAGATTAAAGATTTGTTCCTTGATATTGCCGCGGAGGAACTCGGCCATATGGAGATGGTGGCGACGACGATAAATCTCTTGAACGGTCACGACGTTGACGCGGCAAAAGTGCCTGCCGGAGAGATTCAGACTCACGTGATTTTAGGACTTAACCCGGGGCTTATAAACGCTTCCGGGTATTCTTGGACAAGCGATTACGTGTCCGTGACCGGCGATTTGTGTGCGGATTTGCTTTCAAATATTGCGTCAGAGCAGAGAGCAAAGGTTGTATATGAGTATCTTTACAGGCAGATCGAGGATAAAAAGGTAAGAGAGACAATAGATTTTCTGCTTAACCGAGAGGAAGCCCACAACGCTCTGTTCAGAGAGGCGTTCAACAAGGTGCAGAACAGCGGCTCAAACCGTGATTTCGGTACAACAAAAGCGGCAAAAATGTATTTCAGTATGTCAGAACCTTCCCCGGGCGGAAATGAATTTTCTGATACGAAAACAACCCCTCCGTCGTTTAAGTAACACATAGCAAAAAGCCGGCGCATATCAGCGCCGGCATAAATTTTGCCGAATTGCATTAAACTGTCTTTATACTCTCCGGCGAAAACGCGGTGAACTTGATTGCGGTAAACCGTTTTTGAAGCACTTCGCACAGCGGCTCTACTACTACGTTTTCGGTGCAAAAATGTCCGCCGTCGAAAAGGGAAATACCGGCGTTAATCGCCGCGACGAATACGTGCTGCTTGACGTCCGCCGTGATAAACGCGTCAAACCCGGCGCTTATCGCTTCGTCTAAATAACTTCCGCCGGAACCGGAGCAAACAAGCACGCTTTCGATATCCTTTTTGCCCGCGGTGTATCTGACCGCGCCGCCGAGGCGTTCTTTTATGTGTAAAGCAAGCTCATTCGGTTTATGTTTATCGGTTTTGCCGCTTTTAAGCAGGTATCCGTCGCCCGCCGTATACGGCTTTATATCGGTAAGCCCGAGCGCCGCGCACAGGGCGTCATTCACGCCGCCGTCGCCTACGTCGAGATTAGTGTGCATCGATATTACCGAAATACCTTCTTTAATCAGTCTGAAAACAATACTGCCCGCCGTAACCGATTTGAGCGGCTCCAAAATAACGGGGTGGTGGGTTATAATGAGATTTGCGCCGTTTTCTTTTGCAAAACTTACGGCGTTTACGTCGCAGTCAAGCGTAATGACGGCGGCGGTAACCCCGCATTCGCCGTCGCCGACGAGCAGACCTACGTTATCGAAATCGCAGGCGGTATCAGGCGGGTATAAGCTTTCGAGATATGATAAAACGTCTTTTACTTTCATTGTTTCTTTGCAAACGAGTCTTTAAGCGACGCGGTGCGGTTAAAGACAAGCGCCCCCGTTTTTGAATCTTTATCCACGCAGAAATAGCCCTGCCGCATAAACTGGAAGGTGTCTCCGGGTTTGGCGTTTGCTATCTCCTTGTCTATAAGGCAGCCGTCAAGCACTGTGAGCGAATCGGGATTAAGATTATCCGCAAAGGAAGAAACGCCCTCCTCGTCGCTCGGATTCTCCACGTTAAACAGGCGGTCGTAAAGGCGAACCGTCGCCTTTACCGCGCTTGCGGCGCTAACCCAGTGAAGCGTGCCCTTTACCTTTCTGCCGTCCGGCGTTTCGCCGCCGCGGCTTTCAGGGTCAAACGTGCAGTGAACAACGGTTATATCGCCGTTTTCATCGGTTTCGTGCGAGGCGTACTTTATATAGTAGGCGCCTTTAAGGCGGACTTCTTTTTCGGGACACAGGCGGAAATATTTGCCCGGCGGGTCTAACATAAAGTCGTCCCGTTCAATGAATATTTCGCGTGAAAAGGTGACCGTTTTACTGCCGAGCTCCGGCTTGTTCGGGTTTATTTCAACGCTGATTTCCTCGGTTTTGCCCTCAGGGTAGTTATCGATAATTACTTTAAGCGGACGAAGCACCGCCATCGCGCGCTGTGCGTTAAAATTAAGGTTGTCACGAACGCAGGATTCAAGAAGCGCGTAGTCGATAACGCTGTACGCCTTTGAAACGCCGATTTTATCGACAAACTCCCTTACAGCCGCCGCCGGATATCCGCGACGGCGCATACCGCAAAGCGTCGCCATACGCGGGTCGTCCCAACCCGAAACCAGACCGTCGTTTACAAGCTTTAAGCATTTGCGCTTGCTTGTAAGGGTATAGTTTACATTCATACGCGCAAACTCTATCTGCCTCGGCGGATTCTTTATATCCGCCGCTTCGAGTACCCAGTTGTAAAGGGGGCGGTGATTTTCAAATTCAAGCGAGCAAAGCGAGTGGGTCACGCCCTCTTTTGCGTCGGAAAGCGGGTGCGCGAAGTCGTACATAGGGTATACGCACCATTTATCGCCGGTACGGTGGTGATGCGCTTTAAGAACGCGGTAAATGACAGGATCGCGCATATTGAGGTTTGAGGAGGACATATCGATTTTCGCGCGGAGCACCATTTTGCCCTCTTCGATTTCGCCGTCGGTCATGCGGCGGAACAGTTCTTTGGTTTCCATGGCGGGTCTGTTTCTGTATTTGCTTTCAATACCGGGCTCTGTAAGCGTGCCGCGCATTTCGCGTATTTCATCGGCGCTTGACTCGTCAACATAAGCGAGCCCCTTATCGATAAGCCGCAGGGCGCATTCGTAGATAAAATCAAAATAATCGGAGGCGTAATATACGTTTGCCCAGTCAAAGCCGAGCCATTTTATATCCTCCATTATCGCGTCGACATACTCGACGTCCTCCTTTGTGGGATTGGTATCGTCAAGCCGCAGGTTGCAAACGCCGCCGTATTTTTCCGCCGTGCCGAAGTCGATGCATATCGCCTTGGCGTGGCCTATATGCAAATAGCCGTTGGGCTCCGGCGGGAAGCGGGTCTGAACCCTGTTATACACGCCCTCTTTCAAATCTTCGTCTATAAAATCAAGAATAAAATTCGATGCCGGCGCGCCGTCGTTCAAAATCATGTTGTCTTCCATAGAAACTGCCTTTCAAATGTTGTTTATATATGCCTTTATGCGCTCGGCGCATTTTTCCTTGCCTAAAACGCTCATAATGCCGCAAAGGTCGGGGGTGTTGGTCCGCCCGGTCACGGCGAGGCGTAAAACGCCGCTTAAATCGCCCGCGCTGCCCTTGTACTTTTCGGGCTCGGCTTTGTATTCCTTCGTTTCCGCCGCAAAGCCGATTTCGGGCGCTATCGCTTTTATTTTGTCAAACCACGCCTGGCGGTCGTCGCTCTCACTGTAAACTGACGTGTATTTTTCCAGAAACGTCTTTGCGTCAGCCGGCGAGACCCTTTCGGGAGTGGAATAATCGGGGACGAAAAGACTGTCAAAGTAATAGGCGAAATAGCTTTTCGCCTCGCTCCATTTGGCTATATCCTTTCGTGCGTTTTTAACGCCGTCACGGTCGACCGCGAGCATTTTTGCCGTATAGTCGGGGTCGGTGCTTAAAATGCCGTAAAAATCGCCGTCAAATTCCTTTGCCCAGTCGCAAAGCGCGGAGTATACCGCGCCGCTTTGCATTTTTGAAATAATAATTTTGCTTACGTCGTTTAATTTATCGTTATCGAAAAGCGCGCCCGAAACGCTCATTTTTTTGGGGTTGAATTTGAATAATTTATAGTCGGCGTCGGGGTTTACGCGCCGCCAGTCCTCAAAATCGGAGGCGGCAATGGTCATAAGATATTCTATTACCGCGCTTGCGGGATAGCCCTCTTCCGCAAAGAAGTGAACCGCCGCCTCGGGGTCCTTGCGTTTTGATATTTTGCGTTTTGCGCCGCCGTCGAGCTTCATAATAGGCGAAATATGACCGTATTTTACTTGCTTGAAGCCGAGAACGCGGAACAACTCAATATGTTTCGGCGCGGAGGATATCCACTCGTCGCCCCTGAAAACGTGGGTGGTGCGCATAAGGTGGTCGTCTACGGCGTGGGCAAAATGATAGGTGGGTATGCCGTCTGATTTAAGGATGACGAAATCTTCATCGTTCTCCGGCATTTCTATTTTGCCTTTAATAACGTCGTCAAATACCACGCGGCGGCTCTCGCTGCCGCCCGAGCGCAGGCGTATTACAAACGGCTTGCCCGCGTCAATAAGGGCTTTTGCCTCACTGTAAGTTATGTTTCTGTGCCGCGCCCACTCGCCGTGGTATCCTGTGCGGACTTTAAGCTTTTCCTGCTCTTCACGCATTTTTGAAAGCTCATCCGCCGTGCAGAAGCAGGGGTAGGCAAGACCGCGCTTTATCAGGTCTTTTGCAAAACACCGGTATATCTCGCCGCGCATACTCTGCTTGTAGGGCCCGTATTCGCCCTTTTCACTGTCGCCGCTTATAAAGCCCTCGTCAATAGCTATGCCGAAGCGGTTAAGACCGCCTATGATATCGGCAATACCGCCCTCTACCTCGCGCTTTTTATCTGTATCTTCTATTCTCGTGTAAAATACGCCGCCCGAGGAGGTCGCGGTGATTCTGTTTACAAGCGCGGTGAAGAGAGTGCCCAAATGCAGATATCCCGTGGGACTCGGGGCTACTCGCGTAACCTTTGCGCCCTCGGGAATGTTTCGCGCGGGATATAATTCCTCATAGTATTCGGGCTGCTTATCCGTTTTAGGCAGCAGCAGCTCCGCTAAAAGTTCATTTTCATTCATGTGTTAAAAGTCCTTAACTTTCGAGTAATTTGTTAAGCTCTGCCATAAATGTGTTGATATCCTTGAACTGCCTGTAAACCGAAGCGAAGCGAACGTATGCGACTTCGTCGATCTCTTTGAGCTTTTCCATAACGAGCTCGCCGATTTTTTCGCTCTTTACCTCGCGGTCAAGCGAATTCTGAATAAGCGTTTCGATATCGTCAATGGCGCGGTCGAGCGTTTCAATGGAAACGGGGCGCTTCTCGCAGGCGCGGAGCATACCTGTCATGAGCTTCTGCCTGTCAAACACTTCGCGTGACTTATCTTTTTTGATTACGATAATAGGCAGACTCTCGATAATCTCGTAGGTAGTAAAACGCTTGCCGCATTTAAGACATTCGCGTCTTCTTCTGATACGCTCGCCCTCGTCTGTCGGACGGGAATCGATAACCTTGCTTTCTTCAAAAGCACAGAACGGACATTTCATAAAATCAACCACCTATACATATTGTTATTTGCAATTATACCATATAATGTGTATAATTACAAGCAAAAACTGTTTGTTTGTGTTGCAAATACGTCCGAAGTATGTTAAAATAATTAAAATTATAAGGAAGTGTTGCCGCATGGGTGTTATCCTTGCGTCAAAATCGCCGCGCAGACGAGAGCTTTTATCAATGCTCGGCATCGATTTTGACGTTATAACCGAAGAGGTTGACGAGACGATAAACGAAGCGTTGCCTCTCGCGGATGAAATAATGCGCCTTTCGCGTCTTAAAGCGGCGGCGGTAGCGGATAAGGCGTCGGATACCGATATAGTTATTGCCGCTGATACGGTAGTATCGCTTGACGGTAAGGTCTTCGGTAAACCGAAGGACAGTGAAGACGCAAAGCGTATGCTCGGCGCGCTTTCGGGTAAAACTCATAAGGTCATTACCGGCGTTACGGTGACGTCGGGCGGCTGCAGGGATACCCGCTCTATGGAAACCGACGTCACTTTCAGAAATCTTACGCAAACCGAAATCGACGAATACGTAAAAACCGGCGACCCGCTGGATAAGGCGGGCGCCTACGCGCTTCAAGGCATATCTTCGATCTTTGTGCGCGGCATTTCGGGCGACCACTTCAACGTTTACGGGTTGCCGCTTAGTATGCTTTCGGATATGCTTCGCGGTTTCGGCGTTAAAATCTTAGGCGAAAGCAGGGAAAATACAGATGCTTGAAAACACTACCGAACTTTCAAACGCGGCAAAGGGCAATTTTATAAGGACCGAAAGGTTTAAGACCACATATATTTCATACAACTTCTATCTGCCGCTCGACCGTGAAAAAACAGCCGCTTTCGCGCTGCTTCCTTTTGTGCTTACCACCTGCGGCAAAGAATATCCGGATTTTTCAAAACTCAATTTTAAGCTTAACAAGCTTTATTCCGCGTCGCTTTCAGCTTCGGCGGAGAAGGTGGGCGATTACCAGCTTCTTAAAATGAGCATTTCGGTGATAGACGATAAATACGCGCTTGACGGGGAGGAGCTTGTCGTTAAAGCGGCAGAGCTTCTTAACAGTCTTGTTTTCGAGCCGAACGCCGAAAACGGCGCCTTTAACGCCGCCGATGTTGAGCGCGAAAAGCGCAAAGCTATAGAGCATATACGCGGTGAATTAGCTGAAAAGCGTATATACGCCCGCCGCCGTATGATTGAAGAAATGTATAAGGACGACATTTACGGTATTCCGAAATGCGGCACTGAAGAGCAGGTCGCGGCAATTACACCGGCGAGTCTTTATGCCGCCTGGAAAGAACTGCTTTCCCGTGCGGCTGTTTGCGTCAATGTTATATCAAGCGTACTGCCGCAGAACATTTTTGACGATATTAAGTCGCGCCTCTCGCTTATCGACAGGAGCGGCGCGATAACTGTTAAAGACAGTACGCCGACGCGCGCGATATACGCGGCGAAAAGGGTGGAGGAGGAAATGGACGTCGCCCAGGGCAAGCTCGTTATGGGCTTCTCCGCCGAGGTCGACCCCGACGACCGCAAGAGCGCGCCCTTCACCGTTATGTGCGATATTTTCGGCGGCGGTCCGTATTCACGGCTTTTTACCAATGTGCGTGAGAAAATGAGTCTTTGCTACTACTGTGCGGCTTCGGGTGAAAAGCGCAAGGGACTTGTTATAGTTGACAGCGGCGTTGAAGATAAAAACGCCAGAAAGGCGGAGGCGGAGATACTTCGCCAGCTTGAAGCGGTCAAAGCGGGCAATTTTACGGATTTCGAGTTTGAATCCTCAAAACGCAGCATAGTAAACGCGCTGAAAGGCTACGGCGACCACCAGGGCGCGATAGACGCGTGGTATACCGTTAAGAGCGCGTCGAATAATCCGGTATCGCCGGAAGAATTTGCGCAGTACGTTTCTGCGGTCGACAGACAGTCGGTCGTCGACGCCGCGAAGACAGTTAAGCTGAATACGGTATACACCTTGAAGCCGAAGGGAGATAAATGATGGAAAAACAGATTTTCGAGAGTGAGATCGGCGAAAGTTATACCCTTGCGACTTTGGATAACGGTCTTAAAGTTTATGTTTGCGAAATGCCGCAATATACTTCCGCTTATGCGGTTTTCGGCACAAAATACGGCTCGATAGATACAAAGTTTTCAAAGAATTCCGGGCCGGCGGTCAGCGTGCCGGAGGGAATCGCGCATTTTCTCGAGCACAAGCTTTTTGAGAGCGAGGACGGCGACGCTTTTACAAGATATGCCAAAACCGGCGCCATGGCAAACGCCTTTACGTCGTTTGACCGCACATGCTACCTCTTTTCCTGCAGTGACAGGTTTGAAGAAAATCTCGATATATTGCTCGACTTTGTTCAGTCGCCGTATTTTACCGAAGAAACCGTAAAAAAAGAGCAGGGCATAATCGGTCAGGAAATACGTATGTATGACGACAGCCCGTCGTTTAAGGTGCTTTTCAATATGCTTCGCGCAATGTATAAGAACCACAGCGTGCGGATAGATATTGCGGGCACGGTTGAATCAATAGCCGAAATTGACGCCGAACTGCTTTACAGTTGCTACGAAACCTTCTATAACCCCTCGAATATGTTTATTTGCATAGCAGGTAATATAGACACAAGACAGGTGTTAAAGCGTATAGAAGAGTCCGTAAAGGACCGCGGCGAGGTGACTGTCGGGCGCGTCGGCTTTGACGAGCCGCAGGAAATCGAAAAAAGCTACGTTGAGCAGAAATTCCCGGTGCTCACGCCTGTTTTCTGCTTCGGCTATAAGCAGAGAATCGAATCTCCGTACCGGCGCCTTAAAAGTAAAGTCTGCGTTGAACTGCTGCTCGAAATTATATGCGGTGAGGCGTCGCCGCTTTATAAACGGCTTATGGACGAGGGGCTGATAAACGACGAATTTGATTTTGAATATTTTACCGGTCGTGATTTTGCCGCGGTGATTTTTTCGGGTGAATCGCGTGACCCGAAAGCGGTCGCGGCGGCAATAAAGGCGGAAATCGCATCGATTAAAGAACACGGCTTTGATAAACGGCTGTTTTCGGCGGTAAAATGCGCGGCTTACGGCGAAGCGGTGCGTATGTTCAACAGCGTTGAAGAGGTTGCGCTGCAATTTACCGAGTGCGCCGTTTCGGATTACGAATTGTTTGAAAAACTGAAAATGTTTAAGACGGTCAGTTATGACGACGTGCTGAAACGTACCGATATTTTTGATGACAGTCTGTCGGTTTTATCGGTTATTTCACCATTGGAGGAAGCATAAATGGAAGTTACTATATTCGGTATACATCTTACCGTACATCCCGTCGCGTTTACGTTGCCGATAGGCAAAAACGGGTGGGACGTGTACTGGTACGGTATTATTATCGCGACCGGTTTTTTGCTTGCGATTATTTACGGCAGGCTCAATGCGAAGAGGTTTAATCTTGATTTTGATAAGTTGCTTGATGTAATAATAGTGACCGTGCCGGTGGCGATACTCTGCGCGAGAACGTATTACGTGATTTTCTCCGGCGATCATATTTCGAGCGTCTCCGATTTCTTCGGATTCAGCTCCGGATCCGGCTTTTCGGGAATAGCCATTTACGGCGGAGTGATAGGCGCTGCCATTTGCGGCACGCTTATGTGTAAGCTCAAAAAGATAAATATGCTTGACGCGCTCGATCTTGCCTCTTTGGGCTTTCTTATAGGTCAGGGCATCGGTCGTTGGGGCAACTTTACAAACCAGGAGGCGTTCGGCGCTCTTACCGGAAGCAGTTTTTGGGGAATGACCAGTGCGAATACCGTCAAAGAAGTAGGCGAGGGGCTTGTTCATCCCTGCTTTCTTTACGAGTCGGTATGGTGTATCGCCGGTTTCTTTGTTTTGCATTTTTTGAGCAAAAAGCGCAAATTCAGCGGCGAGGTCGCGCTTTACTATTGCGTATGGTACGGCTTCGGCAGGGCGATTATAGAACCGCTCAGAACCGACAGCCTGCGGATAGGTCCTTTTAAGGTTTCGTTCCTGCTTTCCCTGGTTATATGCATTGGCGCGGCGGTTGCGCTCGTGATGATCAGAAAGCGGCGTATCGAAGCGGTACGGGAGAGCGAATACGCAGAGGTTTTTGCGGAAGAAAACGAAGAGCAACCGGACGGACAGGCTGAAAAAACAAATAACGAAGACGGAGAAGAAAATGAGTAAAATTTTAGACGGCAAAGCCGTATCGGCAAATCTGAGGGCAAAGGTGAAAACGCAGGTTGAGGAGTTGTCCGCGCAGGGCATATCCGTAGGACTTGCCGTAATTCTTGTGGGTGAAAACCCCGCCTCGAAAATATATGTTGCAAATAAGAAAAAAGCATGCGAAGAGGCGGGTATAAAATCGTTTGAGTATACCATGGATGAAAGCACCACCGAGGAAGAGCTTATCGCGCTCATAAAAACGCTTAACGCGCAGGAAAACGTAAACGGTATTTTATGCCAGTTGCCGCTTCCGCCGCATATTGACGAGCAGTCGGTCATCGCGGCGATTTCACCCGAGAAGGACGTTGACGCGTTTTGCGTTTCAAACGTAGGCAGAATAATGATAGGCGATTATGATTTTCTGCCCTGCACACCGGCGGGAATTATTGAAATACTCGATTATTACGGTATTGAGATAGAGGGCAAAAACTGCGTCGTAATAGGCAGGTCAAATATTGTGGGAAAGCCGATGGCAATGCTTCTTCTTCACAGAAACGGCACCGTTACGGTTTGCCACTCAAAAACGAAGAACCTTGCGGATATAACCAAAAACGCCGATATACTTGTAAGCGCGGTCGGCAAGGCGGGCTTTGTTACCGCTGATATGGTGAAAAAAGGCGCGGTCGTGATTGACGTCGGTATGAACAGGACCGACGGTAAGCTTTGCGGCGACGTCTGCTTTGAAGAGGTCGCGGAAATCGCGGATTATATCACGCCGGTACCCGGCGGCGTCGGACCGATGACTATCTCGGTTTTGCTTAAAAACACTTTAACTGCCGCGAAGCGGCAGAATGAAAGGTGAATACAATGAGAAAAAAACTGTGCCTGCTGCCGATTTTTATAATCGCTCTTCTGTTTCTTACGGCTTTTAAGGGCGGAAACGGATTTTCAATAGAAACGGGCGATGATTTCGCGGTTGCCACCGATAGCTCCAAAGTCGGCGACGTTGCGGACAGACTCGGTATATCGAAGCAGGAGGTTGCGTCCTATTTCACAAAAAACTCGCTCGTGTTTATAGCCGTGTCGAAGGACAGGGGAACACAGGTGCGTATTGCGCGCTTTGAAGACGAGTTCTCAAAAAAAGTATACGATGTCGAGAATCTGAGCGACGCGCAGGTCATAGAGATGATGTCGCTTTACAGCAAATCTCCGGGCGTGGTAAAATCGGTTGAAAACGGCGGCAGAAAGTTTGCACGCACCTTGCAGGTGCTCGAGGACAGCGGCGGAAAATATACCGCGACTCAGTATGTCACGATCGCCGGCGGTCAGGTATACCTTATAACCTGCTATAACAGCGGCGTAGGCGCTTCAAGCGAGGTGAACAAGATATTTTCGAGCTTTTCGGTTAATGATATAAGTACAAATATTAAAAACTACGGTACGCAGAAAAAATGGCTTATCCCGGCTATTGTAGCCATCTTTGCGGTGGTCGCCGTCAGTGCCGGAAGTCTTTGCCTGAAGCTTTATGAAAAATAAGACGTTTTTATTGAAAATTATTGTTGACAAAGGCGGAAAATAAAGGTATAATATTTTTTGCTGTCAGCCGCGTGGCTGTATGCGCGGACCAGTAGCTCAGTTGGTTAGAGCAACCGGCTCATAACCGGTCGGTCCGGGGTTCGAGTCCCTGCTGGTCCACCAGCGGCAAGGTGCCGCACCTAATTCGAGAATAAAGTTTATGCAGATCGCAAGTTTTATTTCCCGACCGGGTGTTCATCTTCAAGACATCTTGCTCCACCAGTGAAAAAACCACGCAATCGCGTGGTTTTTTCGTCTTTAATTCTAAAATGGCGCGAACGTGAGAAGTTTTCAATTTAATTAATATATAGGGGTATAGCTCAGTTGGTAGAGCATCGGTCTCCAAAACCGAGTGCCGAGGGTTCAAGTCCTTCTGCCCCTGCCATGATAATCACCCTTCAAATCTGAACCATTCGTGTTCGATCAGAGGGTGATTTTTTTATGCAAATCCAGTGTCTATGCGGGTTTTCGCAAGCGCTGCTAATCGAACACAATTTACGAAACAGCTCAAATTACGCGAACAAAACGAAAAATTCTTTCAATCCGAACCACCAGTGTTCGATTGCAAATCCTGCAAAGCCGCTTGCTGCTTGAAATAATTCGATTCATAGGCATCAGGTGTTCGATGATTTTTGGTTCAAGCACAACACACCACGCAAGTCGGCGCTTTAAGACAGATTGAAAATCACATGTAATTGTGTTATAATATTCAAAAAGAAATCAACAAATCGGGATTTGAGGAGGGGTCTCTTTTGGAATATATAAAGGTTACGAAAGACAACATTGAAAACGAACATATCTGCTGCGCCATTTCAAACAACAAGGATGTACAAGTGTCGTCAAAGAAAGCATGGATTACAGACCGCTTTGATGACGGGCTTGTATTTATGAAAAGCGTTGAGCGCGGGAAATGTTTTATCGAGTATATACCCGCTGAAAATGCGTGGAATCCGATAGTTGCAGATGGTTATATGTATATTGACTGTCTGTGGGTGTCCGGCTCGTTTAAGGGGCACGGATATTCAAACGATCTTTTGGGCGAGTGCATAAAAGACAGTAAAGCCAAAGGAAGAACCGGCCTTTGCATTTTAACTTCCGAAAAGAAAAAACCGTTTTTGGCTGATCCTAAATACTTGAAACATAAGGGATTTACTGTTTGCGATGAGGCGGATAACGGCATTCAGCTTGCCTGCTTGCCGTTTACCGGTTCCGCCACCAAACCGCGTTTCAAAGACTGCGCAAAGCATCCGCATATTGAAGAAAAAGGATATGTGCTTTACTATACAAACCAGTGCCCTTTTAACGCAAAGTATGTGCCGATTGTGGAGCAGACAGCCAAAGAGCATCATATTCCGTTTAGGGCCATTCATATTGAAGATAAAGCACAGGCGCAGAACGCGCCGACTCCGATCACGACGTATGCTCTGTTTTATGACGGGGAATATCTGACAAACGAGCAGATGAATGATACAAAGTTTTTGAAACTGGTTGCCCGGTAAATTCCGGCTTGTCGGGATAAACGGATTGACGATAAACTGTTGGGCTATTTTGTCTGTTAATCACAAAACAAAACCGCCCGAAGTGGCGGTTTTGTTTTGGCGGAAATAGGGCAGAGGACTTGAACCCGCGAGGGTACGAAGCGGATGATATCCGCCTGCGGCGTATTATAAAACGCATATCATTAAATCCGTAATTAAAACGGGCGCACCGCGGTGCGCCCATTTTAACATTTCCGTATTAAAAGATTTTTAACCTATTCCGAAAGAAAATAGTTTTCTGATAAGTCTGACGGGCAACTCGTTTGCCACTTCGGCTTTTTTTAACTCACCCATAATACCGCTCTTTTTATCTTCGCCGAAGAAGGTGCGAAGCAGTCTGTCAACCGCGACGTCCACGTTTACGGTTCCGTTTGCGTTTCTGAGTGATTTTTCTTCCACCGCCGCCGTGCTGTTTATAACCTTAATTTCGCCTTTGATATATTCTTCCATGTAGCTGTCGTCCGCATCCTTCGGGATATCCGGATAAGTTTTACTGCCGTTAAGGAAATAAACGAGGTTGGAAACAGAGGTGTCGCCAAAAGTTTTTGCAAGGCGGTTGAGATCGTCCGTATTGACCGGCTTCATGCCGCTGCTGTCGTTGACGATTACGTTCACACGCTCGCCGCAGGTCTTGCAGGTCTGCGAAATAACTATTGCCTTGCCGTCTTTGGATACGTAACTTACCGAGAATTCTTTCCCCGCGACGTGTCCGGGTGCGGCTACTGTTTCTTTTTTTATGTGACCGCAAAAACTGCATGCCGTGACCCTGACGCCGTCTTCTGTGCAGGTGGGAACCGACAGCATTTTTATCCGGTCGCCCGCGAAAGTGTGCTCGCCCGCGCAGGGTTTTTTAACTTCAACGGTTCCGTTTTCGGCTTTGACGCTGATTTTTTTATCGTTTTTATCCGCAAAATATGTTTTTTTGAAGCTTATGTCGTATTTGCCCGTTGCCGCGTCCGCTTTTATTTTGAACGCGAGGTTTATCACATCGCAGTTGCCGGTTACATCCTTGCCGTCAATAAACGCGAAGGTGAGTTCGCCGTCGCCGGAATGGTCGTAAACCGAGTAATTGCCGTACGCGCCGGAATGGCTGCTTACATATTTCAGCGCCGACGTATCGTAGCTTAAAGTAAAAGCGCATTTTTCTATCCCCGGGTTGTTTTCGGCGCTTACGGTAACGTAAGTGTAATCATCGGGGTTGCCGCCGATGCTCGAAATGCTTATAACCGCGTTCTCTTCCTGCTTCGCGGCGACGTAGAGACCGATCGGCAAAAGAAGCAAAACGGCGCAAAAAACCAAAACGACTTTTTTCAAAGCCAACACCTCGCAAAAATTATACACATATAATATAACATTTATTTTTTCGTTTGTCAATCAATATTGCGCGGCGATAAATTGCCGCAAATGTCGATAAATACTCTTTTTTTCCTTGACAAACGGCTTGAATGGGAGTAATATAGACCTATCAAAAAAAGGAGGCAACGGATATGTTCGGAAAAGAGTTTTACTTTTATTATTACTTTAGCACGGACTGCCTGCCCTCTTTTAAGAATGCAGCGGAATAATTTGCTGTGTTTTGAAATAGGTTGGACAGTCCGCGTTTAGCAATTATTTGCAGACGGCGGACTTTTTATTTATTACATTTTCGGGAGAGAAAACTATGAATGCAAAAATGACAGCCCTCGGTAAAAAACCGTCTAAAATCAGGGAAATATTTGAGTATTCGAGGGGCAGAAAAGCGCTTCTCGGCGAGGATAACGTATTTGATTTCAGCCTCGGGAATCCGAGTATACCCGCGCCGCAGAGCGTAAACGACGCAATAAAGGAGCTTGTCGCCGGACGTGACAGCGTATCCCTTCACGGATATACCTCCGCACAGGGCGACCTCGGCGTGCGCGAGGCGGTCGCTCAGTCGATAGAAAAACGGTTCGGCACACCCGCTTCAAGCGATGATATTTATATGACCTGCGGCGCGGCGGCTTCGCTCACCGTCACCCTTAAAGCCATTTGCGAGCCGGGCGACGAGGTTATAGTCTTATCGCCGTATTTTCCGGAATACAGCGTGTTTATTGAAAACGCGGGAGCAGTCAAAATAACCGTTCCCACTCTTCCGCCTGATTTTACCCTTGATCTCGGCGCTCTTGAAGCGGCAATAAACGGGAAAACCGCCGCGGTGCTGATAAACTTCCCGAATAACCCCACGGGCGCGACGTTAAGCGCACATGAGGCGGAAAAACTCGGCGCGCTTTTAAGGGAAAAATCCGCGCGGCTTTCGCACCCTGTATATCTCATCTGTGACGAGCCGTACCGTGAGCTTTGCTACGGCGAGCCGTCGCCGTTCATGCCAAACTACTATGAAAACACCGTGATAGATTATTCGTTCAGTAAATCGCTTTCGGTGCCGGGTGAGAGAATAGGATATATATTTGTACCGTCTTCGGCACAAAACAACCGCGATATATACGCCGCGGTCTGCGGAGCGGGCAGGAGTATGGGCTACGTCTGTGCGCCGAGTCTTATGCAGTACGTGATAAAAAACTGTGTTTACGATACCTCGGATATATCCGCTTACGATAAGAACCGCACGCTGTTTTATAACGGACTTGTGGAAATGGGATATACCGTTACAAAGCCGAACGGCGCGTTTTACCTTTTTGTTAAATCGCCTTCGGGTGACGGCAACGAGTTCTGCGAGCGGGCGAAAAAGCACGAGATACTTATGGTGCCGAGCGACAGCTTCGGCATTGAGGGCTATGCGAGAATAGCATACTGTGTTAAATATGAAATGATTGAAAAAGCACTTCCGGCTTTTGCGGCTTTAATGGAGGAATACAAAAAATAAAATGTCAAAATTCGATGAAGCAAGAAAGAAGATAAACGAAACCGATAAAAAGATGGCGGCGCTGTTTGAGGCGCGTATGAACGCGGTAAGCGTAATAGCGGAATACAAGCGCGAGCACGGACTTTGCGTTGAGGACCCCGCGCGCGAAAAGGCGCTTATCGAGAAAAACTGCAAATACATAGAAAACGAAGATTACAAGTCATATTACGTCGGATTTCAGAAATCGGTAATGGACATCTCAAAATCGTTTCAGCACCGCCTGCTTGACGGTATGCGCGTATCGTTCAGCGGAACGCGCGGCGCGTTTGCGGATATCACGGCGTCAAAGATTTTTCCCGATGCGGAGCTTATCGGATATAAGGATTTCAAGGCGGCGTATGACGCGGTGGTGTCGGGCGAGTGCGACAGTGTGGTTTTACCGCTTGAAAACAGCGTGGGCGGCGACGTGGGAACCGTTATGGATCTTTGCTTTTTCGGACCGCTTTTTATAAACGGCGTCTATGAAACCGAGATTATACAGAACCTTCTCGCCGTAAAGGGCGCGCACGTCGACGGTATCAGAACCGTTATAAGTCATCCCCAGGCGCTCAGTCAATGCGCCGACTATATAAGAGAGCATAACTTTGAAACGGTTGAGGCGGTAAATACCGCTGTCGCCGCAAAGCACGTAAGCGAGTCGGGCCGCACCGATATCGCGGCGATAGGCAGTACGTCGGCGGCGGAACAATTCGGGCTTCGGATACTTGAAAAGCATATTAACCAAAGCTCGAGCAATACTACCCGCTTCGCGGTATTCACGCGCGCGGCAAAATCGCCGGCGAAAACCGATAACAGATTTATAATGCTTTTTACGGTTAAGAATTCGGCGGGTGCCCTTGCAAAAGCGGTATCGCTCATCGGTGAATACGGTTTTAACCTGCGCGCTCTTAAAAGCAGACCTACTAAAGAACTTGTCTGGAGTTATTATTTTTACGCCGAGGGCGAGGGCAATATTAACGGCGAAAAGGGCAAAGAGATGCTTTCATCTCTTAAAAGCTGCTGTTCCGATATAAAGGTGCTCGGAAGTTTTGAAAAAGAAATACGTATATAAGAGGTAATTTATGATAATACCCATAAAAACCGCGCTTGGCGGATACGATATCGTAATTGAACGCGGTGCGCTGAAAAAAGCAGGCAAATATCTGAACCTTGACCGTAAGGTGCTGGTGGTAACCGACAGCGGCGTACCGAAAGAATATGCGAACACCGTCGCTGACGCGTCGCTCGAATCGCTTATTCTGGTAATACCTGACGGCGAGGCGTCAAAGAGCTTTGAAAACTACGCGAGGATACTTGACGCGCTTCTCGGCGCCGATTTTACGCGGAGTGACTGCGTAGTGGCGGTAGGCGGCGGCGTGGTCGGCGACCTTGCGGGATTTGCCGCGGCGACTTATATGCGCGGTATAGATTTTTACAATATACCCACTACGGTGCTCTCTCAGGTGGACTCCTCGGTGGGCGGTAAAACAGCGATAGATTTCGATGGATACAAGAATACCGTCGGTGCGTTTTATCCGCCGAAGCGTGTGCTTATCGACGTTGAAACGCTCCTGACGCTCGACGGACGCCAGGTATCAAACGGACTTGCCGAGGCGCTGAAAATGTCCGCCACGCTTGACAGCGACCTTTTTAATGTGTTTGAAGAGGGAAGAGCAAAGGAAAAAATAGAAGAAGTAGTGACAAGAGCGGTAAATATCAAAAAATCGGTGGTCGAGGCGGACGAATACGAATCGGGACTTCGCCGCGTGCTTAATTTCGGGCATACGCTCGGACATGCGATAGAAATTGCCGATCACGATTTACTGCACGGCGAGTGCGTCGGTATCGGGATGCTTTATATGTGCTCGGATGAAGCGCGAAAGCGTATAAAATCCGCGCTCGAAAAGCTTGATCTGCCTACAGCGACTCAGGTTGACTTCGAGAAAATCGAACAGGCGGTACTTCACGATAAGAAAGCCGACGGAAGCGGCATAACCACCGTTTTTGTCGACGAAATAGGCAGCTATCGTTTTGACGCTCAAAAAACCGATACCTTCTTGCGGGAAATAAAAAGGAAGTGGGAAAAATGAAAAATACGTTCGGTGACAGTTTGACTGTTACGCTTTTCGGCGAAAGCCACGGCGAGGCGATAGGCGCGGTGCTTGACGGTATCGCTCCGGGAGTAAAGGTGGACTGCGCGTTCATCGAAAAACAGCTTCTTCTTCGCCGCCCCGCCGGCGCGATATCCACTTCGCGCAAAGAGGCGGATAAATTCCGTATATTAAGCGGCGTGGTAAACGGCTTTACCTGCGGTACGCCGATTTGTATAGTTATTGAAAACGGCGACATAAGACAAGAGGACTATTCGGCTTTCGACGATATAGCGCGCCCCTCTCACGCGGATTTTACCGCAAGACAGAAATATCACGGCTTTGAGGCGAAGTCCGGCGGCGGACACTTCAGCGGCAGAATAACCGCGGCGTTAGTCGCGGCGGCGGGAATTGTTATACCCGCCTTAAACCGTAAGGGCGTTTATATCGGCACGCATATAAAGAAACTCGGCGGCGTTTCGGACAGGGACTTTGCCGATTTTAAGCAGGATATCGCTTATCTCTCAGACGCGCGTTTCGCTGTGCTCGATACCGGCGTTGAAAGCAAAATGCGCGATAAAATAGTTGCCGCCGCAAATGAGGGCGACAGTATAGGCGCAATTCTCGAAACCGCGGTTTACGGTATGCCGGCGGGTGTCGGCGAGCCGTGGTTCGATACAGTTGAGGGTAAAATATCTCACGCGGTTTTCAGCGTTCCCGCAATTAAAGGGATAGAGTTCGGCGCGGGGTTCGGCATTTCGGATATGAAGGGCAGTAATGCTAACGACCCGTTTGTAATAGAAAACGGAGAAATTAAAACCGCGAGCAACAATAACGGCGGCGTGCTCGGCGGCATTACAAGCGGTATGCCGATAGTTTTCAGATGCGCCGTCAAGCCGACTCCGACTATATGCAAAGAGCAAAAATCGGTCGATATGAAAAACATGACCGCGGCGAATATAACCGCCGCCGGCAGACACGATCCGTGTATTGCTCACAGGGCGCGCGTAGTTGTCGACTCGGTTACGGCGCTGGCTCTTGCCGACTCTTTAACGGTGCGCTTCGGCACAGATTGGCTGGCGTGATATGCTTTACGGACTTATAGGCGAAAAGCTTACCCACAGTTTTTCAAAGGAAATACACGGCAGACTGGCGGACTACGATTACACTCTTAAAGAGATAGAACGGGAAAAGCTTGAAGAGTTTTTCGAAAAACGCGAGTTCTGCGGCATAAACGTGACCGTTCCGTATAAGACGCGGGTCATCGGATTTCTTGACGAAATCGATACCGCGGCAGAGAAAATAGGCGCGGTAAATACAGTGGTAAACCGAGGCGGTAAGCTATCGGGCTTTAATACCGACGCGCTCGGTCTTACCGCTCTGATAAAGAAAAACGGTATTGAAATAAACGGCAAAAAAGTGCTCGTTTTAGGGAGCGGCGGAACCTCTAAGACCGCGCTCTTTGTAGCGGAAAATCTCGGCGCAAAAGAGGTGCTTCGGGTTTCCCGCGATAAAAAAGACGGCTTTATCACCTACGGCGAGGCGGCAGACCGTGAAAACAACGCCGAAGTTATAATCAACACCACGCCGTGCGGTATGTTTCCGGACAGTCAAAGCGCGCCGATAGGACTTTTGCCGTTCGGTGCTCTTGAAGCGGTCGTCGATGTGATATACAACCCCCTTAAAACCCGCCTTGTGCTCGAGGCACAGCGGCGTGGGATAAAAGCGACGGGCGGACTTTATATGCTGGTCGCGCAGGCGGTGGGCGCCGCCGAGCTTTTTACCGGCGGGAGCATTGATAAAAGCCGCCTTGAAGAAATCTACGGCGATATTTTAAGAGAAAAGCTCAATATAGTGCTTATCGGTATGCCGACCTGCGGCAAAACCACAGTGGGTAAAACGCTTTCGGAAAAGCTCGGTATGAGGTTTTTTGATACGGATGAACAGATAACCGAAAAAACGGGGCAAACCCCCGCCGAAATCATAAAAAGCCGCGGTGAGGAGTATTTCAGGGCGCTTGAAAGCGAAGTTATCGCGCTTATTTCGCAGAATAATCACTCTGTTATTGCCACGGGCGGCGGCGCCGTTACGGTGGATAAAAACCTGCTTGCGCTTAAATCTAACGGCAAGCTTTACTTTCTTGACCGGCCGCTTGAAATGTTAAAATCTTCGCCCGACCGGCCGCTTTCTTCAAGCGGCGACGCGCTCAAACGCCTTTACGAAAAGCGTATAGCCCTTTACAGAAGCGCGGCGGACGTAATAGTTAAAAACGACGCGGATATAGATTCCGCCGTCGAAATAATAAGGAAAGATTTACTGTTATGAAAATTTTAGTGTTGAACGGACCAAATCTCAATATGCTCGGCATTCGCGAGCCGGAGATATACGGTAACAAGACCTATAAGGACCTTGTCGCCATGATAGGCGACCGCGCCGTAAAAAGCGGGGTCGAAGTCGAGGTGTACCAGTCAAATCACGAGGGCGACCTCGTCGATAAAATCCAAAGCGCGTACAAGAACGCTGACGGTATAATCATAAACCCCGCGGCGTACACGCACACAAGTATCGCTTTGCTTGACGCGCTCAAAGCCGTTGGTATCCCGGCGGTCGAGGTGCATATTTCCGACGTAAACGGCAGGGAAGAGTTCAGGAAAACAAGCTTCGTTCGCGCCGCCTGCGTAAAGACCGTTTCCGGCAAGGGATTTGAGGGGTATATTGAGGCGCTCGATTTTTTGACTCAATATATCGGAGAAAACAAATGATAGTTTACATAAAACCGTCAAGGGCGCGGGGCGCGGTTACGGCGCCGCCCTCTAAATCCGAGGCGCACAGGGCGCTTATCTGCGCGGCGCTGTCCGGCGGGTGCAGGGTCGATAACGTGCAGCAAAGCGATGATATTAAAGCTACGCTCGGCGCTCTCGAAGCGCTCGGCGCAAAAGCGCGTATCGGCAAAAACAGTGTAACGCTCGGCGGGCTTTCGGCAGAGAAAATAACCGATACAAATATATTTGCAAACGAAAGCGGCAGTACGCTTCGTTTTATCCTGCCGCTTTGTATGATTTCAGGCAAAAGAATCACATTTACCGGCGCGAAACGGCTTTTCGCACGCGATTTATCGGTTTACGGCGATATTGCAAAAGAAAACGGCATAGAGTTTTCGCTTTCTGAAGATTCGCTCACCGTAAAAGGTAAGCTTTCCCGCGGAAAATACCGTATTCGCGGCGATATATCGAGTCAGTTCGTTTCGGGGCTTATGTTTGCGCTTCCGCTTCTTGAAGGCGATAGTGAAATAGAGTTTACAACGCCCGTTTTCAGCAAACCGTATATTGATATCACCGTAAAGACTTTGTCACGCTTCGGCGTTAAGATAACCGAAAACGAAAACGGATATTATATTAAGGGTAATCAGAGGTATAATGCGTTAAACTACCGCGTAGAGGGCGATTATTCAAACGCCGCGCCGCTTGAGGCGTTTAACCTGCTCGGCGGCGCCGTGAGTGTCAAGGGGCTTAAACCCGATACCGCGCAGGGCGACCGCGTTTATAAAGAGATTTTCAAAACACTAAGCTCCGGCGGCAGTTACGATTTGAGTGACTGTCCCGATTTAGCGCCGCTTCTCTTTGCGCTTGCCGCCGCGTTTTCCGGCGCGCGCTTTACCGGCACGGCACGCCTTAAAATAAAAGAGAGCGACCGTGCGCAGGCGATGAAAGAAGAGCTTTCAAAACTCGGCGCGGATATACGTGTGTCGGCGGATGAGGTTACCGTAAGGGCGGCAAAGCTTCACGCGCCGGATTGTATTCTCGATTCGCATAACGACCACAGAGTGGTTATGGCGCTTTGCGTGCTTTTATCGGTTTACGGCGGCGCGGTAAGCGGCGCCGAGGCAATAAACAAAAGTTTCCCCGGTTTTTTTGAGGTTCTCAAAAATCTCGGCATAGAGGTTGAAGTAAAATGACGTTTGAAAAAGACAGTAATATTCTTATAGTCGGCTTGGGGCTTATCGGCGGCAGTTACGCCATGGCGCTTACAAAAAAAGGATATCACGTTACCGCGATAAGCAAGGAGCAGTCGGATATCGACTACGCTCTCGAAAACGGGATAATCGAAAAGGGCGGTGTGGAAGTCAGCCGCGACGCGGTAGCGGGCGCCGATATTATCGTTTTCGCCCTTTATCCGCACGTTTTTGTTGAGTGGATGAGGGAATACGGCTCGTACATTTCGGCGGGGACTCTGCTTACCGACGTTACCGGCGTAAAGGGCGCGGTCATTGAGGAAATAAACTCATATGTGCCGGCGGGCGCCGAGTTTATCGCCGCGCACCCGATGGCGGGTAAAGAGGTTTACGGCGTAAGAAACGCCGACGACGGCATATTTAAGGACGCTAATTTTATAGTGGTGCCCACGCGCAGCAATACTCCGGGCGCCATAGAAAAATGCAGAGCGCTCGGCGAAGTTCTCGGCTTTAAGAGAATATCCTATCTTAACCCTAAACAGCACGATGAAATGATAGCGTTTCTTTCTCAGCTTACGCACTGTATCGCCGTATCGCTCATGTGCGCGAACGGCGACCCGAATCTTGTAAGCTATACCGGCGATTCATTCAGAGACCTTACAAGAATAGCAAACATAAACGAGGATATGTGGAGCGAGCTTTTCCTGCTCAATAAAGAGGCGCTGCTTTATGAAATGGACTGTTACCGCGCCTGCTTTGACAAACTCTATAACGCGGTAAAGGAAAGCGACGCCGACGTGCTCAAAAGTATGATGCGCCTGTCAACCGAAAGAAGAAAAATGTTTAATAAGGACGGGAAAAATATATGAATATGGATTTTTTGCGCAAACTGCCTATACCTATGGACGTAAAGGGTCAGTATCCCGTAACGGAGGAAATGGCAAAAATAAAGGCGGAAAGGGATAGGGAAATAGCCGACGTTTTCAGCGGTAAAAGCGATAAATTCGTGCTGATAATAGGACCCTGCTCCGCCGATAACAGCGAGGCGGTGCTTGATTATATCGGCAGACTCAAAACCGTCGCCGATAAAGTAAAGGATAAAATAATAATAATACCGCGCGTTTATACCAATAAGCCCCGCACCACCGGCGCGGGATATAAGGGTATGCTTCATCAGCCCGACCCGGAGCACACACCCGATATGCTTAAAGGTATAATCGCGATAAGACAGCTTCATATGCACGCGCTTAAAGACTACGGCTTTACCTGCGCCGATGAAATGCTTTATCCCGAAAATCACAGGTATTTGTCCGATTTGCTCGCCTACGTCGCGGTTGGCGCGCGTTCGGTGGAAAACCAGCAGCACCGCCTTACCGCCAGCGGGCTCAACGTGCCCGTCGGTATGAAAAACCCGACCGGCGGCGATATGCACGTTATGCTTAACTCCGTAATGGCGGCGCGAAGCGGACATATGTTTATTTACCGCGGCTGGGAGGTAAAAAGCCACGGCAACCCGCTGGCTCACGCCATACTTCGCGGTTACGTCGATTTCAGCGGCAAATGCGTATCAAACTATCATTACGAAGACCTGCTTTCGCTTTATGATTTGTACGAAAGCCTCGGGGTAGGGGACCCCTCCGCGATAGTCGATACCAATCACGCCAATTCCGGCAAAAGATATCTTGAACAGATAAGAATTGCCGAGGACGTTATTTACAGCAGAAATCACAACGCGGATATCAAAAAGCTCGTTAAGGGCATTATGGTCGAAAGTTATATTGAAGACGGAAGCCAGCCCGTCGGCGGCCATATTTACGGCAAATCGATAACCGACCCGTGCCTCGGCTGGGAAAAGACCGAAAAACTGATTCTCAAAATAGCGGATACATTGAAATAATACCTTCGCTTTCCTTATATCCCGCAGGACCTCCGCCGCCTCGTTATTTTCGGGGTCTTCGGCAAGTTCAAGGTATCTATTATCCCGTTCAGAAACTTTTTCTTGACTTTTTTCGGAGGCTTGGCGTATACTATGTTTAGACACAGATTCGGTTGGCGTGTTAACACTTTTAGTGCTACCGCTGTTCGCCGTTTTTGTGTCTGTTTTTATAAGTTCAAATTCTTTCCCGTTAGGTGCAAGTATTCTCAAAGAATGCACCCTATTTTTATCCGCATATAGAACACACACCTACAATTCCTTCGGCGCCGTTAATTTCAACTTTACCAGCAAAAGTAACAGAAGGATAACCTTTGTATTTGTGATTCTTGTGACCGCTAATTGCAAATCCGCGTTTGAGCACATAAGGGGCTGTAATTATTGCCGCCGCCTCGTTATTTTCGGGGTCTTCGGCAAGCTCAAGGTATTCACGGTCTGAAGCAGAAACTTTTTCTTGACTTTTTTCGGAGGTTTGGCGTATACTATCCTTGGAAGCATTTTCGCGGTTCGCCACGGGCGTTTTAAGAGTAGGGGCATTTGCATCTACTGCCGATGAATTGCTTCCTTTTTTTGCATACATTGTATGTAGTCTTAAGTCTAAATGCTTATCCTGTTTATAAGCACCGATTGTCACAGTTAGCGGTCATAACACCTGTTTCGTATATCTTTTTTGCGTTCTCCGCGGTCGTGCGGTGGTATACGGTTATATTGCCGTTTTTATCGACCGCGGCGTCCGGATCGTGGATACTTAATTCTTCCAAAAGATCTTCGTTTACTTCTGCGCCCTCGCGAATTTCAAAACCGAAAACTTCCTTGACATTTTGCTCGGATGTGGGTATACTATTGTTAGAAACGGTTGTATTAACTCCGCTACGACGATTAAGTGTAGGCGTAACGGCAGTAGCACCGAGGGAATCGCGAACTTCCCTGGTTGCATATACGGCCGTTTCTTCTTTGTTGTCCCAGGCCGTAAGTAACCAATGGTTTGTTTCAGGACCTTTACTCAAAATTGCCGTGCGGTGGTATACGGTTATATTGCCGTCTTTATCAACCTCGGCGTCCGGATCATGAATACTCAATTCTTCCAAGAGGTCTTCGTTTACTTCTGCTCCCTCACGAATTTCAAAACCGAAAACTTCCTTGACATTTTGCTCTGAAGAATTTTCTTGACTTTTTTCAGAGGCTTGGCGTATACTATGTTTAGTGGATGACATATCGGCCTTTGAGCCAATCGCAGAAACTATGTTTCCGTTGGGTATGTTATCCGCTTTTATTTTTCCAACATTATATACTGCGGAATAGCTTTTTGTCCTTCTGCGCGATCTCTTCCAAAACCGAAAGTGAATTTTCGGCGCCGACTTCCGGCAGCTCCTCACCGTATTTAAGCGCCTGCGCCACTGCGCCCCGGTACTCCTTGCCCTTGAACAGAACGTCGGCAAAGAAATCCGCGGCTTCCTGCTTTTTAAGAGTCGACCCGTAACCGCCCGCAAAGGGCGTTTACACCGACTCTTGATTTTTTTCTTGACATTTTTTTGATATCATGATATCATAATATCAAGATATCAAGATGTCAAAAACGGAGGACGTTATGAACAATACCGGAACAGTTACTTACGAAAAAGTCATGTTAACGGTGCGGCTCACTCCCGAAACCTACGAAAAACTTGCGGACAGGGTGAGCGCCCAAAAAAAGAAGCAGAGGGGATACAGCATGAATCAGTGCATATCCGAACTGCTTGAAAAAGAACTTAAAGTTAAATAATTTTTTAATAAACGGGGGTTTTTTATGAATTACAGTAATGCTTCAACCTATTCGACGGCGTCGGGTCAGAATCTGCAATACGTTGTTTTGCAGGTCACACTTAAAGAAAAATTCATCGGTACCGGATCCGGCAACCTTACAGAGCTTGAGTCGTGTATAAACGCCCAGGCGAGCAAGGGCTACCGCCTGCACACTATCGCCACGTCAAACGGCGGCAGTAAAGGCCTGCTCGGCGGCGACAGGATCCAGGCGACACTTGTTTTTGAAAGAATCGTTTAATGAATACTTCCTCCTGAAACTTTGAAGAAGCGACGCTTAAAACCGGCGTCGCTTCTTCGTTTGTTTTCATTTCAAAAATTATTCGTTCCAGTATTTACGGTCAAGACTTCTGAAACGTATGGCGGCGAATACGTGATGTTTTTCGATTTTTTCGCTGCCGTCGATATCCGCTATTGTGCGCGAAACTTTAAGTATACGGTCATAGGCGCGGGCGGAAAGACCCAACTCGTCAAAACTGCGGCTCAGATAATCGGACGCGTCTTCACTCATAACGCAGAACTTACGCAGCAGTGCGGGCGTAAGCCGTGCGTTGCAGGTAACGCCCGTGCCGGCATAGCGGCGGTTTTGCATTTCGCGCGCTTTGTTTACCCGTTCTCGTATCTGCGCGGAGGTTTCGGCTTTCGCGGTGTTGCTCAGCGCCTTATAATCCACCGGCGGCACCTCAACGTGTAAATCAAGGCGGTCGAGCATGGGTCCCGATATTCTGCCCAGATATTTTCTCACCATATTGGCGGAGCAGGTGCACGGCTTGGTCGGATGACCGTAAAATCCGCAGGGGCAGGGATTCATTGCGGCTACGAGCGTAATCGAGCTCGGATAAGTTACCGTTCCCGAAACCCTCGATACAGTCACAACGCCGTCTTCAAGCGGAGCGCGCAGCGCCTCCATGGCGTCGCGGCGGAATTCCGGCAGCTCGTCCAGAAACAGAACGCCGTTATGCGCGAGCGATATTTCGCCCGGCTTCGGTACTGTTCCGCCTCCGGTAAGTCCCGCGGCGGAAATGGTGTGATGAGGCGAGCGGAACGGTCTTACCGTCACTATCGGACTGTTTTTGTTTATTATCCCCGCCACCGAATGTATTTTCGTGGTCTCTATTGATTCTTCAAAGGTCATTTCGGGCAAGATGGTGGGAAGTCGCTTTGCAAGCATGCTTTTTCCCGCTCCCGGGGGACCGATAAGCAGTATGTTATGGCCGCCCGCCGCCGCTATTTCGAGCGCTTTTTTTGCTGTTATCTGACCTTTTACATCGCTGAAATCGAGCATTTCGGGTGTTCTTCCGCCGTCGGCGGCTGTATGCTTCGCGGGGGTCAGCTTTGCGCTTTCGTTAAGGTGGTTGAGCAGTTCTTTTATCTCTGATACGCCGTATACGTCAATACCCTCTATGACCGCGCCCTCGGCGGCATTGTCAGACGGCGTAAAAAGACTTTTGATACCCGCCTGCTTCGCGGTTATGCACATGGCGAGCACGCCGTTTACGGGGCGCACCTTGCCGTCAAGCGATAATTCGCCCAAAAAGGCGCAGTCGTTTATATTCAGCTTTATCTGATCGCTTGCGAGCAGTATCGAAAGCAGTATGGGCAGATCGTAAATCGCGCCCTCCTTTTTCTTATCCGCGGGGGCGAGGTTTACGGTTATTCTGCCGGTGGGGAATTTGAAACCGCAATTTTTGATCGCGGCGCGCACACGGTCGCGGGATTCCTTTACCGCGGCGTCGGGCAGTCCTACTATGTCAAAACTCGGCAGTCCGCCCGAAACGTCCGCCTCGATTTGTATCGTATACGTATCGATACCGAATATGCCGATACTCTTTACCATAGAAAACATACAAGTTCCCCTTTATGCTTTTATAGTGCGATTATACAATAAATCTTCCGCCGTTTCAATCAAAATACAAATATTTTTAATTTGCAGTTAACAATTTATACGAAAACTAAGGTTATAATAAGAAAAGAAAAAAACAGAAAGGTGAGAAAAATGAATTTCCGTTACAGACTTATGCGGTTTATGAGCGGCAGATACGGTCCCGATGTACTGTTTTATGTTCTGTTCGTGTTGAGCGCCGTTCTTGCCTTTATAAATATTATTGTACGGTCATGGATTTTGCAGGTGGCTGTTTATCTTATCATGGCTTTTGCGATATTTCGTGTTTTTTCGCGCAACTACGCGGCGAGAAGCAGAGAAAACCGTGCCGCCGAAGCCGCCGTTCGTAAGATAAGAAACAAAATAAACCTCCGCCGTCAGCGCAAGGCGGATTACACTCACATTTACAAAAAATGCCCTTACTGCCGTGCTGTTTTAAGATTACCGCGCAAGAAGGGCAGACACACCACCGTATGCCCTAAATGCGGCAAATCGTTTTCCGTAAGAGTATACAGATAAACCGCGCATAATAAAACGGCGGACCTTTCCGGTCTGCCGTTTTTGTGTCTTTTTATACGTCCATCGCGCAAACGTCAGAAAGCGTTTCGCGCCTGACCGCCACGCGGCTTTCGCCGTCTTTGAGCATTACTATCGGCGGTCGCGGCAGGCGGTTATAGTTCGAAGCCATGGAGTAGTTATACGCGCCGGTCGTAAGGCAGGCGATAATATCGCCGCGCGTGATGCTTGAAGGCAGGGGAACGTGCTCCTGGATAACGTCGCCGCTTTCACAGCAGCGACCGGCGATATTTGCTTTAATTGTACTCGCCTCGTTCATTTTGTTCGCCGCAAGCAGGGTGTAGTTTGCCTTGTACATCGCGTAGCGCACGTTATCTGTCATGCCGCCGTCTACCGATACGTAGTTTACAAAATCGGGTATTCTCTTTACCGTGCCGACGGTGTAGACCGTCATGCCCGCGTCGGCTACAATGCTTCTGCCGGGTTCGAGTATTACGGTCGGCAGTTTGATATCAAGCTTTGCGCATAACTCCTTGATCCTGTTTGCAAGCATGATTACATTCCGCTTTATATCGACCTCCGGGTCGGTCGGCAAATATCTTACGCCGAAGCCGCCGCCCAAATTGAGTATTTCCGCGCAAAAACCGAATTCGGATTTTATATTGGCGATAAATTCGAGCATTATTTCGGCGGTTTTAAGGTAAACGTCAACGCTGAAAATCTGCGAGCCGACGTGGCAGTGATATCCGGAAAGCTTAATATGTTCCTTTTTAAGGGCAAGAGCGGTGATTTTTTCCGCCTGACCCGTCTTGATCGCGGAGCCGAATTTTGAATCGACCTTGCCTGTGGCTACCGCGGCGAAGGTGTGAGGGTCTATTCCGGGTGTAATGCGCAAAAGCACCTTTTGCACTATGCCCGCCTTTTTTGCCTCGCGCTCTATTGCCGCAAGCTCCTCTTCGTTATCCGCGACGAAATAGCCGACGCCGTTTTCAATGGCGAATCTTATGTCCTCGTCGGTTTTGTTGTTTGAGTGAAACAGCGCTTTTTCAAGGGGGAACCCCGCCGCCGCGGCGGTGTATATCTCACCGCTTGAAACAACGTCTATATACATATTTTCGCTTGCCATAACGCGGTAAAGCTCCTTGAACGAAGCCGCCTTCGAGGCGTAAGCCGGGAAAGCCGATCCGCCGAACGCAACGCTCAGCGCGTCCTTATAAGTACGGCAGCGGTTGCGTATTCTGTTTTCGTCCATAAGGTAGAGCGGGGTGCCGTACTTTTTTGCGAGCGTTACAACGTCGCTGCCTGCAAGGCAGAGGTGACCTTCGCCGTTTACCGATACGTTATCGCAAATAAATTTTCTTTCGTTTGTCATGGTGGCACTTTTCCTCTTATAAAAGCGCGTTTCTCAGTTCCTCACCCGTTTTTGCCGAAAGGTCGGCGGGGGAAACGTCAAAAAGGGTTATACATCCCGATTCGCCGCGAGCGTGCTTTTTATACACCGCTCTTGCCGCCGCGATAAGCACGCCGGCGGTAAATTCCGGATTGGAATCGAGGGTAAGACTGTATTCTACGGTATGGTTATGCTTGCCGTTTTCACCGCTTTTTCCGCTGCGGATAACAAAGCCGCCGTGCGGAAGCTCGGAGTGATTCGCCTTCATCTCCTCGGCGGTTATGAAATGAACCACCGTATCGTAATCGGCGAAATAATCCGGCATGGTTTTTATCGCGTTTTCTATTTTTTTAAGGTCGGCGCCCTCTTTCGCTACGACAAAGCACTCTCTTAAATGTTTATCTCTTGTCGTAAGCGCGGGGTTGCCGCCCGAACGCACGGCGCGAAGCGCTTCTTCCTTCGGTATTGTATACTGCCTTGCGTCAAGCACGCCTTCAATGCGCCTTACCGCGTCAGAATGTCCCTGGCTTACGCCCTTGCCCCAAAACGTATAGGTTTCGCCGCAGGGAAGTATGCTTTCACTGTAAAGTCTGTTAAGCGAGAACATACCGGGGTCCCAGCCCGCGGAAATGAGCGCCAGCGTGCCGGCTGATTTTGCCGCGCTGTCTACCGCCGCAAAGTGCTCGGGGATTTTAGGGTGAGTGTCAAAACTGTCAACAACCGAAAAATCTTTTGCGAGCATCGGCGTGAGCTTCGGCAGGTCGGTGGCACTGCCGCCGCAGATTATCATTACGTCGATTTTTTCCTTAAAGCTCGCCGCGTCCTGAGCCTTATAAACCTTTGCGCCGAGTACCGTGTGTACACTTTCCGGGTCGCGCCGCGTAAAAACGCCGACTACCTCGGTATCGCTGTTCTGGGCGGCGCAGTATTCAACGCCGCGGCCTAAATTTCCGTAACCGTAAATGCCAATTTTCATATACTCACCCTCAAACATTTATTCCGCATTTGCGCATTTCACTTAAAAGAACGCTTCTGTTTTTATCCGATATGGTCGTGAGCGGCAGGCGTAAAACGTCGGTGCCGTAACCCATTGCGGACATCGCCGCCTTAACGGGTATCGGGTTTACCTCGCAGAATAGCGCGGAAATGAGCGGCAGGAAACCTAATTGCATTTTTGCCGCCGCTTTATAGTCGCCTTCAAGGCATAACCTGCACATTTTGGAGGTCTCGGCGGGCAGCAGATTTGAAAGCACCGAAATAACGCCCTTGCCGCCGAGCGACATGACCGGCACTATCTGGTCGTCGTTACCCGAGTAAACGCTGAAATCCTCGCCGCAGAGAGCCGCTGTTTCCGCAATTTGCGAAATATTGCCCGACGCCTCTTTAATGCCCACGATGTTCGGGTGGCGTGACAGCTCCGCCGCGGTCGCGGGCAGAATATTGCATCCGGTTCTTGACGGTACGTTATAGAGTATGCAGGGCTTGCTCGTCCTGTCAGCAACCGCGCTGAAAGATTTGATAAGACCCGCCTGCGTCGCCTTGTTGTAATAAGGTGTAACAAGAAGCATGGCGTCTGCGCCGCTTTCCTCCGCCGCTTGCGTCAGCTCTATGGCGTAGGCTGTATCGTTAGAGCCCGTGCCGGCTATCACCGGCACGCGGTGCGCCGTCTTCTTGATGCAGAAGTCCATAACATCCCGGTGCTCCTTGTCGGAAAGAGTAGAGCCCTCGCCGGTCGTTCCCGCAACGACTATCGCGTCTATCCCCGCCGCGATTTGAAATTCAATAAGCGCGCCGAAGGTCTCAAAATCAACGCTTCCGTCCTCAAAAAGGGGTGTGATAATAGCTGTTGCCGCGCCCTCGAAAACTGTTTTTTTCATTTTAATCACCTTCATCAGTTTAATTTCAGCCGCCTATAACAAAAAAGACGGCTACCGATAAAGTAACCATCAGTAATTTGATAGCACTCCGCATTTCTGCGACAGTATCCGGAATCTTATTTCCGTGTACCAGAGCATGGAAGCCAACCCACCTCTTCGGCGTATACCCCTTTCACGGTGCGGTCTTCGGCAGACCGTTTTTTTTGCACCGCTACTCTTGATAACACGCGCCTCTATCGATGAATGCATTTTAACACCTAATATCGCGGTTGTCAATATATTTTTAGTATGAGCCGCGCAAAAAGAGTAAGCAAAGAGGAGTTGCCGCGGCAACTCCTCTGAAACTCCTGTAAAATTTAACGTTTTTATTCTTTTTCGGTATTGAGTATCTTGTAGAAGAATACCGCAACCGCCGCGCCTACAAGCGGAGCGACTATGAATATCCATATTTGCGAAAGAGCTTCCGTTTTGCCGTTGTAAACAACGTCGGAAACGGCGGTCGCGATGCTGCGCGCCGGGTTTACGGAAGTTCCGGTAAGCGGAATGCCCACAAGGTGAACGAGCGTAAGCGTAAGACCTATAACGATACCTGCTTTTTTGCTTGTTCCGGCTTTTTCATCGGTTACGTTCAGTATGGTGTAAACAAATATGCAGGTCAGCACCGCTTCAACGATAAGCGCGCCTAAAATCGCGCCGAGCGATAAATTGCCGTTTTCGCCGTAACCTACAACATAGTTGCACGCGTTGCCGCACGGTTTACCGTGAATGGTAATGTATGTGTACTTGATAACGCCGAAAATAAGGAGCGCGCCGAGAGTGCCGCCGATTATCTGGCTTATAACGTAAACGCAAAACTCTTTTGCGGTCATGCGCTTAGTCATCAGACAACCGAGCGAAACGGCGGGGTTGATGTGGCAGCCGCTGACGCGACCCACGGAATACGCCATCGCCACAATGGTAAGACCGAACGCAAGCGCGGTCGGTACAATATTGCCGCCCGTAAGACCAGCAACGCCGCACGCGACGAATACAAGGGTAAACGTGCCGATACATTCGGCAATGGCTTTTTTGAATAAACTGTTCATAGCATTATCCTCCTGTTGTTAATTGCGGTATAATTTACCGAAAGTATTATAACACACTTTATTTGCGGTTGCAACAGTTAGTTGGGGAGCAAGGACTTCTTCTTTTGGTTGATGGCTATAAATCTGCTTTCTTACGGATGTTGGCAAGACCGTGTTGTTCAATAATAAAGACTTAACGCGGTTGTTCCGATATCTTTCTAATTGGGATGCGGAGATTAACACAGGGGACGGTTCTCTTGTCCTCTTGGCGCCGTCCTCAATTAGAGTATAACAAAATGAAATAGAACTTGCAATGGTGAAATCGCGGCTTTGCCGCGGTGAAATCAATGGCTTGAGCCATTGGTGAAATCGAATGCTACCGCATTCGGTGAAATTAAATCCGTCCCATCACCCGAGCAAAGCGAGGATTTCACCGTGAAACGATTTCACCCACCGTAGGCGGATTTTACCCGTCCGAGAGGACGGATTTAGTTGAAAAGACTCATCTTTTGGTAGACAAAAGATGAGTCTTTTCTGGTGGAGACAGAGGGGCTCGCTACGCCGCTGTCGCGGCTACACGCCCACGGGCTTTGCAACCGTTCACCGAAAGGTTGCAATTCCGGCTTTGCCGAAACCGCCCTGTTCGAGCCCCTGTGCAAAAGAATAATGCCCGAACCAAACCTGACGGTCTGTTTCGGACATTATTGGTGGA